>Ga0318548_10000248_pt1 | contig 13406 bp, 9 predicted proteins | sample GRESIP169b2f21_FD_203495 | JGI IMG/M metagenome (GOLD analysis project Ga0318548, IMG submission 203495) | Tropical soil microbial communities from Luquillo Experimental Forest, Puerto Rico - GRE.SIPMG.169b2f21 | ecosystem: Environmental > Terrestrial > Soil > Tropical forest > Bulk soil... | reverse complement strand
CCGCCCCCCCGACCCATCGCCTTGAGGATCTCCCGCACGGCCCGGCGCTTCGGGAACACGCCGTTGCCCGTGCGGCGGCGGAGGCGATCGAGCATCCGGTCGAGAAGAGGGTTGTCGAGCGGGCGCGCGACGACCGACAGCTCGTAGCCCAGATGCCCAAGGAGCAGCGCACCCGCTTCCCAATCGCCGAAGTGCGCCGAGACGAACAAGACGCCCTTGCCCGCCGCGTAGGCCTTGCTGACGTGCTCCTCGCCGCGGAGCACGAGGCGCCCCGCCGCCGCCTCGCGGGCGACGTCGCGGAAGGCCAGCGCGTCGAGCGTGATCCCGCCGAAGTGCCTCCAGCATGCGCGCAGGATGCGCTCCCGCGCGGCGTCCTCGAGCCCGCCCCCGAGCGCGCGATGCAGGTTGTCGCGCGCGATCCCCGTGTGCCGCGCGTCGACCCTCCCGAGCGCCGCTCCAACGAGCCTCCCGAAGCCGTGAAGGACGCGGCGCGGGACGACGCGAGCGAGACCGATCGCGGTCACCGCAAGCGCCGCCTCGGACCACTGCCGCGCGCGCGTCATGGGGACCCGTGCGGCACGCGGGCGGTCCCCAGCCCGAGAGCCTCGAGCAGGGCGGCCTCGTCCCAGACGGCCGCCTCGATGCGGAGGGCGAGCAACCCGTGCGGCGCGTCCGCGCGGCCGGCGAGGGCGGCCAGGCGCGCGAGGTCCTTCTCGGTCGTGACCAGCGGCACGCTTCCCGCCCGGGCGACGAGGCGCTCCCAGGTCGCGCGGGTGTAGGCGTGGTGATCGGGGAACGACTCGAACCCGGAAAGACGCACCGCCGCGCGCGCCAGGTCGGAGCGGAACAGCTCCGGGTCCCCGATGCCGCAGAACCCGAACGCCTCCGCGGGCGTCCCGGCGGGGCGCCCTCCTTCGTCGAAGAAGCCGGCCAGGCGATGCCCCGCGCGGACGACCGGCCCCGAAAAGCCGGCCGCGCGCACCGCGGCCACCGAGGAGTCGGCGCGGTCGTCGGCGTCGAGGCGCGTCAGGACCACGAGGTCCGCGCGCGCGAGGGAGGCGGGAGGCTCCCGCAGGATCCCCGCGGGCAAGAGGCGGCCGTTGCCGAACGGCGCGCGGGCGTCCAGGACGACGAGGTCGAGGTTCCGCGCGATGCGCCGGTGCTGGAAGGCGTCGTCGAGGACCGCCACCGTCGCGCCGGCCGCCGCGGCCGCGCGCACGCCCTCGATGCGGTCGGCACCGACGATGACGACGACGCCCGGAAGCCGTCGCGCGAGCAGGAACGGCTCGTCGCCACAGGCGCGGGCGTCGACGCGAGGCCCCGATCCCGTCGACACCAGCAGCGGCCCGGAGCCGGCGGTTCCGCGATACCCGCGGCTGACGATCGCGGGCCTTTGCCCCGCCGCGAGCAGCCGCGCGGCGATCCAGGCGACGAGGGGGGTTTTTCCGGTGCCCCCGACCGCGAGGTTTCCGACCGAGATCACCGGCAACGCCGCCGCACGGGGCGCGTTCGCGCGGTCGAACCACGCGTTTCGGATCCGCACGGCGGCGCCGTAAACCGCGGCAGGCAGCGCCAGCAGCGCCGTCGCGGGCCCGGAGAGGGAGCCGCTCAAGGCGAGACCGCGGCCCGCCCCCGCGGCGCGGGATCGAGGAGCGCGGAAAGCGCCGAGAGCGTCCGGTCGAGGGCGCCGCGGTTCGCGTCGAGAAACTTCCGCCCGGCGCGCACGCGCTTCGCGCGCTCGTCCGGCTCGCGCGCGAGCCGGATCCACGCCCGGGCGACGGCGGCGAGGAGCGCCTCCGCGATCTCCGCGACGTGCCCGGTGTGGGGCCCGAACAGCGGGGGAGACCCGGCCGCGATCGGCTCGAGGAGGTTGTGCCCGCCGACGGGGACGAGGCTTCCGCCGACGAACGAGCCCGCGCCGAGGGCATACAGCCCGGAGAGCTCTCCGATCCGGTCGGCCACGAGCACGTCGGCGCCGCCGGCGTCCCGGTCGGCCCCGGAGGAGAGCCGGTGGACGCGGAGCCCGCGCCGCGTGGCGTCCGACGCGGCTTCCGCCGCGCGCTCCAGGTGCCTCGGCGCGAGCACCAGGAAGAGGTCCGCGATCTCCCGCCGCGCTGCGACGAGCGCGTCGAGGAGGATCGTGTCCTCTCCGGCGCCGGTCGATCCCGCGACGACGACGCTCCGGCCCGGGTCGAGGCCGAAGCGGGCGGAGAGCGTCCCGGCATCGGTGTCCGGAGCCGGCAGGTCGTACTTGAGATTCCCCGTGACGCTCAAGCGCGCAGGTAGGGCGCCCAAGCCCGCGAACCGCTCGGCCTCCGTGGCGGACGCGCAGAGCACCGCCGCGAGCGAGCGGACGAGCGGGCCGTAGAGCGATCGGAGGCGGCGGTAACGGCGCCATCGCTCCGGTGCCAGGCGCGCGTTGACGAGAGCGACCGGAATCCCGCGCTGCTGCCCTTCCCAGAGGAGGTTCGGCCAGAGCTCGGTCTCGAGCAGAACGACGAGCGTGGGGCGGATCGCGTCGAACGCGCGCCGCTGCACCGCCGCGAAATCCAGGGGCAAGAAGAACGAAGCGTCGGCGTCCGGTGGGGCGGGGAGCACCGCGCGTCCGGCCGGGGTGACCGCCGAGACGACGAGAGGAAGCCGCGGCGCGCGGGAGCGCCAGGCTCTGGCGATCGATGCGACCAGGCGCGCCTCGCCGACGGAGGCGCCGTGGAGCCAGACCGCCCCGGACGGGACGGACGGCAGGCGACGGCCGAGGCGCTGGTCCCGCTCGAGCCGGGCGGTCGCCGATGTCCGCGGCCAGGCTCCCCACACGACCGCCGCGGCGCCAAGCGGCAGCAGCGCGGTGTTGTAGACGAGGCGCATAGGGGGCGACGGGGGCCGTTCCGGCCGAACGGTTTCAAGACTCAACGGAGCGGGAGTCTACCAGGTGGGCCCCCGCGGGGCCCATGTCCCCGCGTGGCTCGCGCGGGCCCCGGACCCTATATTCCGCCGCGATATTTCGAGGTGTCCGCGTGGCCCCGTCGCCGCAGATCGTCGAGCCGGATCCGCAGCAAGCCCCCTACACGCCGCGGGTGCGGTTGGTCTACGTCCTGCTCGCCGCCTTCAGCTTCATCGCGCTGGTCCCGTTGTGCTTGGCGGCCTGGGGGCTGATCGGGAACAACAAAGAGGCGCTCAAGACCTCGCAGCAGGAGTTCCAGCATCTGCTCGCGGGCACGATCGCCGGCGGCCTCCGCATTCACATGGAGAACCTCGAGAACCAGGTGGTCCGCGCCTCGCGCGCCCTCGCGAGGGGCGCCGATCGGCCGGGGGCGGTCCGGGACGCCGAGATCAAGAGCGACCTGCTCGAGGCGTCCGACGAGCAGATGATCGGCCTCCGCTTCATGGACCTGCGCGGGGGAGTCATCGACGCGGGGCGGGGGGAGGTTCCGCGGAGCCTCGAGCCCGTTTTCCAGGCGGGGTTTCGCCAGGTGGCCGAGCGGGTCGGGGAGCGGCAGGCGGCGCACGATCCGGCGGCCTCGGAAGTCCCGGTGATCTCCCCGCCGTTCGCGATGCCCGGGAGCCCGCCGCGCTCGGCGGTGCTGATCGGAGCCCCCGTCATCTCAGGGTCGTTCCGCGGGGTCCTCCTGGCCCTCGTGGATCTCAACGTCGTGTGGAACTCGGTCATCGCGGGGCGGTCGGAGAGCCACGCGATGTACGCCGTCGACCGGGAGGGGCGGCTGCTCGCCTCGACGAACCTCGGCGGCGTCGCCATCGGCGACTCGATGAAGGATTCCCCGGTGGTGAGCCGATTCCTGCAAAGCCCCGGCCGGACGAACGAGACGATGCCGTTCGACTGGGCGCCCCGCAGCCGGGACTATCACGAGACGTACATGGGATCGTACGCGCTGTCTGCCGAGGGATGGGGGGTTTTTGTCCACGCCAGGGAGCGGGACGTCTACAACCCGGTGTCCACGATGATCGCGAGCACCCTGAAGTGGGCGCTGCTCGCCCTGGGGTTCGCCCTGGTCGTGGCCGTGCTGTTTGCCCGGGTGCTCGCGGGCCCGATCAAGCGACTCGCCGACGCCTCGCGCGCGATTGCGCGCGGGGACTTCAAGGCGCGGGTCGAGGTGAGGTCCCTGACCGAGGTGGGAGAGCTCTCGACGTCGTTCAACAGCATGGCGTCGAAGCTCGAGAACCTGATCGCCGACCTCAAGAAGGCCCTGCAGCAGAACAAGCAGCTGTTCGGAGAGACGGTCCGCGCGCTCGCCTCCGCGATCGACGCGAAGGATCCGTACACCAGGGGTCACTCGGTGCGCGTGCACGACTACTCGCTCGTGCTCGCTCGGCATCTCGGCCTCGAGGGGTCCGAGGTCGAGATCGTCAAGTACTCTTCGCTCCTGCACGACGTCGGGAAGATCGGCGTGCCGGACCAGATCCTGAAAAAGGCCGGACACCTCGAGCCCGACGAGCTCGCGCAAATGAAGAAGCATCCCGAGATCGGCGAGCAGATCATGCGGCCGATCCGGCAGATGAAGGCGGTCCTCCCCGGCTTGAGAAACCACCACGAGCGATGGGAGGGAGGCGGGTACCCCGATGGACAGAGCGGCGAGGCGATCCCGCTCCTCGCGCGGATCATCGCGGTCGCCGACACGTTCGACGCGATGACGACCGACCGCCCGTACCAGAAGGGGATGACGTTCGACGACGCGCTCGCGCGCTTGAACGCACTGAAAGGCCACGCTCTCGATCCGCGGATCGTCGAGGCGTTCAACCGCGCCTACCGGGCGGGAGACATCGTCAAGGCACAGGTCCGGACGACGCCGGCACCCTCACCCGAGCCCGCGGCGGTCTGAAACTCACATCTCGAAGAGCCGGTCCGGCGGGATGTCGTAGTCGCGCGGGGCCACGCCGTGCGCGAGGTCGGAGAGGATCGCGTCGATCTGGCCCTCCTCCCGGCCGAACCGGGATTCCGGGTAGCGAAGCCGCACGATCCGGAGGCGCTTGAGCAGGTCTGCCGATCCTGTCGGGTCGGCAAGCGCCAAGGCCACGAGGGTGCCCCAATCCCGGCCGTCGCGCCGCGTGGCCGACGCCGTGAGCGCGCGGATCATTCGCTCGCCGCCGATCCGGCGGGCCGCCCAGGCCGTCTCGCGCCGCACGAATTGGCGCGCCCAGGTGTCGGAGGCGGGATCGGCGAGCTGTTGCTCGACGAGCCCGGCGGCACCCGCGGCGCGTTCGTCGGCGATCGCCCGCAGGATGTCGACCCGGGCCGGATCGGTCGTCTCGGCGCGTCCGAACTGGGCTTCGAGCGCGGCGATCGCGGCGGGGCTGCCGATCTTCGCGAGCCGGTGGGCGGCGAGGACCCGCGCGGGGCCGTCGGGCGAGGCCAGGTCGGAGGTCCATGCGGCGACGTCGTCGCCGGCGGTCGCGATCCGGTCGAGCCGCCGCGCGCACGACCGGAGTTGCTCCCGGATCTCGCCGTCCGACTGGAGGTCGGCGGCCTTCCGGATGTCGTCCCGCGCGTCGACGAACGCGAGCGAGACGAGCGCCTCGGAGTACTGCACGATCGGCGGGCGCAAGGTGAGGTCGCCCACGGGCTCCGCGACGATCTCGAGGAGACGACTGGCGACGCGCGGCCCGGCGCGCTTTTCATCGAGGTTGACGAGGGCCTTGGTCGCGTTGAGCGCGATGTCGCGGTGCGGGTTGGTGACCAGCGCCAGGAGCGTGTCGATCGCGGCCGGGCCGCCGATGTCCCCGAGAGCGTCCACGGCGGCATCGACGACCTCCGGACTCTTGTCGGTGAGCGCGGCGCGGACCAGCGTCAACCCCTTCTTGCTGCCGAGGTCCCCGGCGTAGCGGATGACGAGCGCCCGCTCGATTACGCCGCCGCGTGCGTACCCCGTGCGCAGCGATTCGAGCGCGGTCTCCCCCTGGATCGCCATGAGCGTCCGGTAGAGCCCCGCACGAACCTCTAGATTCGGCTCGACCTCGAGGCGGGAGATCATGCCCTTGAGACACTGGGCCGGCTTCATCCGCTCGAGCGCTTCGACGATCACGTAGTTGGTCTTCACGTGGGAGTCGCCGAGGTGCGCGAGAAGGTCGTTGCAGACCGACGGAGGGCCCACGCGCGAGAGCGCCTCGGCGGCGGCGGCCCGGATGGGGGCCGACGCGTGGTCGAGAAACGGAAGGAGCTTCGGGGCGACGGAGGACTCGCCGGAGCGCCCGAGCGCCGTGATCGTCCACCGCAGCTTGTCCACCGCTTCCGGGTCGCTCTTGTAGGTCTCGAGCTGCTTCAGGAGGTTCGGAACGTTTCCGGGAGCGGTCAGCATCGCGTACTGCGTGGCCAGCGGCAGATCGGGGAGCATCTCGAGCCCCTGCACGGGCAGACCCTCCTGCATCAGGTCCACGACGTCGGGCTTCCCCATCACCGCGAGACCGTAGAGCGCCAGGCGCTCGGCGGCGTGACCGAAGGGCCCGCCGCGGTCCACCGAGCGGCGGTAGGCCTTCCGGAGGGCCGCCTCCGCATCCGGGCCGCCGAGCCGGCCGAGCGCGTACGCGCAGTAGTGGTAGGTCTGCGTGTCCATCAGCTCGATCTCGGCGACGAGGAACGGGACGACCTCCGGACCGAGAGCGACGATCGCCTCGGTCGCCTCGGGGAAGTAGTGGCTGTGGTCCTCGTTGGGGTCCCACTCCGCCTTCATGTCGGCGAAGATCGCCTCGATCTTGGGGCGGATCCGCTCGCGCGCGGCGAGCTGCTCGGTCGTCGGCGGGCCGGAGGCCTCCTCGGCCCCGGGCGCCGGGGCCAGAACGGCAGCCGGGAAGAGGGCGAGCCAGAGCGCGGCCAGCAGCAGGATGAGAGGCCTTTTCACGGAATCCTTTCCGCCGGGACCGCGGGGACCGCAAGACCGGCGATGCGAACGGCAACTATACGGCGGGCCTCGCGGACCGGCAAAAAACGGGAGACGGCGCTTCCGGTTGAGTTTCGTCCGATCTTCGCCTAACCTTCGGTAGCCAAGGGAGGTGGAGGATGGCCCTCACCAAGCGGCAGCGCGAAGTGTTCGACATCATCCGCGAGTTCATCGCGGCGAACGGGTACTCGCCGAGCCTCGAGGAGATCGGCGCGACGCTCGGACTCTCCTCGGTCGCCACGGTTCACAAGCACGTGACCCACCTGGTCGAGAAGGGGCTCGTGCGCCGCGTGTGGAACCAGAACCGCTCCATCGAGCTCGTCGACTCGGCGGCGGGGCGCGCACTCGACCTGCCTCTGGTCGGCACGATCGCCGCGGGCACGCCTCTCGAGGCCGTGCCCACGACCGAGACGATCACGGTCCCGGCCGACATGGTCAGCGGACGGGGGAGGACGTTCGTCCTCAAGATCCACGGTGACTCGATGACCGGCGAGCACATCCGCGAAGGGGACTACGTCGTCATCGAGGAGCGCCAGACCGCGCGCGACGGCGAGACGATCGTGGCCTTAGTCGACGGCGCCGACGCGACGCTCAAGCGGTTCTACCGGGACGGCGCCACCGTGCGCCTCCAGCCCTCGCACCCGACCATGCCGCCGATCGTCCTCGCCGCCGACCGCGTCCAGGTGCAGGGCGTCGTGGTCGGCTTGATCCGCAAGTACTGATTCGCAGGCGAAGGTGCGCGACCGACCGCTCGTGGCGGCCCTCGATCCGATCGCCGCGTGTGCGGCGCTGCGGCATCCCGGGCGGCCCACCCTGCTCCTCGACGGACGCGGCCGCCACGATGGGAGCTGGACGACGACGCTTTCGCTCGAGCCCGAGATCTTCGTTTCGGTTCCGGGGAGCGGGGAGGCGGTGCGATCCGCTCTGGCGCGCGTGGACGCCGAGGCGCTCCGCCGCCGGAAGCGCGGCGGTCCGGGCGGAACGGGCCTGGCCGTGGCGATCTCGTACGAGGCGACGGGCGCGCCTCCGTCCCGCGACGATTCCCCCTGGTCGCTGCTGGCGCTGTCGGTCGACACGTCGGTGCGCTGGCACGAGCGCGCGGCGAGGACCGCAGGCCGGGGTCCAGCGGTGGAACGCGCGGCGCGCCTCCTCGGCGAGCGGATTCCGACGCCCGAGCCATGGATCCCTTGCGCCGGGGCGCCGCGCACCTCCCTCCCGCGCGAGGCGTACCTGCGCGCGGTCTCGCGAGTCAAGGACCACATCGCGCGCGGGGACATCTACCAGGCGAACCTCACGCAGCGGCTCGAGGCACCGTGGCGAGGGGATCCGATAGCACTCTACCGTGCCCTCGCCGCGGCGACCCCGGCGCCGCGCTCGGCGTTTCTCGAGGCCGGCGGGATGGCGCTCGCGTCCGTCTCGCCCGAGGTCTTCATCGACGTCGACCGGGACGGACGCGCCTCGACGTGGCCGATCAAGGGGACGCGCGCGCGGCGGACGGAGCCGGAAGCGGACCGTGCCGCGGCGGCGGAGCTGCTCGCGTCCGAGAAGGACCGGGCGGAGCTGACCATGATCGTCGATCTCGAGCGGAACGACCTCGGCCGCATCGCGCGTCCGGGCTCGGTTCGCGTGGGGCCGCTCCCCGAGCTCCGCTCCTATCCCGCCGTGCATCACCTCGTGGCGCGCGTGGACGCCCGCCTGCGCGAGGGCGTGGGGCTCGCCGGCCTCGTGGCGGCGGCCTTTCCGGGAGGGTCGATCACCGGAGCGCCGAAGATCCGGGCGATGGAGATCCTCCGCGAGGTCGAGCCGGCGGCCCGCGGACTCTACACCGGATCGCTCTTTTGGCTCGACGACGACGGCAGCACCGCCTCGAGCATCCTGATACGATCGATCGTGGTGATTTCCGGCCAGGTTCGCATCGGCGGGGGCGGCGGTGTCGTCGCCGATTCGGACCCGGAAAGTGAGTGGATGGAAGCGAACGCGAAGGTCCGGGCGCTCACGCGCGTGCTCGGATTCGAGCCCGAGGTACCCGTCGTGCCCGAGGCCTTGGCACTGACGTGGGCCGATCCGGCAGCGCAGTGGGGCTTGGGCGTCTTCGAGACGATCGCGGTGCGCGAGCATCGGGCGGCGTTCGTCTCCGAGCACCTCGAGCGCCTCACGGAGGCCGCAAGAGCGCTCGCGATCCCGCTCCCGGAACCCGCGACCCTCGAGGGGGCGATCGGGCTCGTCTCGTCGGCGCACGTCTCGGGGCATGGATGGCTCAAGGTCGCGGTCTCGCGCTCGGGACGGTGGGTCGTCTTCGCCGGAGCCTCCGCTCCGGAGGACGAGGGGCGCGCCGTCTCTGCGGTGCTCCTCCCGTGGCGGCGGCATCGCCTGGATCCTCTCGCGGGGATGAAAACAATCGCCACGGCCGGCATGATTCGCGGCCTCGAGGAGGCGCGACGCCGGGGCGCCGACGAGGGGCTCTGGCTCAACGAGCGAGGGCACGCGGTCGAGGCGTGCACCGCGAACCTCTTCGTGGTACGCCACCGCGCGGCGGTGACGCCTTCGGTCTCGGACGGGGCGCGGCCGGGGGTGACCCGGGCGCGGGCGATCGAGGCGCTGCGCCGGCTCGGCCTGCAGGTGCGCGAGGGGCGCGTTCGCGTTCTCACGCTGCGCGAGGCGGATGAGATCTTCTTGACGTCGAGCCTCGCGGGGGTGCGTGCGGTCGTCCGCCTCGACGGAAAGGACGTGCGCGGCGGCAAGAGCGGCCCCGTGACCGCGAAGCTCGCGGCGGCGCTCGGCGAGAAGACCGCGCGCCGCGATCCGGCACCCACGATCCCCGGCGCGTAAGGAGCGAGCGATGCACGAGTCTCACGGCTGGCTGCTCGACGCGAGGACCGCCTGGATCGTTCTCGGGATCTGGGCCGGGGCCGTCCTGGCGTACGGGGCGTGGCGCTCGCGCGGAGACGCCCCCGCCGACCCGATCCGGGAGAGCGGCCCGTTCGGCTAGCCGTGGGGTCGAAGAAGGCCAGCACCAAGCCCCGCGAGCCGGAGCCCCCACGGCCGCTTCCGGACGCTGGATACTACTCGGCACTGGCGATCATCGCCCTTTTCGCGCTCACCATCCGCGCCATCCACACGCTCTCCCTGCTGCGCTCGCCGCTGGGAACGACGCTCGTCGAGGATGCCGCCTACTACCACGCCGAGGCGCTACGCATCGGAGGCCTGGTCGCGGGTGCTACCCCGTCGGGGCCGACGTTCATGAACCTCGGCTACCCGTACGCCCTCGCCGCGATCTACGCGGTCCTCGGCCCCCAGGTCGGCGCCGCGCTCGCCGTCCAGGCCCTCGCGGGCGCGCTCTCCGCGGTCTGCCTCGCGATCGCGACGACAAGGATTGGAGCCGATCGTCGTACCGGTCTGCTCGCGGGCGCGATCACCGCGATCTACGCCCCCGCGATCTTCTACGACGGGCTGCTGCTGACCCCGGCGCTGGTCAACGCTGCACTTGCGGGAGCGCTCGCGCTGATCGCGTACCAAGACAAGCGAGCGCCCCATCTTCGACTCGCCGCCGCGGGCCTCCTGCTCGGCGCGGCGGCGCTCGTTCGCGCCAACGTGCTGCTCGCGATCCCGCTGCTGGCCGTTGCCGTCGCGGGATGGGCCATCAAGGTGCTCCACCATGCGCGGGGCAAGGCCCTCCGTCGCGCGGTCGTCTTCACGGTCGCGGCAATGGCGCTTCCCGTGCTCGTGTCCGCCGGCATCGGCATCCGGCACGGCGAGTGGGTTCCGGTCTCCGCGAACGGCGGCATGAACTTCTGGGTCGGAAACGGCCCCGAGGCGACGGGCGTGTACACCCCGGCCTCGTTCCTGCGCGACGTGAATCCCGCCGCGGAGGAGCATGCCTACCTCGACGAAGCGAGACATCGCACGGGCAACGCCGCGCTGACGCTGGCGGGCGCCTCCCGGTACTGGCTCCGCGAGGGGCTCGCCGAGGCCGCCCAGGCACCCTCGCGCTGGCTCTCGCTCGAAGGCCGGAAGCTCGTTCTGTTCTGGAACGCCTTCGAGGTCAACACGAACGTCAGCCTGGCGTTCATCCGCCGCTTCTCGCCGCTGCTCGCATGGCTTCAGACCGGCTACGGGCTCTTAGCGATCCTCGGTGCGCCGGGTCTTACGCTCCTCGCGCTCCGATTGCCGGCCCGGGCGGCGTATCCGCTGGCGATACTCGCCGCAGCGGCGGCCACGGCGCTCCTGTTCTTCGTCTCGGGAGAGTACCGCCACCCCGCGAGCCTGGCGCTCGCGATCGGGGCGGCGTACCTCGTGATGGCGATCATCGACGCCGGACAGAAAACGACTCACTTCGAAAGAGGGGAGCTCCCGGCACTCGTGATCACATCGGTCGTCATCGTCCCCATGGCGCTCTGGAGCTTTCCGCCGCTCCGCGCCGGATGCGACCCGCGCTACGACTTCGCAAACGCCGCGCGCGAGATGGCCTCGCGCCATCCGGGGTCGCCGCTTCCGGGACGAGCGGAGTTCGACCGCGCCCTGGCCCTCCTCGATCGTGCTCCGGACGCCAACCGCGATCCCGTGATCCTCGACACGCGCGCCGCCGTCGAGACCGCGGCGGCGGCCGCCGTCGAAGATCGACGGTACCCCGCGGCGGCGCTGCGAGATCTCGAAGCGCTCGCAAAATACGATCTGACGCCGGGGCGGGGGAATTACTCCGATGCTTTTCTCCGGCGTGCCGCGCTCGATCTGCGCGCGCGTGCGCGGATGCTCGCCGCGATGCCCGCGGTCCGCGACGACCCGGCGCTTTCGAGATCCGCGGACCTGCTCGGAGCGAACGGCTGGCGCCGCGTCGACGTGTTCCTGCGCGCCGGCGATGTGAATGGCGCGTCGGCCTACGTCGACGACGCGCTCGTGCACGCGCCGCACGATCCGGATCTGATGGCCGAGAAGGGGCGCGTGCTGCTGCATGCAGGCCGCGAGCAGGACGGGCTCGCGTGGCTGGAGCGGAGCTGCAATACGTGGCCCGATACGCCGCGGTGCGCGGTGTACGCCGCCGAGTGGCTCGGCGCGCGCGGACGAGCTGCCGAGGCGCGTCAGATGGCGCAGGAGGCATTGCGAAGGGATCCGGGATCGCGGGAAGCGCGAGCGATACTCGATCGGATTCCGGGCTGAACGAAGACGACCGGTCAGCCACACTGAAGAATCATCCAAGAGCGATCGAATCGCCGTGCGGCGAGGTCATCCTGCCGAATCCAATAGTAGAGGCAGCCCACGTCACCCCACATCATTCCGGCGGCATCGGCACTAGGAACCTGCAGTAGCAGTCGCCACTCCAGCGCGCTCGACGCGGCGCTCGGCATAGTCGGCCTGGGAGCCTAGTCGGACGCTGGGAGCGCGTGCGTCCATCCGTAGTAATGACCGCCGTTGTCCTGCGCGAATTTCGTAAAGCGTGCGTGCCAATCGGCCAATGTCGCTGCGTCCACGAGAGCCGTCATCAGGCAATGCCCGGGATACGGTCCGATCTTTCCGCGCTCCTCGACCGTCCGCCATTTGCAGCCGAGCGCCGCAAGCCCTTCTATTGCAGTCGCGCGATGACTGTCTTCAAACCAGAAACCGAACTCAATCGGCCGAGGGCGTGACAGGTCGTAGCCGTCACTTGTCAGACTGCGGATGGCTCTCTGGTCGTGCTGCAAATGGAAATTGTCGATCGGAAGGAACGGTTCGCCCGCTACCCGTCTTGTGTCCATCGGAACGTCTTCAAGCTCACCGTTCTCCGCGGCAATGATGCGATCCCAGGCGGAGACGTACTGGGCAGTAACGACGCTCCGGACGACAACGTCAGCATGGTACAGATCGTCCGTACCGGGCCCCCCCTCAGAGAGACGCAGGTGACTTCGGCCACGATCGAAGAAGACAATTCGATAGTGTCGGGTCCCGCCGCCGGTCTCCTCGTAGGCGAGGTAAAACCTGCCGGACTTGCTGTATCGCTCCTCACGAATCACCAAGTCATTATCAGAGCCTCGTTGCCAACGACAGAGGTATCCAGGAAGGTCACCCGCAAAACAGCTGAAGTCAATCGCCCCGGAGTCGCACCCGACGAACTGCCAGTCTTTACCGAACGCGCGGTCTGGGCGATCCCGTGGCTTCCAGCTGTCAGCCGCCTGGATCCATGTCGAGCCAGCTATCAATGCGAGAGAAGCGGCGATTGTCTTCAACACCGACTTGAGTCCCCGTGGTGGCAGGCAAGTTACCACCGGGAGTGACGACTCGATGATGACTCAAAACGCTCCGATACTCCCGATTGGAAATGTGTCGTTGTATCGCGGGAATTGGTGGCTCGGGAGGGAGTTGAACCCCCGACGCAGGGATTTTCAGTCCCTCGCTCTACCGACTGAGCTACCGAGCCGTGCGATCGCGGAAACGAGCGCGGATTCTGGCACTCGTTCCCGCGTTTTTCAAGGCGCCCGGTCGGGCGTCAGGACGGGCGGGCGCCTTCGGCTCGGGTCCGCGTGCGCGCGGCGGGGTCGACGGGCGGGA
>Ga0318548_10000215_pt1 | contig 13969 bp, 14 predicted proteins | sample GRESIP169b2f21_FD_203495 | JGI IMG/M metagenome (GOLD analysis project Ga0318548, IMG submission 203495) | Tropical soil microbial communities from Luquillo Experimental Forest, Puerto Rico - GRE.SIPMG.169b2f21 | ecosystem: Environmental > Terrestrial > Soil > Tropical forest > Bulk soil... | reverse complement strand
GCACGGCGCTGGTGGAGCAGTTCGACCTGCCGAGCCAGACCGGCGTGCTCCACGCCGAGACGCGCGTGCTGGTGCACCAGGACACCGGCTGGCGCGGCTACACCTACTGGTGGACGCCCGACCAGTCCCACGCGTCGCTGATCACGACCTCGCTCTTCTACACCTACAACGTCGACTTCGGGGCGGGGCCGCAAGCGATCGACTGGTACTACCCGCTGCCGTCCCAGTGCAGCGACTGCCACACGGCGGTCGCGGGAAGCGCGCTCGGGCTGCGCACGCGGCAGATGAACCGTTCCTTCGACGCGGGCGCGGGCGCGCCCAACCAGCTCGACCGCTTCGCCTGTCTTGGGTTGTTCGACGCGCCGATCGCGGCGGGCTCGAGCTACGACCACTTCCCGGCCCTCGACGACGCCGGCGTCTCGCTCGACCGGCTCGCGCGCAGCTACATGGACGTGAACTGCGCCAGCTGCCACCAGCCCGGATCGCCCTCGGCGACCGGCATGGACCTGCGCTTCGACACCCCGGCCGACGCCACCAACACGCTGTTCCAGCCCGCGACGGCGGGCGACCTGGGCGTGCCCGGCGGCGAGCGCATCCACCCGGGGCACCCCGAGCTCTCGGTGCTGATCGCGCGCATGGCGTCGCTGGACTTCGACAGCGGCATGCCTCCGCTCGCGGTCTTCCCCGACCCCACCGGCAAGGCCGTGCTGTCGGCCTGGATCAGCTACGGCATCCCCGGCCGCGACGACGACGGCGACCGCGTCGACATCTCGGAGGACAACTGCCCCACGGTGGCCAATGCCGACCAGCGCGACTCGGACGGCGATGGCGTGGGCGACGCCTGCGACAACTGCGTGCTGGTCGCGAACCCGCGCGCGCCGGACGGCTGGCTCGCCGCCCATCCCTGGTCGACGCTCACCGGCGGACAGCGCGACGACGACGGCGACGGCTACGGCAATCGCTGCGACGCCGGCTTCGAGATGAGCTGGGGCTCCTCCAAGGTCGTCAACGGCAGGGACCTCGGAGCGATGCGCATGTCGCTGGGACAGCCCGTCGACGGGAGCACCTGCGGCCTCGGCGGCAACATGCCGTGCGGTCCGTACGACCTGGACGAGACCGGCGACACGATCGACCAGGGCGACCTCGACGTATTCCGCACGCTGATCGGCAAGGAGCCGGGACCGAAGTGCCCCACGTGCCCGATCGACTGCACCGGCCCTGCATGTCCGTAGAGCTTCGCTCGCACGACAGATGATCGCGTGGGCACCCTACCCACGCTTCCGCCGCTTGCGGCCGCGCTCGGGAGGGCCCTCGCTCGGCCTCGCCGCAACCCGAGTGCGCCTCCTCCACTGATCACCGCACGCTGATACACTCGCGCGATGCCGGGGAGGGGAGGCGCCGCGCTCGCCGCGCTCGCCGCGAGCGCGCTGCTGCTCCTCGCGTGCAAGCCGCGCGCGCCGATCGACTACGCGGGCCCGGTGGGCGACTGGCCCGAATACGGCCGCACCAAGGGTGGGCTGCGCTTCTCGCCGCTCACACAGATCACGCGGGCGAACGTCACCGACCTGCACGTGGCCTGGATCTACCATCACGGCGACGTGTCGGACGGCAGCGACGGGACCACGCGCACCTCGTTCAACGCCACGCCCATCGTGGTCGACGACGCGCTCTACTTCTGCACCGGGAAGAACCGCGTGATCGCGCTCGAGCCCGAGACCGGCCGCGAGCTGTGGGCGTTCGATCCGAAGACGAAGCTGCGCAAGCTCCAGGGGCCCTATCCGCGCACCTGTCGTGGCGTGGCCTACTGGCCGGGCGACCGCACCGGCTCGACCAGCGCCTGCCGCGCGCGCGTGTTCACCGGCACGATCGACTCCGAGCTGATCGCGCTCGATGCGCGCACGGGCGAGCCGTGCGCGGACTTCGGCGCCGGCGGCCGCGTGGAGCTGCGCGAGGGCATCGGCGACGCGCCGCCCTGGGAGTACTACCCGACCTCGCCGCCGCTCGTGGTCGGCAATCTCGTGGTGATCGGCGCGCTCGTCGCCGACAACCAGCGCACCGATGCGCCCAGCGGCGTGGTGCGGGCCTTCGACGCGGTGAGCGGGAAGCTGGTGTGGGCGTTCGATCCGGTGCCGCCCGAAGCGATGGCCAGGGCGAACGAGCCCGGCGCTCCGCGCTACCGGCCCGGCACCGCCAACGTGTGGTCGATCCTGTCGGCCGACCCCGAGCTCGGGCTGGTGTACGTGCCGACCGGAAACGCGGCGCCCGACTACTGGGCGGCGACCCGCGCGGGGCTCGACGCGTACTCGAGCTCGGTGATCGCGCTACACGCGGACAGCGGCGCGGTCGCCTGGACCTTCCAGACGGTCCACCACGACGTGTGGGACTACGACGTGCCCGCCCAGCCGGTGCTGTTCACCTTGAAGACGGAGCTGGGGCCGGTGCCCGCTCTCGCCCAGGTCACCAAGATGGGTCACATCTTCGTGCTCGACCGCCGCACCGGTGAGCCGCTGTTTCCCGTCGAGGAGCGCGCGGTGCCGCACACGGACGTACCGGGCGAGTCACTCGCGGAGACACAGCCGTTCCCGACCCATCCGCGCGGGATCCACCCCGAGCGGCTCGACCCCGCCGACGCCTGGGGCTTCACGCGCTGGGACCGCGCCGCCTGCGCGCAGGAGATCGCGAAGTACCGCTCCGACGGGATCTTCACCCCGCCCAGCTTGCGCGGCTCGATCGAGTTCCCCGGCCCTGCCGGCGGGCCGAACTGGGGCGGGATGGTGCTCGACGAGGGCTCGCAGACCCTGTACGTGAACCAGATGCGGGTGCCGTCGGTGGTGCAGCTGATCCCGCGCGACGAATACGAGCGGATCAAGGACTCGGGCAAGTGGGTCTATCCGAACGAACTCGACCCGATGGAGGGCACGCCCTACGCGGTGCGCCGCGGGCCGCTGCTCTCGCCGCTGGGCGCGCCGTGCAACCCGCCGCCGTGGGGCACGATCTCCAAGATCGACCTGGTGAGCGGCGAGACGCTGTGGGAGTCCGTGCTCGGCACCACGCGCGACCAGGCGCCGTTCCCGATCTGGCTGCACCTCGGCGCGCCGAACCTCGGCGGTGCGCTCGCCACCGCGGGCGGCGTGGTCTTCATCGGCGCCACCACCGACAAGTTCCTGCGCGGGTTCGACAGCGAGACCGGGCGCGAGATCTGGACCCAGCGGCTGCCCTACACCGCGAACGCGACGCCGCTGACCTACCGCCTGCGCAAGGACGGCAAGCAGTTCGTGGTCGTCGCGGCGGGCGGTCACGGCTGGTCGCAGCCCGGCGACGCGCTGATGGCGTTCGCCCTGCCCTAGGAGCGCGCGATGCATGAGACCTGGCAGCTGACACGATTCCGTGTAGGCCCCGGAGACTGGGAGGGCCGTGCCGCGATGCTGCGCGCCGCGGCGGGGCGCGCCTTCTGCGGGCTGTTCCGGGGACAGATCGGGCTCGAGGCGAACGAGGGCATCCTGCTCACCGTGCTGCCGGCGGAGCTCGGCAGCGCGCTCGCCGGCGCCCGCGAGGTCGAAGTCGAGCGCATGGTCGCGACCGTGCGGCCCGGCGAGCCAGCAACCCCGCGCCAGCCCGGCGTGTACGCGTTCCGCAGCTTCGAGGTCCGCGAAGCCGACTCGGCTGAGTTCCAGAGCCTCTCCGAGCGCGCCTGGCCCGCGTTCGAGGCGGGCTACGACGCCGCGATCTTCGGGCTGTGGAAGAGCCTGGAGCCGCGGCCGCCCGAGGCGCGCTTCATCCTGCTCACGCGCTATGCGAGCCTGGCGACCTGGGAGGCGTCGCGCGCCGACGTCGGCCGGCCGGAGTTCGTGCGCCGGCACAAGCTGACCCGCGCCACCCGCGTGGTGACGACCACGCTCGCGTGAGCGAGGTCCGCACCGCGACGGCGGCCGACGTCGCGGCGATCCGCCGCGTGCACGTCGAAGCCTTCGGCCGCGACGCGGAGGCGGAGATCGCGTTGCGGCTCCTGGCGCGCGAGCCTCGCTGCATCTCGCTCGTCGCCTGTCGCGCAGGGTCGGTCGTCGGCCACGTGCTGTTCTCCCCGGTCTCCGTCGACGGGCGGAGCTTCGCACGAGCGCCGTTCGCACTCGGCCCGCTCGCGGTGCTGCCCGCCGAGCAGCGCAGCGGCGCGGGCAGCGTGCTCGCTCGCGCGGGCCTCGACGCATGCCGCGCCGCAGGGGCGCCGTTCGCCGTCGTGCTCGGTCACCCGAGCTACTACCCGCGCTTCGGCTTCGGGCCCGCCGCGCGCTTCGGGCTCTCGTTCGGCGACGCCCCGCCGCGCGACGCGTTCATGGCGCTCGAGCTCGAGCCGGGAGCGCTGGCGCGGCAGAGCGGGAAGGTGCGCTACGCGCCGGAATTCGACGGGGGCTAGAATCGGCCCGACCAGAAGGAGCCGACATGCCCCTGAAGACCCCGGCCGAGTACGTCGAGAGCCTGCGCGACGGTCGCGTCCTGTACTGGGACGGCGACCGCATCGACGACGTCGCCACGGACCCGCGCTTCCGCGTTCCGCTCGCCGTGGCTTCGCGCGACTACGAGTACGACGACCCGGAGCGCCGCGCGCGCATGACCTACACCACTGAAGAGGGCACGCTCGCCCACCGGGTGTTCCAGATCCCGAAGAGCGAGGAAGACCTCGCCAGGCGGCTCGAGCTCGCGACCGAGATGAGCATCGTGGGCGGAGTCACCGGCGTGTACATGGCGCTGCAGTCGGTGAAGGACGAGGTGGCGGCGGTGAACCCGCGCTACGCCGAAAACATCGAGAACCTGTGGCGCTACGCGCGCGACAACGACCTGCGCGCCGCCGAGGTGATCACCGACGCGAAGGGCGACCGCAGCCGGCGAGCCAACCAGCAGGACGATCCCGACCTGTACCTGCGCATCGTCGACCGCAGCGACAAGGGCATCGTGGTGCGGGGCGCCAAGCTGCACATCACCGGCGCGGCGCTGGTGCACGAGCTGGTGGTGATGCCGACCAAGTCCATGCGCCACGAGGAAGCCGACTACGCGGTCTCGTTCTCGATCCCCACCAACACCAGGGGCGTGGCGATCATCAACCGCAGCTTCGCGCCGGCCGACCAGCCGGAGTTCGACTATCCCGCCAGCGCGCACCACAGCATGCCCGAGGGCTTCGTCATCTTCGACGACGTGTGCGTGCCCTGGGAGCGCGTGTTCCTCGCGGGCGAATTCCGCCTGGCGGGCGCGTTCGCGCGCTCGCTCGGACTGTGGGAGCGGACGCTCGGCATGGTCGAGGCGGCCGAGCGCGCCGAGATCCTGGTCGGCCTGGCCCTGCTCGTGTCGGAGCAGCAGGGCAAGGGCGGCAACGCGCACGTGCAGGACGCCGTGTCGGAGATGGTCTGCTACGCGCAGCTGATCCGCATGAGCCTGGACTGGGCCTGCCGCAACTTCGAGCGCACGCCGTCGGGCATGGTCCATCCCAACGTGCTGGGCGTGAACGTGGGCAAGTACTACTTCGCGGCGAACTACCACGCGATCGTGCAGAAGCTGCACGATCTGGGCGGCGGGCTGGTGCTCACCCTGCCCAAGGAGGCCGACCTGCGGAACCCCGAGAGCGGGAAGTATCTGCGCAAGTATCTCCACACCATGCCCGACGTCGACGTCGAGCAGCGCATGCGCATCTACAACCTGATCCGCGACCTGACCGCCGACGCGTACGGCGGCTGGCAGCTCGTCACCACGCTGCAGGCGGGCGGCGGCCTGGTCGCGCAGCGCACGATGATGAACCGCACCTACGACCTCGAGGCGGCCAAGGCGAAGGCGAAGCGGGCGGCTGGAATCGTCGGTTGAAGCGGGCGCTCGTCCTCGCGTTCGCCGGACTGTGCGGCTGCGCAACGGCGATGAACAAGACGGAGGTCTCGTTCACGTTGCGCTCGCTCCCCGACGGTGCGCACTACGAGGTGCTCGACACGGCGTCCCCCGGCACACCGCCGCGCACGGGAACGACCCCGTTCCCGCTCTTTCTCCCGCGCGGCGACGGCTACTTCACCCCTGCGAAATACAGCATCACCGTTGCGAAGGACGGCTACGAGAGCCGGACGATCGAGCTGCGCAGCTACGTCTCGGGCTGGTGGTTCGTGAACCTGTTGTTCCTGCCGCCCGGCTGGTTCGCCATGGCATTCATCGACCCGTTGAACGGTGCGATGTGGGGCTTCGATACGCCCGACCAGCCGATCGCGCTGGCGGCGAAGCCCGAGGCTCACTGAGCGGGGGTCAGGCGCTCGGGGCTGGCGGGATCTCGGGCGGCTTCGGCGCCTTCCGCGAGAAGAACCTGCGCACGGCGGCGACAGCGGCGACGGCCCCGACGGCGATCGCCTTCTTGGCCGCGAGCACGGCGGCGATCAGCCACTTGAACAGCCCTGCCGTTCGGCGCAGTGGGCCCGACGTCGGCGGGGAAGATCATCCCGACCACGCCGTCGGCGCTGCCCGGTGGGTTGCCCCAGAGCTTCTCGAGCACCAGCTTGGTTTGGTCGTGGTCGAGGAAGCGGAATGCGTCGGTGGTGTGCAGGGTGGCGGCACCGTCTGCGAGCGCGACCTCGCCGGTCTTCCACTGGAGCTTCTGGTCGATCGCGGCGAGATCCGTGTCGCGATCGGCGCGGGCAGAGACTGGCCACAGAGCGAGACCGATCGCGACGAGACAGAGCGCAGAGAGACCTCGCGCCACACCCATGGGGACCTTCCTCGCGTCTCAGGCTAGCACCGGGAGATCGGGAGGTCGATCAGCCCGCAGAGCTCACTGACTGGGCTTCCGCCAAACCAGTGAGTAGCGCCAGAACAGGTGGCGCCGCAGGCGGGCGCCGGGAAGGATCTCGGCCGCGACGGCGCGGACTTCGGCCAGCGCGGGGAATCGGTCGGTGGCGCAGTGCGCCTGCCACGCCGCCCGCGCCTCGGGCGTCGGGCGCAGCCGGCCGCTGGTCGCGAGGCGCCCGATCACGTTCAGCGGGAGCGTGAGCGCGGAGAGCGCGACGCCGGTCGGCGTGTGCTCGTCGAGCACGTCGAGCACGAGCAACGCGCCGCCCGGCCGCAGCGCGTCGCGCAGCCGTGCGAGCATCTGCGCGAGCGGCAGGTGGTGCAGCGTCGCCACCGAGGCGATCGCGTCGAAGCTCGCCGGCGCCAGCGGATATTCGAGCGCATCGGCGCCGACGAGCTCGACGTTCGCGAGCCCCGCGCACCGCGCCCGCGCAGCCGCGAGCATCTCGTGAGACAGGTCGATCGCGATCACCCGCTCCGCGCGGGCCGCGAGCCGTGCGGTCAGCTCGCCCGCGCCGCACCCCACCTCCAGCGCGTCGCCGACGCGCGGCGGCAGCTCGCGCAGGAGCACGCCGAGGTACAGGCGGTTGTGGTCCCAGGGATCGTCGGGCAGCTGCGCGATCCGGTCGAAGTCGCTCGCGATCGATTCGGGCGTCTGCTCGCTCATCCCATGCTGTGACGCGCGGCGAGTCCGTATAATCGCCGCCATGTCGCAAACCATTCTCGTCGAGCGCAGCGACGGCGTCGCGACCGTCACCATGAACCGCCCCGAGCGGATGAACTCGCTCACCACCGAGCTGCTCGAATCGCTCACCAGGAGCCTGCGCGAGCTGGCCGACGACTCGGGCGTGCACGTGGTGGTGCTGACCGGCGCGGGCGAGCGCGCGTTCTCCGCGGGGGCCGACCTGGCGCCGCCCGACGGCCCGAGCCCGGCCGACCGCAGCGCGCGCGCGCGGCAGACGCTCGAGGAGTCGTTCGACGGGCTGAAGCGGGTGCAGGAGGCGTCGTGGATGCTCCACACCATGCCCAAGCCGACGATCGCGGCGGTGAACGGTGCTGCCGCGGGCGCATCGCTGTCGATGGCGCTCGCCTGCGACATCCGGGTGGCGAGCGCGAACGCGATCTTCACCACCGCGTTCGCGCGCATCGGCTTCTCCGGCGACTTCGGCGGCTCGTACTTCCTGACCAAGCTCATCGGCTCGGCCAAGGCGCGCGAGATGTATCTCTTGAACGAGCGGATCGACGCGGCCGAGGCCCAGCGCATCGGGCTGCTCTACCGCGTCTGGCCGCAGGCTTCGTTCCGCAGTGAGGTCGGCGCGCTCGCGCGGCAGCTCGCAGATGGCCCCCCGCTCTCGTACCGCTACATGAACCTGGCGCTGCACGGGCACCTGCGCGACGTGCTCGACCTCGAGGCCGAGGCGATGATGTACACCGGCCGCAGCGAGGACTTCGCCACCGGCGTCGCCGCGTTCCTGCGCAAAGAGAAGCCGAAGTTCACCGGCCGCTAGCGATGGCGGCGACGCGGCGGAAGCGCCGGGCGGCGGTCCGCCACCCGATCGTGCACCTGGCCGCGCGCGCGCTGTTGATCGTGCTCGTCGGCTCGGTCGGCTCGGTGCTCCTGTTGCGCTGGATCCGGCCGGTCACCACCGCCTTCATGATCGAGGCGCGCGTTGCGGCCGTGATCGCGGGTGACTCGCACTACCGCAGCGAGTACCGCTGGGTCGCCTACCGCGAGATCTCGCCCCAGCTGCCGATCGCCGTGGTCGCGGCGGAGGACCAGAAGTTCCCGATCCACGCCGGCTTCGACTTCGACGCGATCGCCGACGCCCTCGGAGACCGCGGCGACGGCGGCCCGTCGCGCGGAGCGAGCACGATCACCCAGCAGGTGGCGAAGAACCTGTTCCTGTGGCCCGGGCGGAGCTGGCTGCGCAAGGGCATCGAGGCCTACTTCACGGTGCTGCTCGAGACGCTCTGGCCCAAGCGCCGCATCCTCGAGGTGTACCTGAACGTGGCGGAGTTCGCGCCGGGGACCTTCGGCGCAGGCGCAGCGGCGCAGCGCTTCTTCGGCGTGCCGCCCTCGCGGCTCGACGCCGAGCAGTCGGCCCGACTCGCTGCGGTGTTGCCCGCGCCCGACCGGCTGCACGCCGACCGGCCCTCCGACTACGTGCGCGAGCGCACCGAGCACATCGAGAGCGAAGCGCAGCGCCTGGGCGGACCGGCCTACCTGCGCGCGCTCTCGTTCCAGTAGCCCCACGGGGTACAATGCGCGCCAGTTCGGAGGGCCCATGGACTTTCGCTTCTCTGTGGCCGAGCTCGAATACCGCGACCGCGCGCGCGCCTGGATCCGCGCGCACGTGCCGCCCTGGTGGCAGAACCACGAGGGCGACGAGTTCGAGAGCGAAGACGCGACCTTCGACGGCATCCGCCGCTGGCACCAGGAGCTCTACGACGCGGGCTACGTCGGCGTGACCTGGCCGAAGGAGTACGGCGGCCAGGGCCGCACCCACGTCGAGAATGCGCTGCTGCAGGAAGAGCTCGTGGTCGCGCACGCGCCGCCCACGACCAACGGGCTGGGCATCGGGCTGTGCGGGCCCGCGATCATCCACCACGGCAGCGAGGCGCAGAAGAAGCGCTTCCTGCGCCCGATGCTGCGCGCCGAGGAGATGTGGTGCCAGGGCTACTCCGAGCCCGGCGCCGGCTCGGACCTCGCGAACCTGCGCACCACCGCCGAGCTGCGCGGCGACCGCTACGTGGTGAACGGCCAGAAGATCTGGACCAGCCAGGCGCATCGCGCCGACTGGATCTTCTGCCTGGTGCGCACCGACCCCAAGGCGGACAAGCACGAGGGCATCGGCTTCCTGCTGATCGACATGAAGACGCCGGGGATCGAAGTCGCGCCGCTGGTGCAGATGACCGGGAACCGCGGCTTCTCGCAGTGCTTCTTCAAGGACGTCGTGGTGCCGGCGGAGAACTTGATCGGCAAGCCGACGCAGGGCTGGCAGATCGCGAACACCGTGCTCGGCTACGAGCGCGGCGCCTCGACGCTGTCGCGCTACGCCACCTATCGCCGCGAGTTCGAACAGGTGGTGGAGACGGCGCGCGCGGCGCGCCGCGGCGGCCGGCCGGCGACACAGGACCGTGTCACGCGGCAGCGGGTGGCGCAGGCCTTCGTCGAGCTCGAGGTGCTGCGGCTGAACTCGCTGCGCTCGCTCACCGCGCTGGCCAACGGCCACAAGCCCGGCTCGGAGTCCAGCCTGCAGAAGCTCTACTACTCCGAGATGGGACAGCGCCTGGCGCGGCTCGGCAACGACCTGCTCGGGCCCTACGGGCAGCTCGTCGGCGACTCGCCGCACGCGCCCGAGCACGGCCGCGCCGCGCAACGCGAGCTGCAGTCGCGCGCGCCGACCATCTTCGCCGGCACGAGCGAGATCCAGCGCAACATCATCGCCGAGCGCGTGCTCGGTCTGCCGCGGCGCTAGCCGGCGGGCCGTGCCCACCGCCTGGGAGCGCGATCTCGCCGGCGCGCGCGCCGCGCTGGCGGGCTGGCTGCAGAAGCGCCTGCCGCAGGCCGGGGATCTCGAGCTCTCCGAGCTGGTCGCACCGCAGGCCTCCGGCTTCTCCAACGAGACGCTGCTCTTCGACCTCTCCTGGCGCGAAGCGGGCCGAGCGCGGAAGGAATCGCTGGTCGTGCGCATCCAGCCGACCGGCTACCAGGTCTTCCCCGAGTACGACCTGCGGCTGCAGTTCGAGTCGATGCGGCTGCTCGGCGCGGCGGGCGTCCCGGTGCCTCCGACGCACTGGCTCGAGACCGAGGACACCAGCGTCCTGGGCGCGCCGTTCTACGTGATGGGTCGGGTCGACGGGCGCGTGCCGTCCGACCGACCTCCCTACACGCTCGAGGGCTGGTTGAAGGAGCTTCCACCCGCCGACCAGGCGCGCGTGTGGTGGGGCGGCATCGAGAGCATGGCCAAGATCCACCGCATCGACTGGCGCGCCGCGGGCTTCGAGTACCTGGACCGCCCCGAGCTCGGCAAGTCACCGCTGGAGCAGCACCTGGCCTACTACGAGCGCTATCTCGGCTGGGCCGCGCGCGGCCGTCCGCAGCCGACGGTCGACGCCGCATGGGAGTGGCTGAAGAAGAACGCGCCCGACGATCCGGTCGACTCGCTGTGCTGGGGCGACGCGCGCATCGGCAACATCCTGTTCGCGGGCACCGAGCCGGCCGCGGTGCTCGACTTCGAGATGGTGACCCACGGGAACGGCGAGCAGGACCTGGCCTGGGCGATCTTCCTCGACCGCCACCACAGCGAGGGGCTGGGCGTGCCGCGGCTGCCCGGCTTCCCCGGCTTCGACGAGACGATCGCGCGCTACGAGGAGCTGGTCGGCCGCAAGACCCGGCACCTGCGCTTCTACGGCATCTGGGCCGCGTTCCGCTTCGCGGTGATCATGATCCGCATCGCGCAGCAGATGGTGCACTACGGGGTGATGCCCGCGGACTCGAAGTTCGAGACGAACAACATCGTCACGAACCTGCTGGCCAAGGACCTCGGGCTGCCCGCGCCGGCGTGACGCTCAGTCGAAGCTGAACGCCACCAGCCGGTGGTCCGACGCGAGCGAGCCCGACAGGTGGCAGCTGCGGATCGGCACGGAGTCGGTCGACCAGACCTGGTCGATCGCGAGCAGCGGCACGGGCATCGGCCAGCTCGCGGCATAGCCCATGCCGGCGGTCTCGAAGGCGCTGTGGAACTCGCGCCGGATCGGATCGAAGTAGACGGAGTCCGACGGGGTGTTGAAGTCGCCGACGACCAGGAGCGGCTCGCTGCGCAGCGGCTCCAGCACGTCGGCCAGCGCCTTGAACACGCCTGCGCGCGACTCGGTCGGCGCGGAGCGCGGATGCACGATCACCACGGTGAGCCGCCGTCCGTCCGCGAGCTCGACGCGCGCGACGCCCGCGTGGCTGGCGGTGCCGAGCGGGTAGTAGAAGCTGTGGACGATCCGCCCGCGCACCGCGATCGCCAGCGCGTCGTTCCAGTCGTAGATCTCGCTGTCCGGCAGCGCGCGCTTCAACGCGGGCGAGCGGATGCCCGGCTTGTGGCCGACGTCGATGAAGGCGGCGACGTCCGGATCTTCGGCGCGCACCTGCTCGGCCACGCGCTCCCAGCCGCGCTTGCCGGCTTCGATGTTCCAGAGCAGGCCGCGGTAGCGGCCGGGCTGGGCGAGCGGATGCAGCGAAACGTTGGCGGCGACGGTCCAGAGTCCGAGCACGAGCGCGAGCGCACCGGCAACGCGGCCGAGCGCACGCCGCTCCAGCCGCCAGGCGAGCGCCCAGCCCAGCGCCGCGAGCGCCGCCAGCACGCACAGCGGGGTCGCATAGGTGAGCGGCGCCAGGCTCGGCACGCGGTCGCGGAACAAGACCCGCACCGCGAGCGGCGCGAGACACGCCGCCAGCGCGACCTCCGGAGCCCGCCACAGCCACCTGCGCATCGGAGCTATGACGCCCCAGGAGCGGGAGTCGTTCAGCGAGAAAGCCTGGACTCGAGTCCAAAGTAAAGTTTAGACTCGAGTCCAATGACGATCCGCGAGCAGAGCAAGGGCGAGCAGCGCGAGCGGATCCTCGCGGCGGCGCGCGCGCTGTTCGCCGAGCGCGGCATGGAGCAGGTGACCATGAGCGAGGTTGCCGCCGCGTCGGGCGTCGCACGCGCTACGGTGTTCAACTACTTCGCCTCGAAGTACGCGCTGGCCGAGGCGATCACCGAGGAGGTGATCGCGTACTTCAGCGGCATGCTGGAGCGCGCGCTCGCCGACGAGACGACGCCGACGCCGACCCTGATCCGCGCGTTCTTCGCACACATGGGCACGGGCATCGAGGCCTACGCCTCGTTCTTCCGCGGGGTGTTTCGCGAGATCATGAAGATCTGGGTCGGCCTGGACGAAGGCGGCGCAGCCCAGCGCGCGAGAGCGGGCACCTTCGCGCAGCTCGAGGCGCTCATGGCGCGCGGGCTGGAGCGCGGCGAGCTGCAGCCGCTCGCTTCGGCGGCCGACCTCGCGCGCGCGTTCGACAGCCTGACCAACGGCACGATCGTGCACTGGCTCTACGACGAGCCGGGCGAGTCGCTCGCCGCGCGGATGGAACGCACCTCGGAGATCTTCCTCGGCGCGGTCGCGGCAGCGCGCTTCGCGACCGCGCCCAGACGGCTGGTCGCGCTCGCTCCCCTGCCACAGGATCCCATTCGCAAGCCCACCCCCAGGAGGCGCGCGCGGCCGCGGCCGCGGCGCGCGAAGGAGAGCTGATGGCCCCGGCATCCGTTCCCGAGATCCCCGCTGCACCGCCCGGCTTCGCCCGAATGGACTGGCGCCGCGCGTTCAGCGCGCTGCAGGCCCTGCTGTCCGATCCCGACGACACCGCAAAGGCGCTCGAAGTGAACCTGGCGATCGGCCGGCGCGACTTCGAGCGCAGCTTCCAGCGCTTCGCCGCGAGCAGCGCCGGCCGCACGCTGCTCGCCGAGCGGCCCTCGCTCGCGACGGCGCTCTCGGATCGCGCCGCGCTCGAGCGCATGTCGCGCGAGAGTCTCGGCCGTGCCTATCTCGAGTACCTCGATTGCAACGGCTTCTCCGCCACGGGCCTGGTCGAGCTCGAGCACGAGACGGTGTCGCGCTGGGAGCGCGAGAGCGGGCTGCCGGTGAGCGACTGGGCGCGCGCCTGGTTCCGCGAGCGGCTGATCCTGACGCACGACCTGGCGCACGTCGTGACCGGCTACGGCACCGACGATGCGGGCGAGGCCACGCTGCTGGTCTTCTCCCAGGCGCAGCTCGGGGGCCGGGGGAACGGGCTGCTGACGACCGGAGCGACCTTCGAGATGCTGCGCTACTGGGGTCCGAGCTATCTCGGCTACGCCTTCCGCGTGTGGCGCCGCGGCCGGCAGGCGAAGTGCCTCGTCGCGTTGCCGTGGGAGGAGCTCCTGCCGCTGCGGCTGGCGACCGTGCGCCGGATCGCCGGGCTCGACACGCCGGAGGAGGCTCACCCTTCCGGCGTCCTGCGGCTGCGCCGGGAGCCCGCTGCGTCGAGCTAGGTCCGCCCGCTCGACACGCCGCCACGAGCTGTGGCACCCAAGCGCCGCGATGAGCGGCGATCCGGGCGGGCGTTGGGCGGGTGCGGGCTATG
>Ga0318548_10000199_pt1 | contig 14235 bp, 9 predicted proteins | sample GRESIP169b2f21_FD_203495 | JGI IMG/M metagenome (GOLD analysis project Ga0318548, IMG submission 203495) | Tropical soil microbial communities from Luquillo Experimental Forest, Puerto Rico - GRE.SIPMG.169b2f21 | ecosystem: Environmental > Terrestrial > Soil > Tropical forest > Bulk soil... | reverse complement strand
CCGGTACGACGACCAGCGGTGCCGGTGGGCTTCTCGGAGGCCTGACCGGTGGCACGAGCCTTGTCGGCGGGCTCCTCGGCGGCCCTGGGAATCCACTGACCGGCGTCGTCAATTCGTTGCTGCCCGGGCTGATCAATATACAAACCGGAGGGGGCACCGGCCCCGGCTTTACCGGCATCTGGGGCCCCTACGAAGAGCTCGTCTTCAACACGGCGGACAACTTGCAAAGCCTCACTGCCGGCTGGTTGGCCAACCCGTACCCGTTCCTGCGTCAGATCGTCGCCAACCAGATCGGCTACGGGCAGATCATCGCGACGAGCCTCGCAACCGGGAATCTGCAGCCGATCACTGCCATACCCGGCGACATAGCGCACAATGCGGGCGCCGTTTTTGCGACGCTTACCAATACAAGCATCACCCCACACCTGGAAGTCCTGTCACTTCTGCCCCTCAGCCTGACCCTCGACACCGTTGTGGGGTTGCCGGTGGTCGCTGGGGTGGATTTGATAGGGGCGCCAGCCGCCACCGCGGAGGCGGTCGCTTCCAGCTTCGCAACGATCAGCACCGCGCTGGCGACAGGGAACCTCGGCGGAGCGTTCGCCGGACTCATCGATGCACCCGCCGTCATCGCCAATGGCTTCCTCAACGGCCAGACGGCGCTGCCCGTGGGGCTGAGCCTTACGGGTGTGCCGGTGCTGGGGAACGTGGCCAACGTCGAGGTGACCCTCAGTCTTCCCCTTGACGGAATAATCCATCCTCCCGGCTTCTACGCGGCGACGGTGGCAATTGATTTACTCAACGGCACTGTTATTCCTCCAACCACGGTTAACGTCGGTCTCGGAAGCACGCCGTTCAGTGGCCTCGCGCCTTTCGTCGTGAACTACGCACCCGAGCAGCTCGCGCTGGCGATCGGTGCACCCGCGTCACCGCCGCCATTGATCGACCTGCCCCTCCTCACCCTTGGCACGAACGGCCTCACCGGGCTTCTTGGCACGAGCCTTGGCACGTCCGGTCTTGGCGCGCTTCTTGAAAGTCTGGCTGTTGGCACCGGAGGGCTCCTGGGGGTCTGACCGGCGGCACGCCCGCTCTTGCGGGCTCCTCTGCAGCCCTGGTAGCCCGGGTTCGCTTGGCAGCGACCTGAATTCACTAATCTCAGGTGGTATTCCGGGCTTACCCGGTCTCTTGACCAGACACACGGCGCTTGACGGCGCCGCAGGTCCTCAAGCAACTTGCAGCATGGATTTGCAAACTACTGCATAACCATGCAGAATCGACGGAATGGCCGACGTATTAGGGGTGGCGGTTGCCGGTGCCACCGGCTACGCGGGCGGTGAGATCCTACGACTGCTGCTTGGGCATCCGGCCTACGCGGACGGCCGGCTCAGCATCGGCGCGGTGACAGCCGCGGCCAGTGCCGGCAGCACCCTGGGTGAGCACCATCCGCACCTGATTCCGTTGGCCCAGCGCGTGGTCGAGCCCACCGATCAGGGCGTCCTGGAGAACCATGACGTGGTGTTCCTGGCCCTACCGCACGGACATTCGGCCGCGCTGGCCCAACAGCTCGCCCCCGAAACGCTGATCATCGACTGCGGCGCCGACTTCCGCCTCGCCGACGCCCCCACTTGGGAGCGGTTCTACGGATCCCCGCACGCCGGCAGCTGGCCTTACGGGCTGCCCGAGCTGCCCGGCGGACGGGAGCGGCTGCGTAACGCGCGCCGCATCGCGGTTCCGGGCTGCTATCCAACCGCAGCATTGCTCGCGTTGTCGCCCGCGATGGCCGGGGACCTCATCGAGCCCGCCGTCACGGTGGTCGCCGTCAGCGGCACCTCCGGAGCCGGTCGCGCCGCCAAGACCGACCTGCTCGGCTCGGAGGTCATCGGATCGGCGCGGGCCTACAACATCGCCGGCGCCCACCGACACACGCCCGAGATCGCTCAGGGACTGGGGGCCCTCACCGGCCGCGACGTCACCGTGTCGTTCACCCCGGTGCTCATCCCGACGTCGCGCGGCATCCTGGCCACCTGCACCGCGCGCACCCGATCACCGCTGTCACAGCTGCGGGCCGCCTACGAAAAGGCTTACGACACAGAGCCTTTCATCTACCTGATGCCCGAGGGGCAACTGCCCCGCACCGGAGCGGTGACCGGCAGCAACGCGGCGCACATCGCAATCGCGGTGGACGAGGCGGCGGAGACGTTCGTGGCGATTGCCGCGATCGACAACCTGGTCAAGGGCACGGGCGGCGCGGCAGTGCAGTCGATGAACCTGGCGCTGGGTTGGCCGGAGACAGAGGGACTTTCGGTGATTGGGGTCGCGCCGTGACCGGGTTGGCCGCCACGGCACGGTTGGTGCGCGAGCAGGGCGTCACCGCCCCGGCCGGATTCCGGGCCGCCGGCATCGCCTGTGGGATCAAGGTATCGGGGGCTCGCGACCTGGCGCTGGTCTTCAACGAAGGGCCCGACTATGCGGCCGCGGGTGTGTTCACCCGCAACAAAGTCAAAGCCGCGCCGGTGTTGTGGACCCAGCAGGTGCTGACCACCGGGCAGTTGCGCGCGGTGATCCTCAACTCCGGCGGCGCCAACGCCTGCACCGGGCCGGCGGGCTTCCAGGACACCCACGCCACCGCGGAGGCGGTCGCGGCCGCGTTGTCGGACTGGGGAACCGAGACGGGAGCCATCGAGGTTGCGGTCTGCTCAACCGGGTTGATCGGTGACCGGCTGCCGATGGACAAGGTGCTGGCCGGTGTGACCGAGATCGTGCACGAGATGGCCGGCGGGCTGAGCGGCGGCGGGGACGCCGCGCAGGCGATCATGACCACCGACACGGTGCCCAAACACGTTGCGCTGCATCATCCCGACAACTGGACGGTCGGCGGGATGGCCAAGGGCGCCGGCATGCTGGCGCCGTCGTTGGCCACCATGCTCTGCGTGCTGACCACCGACGCGGCCGTCGAGCCGGCTGCGCTCGACCGGGCTTTGCGCCAGGCCGGCCCCCGTACCTTCGACCGGCTCGACATCGACGGCTGCTGCTCGACCAACGATACGGTGCTGTTGCTGGCGTCCGGGGCCAGCGGGGTCAAGCCGACCCAGGCCGAGCTCGACGACGCCGTGCTGCGGGTCTGCGACGACCTATGCGCTCAGCTGCAAGCCGACGCCGAGGGCGTCACGAAGCGGGTCATCGTGACCGTGACCGGAGCAGCCACCGAGGACGACGCGCTGATCGCCGCACGGGCGGTCGCCCGCGACAGCCTGGTCAAGACGGCGGTGTTCGGGTCCGACCCCAACTGGGGCCGGGTGCTCGCGGCCGTCGGCATGGCGCCGGTCACCCTCGATCCCGATCGAATCACGGTGTCGTTCAACGGTTCTGCGGTGTGCATCGATGGGGTCGGGGCCCCGGGCGCGCGTGAAGTGGACCTTTCGGAGGCCGACATCGACATCACCGTCGACCTCCGTGTCGGCGACGGTCAGGCCGCCATCCGGACCACCGACCTCTCGCACGCCTACGTCGAAGAGAATTCGGCCTACAGCTCATGAGCGTAAAAATCGACTCATTGCCCACTCAGGTCAAAGCGCAGGTCCTGGCCGAGGCTCTGCCCTGGCTCAAGCAATTGCACGGCAAGATCGTCGTCATCAAATACGGCGGCAACGCCATGACCGACGACACCCTGCGGCACGCGTTCGCGGCCGACATGGCGTTTCTGCGCAACTGCGGCATCCACCCCGTCGTCGTGCACGGCGGCGGACCACAGATCACCACCATGCTGCGCCGGCTCGGCATCGAGGGTGACTTCAAGGGCGGTTTCCGGGTCACCACACCGGAAGTGCTCGACGTGGCGCGGATGGTGTTGTTCGGACAGGTGGGCCGCGAACTGGTCAACCTGATCAACGCGCACGGACCGTATGCCGTCGGCATCACAGGCGAGGACGCGCAACTCTTCACCGCCGTGCGGCGCAGTGTGACCGTCGACGGCGTGGCCACCGACATCGGCCTGGTTGGAGACGTCGAGCACGTCAACACCGCGGCGGTGCTGGATCTTATTGCGGCACGCCGTATTCCGGTGGTGTCGACGCTCGCGCCGGATGCCGAGGGGGTGGTGCACAACATCAACGCCGACACCGCCGCCGCGGCGCTGGCCGAAGCCCTGGGGGCCGAGAAGCTGTTGATGCTCACCGATGTCGAAGGCCTGTACACCAGCTGGCCGGACCGGGATTCGTTGGTCAGCGAAATCGACACCGCCACATTGGCGCAACTGCTCCCCACGCTGGAGGCGGGCATGATCCCCAAAATTGAGGCCTGTCTCAGAGCAGTCTCGGGGGGAGTGCCCAGCGCCCACGTCATCGACGGACGGGTCGAACACTGCGTGCTGGTAGAGCTTTTCACCGACGCGGGCACCGGCACCAAGGTGGTGAGCGCATGACCGCGCCGGCGACGATGCAGAGCGCAGCGATGAGGAGGAGCGGCGCCATTGACTGAGACCGACGCCATGAAGGCCAGATGGCAAGCCGTGATGATGAACAACTACGGGACCCCTACGGTGGCTTTGGCCAGCGGTGAGGGCGCCGTGGTCACCGATGTGGACGGCAAGACCTACCTGGACCTGCTCGGCGGCATCGCGGTCAACGTGCTCGGCCATCGCCACCCGGCGGTCATCGAGGCCGTCACGCACCAGATGGCCACGCTGGGCCACACCTCCAACCTGTATGCCACCGAACCCGGTATCGCGCTGGCCGAAGAACTGGTCGCGCTGCTGGCGGCGGACGCCCCGGCGCGGGTGTTCTTCTGCAACTCCGGCACCGAGGCGAACGAGGTGGCGTTCAAGCTGTCGAGGCTCACCGGTCGCACGAAACTCGTTGCCGCACAAGAGGCTTTCCACGGCCGCACGATGGGTTCGCTGGCGCTGACCGGCCAGCCGACAAAGCAGGCGCCGTTCGAGCCGCTGCCCGGTGAGGTCACGCACGTCCCTTACGGCGATACCGCCGCGCTGGCCGCCGCGGTCGATGACGACACCGCCGCGGTGTTCCTCGAACCGATCATGGGGGAGAGCGGGGTCGTCGTCCCGCCCGAGGGGTATCTGGCCGCCGCGCGGGACATCACCGCGCGGCACGGCGCCCTGCTGGTGCTCGACGAGGTGCAGACCGGGATGGGCCGCACCGGCGCATTTTTCGCCCACCAGCACGACGGCATCACCCCTGACGTGGTGACCATGGCCAAGGGGCTCGGCGGCGGGTTGCCGATCGGGGCGTGCCTGGCCGTCGGGCCCGCCGCCGAGCTGCTGACGCCCGGCCTGCACGGCAGCACCTTCGGCGGCAACCCGATCTGCACCGCGGCGGCGTTGGCGGTCTTGCGGGTGCTGGCGGCCGAAGATCTGGTCCGGCACGCCGAGGTGTTGGGCAAGTCGGTACGCCACGGCATCGAGACGCTCGGGCACCCGCTGATCGACCACGTGCGCGGCCGCGGATTGCTCTGGGGCGTGGTGTTGACCGCGCCGCGGGCCAAGGACGCCGAGGCCGCCGCGCGCGACGCCGGATTCCTCGTCAACGCCGCCGCGCCCGACGTCATCCGTCTGGCGCCGCCGCTGATCGTCACCGAAGCCCAGCTCGACGGCTTCATCGCCGCCCTGCCGGGCATCCTCGACTGTGCTTCCACCGCGGGGGCGCCAGCATGATTCGACACTTCCTGCGCGACGACGACTTGTCGCCCGAAGAACAGGCCGAGGTGCTCGGGCTGGCGGCCGAACTGAAGAGGGACCCGTTCGGCCGCCGTCCCCTCGAGGGGCCGCGCGGGGTCGCGGTCATCTTCGACAAGAACTCGACCCGCACGCGGTTCTCGTTCGAGGTGGGCATCGCACAGCTCGGCGGGCACGCGGTCGTCGTCGACGGCCGCACCACCCAGCTGGGCCGGGACGAGACGCTGGGAGACACCGCAAAAGTGTTGTCGCGGTACGTCGACGCCATCGTGTGGCGAACCTTCGGCCAGGACCGCCTGGAGGCGATGGCCGCGACGGCGACGGTCCCAGTGGTGAATGCGCTGTCCGACGAGTTCCATCCCTGTCAGGTGCTCGCGGACCTGCAGACCATCGCCGAGCGCAAGGGGTCGTTGCGCGGCTTGCGGCTGTCCTACTTCGGCGACGGCGCCAACAATATGGCTCACTCGCTGCTGCTCGGCGGGGTGACCGCCGGCATCCACGTCACCGTCGCCGCGCCGGACGGCTTCGCGCCCGACCCGGCGGTGGTCGGCGCGGCGCGGCAGCGCGCCGAAGCCGGCGGCGCCTCAGTCACCGTGACCGCCGCCGCGGACGAGGCGGCCAAGGGCGCCGATGTCTTGGTGACCGACACCTGGACGTCGATGGGGCAGGAGAACGACGGGCTCGACCGGGTCAAGCCGTTCCGTCCGTTTCAGGTCAACGCGCGGCTTCTGGCGCTGGCCGACCCGGAAGCCGTTGTGCTGCATTGCCTTCCGGCCCACCGCGGCGACGAGATCACCGACGAGGTGATGGACGGGCCGGCCAGCGCGGTCTGGGACGAGGCCGAAAACCGGCTGCATGCCCAGAAGGCACTGCTGGTGTGGCTGCTGGAGCGGTCGCGATGACGCCGCGCCGTCGACGATGCAGAGCGCAGCGATGAGGAGGAGCGGCGCAATGACCCACAGCGGTTCGAAGACCACACCCGAGACCACCCGGGCCGGCCGCCAGGCCCGCATCGTGGCGATCCTGTCGTCTTCGTCGATAAGCAGCCAGGGTGAACTCGCGGCCCGGCTGGCCGATGAAGGGATCGATGTCACCCAGGCCACGCTGTCGCGGGATCTCGAAGAGCTTGGCGCGGTGAAGCTGCGCGGCGCTGACGGCGGGGTCGGGGTCTACGTCGTGCCGGAGGACGGTAGCCCGGTGCGCGGGGTGTCGGGGGGGACCGACCGGATGTCGCGACTGCTGGGCGAGTTGCTGGTGTCGACCGACGCCAGCGGCAACCTCGCCGTGCTGCGAACGCCACCGGGCGCGGCCCACTACCTGGCCAGCGCCATCGACCGCGCGGCGCTGCCCGACGTTGTCGGCACCCTCGCCGGAGATGACACCATCCTTGTGGTTGCCCGCGAGCCAATGACTGGCGCGGAACTCGCCGGGATGTTCGAGAACATCAAGTAAGGAGATAAGTCAATGTCAGAACGCGTCATCCTGGCGTATTCCGGCGGTCTGGACACCTCGGTGGCGATCAGCTGGATAGGCAAGGAGACCGGCCGCGAGGTCGTCGCGGTGGCGATCGACCTCGGTCAGGGTGGCGAGGACATGCAGGTGGTGCGCCAGCGGGCCCTGGATTGCGGCGCCGTGGAGGCGGTCGTCGTCGACGCCCGCGACGAGTTCGCCGAGGGCTACTGCCTGCCGACCGTGCTGAACAACGCGCTGTACATGGACCGCTACCCGCTGGTGTCGGCGATCAGCCGGCCGCTGATCGTCAAGCACCTGGTCGCGGCCGCCCGCGAGCATGGCGGCGGCATCGTCGCGCACGGCTGCACCGGCAAGGGCAACGACCAGGTCCGGTTCGAGGTCGGATTCGCTTCGCTGGCACCGGATCTCGAGGTGCTGGCGCCGGTCCGCGACTACGCCTGGACGCGCGAGAAGGCGATCGCGTTCGCCGAGGAGAACGCCATCCCGATCGGCGTCACCAAGCGGTCGCCGTTCTCGATCGACCAGAACGTGTGGGGCCGCGCGGTGGAAACCGGCTTCCTGGAACACCTGTGGAACGCCCCCACCAAGGACATCTACGCCTACACCGAAGACCCCACCCTTAACTGGAGCACGCCCGACGAGGTGATCGTCGGGTTCGAGCGCGGAGTGCCCGTCTCGATCGACGGCAAACCGGTGTCGATGCTGCAGGCCATCGAGGAACTCAACGCGCGCGCCGGCGCCCAGGGCGTCGGGCGCCTCGACGTCGTCGAGGACCGGCTGGTGGGCATCAAGAGCCGCGAGATCTACGAGGCGCCGGGAGCGATGGTGCTCATCACCGCGCACACCGAACTCGAACATGTGACGTTGGAGCGGGAGCTGGGCCGGTTCAAACGCCAGACCGACCAGCGGTGGGCCGAGCTGGTGTACGACGGCCTGTGGTACTCGCCGCTGAAGGCCGCGCTGGAGGGTTTCGTCGCCAAGACCCAGGAGCACGTCTCGGGTGAGGTGCGAATGGTGTTGCACGGCGGCCACATTGCGGTCAACGGCAGGCGGAGCTCCGAGTCGCTGTACGACTTCAACCTGGCGACCTACGACGAGGGCGACAGCTTCGACCAGTCGGCCGCGAAGGGCTTCGTCTATGTGCACGGGTTGTCGTCGAAGATCGCCGCCCGCCGGGACCTGGCCTCCGACGAAACGTGAGCACTCGCGAGGGGTCGCTGTGGGGCGGGCGGTTCGCCGACGGCCCGTCCGACGCGCTGGCCGCGCTCAGCAAGTCCACGCACTTCGACTGGGTGCTGGCCCCGTACGACATCGTCGCCTCGCGGGCCCACACGGTTGTTCTGTTCCGGGCGGGGCTGCTCGACGAAGAGCAGCGTGACGGGCTGTTGGCCGGGTTGGACAGCCTCGCCGAGGACGTTGCCGACGGCAGCTTCGAGCCGCTGGTCACCGACGAGGACGTGCACGCCGCGCTGGAGCGGGGCCTGATCGACCGGGTCGGGCCCGATCTGGGCGGGCGTTTGAGGGCCGGGCGATCGCGCAACGACCAGGTGGCCACACTGTTCCGGATGTGGCTTCGCGACGCGGTGCGACGCGTCGCCGCCGGAGCGCTCGACGTCGTCGGCGCGCTGGCCGCCCAGGCCGCCGCGCACCCGACGGCCATCATGCCCGGCAAGACCCACCTGCAGTCCGCCCAGCCGATCCTGCTGGCCCACCACCTGCTCGCCCACGCCCACCCGCTGCTGCGCGACGTCGACCGGATCGTGGACTTCGACAAACGCGCGGCGGTGTCCCCCTACGGCTCGGGAGCGCTGGCCGGCTCGTCGCTCGGCCTGGACCCGGAAGCCATCGCCGAGGAACTGGGTTTCGCGGCCGCCGCCGACAATTCCGTCGATGCGACCGCGACCAGGGATTTCGCCGCCGAGGCCGCGTTCATCTTCGCCATGATCGGCGTCGACCTGTCCCGGCTGGCCGAGGACATCATCATTTGGAGCTCGACGGAATTCGGCTACGTGACCTTGCACGACTCGTGGTCCACCGGCAGCTCGATCATGCCGCAAAAGAAGAACCCCGACATCGCCGAGCTGGCCCGCGGTAAGGCCGGCCGACTGATCGGAAACCTGGCGGGGCTGCTGGCGACGCTGAAGGCCCAGCCGCTGGCGTACAACCGTGACCTGCAGGAAGACAAGGAGCCAGTGTTCGACGCGGTGGCCCAGCTGGAACTCGTGCTGCCCGCGATGGCGGGACTGGTGGCCAGCCTGACGTTCGACGTCCAGCGGATGGCGGCCCTGGCCCCGGCCGGCTACACGCTGGCCACCGATATCGCCGAATGGCTTGTGCGGCAAGGGGTCCCGTTCCGATCCGCCCACGAAGCCGCCGGGGAGGCCGTGCGCGCCGCCGAGGACCGCGGTGTGGGGCTCGACGAGCTGACCGAGGACGAGTTGGCCGCGATCAGCCCCGAGCTGACCCCGCAGGTCCGCGAAGTGCTGACGATCGAGGGCTCGGTGTCGTCGCGTGACGCCAGGGGCGGTACGGCGCCGACTCGGGTCGCTGAGCAGCTCGAAGCCGTCCTGGCAACATCTGCCGAGCTCAAGGGCCGGCTGGACGCGGGCCGATGAGAGGACTTTGGTTTCTGTCCCGGGTAGCCTTAGGCAAGCTAAACTTGCAGCTCTAAGCGATTTGGGTGAACGTTACGACCTGGATCTTCGTCACCAAGGGGTGGGACCTATGAGCGTCATCGCAGGTGTGTTCGGCGCGGTGCCGCCACATCGCTATTCCCAGCGAGAGCTCACCGACTTTTTCGTCAGCATTCCCGAGTTCGAGGGTTACGAGGACATCGTCCGGCAACTGCACGCCAGCGCCAAGGTCAACAGTCGCCACCTGGTTCTCCCGATCGAGCGGTATCCCACGCTGACCGACTTCGGGGTGGCGAATCGGATCTTCATCGAAAAGGCCGTCGACCTCGGGTGTGAGGCGCTTTTAGGGGCCCTCGACGAGGCGGGCCTGCGGCCTCAGGACGTCGACATGCTCGTCACGACGACGGTCACCGGCGTCGCGGTCCCGTCGCTGGATGCCCGGATCGCCGGACGGCTCGGGCTGCGTGCCGATGTGCGACGGATGCCGCTGTTCGGCCTGGGCTGCGTTGCCGGGGCGGCGGGGGTGGCCCGGCTGCACGACTACCTGCGCGGCGCGCGAGACGGCGTCGCGGCCCTGGTCTCCGTCGAGCTCTGCTCACTGACCTACCCGGGGTACAAGCCATCGCTGGCCGGCTTGGTGGGCAGCGCGTTGTTTGCCGACGGAGCCGCGGCGGTGGTGGCCGTCGGCAAGCGCCGCGCCGAACGGTCCGGGGCCGATGGGCCCGCCATCCTCGATTCGCGCAGCCATCTTTATCCCGACTCACTGCGCACCATGGGCTACGACGTAGGCACCGCCGGGTTCGAGCTGGTGCTGTCCCGGGACCTGGCCGCCGTCGTCCAACAGTATCTGGGCAACGACGTCACGGCGTTTCTGGCCGCGCACGGCCTGACCACGACGGATATCGGTGCCTGGGTTACCCACCCCGGCGGTCCCAAGATCATCGACGCGATCACCGAAAGCCTCAGCCTGCCGCCGCAGGCCCTGGAGCTGACCTGGCGTTCGCTCGGCGAGATCGGCAATCTTTCGTCGGCCTCGGTTTTGCACGTGCTGCGCGACACCCTCGCCAAGCCGCCGCCCAGCGGAAGCCCCGGGCTGATGATCGCGATGGGCCCGGGATTCTGTTCGGAACTCGTGCTGCTGCGCTGGCACTGATCTGCCGTGTTCGCGGACTTTTCGTCGTACCGTAAGGCGTCGTGTCGAAATCCCGGCTATCCGCAGGGTCGCACCCGTCCGTATGAGTAACACGAGAGGCCGGGTCGGATGAACAGCACCCAGGATGAGCTCGTCAAGGCCCTCCGAAAATCGCTGAAGGAAAACCAGCGGCTCGAGCGAGAGAACCGCCAATACCTGGCGCTGATTTCAGAGGGGCCTACCGTGGCGGTGGTGGGGATGGCCTGCCGCTATCCGGGCGGCGTGGATTCGCCGGAGGGCTTGTGGGCGATGGTCGTCGAGGGCCGCGATGTGGTGTCGGAGTTTCCGGCGGATCGGGGCTGGGATTTGGCGACACTGTTTGACCCGGATCCCGACGCGGTCGGCAAGTCGTACACCCGATCCGGCGGGTTTTTGACGGACGTGGCCGATTTCGATGCCGCGTTTTTCGGGATAGCACCCAGCGAGGCGCTGGCGATGGATCCGCAGCAGCGCTTGCTGTTGGAGGTGTCGTGGGAGGCGTTGGAGCGGGCCGGGATTGATCCTTTTGCGTTGCGCGGTTCGGCCACGGGTGTTTTCGCCGGGGTGTTCCACGGCTCCTATGGCGGCCAGGGGCGGGTGCCGGGAGACCTGGAAAGGTATGGGCTGCGCGGTTCTACCTTGAGCGTGGCGTCGGGCCGGGTGGCGTATGCGCTGGGCTTGGAAGGCCCGGCGGTGTCGGTGGATACGGCGTGTTCATCGTCGTTGGTGGCGATGCACCTGGCGGCCCAGTCGTTGCGGTCCGGCGAGTGTGATCTCGCGCTGGCCGGTGGCGTGACGGTAATGGCGACACCGGCGATGTTCATCGAATTCAGTCGGCAGCGAGCGTTGGCCGCCGACGGCCGATGCAAGGCGTACGCGGGTGCCGCTGACGGCACCGGGTTTTCCGAGGGTGTCGGTGTGCTGGTGCTGGAGCGGCTGGCCGATGCCCGGCGGTTGGAGCATTCGGTGTTGGCGGTGCTGCGAGGATCGGCGGTGAATCAGGATGGCGCCTCCAACGGGCTGGCGACGCCTCACGGCCCGTCGCAGCAGCGGGTAATCCGGGCGGCGCTGGCCAATGCGCGGCTGGGCTCGGCGGATGTGGATCTGGTGGAGGGGCATGGGACCGGAACCACTTTGGGGGATCCGATTGAGGCCCAAGCGCTTTTGGCGACCTACGGGCAGGACCGGCCGGCGGATCGACCGCTGTGGCTGGGGTCGATCAAGTCGAACATGGGGCATACGTCGGCAGCGGCGGGCGCCGCCGGGGTGATCAAGATGGTGCAGGCGATGCGGCATGGGGTGATGCCCAAGACGTTGCACGTGGATGTTCCTACCCCCCATGTGGATTGGTCGGCCGGGGCGGTGTCGCTGTTGACGGAATCGCGGCCATGGCCGGCGCAGGACCGGCCGCGTCGCGCGGGAGTGTCGTCGTTCGGAATCAGCGGTACGAACGCGCATGTGATCTTGGAACAGCCGCCGGTGGAGTCCGAAAGCCCCGGGGCGGCGGGCGATGACGCGCTGGGGCCGTGGGTGTTGTCCGCCCGGTCGACCGACGCGTTGGCGAACCAGGCGGCGCGGTTGCTCGCGCAGGTGAGTGCCGATCCGGGGCTTGGTGTGGTGGATTTGGGGTGGTCGTTAGTTTCGACGCGGTCGCTGTTTGAGCATCGCGCGGTGGTGGTGGGTTCCGATCGCGAGCAGTTGGTGGCGCGGTTGGCGACGCTGGCCGGCGGTGACGCGGGCGCGGGTGTGGTGATCGGGCGGGCGCGGCCAATGGGCAAGACGGCGTTCGTGTTTCCCGGGCAAGGCTCGCAGTGGGCCGGCATGGGAGCCGAGTTGCTCGATACCTCAACGGTATTCGCCGAACAGCTGCACCGATGCGACAAGGCGCTCGCCGAGTACGTCGAGTGGTCGTTGATCGACGTTATCCGCGCAGCGCCGGGTGCGCCCGGATTGGATCGGGTCGACGTGGTTCAGCCGGTGCTGTGGGCGGTCATGGTGTCACTGGCCGAGTTGTGGCGCTCGATGGGCGTGGTCCCCGATGCGGTGATCGGGCATTCGCAGGGCGAGATCGCAGCGGCGTATGTGGCTGGAGCGCTGTCGTTGGAAGATGCCGCCCGGGTGGTGGCGCTGCGAAGCCGGCTCCTGGTGCAGCTGTCGGGTGCGGGCGGCATGGTTTCGGTGGCATGCGGGCCGGCGCGAGCCCGGGAGTTGGTGGAGGCGTGCGGCGATCGACTGAATATCGCCGCGGTCAACGGTGTTTCAGCGGTGGCCGTATCCGGTGACGCGGCCGCTCTGGAGGAGTTGGTGCGACGGTGTGAGGCCGGCGGCGTTCGGGCCCGCCAGATCGATGTCGACTATGCATCCCACTCTGCACAGGTCGACGCGATCCGCGAACCGCTCGCCGAAGCGCTCACCGGCCTTGAGCCGCGCTCTTCCGCGGTCGCCTTCTTCTCGACCGTGACCGGCGAACTCATGGACACCGCCGGGTTGGACGCCGGCTACTGGTACCGCAGCATCCGGCAGACGGTGCAATTCCACGATGCGGTCCGCACCGCGTGCGACGCCGGATATCGGGTCTTCATCGAATCCAGTCCGCATCCGGTGTTGATCGCCGGCATCGAAGAGACACTGGCCGATCGCGACGGTACTGACGACTCGGTCGTCATTCCGTCGTTGGGCCGCGATGACGGTGGGCTCCAAAGGTTTTGGCTGTCCGCCGGGCAGGCCCACGTGGCCGGTGTGGGGGTGGACTGGCGGGCGGCGCTGGCCGGTGGGCACCGGGTGGATCTGCCGACGTATGGTTTTGCGCGGCGCCGGTTCTGGCTGCCGGGCGGATCGGTGGAATCGGGGGATGTCGGCGGTTTGGGCATGGCGCGGGCCGAGCATGGTTTGTTGGGCGCGGTGGTGGAGCGGCCCGATTCGGGCGGGGTCGTGTTGACGGGGCGGTTGTCCGTGGTCGCGCAGCCGTGGTTGGCCGATCATGCGGTGACCGGCACGGTGCTGTTTCCGGGGGCGGGGTTCGTCGAGTTGGCCATCCGGGCCGGCGACGAGGTCGGCTGTTCGGTGATCGAGGAGTTGACGTTGTCGGCTCCGTTGGTCCTGCCGGCGGCTGATGGCGTGCAGGTGCAGGTGGTAGTCGGTGGCGCACGGGAGCCGGGACACCACGACGTGTCGGTGTATTCGCTTGGCGCTCAGCCGGGCTCGGAGTGGGTGCTACATGCTCATGGTCTGCTCGGCGCTGGGCCGGTGGCGCCCGGGGCCGACTTGTCGGT
>Ga0318548_10000195_pt1 | contig 14379 bp, 13 predicted proteins | sample GRESIP169b2f21_FD_203495 | JGI IMG/M metagenome (GOLD analysis project Ga0318548, IMG submission 203495) | Tropical soil microbial communities from Luquillo Experimental Forest, Puerto Rico - GRE.SIPMG.169b2f21 | ecosystem: Environmental > Terrestrial > Soil > Tropical forest > Bulk soil... | reverse complement strand
GTCCCAGGAGCTCGCCGCTTACATCAAGGCGGAATCAGCCGAATGGAGACGGGTTGTTCGCGAGGCCAAGATCAACGTCGACTGATGCGTTCAGTCGGGCTGACGAACTTTGGTGCGCTCCTCGCAACCGGGGGGCGCACCGATTCCGAGGGGCGGAGGAGATGCGTGCTGCAGACCCACAGCGTGACGCCAAACAGAATCCTCGAGATAAGTTATGCGTTCCGGCAATCGAAGGCGTTGCTTAGCGCAGTCGAGCTCGATGTGTCCACGGTTCTTGCTGGACCATCAAGGCGATCCCAAACGCCGAAGCAGAAGAGATTGGAGATTCCGCGGGCAGGTCCAAAGGAGGACACTCATGAATAAACCGGTGGACTCTCGGCAGGGTCGGCCCATCACCGTCGAATGCAGCGGTGTCACCGCGACCCGCCTCGGGGCCAATCTCGGCGCCGAGATCAGCGGTGTCGACCTTCGTCAACCCTTATCAGACGAGGCATTCAATGTGATCCAGAACGCTCTGGTCGAGCACGAGCTGATCATCTTTCGCAATCAAGAGATCACGTCCGACAATCTGATCGATTTCGGCCGGCGGTTCGGCGAATTGACTGTTCATCCCTTCGCCCCACACGACGAGAAGGCATCTGTCCTCATCAAATTCAGAAATGACGAAAACAATCCGCCGTTCGCCACGGATGTCTGGCATTCGGATGAAACGTTCCGCAGCGAGCCGCCGATGGCGACGATCCTATGCGCAAAGTTGGTGCCGGCAATCGGCGGCGACACCATGTTCGCGAGCATGTCGGCGGCGTTCGATGGTCTCAGCGGGCGCATGCAGCAATTCATCTCGGGGCTGGAGGCCATTCACGATTGGAAACCATTTAAGAGGCTGTTTGATAATACCGAGGAAGACCGCAAGAACCGGCAGCACTTTGAGTTGTTATTTCCGCCGCAGCGGCATCCTGTGGTGCGCGTTCATCCTGTCTCGGGTCGCAAGGTACTGTTCGTCAACCCTCAATTCACCATCGCCATCAAGGACATGGATGAACGCGAAGGCCGCTCCCTGCTCGATACGCTATTTCACCAGGCACTCATTCCCGAATATCAGTTCCGGCTTCACTGGGCGCCGCACACCATTGCCATGTGGGACAACAGGTCGACCCAGCATTATGCCGTGAACGATTATTATCCTCAGCGACGGTTTATGGAGCGCGTAACTATTCGCGGTGGGCCGGTTATTGGCGTCAAGCGTGCCGATCCCGACGGCGTTCGCAAGGCGAAGAGCCTTGTACCCGCCAATGTCGAGCGCTACGGGGGGCATAGGCCTCATCGGCAAGTTCAGTCGAAAACGGGCCAAGTCGGCGGCTCTGATAGCGCATAGGGGAGGAAGTCCCCGATGCTCGACGTGAAACGTCGCGAGTTCATCAGACTTGGATCGATTGGCGTCGGGGTGCTCGGTGATTGACTGGGGCGCAAGCCCGTGCAGAGTTCGCCTACGTATTGCATTTATCGATTGACTACGAACTGAAGCTAAGGTATAAGATTCCCAGCCTTGCTCATCGAGGGGCGTCTCCGGAGACATCCTGAAGGCGGAGCGAGGTGTGGCGTCCTGTGGCGGCGGCTTGTAACCGTTCGCCCCGGGAGGCCCGGGACCCCGCCGGCCAGGCACTACGACCTGGCTGCGAGGAGCTCGCTGCACGGAGCCGAAGGCAAATGCCCGCCGTTGTAGGACGGCGGGCGCCGAAGGAGACGGAAGCGCGGCCCCGAGGCCCAAAACCGCCACGGTGGAGTGCCGAGAGGCGAGCGTCCCGCGTCATAAGCGCGCTCACGCGCGTCTTTGACGCAAGATGGCACGCCTCACGGGTGTTCCGCCGAGCACCCGAACGTTTCTCGGCGCTCCGCCCACCCCTCGATTCGGGGTGAGTGAAGCGAAGGGGCAAAACCCGGACGCAAAGTGCGCCGCGGGAACGGGATGGGCTGTTTGACATCGTGAGATGGGAATTACCGAAAATGGTTCGGCAACGAGCCGCCAGCTCGGCCGTCCTCATCCTGAGGAGCGCGCGTGCCGGAAGGTTTGCGCAAACTCGAACGGACGTGCGCGCGTCTCGAAGGATGAGGACGGCACCGATCTCGGGTTTACCCGAGATCGGCAGAATTAAATGCCCAAGTCGGCTATAGCCGACTTGGGTGGGCATGGCCCTCATGCTTCGAGACGCATCGCAGCGCATTTGGGCTGTGGAAGTGCCCGCGCTCGCGTTCGGCTGCGACGCTCCTCAGCATGAGGGCGACGGTGCGCGGCGCATTTTGGCAAGCCAAGCGGCAGCGCGGGCGCGAAAAACCAACCTGCGGGTGTAGGAAATGATCGCCGGCCCAGATCCATTGTTCAGGGATTGTTATTTACAATGGATGGCGCAACTCCAACGTGTCGAGCCGTCAGCGCGCGGCCCGGTCGCGCGGGTGGCGAGGCTGCTGGGATTCCGCGGCAGCAGGCGACCAAAGTTAACTCCCCTCTTCGCCGCACGACGCCGGATCAGGATGGCGGCCACAGCAGATCGATCCATGCATTTGCAAACCGCCTGGCCTCGGCTTGCGAGACGCCTGATATGCGAAACTTGAGGAACTTGCTTTTTGCTACGCCCACGCACGAGAAAGAGTCCCGCGGACGGCCATCTTCCCCGGTGATGGCGAATGCTGTGCAAATCAATCGTGTCCGGCCGTGAGCATCCTCAATCGTGAAGTCCTCCTTGACATCGACTTTAACACGGACCCCCTGCCTCAGACCCAGGACGTCTCTCCGCGACTGCTCGAGCTGTGCCTTGACGAGCGGCGACTGTGGGTCGTCGGGAATCGATTGCTTGCCGTCGTCGTAGATGTAGACGGTACCTATCAGGTTTCCTTGCTGGTAGCCGGCGCTGTAGCCCAGTCCCGGCCGGATGCTCCGGTAGTCGCGGAAACTGATGCGCTGGGCGCCCGCGATTTCTTCCGGAAAGGTGAAATCGAAAACTGTCACTGGCCCCTTTACCGACGTTTGCGCGGCGGCGCCCGTCACTGCAGAAAGGAAGGCGATCAGAACGACGCACACAATGCGAGTTACTGCTGGCATCTGCCGGTGGTCCTCAACGAAGTTTCGTGGGATGAGCTTGGCCGGAACAAGGGTAACACTTGCGATACTTGACATGCGGACGGCGAACACGGCTCACGCCGCTCCGCGCTCGCGCAGCACGTCGAGCGCGATGCGATGGCCCTCGATCGCCGCCGGAATCCCGCAATAGAGCGCGACCAGCAGCAGAATGTCGCGAATCTCTTCCGCCGTGCAGCCGTTGGTGAGCGCGCCGTTGACGTGGACGCGAAGCTCGTTCGCGCGCCCGATCGCCGCCGTCATCGCGATCGCGGCCAGCGATTTGGTCTTGAGCGGCAGCGCGGACCGGCTCCAGACGTCGCCATAGGCATAAGCGTTGATCATGTTCTGCAGCGGCTCGCCGAACGCGCCGAACGCGTTCATGCGCTGCTCGACGGCGTCGCGGCCGAACATCTCCCGGCGAAGCTTCAACCCTTTGTCATGCAGGTCGCGCGTATCCATCGCTCTCTCCTTCACCATCCCGCCGGCGTTCCGACCTTCTCCGGAGATTCGCTCGCCAGCCGAGCCGCGTCCCATTCCTTGGCGATGATGCGGCGGCCGGTGACCTCGTCCGATCGCGGCGACATCAGCCAGACGATCGGCGCGATCATGACCTCGGGCTGGATCAGGGTCGAGCGGTCGGCCACTTCGGTTGCCGGGATCATACGCGTGTTGGCCGGCCCGCCGGGCGCGAGCGCGTTGACGCTCACGCCGGTACCGGCGAGATCCTTCGCCCAAATCACGGTCGCGGCCTCGAGCGCGGCCTTCGACGGCCCGTAGGGCGAGAACCCTTCCATCATCATGGTGTAGCTGCTGGTCTCGATGTTGACGATGCGCCCCCAGCCTTGCGCCACTAATAGCGGGGCAATGGCCTTCGCCATCAGGAACGGCCCGTTGAAGTTGACGTCGATGGCGCTGCGCCAGGTGTCGGCGTCGACCTCGTAGAATTTTTTGCGCGCGCCGACGAGCACGTTGCCGATGTGCTGCATGCCGACGCCGGCGTTGTTGACGAGGCCGTGGACGGCGCCGAAGCGCTCGACCGCCGTCTTCACGGCCGCGGTGCAATCGGCCCAGCGCGTGACGTCGCAATCGACGGGATGGATGCGCTCCTCTACCTGTTGCGCGCGGGCGAGCTCGGCGAGCTCGCGCATGTCGGCCTGGCTCGACGGCAGATCGGCGACCGCCACGCGCACGCCGGCTTTGGCGAGACCAAGCGCCATGGCGCGCCCGAGGCCGCGCGCGCCGCCGGTGACGATCACGGCCAGATCGGATGGCGCAACGCCCATGATGGATAATACCGTGTCCTTCGGCTCGACATCACATTGTGGCCGTCGATGCGCTCCACGGGAAGGGCTTAGACGCGGCACCGCGCCGATGCTAGGCTTCGCAGTCAAGACTATTCGTCGGCGTCGGTTCCGGCCAAAAATCCGTCTTAAGGGCGGGGGAAACGCCACATGAAGTTCGGCATCTTCGATTACATCGACGCGCGCGGCGAGACGCTGCAGAAGACCTACGAGGATCGACTCGCCTTGCTGCAGGCGGCCGAGGCTGCCGGCTTCTACGGCTACCACCTCACCGAGCATCACGCGACGCCCTTGTCGATGACGCCGTCGCCGAGCGTGTTTCTGGCCGCCGCCGCGCGCGAAACGCGGCGCATCCGCCTCGGCACGCTCCTTTATCTCCTGCCGCTCTACCACCCGCTGCGGCTGTTGGAAGAGCTCTGCATGCTCGATCATCTCAGCGGCGGCCGCCTCGACATCGGCGTGGGGCGCGGCATCTCGCCCATGGAGTTCGACGCCTATGGCGTCGATTTCGAGCAAGCAGGCGCCGACTACGAGCACGTCTTGAATATTCTCTACCAGGGCTTCACCCAGGAGCGCATCGACTACCGCTGCGATCGCTTCACCTTCAAGGATGTCCCGGTCGTGATCCGGCCGCTGCAGCGCCCGCATCCGCCGTTGTGGTACGGGCTGCGCGGCGATCAGGGTCCGGTGTTTGCGGCGCGCCACGGCATGCATGGCGTGACGCTCGGCCCCGACGAGAAGGTCGCGAACATGCTGGCGACCTTCCGCGCGCACTGGCGGACCTATGCGGCCGACCGCGCGCGCCGTCAATCGCCGGTCGAGAGGCCCCATTGCGGCGTGATGCGCGCGATCTTGGTTGCCGATTCCGACGCCGAGGCCGAGCGCGTCGCGCGGCCGGCCTATAAGCGCTGGTTCGACAGCCTCGCCTGGCTGTGGGTCGAGCGCGGCTCGTTCCCGCCGATCTCGATCTCGGCCGACTACGACCAGTCGAAGGCCGCGGGCACCTTGGTGGTGGGAAGCCCCGACACGGTCGCGCGCATCCTCACCGCCCAGGCCGAGCGCATCCGGCAAAATTATCTCGTGCTGATGCTGGCCTTCGGCTCGCTCACCCACGCGCAGGAAATGCGCTCGCTCGGACTGTTCAAGCGCGAGATCATGCCGAAGCTCGCAGCGATGAATTACGAAGAGGCTTCACCGGCGCCGGCGCTCGCGACCGCATGACCCATGACGCGACGCTCGTGCGCGATGCATTGACTTGAAGAAAGAAAGACACGGCATGGCCTCCGAACCGTTCGACTTCGCGCCTCTGTTGGCTCCCTCCTTGCCGGCGCCGGCGGCCAAGTGGACCGGGTTTCCCAAATACAATTTCACCGGCGGCAACAACGATGCCGACCACGTTCCGGTCGATCGTCTCATTGCGGCCGCGACCGCGGTGCTCCAGCGCGAAGGCTCGACGCTTGCGACCTACGGCCTCGAGAGCGGGCCGCTCGGCTACCGTCCGTTGCGGGAGTTCCTGGCGGACAAGCTCAAGCGCACCGCGGGCATCGCCTGTACGGCCGACGAGATCCTCATCACTTCGGGCTCGCTGCAGGCGCTCGATCTCGTCAACGGCGCGCTGCTTGCGCGCGGAGACACCGTCCTCATCGAGCAGGAAAGCTACCAGGGCGCGCTGACGCGGCTCGCGCGCTTGGGCGTCAACGCCGTGGGCATCCCGCTCGACCGGGACGGCCTGCGGACCGACGCGGTGGCCGCCGCGCTCGACGACCTCAAGCGCCGCGGCATCCGCGCCAAATACATCTACACCATCCCGACCGTGCAGAATCCGACCGGCACGATCCTGAGCGAGCAGCGCCGTCACGAGCTGTTGCGCCTGTCGGAAGAGCACAACGTGCCGATTTTCGAGGATGATTGCTACGCCGACCTCATCTGGGACGGCCGGCGGCCGCCTGCGCTCTACGCAATGAGCGAGAGCGGCGGCGTCATCCACATCGGTTCGTTTTCCAAATCGATCGCGCCGGCGCTGCGCGTCGGCTACATCGTGGCGCGCTGGAACATTCTCTCCCGCATTCTCGCGCTCAAGACCGACGCCGGCTCCGGCGCCCTGGAGCAGATGGTATTGGGCGAGTTTTGCGCGAGCCATTTCGCCGAACACGTGCCGAAGCTCACGCGTGGGCTACGCGCCAAGCTCGAGACGCTGATGGAGGCGCTCGCCGAGCAATTCGGGACGTCGGCCGAGTTCGACGACCCCAAAGGCGGCATCTTCTTGTGGGTCAAGCTGCCGGACGCGGTCGACACCCAAAAGCTCGCGCAAGCGGCGCTTGCGGCCGGCGTCGCCATCAATCCGGGCCGCGATTGGTCGACGCAGGAGGCCCACGGCAAGAGCCGGCTGCGGCTTTGCTTCGCCAACCCCTCGACGCAGGCGATCCGCGAGGGCGTTGCCGTGCTCGCCGACGTCTGCCGCCGCGAATTCGGCGTGCCCGAGCGCATCGCCAACGTGGAGCGCCGCGCCCGCGCGTAACTGCGCTCGAGCAAGTGCTTTTACCGGCGGCCGTTGCCCTTCGACTCGTCATGCCCAGGCTTGACCCGGGCATCCATCGCAAAAGAACGCGTCATTCAAGCGGATGGATTGCATCGCAACTCAGGCTTTCCCGAGTTGCGCAATGTTATGCGCCGCAAGTCGGGTAAACCCGACTTGCGGTGTCAAGCCCGGCAATGACGATGGGTCGCTGGTATTACTCTTCCATCTGCAGCGGCAGGCGCACCGTCTGCCCGGAGGCGGCCGCGCGCTCGATGGCGATCGTCGTCTCCAGATTGATGCGCGCCTGCTCCGGCGTGGTATGGATCGTGGGCGCGCCGGTGGCGAGATGATCGAGCCAGGCGCGCGTCTCGTTGCCGAGCGGACCCCAGAAATCGCCGACCGCCCAATCGCCCGCGGTATTGCTGCCGAGAAAGGCCATGTCGACGGTGTGGTCGGGCACGTAGGCGTGGGGGATGCCTTTTTCCGAGAACAGCAGGTGATCGAGGTGGTCGTCGTCGATGATCATGGTGCCGTCGCTGCCCAGCAGCTCCACGCGGTCGGATTGCCCGAGCGTGGGATAGCGCGCGGGCAGCGCGTAACTCACGCCGAGATTGATCACCGCGCCGTCGGCGAAGGTCAGGATCGCCCAGGTCACGTCGTGCGCGCCATAACCGGCCGCTTTGAAAATGCCGTGCTGCCCGCGCGCCACCACTTCCACCGGCCGGTTGCCCTCCAGGAACCAGCACATCAGATCGACGTAATAGGTGAGCACGTCGAGCACCGGCGTCGCGTGGGGATCGCGCTTGAGAATCGCAAATGCCTGCGCGCGCGAATTGTAGACGCGCGCCATGCCGCCGACGACCTTGCCGATGCGGCCGCGCAACATCTGCTCCTTGGCACGCAGGAAGCACTCCTTGTAGCGGCGGCTGTAGCCGACCCGAAGCTCGCCCTTGGTGACGCGCAAGGTGTCGAGGATCTTGTCGGCCTCGCGCAGCGAAAAGCCGATCGGCTTCTCCACCAGCACCGGCTTGCCGAGCTGCAAGGCTTTGAGGATCGGCAGCGTGTGCTGTTGCTCGGGCGTGGAGACGATCACGGCGGTGACTTGCGGGTGGCTGATCACCTCGTCGTTGCTGCCGCTGTGGACGTCGGCGCCGGCCTCGGCGGCGAGCGCGCGGGCGCGCGCGGGATCGCGATCGGAGATCGCCAGGAACCGCACGGCGGGATGCTTGGCGGCAAGTCGCGCGCGCAACGTGCCGATGCGCCCGGCGCCGACCACCGCAATGCCGATATTGTCCTGCTTCATTCGCAACCCCCCAAAACCGCGCGGCGATCTGCGCTACGCCACTTGCCGCACGGGGACGTCGCGCCGATAGCGGCGCACGCGCTCCTCGTCGACATCGATCCCGAGGCCGGGACGGTCGGACACCTCCACGTGTCCGCGCGCGATGCGCACGGATCGCGCCGTCACGTCGTCGGCCAATCCCTCGTTGGTGAGGGTGAGTCCCCAGGCGATGTGCGGCAGCGCGGCGGCGATGTGCATCGCGGCCGCGCAGGCGATGCTCGATTCGCCGGTCTTGGCGGAGACATTGACGTTGAGCCCAAGCTTATCGCACAGGCGGCCGGCCTCGGTCGCGCCGCGCATGCCGCCGAGCTTGATGGCTTTCAGGCTCGCCCCGCGCGCGGCGCTGCGTTCGTGGTGGCGGCGGATGTCGTCAAGCGAGTGAATGCCTTCGTCGGCGCCGATGGCGATGTTGCCCGCCGCGACCGCCACCGTTGCCATCCCAGCGATGTCGTCGGCCTGCACCGGCTGCTCGAAGAAGCCAAGCCCGGCATCGGCGACCGCGCGCACGTATTGCACCGCTGCTTCCGTGCTCCAGCCCTGATTGGCGTCGGATGAGATCAGCGAATCGCGCCCGAGCAGCTGGCAGAGCCGGCGGGTGCGTTCGCCATCGACGAGCGGCGTGTCGATGCCGACCTTGATCTTGAAGGCGACGTAGCCGTCCGCCTTCTTGCCTTCGGCATCGCGCAGGTCGGAGTTGAGCTCGCCGGTGCTGATGACGCCAAGCACGGCCATGCGGCTTCGCTGCTTGCCGCCGAGCAGCGCATAGGCCGGCTGGTTGGTGGCGCGGCCGACGAGATCGTGCAGCGCAATCTCTATCGCGGCCTTGGCGCCGTTGTTGGCGTACATGCGCGCGGCCATGGCCGCGAGCGCACCGGCGATGTCTTCGGCCGGTCGGCCCTCGAGTGCGGGCGTGAGATAGCCGATCGCCGCCATCATGCTCTCGACCGTCTCGCCGGTCATGGTCGGCGCGGACGCGGCCTCGCCCCAACCGACGACGCCGTTGTCCGCTTCGATACGGACCATCACGTTGTCCGCCCGTCTGATCTCGACGCCCGCCATGACCACCGGCTTCTTCATGGGAAAGCTGACCGCGATCGGCTCGACGCGTTTGATCTTCATGGTTTTCATCAGCCTTTCTGCTCTTCGAGCTCGACCAGCGCGCCCAGAAAGTCGCCGGGATGGATGAAGGCGATCGGTTCGTCCGCGACGTTGCGTTGCGGCTTGCCGGCGCCCAGCACGCGCACGCCGTTTTGGGCGAAAGCATGCGTGGCTTTCTCGACATCGTCGACGCCGAGGCAGAAGTGATGGATGCCGCCCTTCGGATTGCGTTCGAGAAATTTGGCGATCGGCGAATCGGGCCGCGACGGCTCCATCAGCTCGATCTTGGCGGCACCAAGCTCGACATAGGCGAGGCGCACGCCTTGCTCGGCGTTCACCATGCGCGCTCCGACGCTGAGCCCGTATTTGTCGTTGAGCTGCCGCGCCGCCGCTTCGAGATCCGGCACGGCGATCGAGACATGGCTCAGTCCGGTGACCATGAACAAGCCCCTAAATGACCTTGGCTTGGCGCAATTCGGCGATGGCCTTGTCGTCGAGGCCGAGCTCGCCAGCGAGGATTTCGTCGCTGTGCTGGCCGAGCGTCGGCGGCGGGCGCCGCACCGAGCAGGCGGTATCCGAGAACTTGAACGGAATCCCGAGCATCTTCAAGGCGCCGACGGTGGAATGTTCGATCGTTTCGATCATCTCACGCGCCGCCGTCTGCGGATCGTCGAAAGCTTCGACGACCGAGTTGATCTTGCCGCAAGGAATTCCTGCCGCCTTGAGCTTGGTGAGCCACGCGTCGGCGTCATCGTTCGACAGCGCCTCGTCGATCATGCGGTCGACCAGCGCCCGGTTCTCGACCCGCGCGCGGTTGCTCACAAAGCGCTCATCCTTCGTCCATTCGGGATGGCCGAGCACCTCGGCGATGCGCGCGAACTGGCGTTCGTTTCCGATCCCGAGCGCGATCATCGCGTCGGCGGCCTGATAGGCGGTATACGGCACGATGCTCGGATGCCCATTGCCGAACCGGCCGGCGTTGCGGCCGGCGGCGAGATAGTTGGCGGCCACGTTGACGAGCATCGCGAGCGACGTTTCGTAGAGCGAGACTTCGACCTTCTGGCCCTTGCCGGTGCGGTGGCGCGCGTGAAGCGCCGCGAGAATGGAGTTCGATGCGAGCATGCCGGTGCACACGTCGACGATGGCGACGCCATATTTCATCGGCTTGCCGTCGGGCTCGCCGCAAATGCTCATGAGGCCGGATTCGGCCTGCAGAATGAAGTCATAGCCGGGAAGCGCGGCCTTCGGGCCGCTCGACCCGTAGCCGGTGATGGAACAACGCACGAGGCGCGGCGCGTGACGCTCGAACCAGGCGTCGGTGAAGCCCCATTTCTCGAGCGTGCCCAACCTGAAATTGTCGATGAGAACGTCGGACTTTTCGATCAGGCCGGCGAGGATTTTCTGCCCCACTGGAACCGCCATGTTGAGCGTCAGCGAACGCTTGTTGCGGTTGACGCCGAGAAAATACACGGCCTCGCCGGCGACGAAGGGCGGTCCCCACTCGCGGGTATCGTCGCCTCTATCGGGCGGCTCGACCTTGATGACCTCGGCGCCCATGTCGCCGAGCATCATGGTGCAGAGGGGGCCTGCCAGGATGCGGGTCAGATCGAGCACGCGGATCCCCGCGAGCGGGCCATGGTCGCTCATGGTGATTTCCTGCGCATGGAGGGCGGCGCGTTGAGATCCTTGGCGCAGCCGTCGAGATAGTCTTCGAGCTCGCGCTTGTTGCGCATGCGGAACTTCTTGAAGTCGGGCTTGCGTCCGGCGAGGAAGGCGTTCATGCCTTCGAGGCTTTCCTCCGAGCCCCAGACGTGGGCGAGCAACTCCATGCCGTGCTGCCACGACGCATAAAGAAGATCGGATTCGAAGTTCAGACTCTTCTTCGTCATGCGCAACGTCTGTGGGCTATGGCCCTTGATGGTCTCGCACCACGCCAGCGTCTCCTTGCGCAGGTCGGCCTGCGGCACGCATTTGTTGATGAGGCCGATCTCGACCGCTTCTTTCGCGGTGAAGCGCCGCGCGCAGAAGATCATCTCGCGCGCCAGCCGTTCGCCGATGATGCGCGGCAGATATTGCGTCGCTCCCACGGTCGGGCAGGCGCCGACGCGGGCGCCGGTTTGGCCGAGCACGGCATTCTCCGAGGCGATGACCAGGTCGCACCACAACGCGAGCTCGTGGCCACCGCCCATGCACCAGCCGTTGACCATGGCGATGACGGGGATCGGCAGGCCGCGGATGGTCATGGCGAGGCCTTGCATGCGGTCATTCCACATGGCGCCGTTCACCCAGGTGAGGCGCTTCATGGCGTAGAAGTCGCCGCCGGCGGAAAAGGCCTTGTCGCCGGCGCCGGTCACGACCGCACAGGCGATGGAGGGATCCTCGCGCGTGGATTTCAGCGCGTCGATGAGCTCATCGAGGGTCTGCTCGCGAAAGGCGTTGAGGACGCGCGGCCGGTTGATGGTCGCCCACGCGACCTGATCGGTGACCTCGTAGAGAATATCGCTGTAGTGCCGCTCGTTCGTGCTGCGCTTCTTCGCTGCGGGCTTTTTTGCCATGTCTTGTCACCCATCCCGTGTTTTCATCATCGGCGCCTAGCGCCTGAACTATTGGCCGAGCTTGAGGTCGACGTCCTCGACGAGCTTCTTGTGCAGTTGGAGCTGTTCTTGGATGAAGGCCGCAAATTCGCGCGGTCCGCTGCTCGCGGGCTCGATTCCCTGAACGCGCAGCCCGGCGATGACGTCGGGGCTTTCCGCGGCCTCGGCGACGGTCGCGCTCAGTTTGGTGACGACGCCGAGTGGCGTCGTGGCCGGCGCCATCAGGCCGAACCAGCCGATCGCCTTGTATTTCGGCTGTCCCGCCTCGGCCATGGTCGGGACTTGGGGGAGGGAAGGCGATCGCGCATCGCCGCTCACCGCCAGCGCCTTGACCGATCCCGCCTCGATGAACGGAATCATTCCGGCCATCGGTCCGAAATAGAATTGCGTCTCGTTGGCGATAGTGGCGGTCATCGCCGCCGCTCCGCCTTTGTAGGGGACGTGAACGGTGTCGTTCTGGATACCGGCCAATGCGACGAACATGGCGACCGCGAAGTGGCTGGTGGAGCCCGGACCGCCGGACGCGTAATTGAGCTTGCCCGGTTGGGCCCGCGCGAGCGCGATGAGGTCGGAGACATTGGCGACCGGCAGCGACGGGTTGACCACGAGCACGTTCTGCACCAACGCCAACAGCGAAATCGGCTCGAAATCCTTGATCGGATCGTAGCCGAGCTTGGGTGTCACCACCGGGGCGAACGAATGCGTGGAGACCGAGGCCGCGAGCAGGGTGTAGCCGTCGGGCGCCGCGTGTGCCGCCGCTTCCGCGCCGATCTTGCCGCCGGCGCCGCCGCGGTTGTCGATCACGAAGGATGCGCCGAGGATGGTAGACATTTTCGCCGCGATGATGCGCACGATCGTATCATTGGCGCCGCCGGCGGGGTTGGGCGAGATCAGCCTGATGGGGCGGTCCGGATAGGGTTGGCCGAGGGCGTCCGACGCACAGAGCGCGAGGCCGATTAGAACGACGATCCCAGCTCGCATTCGACGCTCTCGCTGATCGCGCTTCGTGGCATCATAGGCGCGGCGCGACGGTGCGAGCAAGTTCGCACGTCGGGACGACAAGATGGAGAGAGCATCCATGCAGGAATTGATCGCACACGCCGACAAGGTCGCGCGGCTTCTCAAGCAGCACGGCGATACGATCGCCGTGGCGGAATCCTCGACCGGCGGCCTAATCGCGGCGGCGCTGCTGGCGTTGCCCGGCGCGTCCGCCTATTTCCTCGGAGGCGCCGTCGTCTATACCCAGGTCGCGCGGCGTGCGCTGCTCAACCTTCCGGACATATCGAGCCTCGGCATGCGCGCCTCGACGCAGCCCTATGCCCTGCTGTTGGCGCAGACCGCCCGGCAACGCTTCTCGGCGACGTGGGCCGTGGCCGAGAGCGGAGCAACGGGCCCCTCCGGCAATCGATATGGCGAACCGAGCGCGCAATCACGCTCGAAACCGGCAGCGGTGATCGCCTCGGCAACATGCATGCGTTCACCGCGGCCGCCCTCGACCTGCTGCTGGACGTGCTTGCAGCCGAAGTCGCCACGCGCGCGTGAGCGCGCCGTCACAGCGCCTTCCAGTCGTCCTTCTTCGTCTCCCAGCGGTCGAACACGTCTTTTGCCGCCTTGAGCGCGTGGTTGGTCTTGGGAAAGCCGACATAGGGCGCGCATTGCAGGATCGTCTCGATGATCTCTTCGCGCTTGGCGCCGCGGTTAAGCGCGCCGCGCGCGTGCAGCGCCACTTCATTGGGGCAATCGGACGCCACCGCCGCCGCGATCACGATCAATTCGCGCGTCTTCAGATCGAGGTGCGGCCGATCCCAGATGGTCCCGAAGCAATATTCATGAATGGCCTGGGCGTGTGTCGGGCAGATCGCGTTGAGCTCGTCCCACGTCTTCAACCCGTCCTTGCCGAAAGCTTGGTCGCGAATCGTCTTGCCGCGCGCGGCGCGATCTTGGCTCATCGTTTTCTTCCCTGCGTGGAGGCTGTTGCGCGGAGACCATAGCGGGTCGCCAGCGCGGCGGAAAGGCTGAGCGGACGCCCCGTCTCCGCGGGCCATGGACGCGCGTGAACGCGCTTAACGCTTCGCCTAGGCGGCGGCCGGCAATGTCACGGTGAATGAGCTTCCGCGCTCGGGATCGTAGGCGACGTCGCCGCCGTGTCGGCGTGCAATCTGTCTGACCAACGCGAGGCCGAGCCCGCTGCCCTTCGCCCCCCATCTGCCTGGAATCCGGTAGAACGCCGAGAACAGCCGCTCGCGCGCCGCTTCGACGATCACCGGTCCATGGTCGAGCACGTTGAGCACGGCCCGATCGTCTTGCCTCGCGACGGTCACTTCGATCGGTGGCTTGCCGTGGAGGTGGGCATTTTCGACGAGGTTGCGGATCATTCGGCGCAGCAACATCGGGTCCCCGCGCACCATCAC
>Ga0318548_10000191_pt1 | contig 14463 bp, 10 predicted proteins | sample GRESIP169b2f21_FD_203495 | JGI IMG/M metagenome (GOLD analysis project Ga0318548, IMG submission 203495) | Tropical soil microbial communities from Luquillo Experimental Forest, Puerto Rico - GRE.SIPMG.169b2f21 | ecosystem: Environmental > Terrestrial > Soil > Tropical forest > Bulk soil... | reverse complement strand
TGGCCGCCTCGGGCGCGCCCGCGATGCCGAGCGGCCGTCCAAGTCTGACTGGGCGCCCAATGATCCGTGCCGCGAGTTCCGGCAGGCCGTTGAGCTGACTGGCGCCGCCGGTAAGAACCACATGACCCCGGCGGTCGGTCGCAAATGGACACGCGGCAAGGCGATCGCGCACCATTTCGAGGATTTCCTCGACGCGCGGCCTGATAATGCTCACCAGCGTTGCGCGCGATACGAATTGCGCCTGTTCGCGCTCATGCTCATTTAGCGGCGGAACCGTGATCATGTCACGTTCGTCCGATCCTCCGCTAAGCACAGTGCCATAAAGCGTTTTGATTCGCTCGGCATCGGCAACGGCGGCATTCAGCCCCCGCGCCAGGTCCATGGTGACGTGATGGCCGCCCAGCGCGAAACCGTCGACGTGAACGAGCCGTCCGGCCTGAAATGCCGCGATCGTCGTGGTGCCGGCGCCCAAGTCGACGACGGCCGAGCCCAAATCGGCCTCATCGTCGGCAAGTACGGCAAGGCCGGCAACGTACGGCGCGGCCGCCATGGCCTCCACGTCGAGATGGCAGCGCTCGACAGCGAGCATCAAGTTGCGGACAGCGGCGATGTCAGTGCTCGCCACGTGCATATCGACTCCGAACCGCGTGCCGAGCATGCCGCGCGGGTCGCGTATGCCGTTGACGCCGTCGATCGAATAGCCGACCGGAAGCGAATGCAGGATGGCCCGGCCATCGCGCAACGAATGCCGGCTGCCCGCGGCCAAGACGCGGGCAATATCGTTCTCCGACACGACGGAGCCCAGGATCTTCACTTCGGCGGCGAATAGTTCGCTCGCCGGCCGTCCGGATGATATCGACAACACCACCGACTCGATCTCGACCGAAGCCATTCGTTCAGCGGCATCCACGGCGCGTCGGATCGCATCCTCGGCCTGCATCAGATTAACGACGGTGCCAGCTTTAGTCCCTCGCGCCAGCGTGTGGCCGAACCCGATCACCTCGACCGAATGACTGCGCCGGGTCAGCACCTGTTGCGGACCATGCGGGCGAAGCCGGGCGATCAAGCAAACGATTTTGCTGGATCCGACGTCGAGCGCAGCGACGACAACGCTTCGGCGCGGCGAAATCGGCTTCATCTTCGGCGTTACGCCATGGCCAAGGCCGTTCATGCGTCGCCGCCTTTTTTCTTTTTGGCATTGGCCTTGAGCGCTTCGTCACGCGTCTGCAGCGCGGCATCGGAGAGACGCACCGTCACGCGGTCCGGCAGGCGCAGATCGATGCTGGTGATGTCGCGGGACAAAAGCTTTTTCTCGCGATCGAGTTTGACCAAACGATCGAGCGCGGCTTGCGGATCGCCTTCGGGCAAGCGGACATCGATGCCGTTCGTCAGCCGCAAATTCCAGCGCCGTTCCGCCACCAGCACAGAGGCGCGGATCGCAGAGCGAATTTCCGGATAGCGATCGATCAAGCCGATGAAATCTTTGGCTTGCCGTTCGGCGCCACTACCGACCACGAGCGGCAACCCCCGGTAGCGATCTTCGACGAAGGGCTGGAGCACCGTACCGTCATCGGCGATGAGGTTGACGCGGCCATTTCTTTGCCAAAGCGCAAAGGCGCGGCGCTCGGTAATCGTGATCAGCAGGCGATTCGGGTAGAGCTTGAGCACCGCGGCGTCGGCAATCCATGGATTGGCCATTAACCGCGCGCGCGCCGTCTCAGCGTTAAAGAACAGCAACGACGTCCGGCCGGTCACACCGGCGATAGCGAGCGCTTGCTCCCGGCTGATTTGGTTATCGCCGCTCACCGAAACCGCGATAACGGCAAAGCCGAGTGAATTAGCGGCGGTGTCGCGCGCATTTTTTAGCCAATCGGTGGCGGCGGCGACGTGGTCGCCGGCGACAGCGCCGTAGGCCAAGGAGGCTCCAACCAACAGGATCGATCCGGCAACGCCCGTCCCGGGAGGAATCTGGGCAAACCGCGCCGCCAAACGGCGGACGCGCCGGCTCGCGACGACGGATGCGAGTATGCCGATGATGCGGGGCCATTGCTGATCGGTTTGCAGGCGCGCGGAATCCGGCTCGTCAACCGGCGCGCCGATCAGTTTTTCCACTGATTGCCCCGACCGCATCAGCGATTGGTCGAGGCGTCCTCCACCATCCATTGCACCAACTCATCGAACGTGATGCCTGCATAGGCGGCAAGTTCGGGCACGAGCGAGGTTTCGGTCATGCCTGGTTGGGTATTGACCTCAAGGCAGACCAGCTTTCCCGTCCCCCGATCGTCGTAGCGAAAGTCCGCGCGGCTGACCCCACGGCAGCCGAGCGCGTTATGGGCAGCCAAAGCCAGTCTTCGGACCTCCTGGTAAACATTTGGTAAAATTGGCGCCGGCAACAGGTGCTTGGAGCCGCCGGCGGCATATTTGGCTTCGTAATCGTAGAATCGCGTCGTCGGCACGATTTCGATGACGTCGAGCGCGCGATCGCCAAGCACCGCACAGGTCAGCTCCTTGCCGGGAATGTAGCGCTCGACCATAACGATATCGCCGAACGGCCAGTCGTCGCGGTAAAGCTCCTGCGGCGGGTGCGGGTGCGCCTCGGTGACAATGAAGACGCCGACGCTCGAACCTTCGGCAATCGGCTTCACCACGTAGGGCGGTGGCATGGCATGCGCTTTCGCAGCTTCAAAGCGCGAGGCCAGGCGATCCTCCGCGACCGGAACGCCGGCTGCTTTGAACAGCGCCTTGGCGAAGTTCTTCTGCATGGCGAGCGCGGACGCCAGCACGCCCGAATGGCTGTACGGAATGCCAAGAATCTCCAACAGGCCCTGCAGCGTGCCGTCCTCGCCCGGACGGCCGTGGAGCACATTGAGCGCAATGTCGGGCTTGGCGGCGGCCAGTGCGATGGCGATGTCGGGCGAGACGTCGATCGTGGTGACCCGGTAACCCCGCCGCATCAACGCTTCGGCGCAAGCCTTGCCGGAGCGCAGCGAAACCTCGCGCTCGGCCGACCACCCCCCCATCAAAACCGCGACATGCTTAGCCATGGCTGCGCTCAGCTGCTGATTCGCAAGCGATACCAATAGAATTGACAAATGGCGAAAGGTCGAGCGCTTCCGCGCAGATTGGTGGCAGCGAGTCTTGGCGTGAGCTTGGCTTCACCTTGGCGCCGCGCTAAGCGCGGATCTCCTCTGGCGGCTTGATATGACGGAACGAGAACAGCAAGGCGGCGTCGTAAAAGATTTGTAGCGCCCCGCAGATGACCAAGGGGGCGCCGAGAAATGGTCCTGAGAGCAGGAGGCCGGCTAGCGCCGGACTGAGGGACGATGCCAGGCTTCGCGGCACCGCCGTAACGCTTGCCGCGGCCGGCCGCTCGGGCGGGGTCACGACGGCCATCACATAAGAGCTTCGCGTTGGCACATCCATTTGCGACAGCGCCGAGCGCAACAGCAGAAAGCCGAGCGCGGCGGGCAGACTCGGCGATAGGGCCGCGAAAATGAGAAAAATACTCGAAGGAATATGCGTGAACACCATTGTGTTCACCAATCCAATTCGTCCCGCAATCTTTGCCGCCAGCGGGTAGGAAAAGGCGCTGAGCACGCCGGACCAGAAAAAGAACAGGCTGGCGGCGGCGAGCGACATGTCGAATCGTTTGAACAGCCATACCGCGAGCAGCGACTGGACGATGAATCCGCCGGCAAATGCGTCGACACTGAACAAGGCAGCGAGTTTGTACACGACACCGCGCGAGGCATTGAGCGGCGCCGCAACCGATTTCCGTTCGATATTGCCGCGCGGCAAACGATAGTAGATCGCCGCACTCGCGGCGCCGAGCATCGCGTAGGCATAGAACATCGCCCGCAGCGCATTCAGCTCGCTTAGGCCTGCGCGCGTCAACAATGCTGGAATTACCGCCGCCAAGGCGCCCGCGGCCATCGACAGCGCGCCGATCAAACTATAGCGCGCGAAAACCCGCGTGCGGTCGCGATCGATGGCGCCTTGCGCCAGTGCCGCATGCTCGATCGGAATCAAAACGCCGATGTCGCCAGTCGATGGGTTCACGGTGCCGAAAAATGCGACCGTGGCGATCAGGCTGATTTGCTCGAAAGCTGGGAACGCGACACCGGTGGCGATCATCAAGAGCGCGCCGGCGATCAACAGATGCCGGAGATCGTGGCGCGGCGCGACGAGTCCAATCGCAAGCGTCAGGATGGCAGTGCCAAACAAGGCCGTGCCGGCAACGAACCCGATCTGCGCGGCATCGAATCCGATCTTCGCCAAATAGACCGGAAGCACGATGACCGCAAAGCCATCGCCAAAGCCGCGCAGTGCGCGCGCGCCGTAGAGGAGTAAGAAGCTGGACCGTGGATTGAGCGTGTTGGCCTCGCTTTGGTCTTTTTCTCGGCGCGAAACGCGGACGCAAGCGGGCTTTCACTTTTTACAGCGCACGGCTCCCGCTTGCGGCCATTTGTTCGCAGTCATGCGGCAATGCCGATCCGTTCAATTTCCCATTCAAGCCGGACGCCTGAAAGTTCCTCGACCTTTCGCCGCACCAGCTCGCCTAGCGCCTCGATCTCGGCAGCGGTTGCGCCGCCACGGTTGATCAGAAAATTGCAATGCATTTCCGAGACCTGCGCATTGCCATTCATTAATCCCCGACAGCCGGCGGCATCAATTAATTGCCAGGCCTTGTGGCCGGACGGGTTTTTGAATGTGGAACCGCCGGTGCGACTCTTCACCGGCTGAGTCGACTCGCGCGCCTCGGTGATTTTGTCCATTTCAGCGGCAATGAGTTTTGGATCGCCGCGTTCGCCTGCAAGCAGAGCTTCGGTGAAAATGTAATCATCCGGCACACCGCAATGCCGGTAGGTATATCGCATGTCGGCGTTACTAAGGACATGCACGCGCCCTTCGCGATCGACCGCGCGGGCCTCGACCAATGCATCTTTGGTTTCGCGTCCGTAGGCGCCGCCGTTCATCCGCAACGCGCCGCCGATCGCGCCGGGAATACCGCGCATGAAGGACAAGCCGGCGATGCCGGCGTCATGTGCCGCGCGCGCGATTTTGACATCAGGCACGGCGGCACCAGCGCGAATCCCCGTATCTTCGACGCCGATTCCATTGAAGCCGCGTCCCAATCTCACCACCGCGCCGGGAACGCCGCCGTCGCGGACAATCAGATTTGAGCCGAGGCCGATTACTGTGACTGCGAATTCGGCCGGAAAATGCGCAAGAAAGTAGGAAAGATCGGCTTCGTCCTCGGGCATGAACAGAAGCTGGGCCGGTCCACCGACGCGAAACCATGTCAGTTCGGCGAGCGGCTGATTAGCCAGCACGCGGCCGCGCAGATCCGGCATAGTCTTTTTGAGCACAAGGACGAGATCGGGAAACGCCATTAACGAGCCCCGATCGCAGAAAGTTCAGCCGGCAGTGCATAGGCCCATTGCGTGATCGAGCCGGCGCCGAGGCAGATGACATAATCCCCTGGCTTAATTGCGGCGGCTACCAGCGGAGCAAGCTTCTCTGGTCCGTCGAGCGCGATGACGTGACGGTGGCCGTGCGTGCGCAAACCCTGGACCAGCGCATCGCGATCGATACCGGGGATCGGCGCCTCACCCGCCGGATAGACATCGGCGACAATCACCGTATCGGCGTCGTTGAAGCAGGTGCAGAACTGCTCGAACAAAGCGGCGAGCCGAGTGAAGCGGTGCGGCTGTACGACGGCAAGCACCTGACCTTTGGTTGACTCCCGCGCCGCGCGCAGCACCGCGGCGATTTCCACCGGATGATGGCCGTAATCGTCGATGATGGTGACGCCATTCCAGATGCCGGTACGGGTAAAGCGCCGGCGCACGCCGCCGAACTTGGCAAAGGCGTCGCGGACTGTGTCGTCTGCGACACCGAGCTCACGAGCGATCGCAATCGCCGCGGTGGCATTGAGAGCATTGTGGCGGCCCGGCATCGGCAGCGCGACGTTCTTGATTTCGTGCGCGGGGCGACCGGTAGTTTCACGGAACAACACCGTGAACAGGGACGTTCCGCCGGCATGCGATACGTCGATAAGGCGCACGTCGGCTTGCGGGTTCTCGCCGTAGGTGACGATGCGGTGATCCTCGATGCGGCCTACCAGATTCTGCACAATGGGATGATCGATGCACATCACCGAGAAGCCATAGAACGGCACGTTCTCGACAAAGGCGCGAAACGCATCCTGAACGGCATCGAAGGTCTTGAAGTGATCCAAATGTTCTGGATCGACATTGGTGACGATGGCGATATCGGCGGGAAGCTTCAGAAAACTGCCGTCCGACTCGTCTGCTTCGACCACCATCCAATCGCCGAAGCCAAGCCGCGCATTGGTGCCATAAGCGTTGATGATGCCGCCATTGATCACCGTCGGGTCAAAGCCGCCGGATTCGAGTAGCGCCGCGACCATCGACGTCGTAGTCGTCTTACCGTGAGTGCCGGCAATGGCGATGCAGCTTTTCAAACGCATCAGTTCGGCAAGCATTTCGGCGCGGCGGACGACAGGCAGGCGCTGCGCACGCGCAGCTACGAGCTCCGGGTTGTCGGCCTTGATCGCCGAAGAAATGACCACGACTTTGGCGCCGGCGAGATTCTCTTGCTTGTGGCCAATCGCGACACGTACGCCTTTGTCGCGCAATCGTTTGACATTGGCGCCATCGGCCTGATCGGAACCCTGGACGGTGTAACCAAGATTCACGAGCACCTCGGCGATGCCGCTCATGCCGATCCCGCCGATGCCGATAAAGTGCATCGGGCCGATATCGCGCGGCAATTTCATGCGCCTCTCCGCTCTTGCCGTTTCGGTGTTGCGGCCGTTGTTCGAAGCCTATCAAAGAACGAGCTCGATGGCAGGAACAAGTCCGCAGGGTTCCTTCATTGCCAGGACGACCAATTAGCGTTTTGCTATCGACGCGACGTTGAGAACGAGGTCGGCCAGCCGTGTGGCGGCATCAAGCTTGCCCAACGATCGCGCGGCGGCGGCCATAGCCGCGAGCTGTTGCGGCGCTGCCGCCAGGCCTGAGATTTCACTGGCGAGCCGCTCGGGAGTGAAGGCCTCTTGCACAAGTCGCAGAGCGCCTCCGGCACGTTCCAAAACGCCCGCATTGGCAAATTGATCCTGATCGATCGCGTGCGGCAGTGGAACAAGAATCGAGGCGCGCCCGATTGCGGCCAATTCGGCGACCGTCGAAGCGCCCGAGCGTGACACCACCAGATGGCTCGCAGCGAAGCGGGCCGGCAAATCGGAAAAGAACGGGGCCACTTCTGCTGCGACCGAGAGTGCGGCGTAAGCGTCGTGGACCCGGGCGAGATCCTCCTCGCGCGCCTGCTGTACGACGTGCAGCCGAGCGCGCAATCCCGGCTCGAGGAGGGCGATTGCCGCCGGCACAATATCGGCCATGATCCGCGCGCCTTGGCTGCCGCCGAAAATAGCGAGGCGCAGGACCGCGTTGGGTGAACTGTAAGGCGTTGCCGCGGCCGCGATCACTGCCGCTCGCACCGGGTTGCCGGTCAGTGTCGCCTTTGCCGCCAGATCCGGTGCGTCCTGGAAAACGTCAGGGAAGGTCGTGGCGATTGCGGTGACGCGCGGCGCCAGGAGTCGGTTGGCGCGCCCGACCACCGCATTAGCGTCGTGGATTACGCTTGGCACGCCGCGCCATGCTGCTGCGAGCACGGGCGGAACGCTTGGATAGCCGCCGAAGCCAACGACTGCCGCCGGTTGCAGCCGACCAATCAACCTCCCGGCCGCAAACAAGCCGAGCCCAAGCGCGGCCGCAGTCCGCGTCAGGGCAACGGGGTTGCGCGATCTTATTGTCGCGCTGGGAACAACGTGGATGAATTCCTCGGCGAACGCCTCGCCAAATCGTATGGCGCGACGGTCGGTCGCGAGATGAACCGCGATACCTCGTTCGCTGAGTACGCTGGCGAGCGCCGCTGCCGGGAACAAATGACCGCCGGTCCCGCCGGCCGCGACCAGCACCGGCGGTTTTGCTTCATCCATTACGCCGGACTCGTAGCAAACGCATGCCCACCAGTGAGCTGGGCGCGCGGCCGATCGCGGGTGAGCGCCACCAGCATGCCCATCCCATAAGCGAGCGAGATCAAGGACGAACCGCCATAGGAGATAAAGGGCAGAGTCATTCCTTTTGCTGGCATCAAATGAAGATTGACCGCCATGTTGATCGCCGACTGCAAGCCAAAAAGCATCGCGAGCCCGGCCGTTGCGAAACGGATGAATGGGTCTTCGTTGGCCATCGCCTTCGCCAGCGTGCGGATCACGATGAACGCGAACAGCGCGGCAAGGATAAGGCACAAAACCACACCGAACTCTTCGGCGGCGACTGCGAATACGAAATCGGTGTGGCCTTCGGGAAGGATACGCTTGATCGTGCCTTCGCCCGGGCCGCGGCCGAACCAGCCGCCGCGAATAAACGATTCGGTGGCGATATCGATGTTGAAACTGTCGCCCGATGCCGGATCGAGAAAGCGGTTGATGCGCTGCGCGACGTGCGGGACGGTGAAGAAGGCCGTGATCAGACCCGCGCCGGCGGCGCCGGCCAATCCGATCACCCAGATGAAACGCATGCCAGCGATATAGAACAATGCGCCCCAAACCAGCGCGATCAGCATGGTCTGGCCGAAATCGGGCTGCAGCACCAGTAACGCGACGACCACACCGAGCAGCGCCAGCGCGATTGAGTTCGCCGGCATTTCCGGGCGCGTCGCGCTTTCGCCGAACAGCCAGGCAATGAGAATGACGAAAGCAGGCTTGAGGAATTCCGATGCCTGGACATTGACCCCGAGAAGAATCAGCCAGCGGCGCGCGCCTTTGATCTCGGCGCCAAAATACGGCGTCAGCGCGGTGAGGACCAAGCTCACCGCGAATACGATGAGCGCCACCTTGCGGATCTCGCGCGGCGACAGGAACGAGGTCGCGATCAACACCAGCGCCGCAGGAATGAGAAACAAGACCTGACGGTTGACGAAATGAAACGGATCAAGCCCGATTCGTGTCGCGACCGGCGGACTTGCAGCGAGGCATAGCACGATGCCGCCGAGCATCAGCGCCCCAAGTGCCGCCAGCGTCAGCCGGTCGATCGTTCGCCACCACTCGCTGAATAAAGTCGGTTGCGCGCGGGATGCCATACGCCTTGTCCGTCGCAAAAGTCCCCGCCCAAAGCGAAATGATTTTAAATTGAGTCGCTATTTCGCTTTAGGCTGTTGTTTGAGCATAATCTCTTCCGAAAATCGGTATCCACTTTTCGGGATCACGCTCTAGTCCTGCATCGGATATGGTTTCCAGGCGATTAAGATCGAGAAAGGGCGATCGGCGCTCATTCATCGCTTCTGCAGTCCAGGGATCGCCTGAACTAGTGCCCGAAAGGCGTCGCCCCGCACCTCGAAATTTCGATATTGATCGAACGAGGCACAGGCGGGAGAAAGGAGCACCACGGGCTCCGTCCCTGGCGCGGCGGGCGCGTCCCGTGCCGCGGCGGCAAGCGCCCTATCGAGTGTGCCGGCAGTCTCGTGGACCACCGTATCCGCCAGCGTGGCGGCAAATTGATCGGCCGCCTCGCCGATCAAATAAGCTTTACGGATGCGCGGGAAAAAAGGCCGCAAACTCTCGATACCGCCGGTCTTAGGCCGTCCTCCGGCAATCCAAAAGATGTCGTTGAAACAGGCTAGCGCCTGGGCCGCGGAATCGGCATTGGTGGCTTTGGAATCGTTGACGAAGAGAACGGCGCCAAGCCGGCCGACTTCTTCCATTCGGTGCGCCAGTCCTGGAAACGATCGCAGCCCCGCCTGGATGGCTGGCGGATCGAGGCCGATCGCGAGCGCGGCGGCGGTTGCACAGGCTGCGTTCTGCGCATTGTGCAGCCCGCGCAGAGAGCCGATGCCGCCAAGCTCGGCAATGAGCACCGACTTCGCGCCGTCTGCCCGCATAATGCGGCCGCCCTCGACATACAGACCCTGGCTCAATTTGCGCCGGACTGAAATCGGCACGACATGCTTGCCGGCTTGCGCGAGCCGTCCCGCAATGTTCTGACACCACTCGTCGTCGAGGCCGATAATGGCGCTGCCCTCCTTCGGCACGCCGGCGACCAGGCGCTCCTTTACTGCGGCATAGTTTTTCATCGTGCCATGCCGATCGAGATGGTCCTCGGTGAGGTTGATCAGGATCCCGACCGATGGATCGAGCGACGGCGCAAGATCGATCTGATAGGACGAGCACTCGATTACATGCGCGCGATCCGCACGCGGCGGCGCCAAGGAGAGAATGGCGGTGCCAATGTTGCCGCCGAGCTGCGCATCCATGCCCGCTGATGCGGCAAGATGCGCAATCAGCGCGGTCGTCGTCGACTTGCCGTTGGTGCCGGTGATGGCAACGAATGGAGCGTTCGGTGCGTGACGGCGGCGCTCGCGGCAGAATAGTTCGACGTCGCCAATCACCTCGACACCCGCCTTGCGGGCGAGCTGCACCACCCAATGCGGCGACGGATGGGTTAAAGGAACACCGGGCGCAAGCACGAGCGCGGCAATCTTCGACCAATCGGCGCTGCGCAGGTCGGCGGTGGGAATTCCGCCCGCGCTCGCTTTGGCGACGCTCGCCGCGTTGTCGTCAAAGGCAATCACGTCGGCGCCGCCGACCAACAGCGCGCTCACGCTGGCCAAGCCCGATGCGCCGAGCCCAAACACCGCGATTGTCTTGCCGCCAAAGGTCGTGATCGGAATCACGCCAGCGCTGCCTATCTCAGCTTCAAGGTCGAAAGTCCGGCGAGCGCGAGCACGACCGCCACGATCCAGAAACGAATGACGATCTGCGGCTCGGTCCAACCAAGCTGCTCGAAATGATGATGGATCGGCGCCATCTTGAACACGCGCCTTCCAGTGAGCTTGTACGACACTACTTGCACGATGACCGAGACCGCCTCCAGCACGAACAAGCCGCCGATCACGGCCAGCACGATCTCATGTTTGGTGGCAACCGCTACCGCGCCGAGCATGCCGCCGAGCGCGAGCGAGCCGGTATCACCCATGAAAATAGAGGCGGGCGGCGCGTTGAACCACAGAAAGCCGAGACCGGCGCCGAGCACCGCGCCACAAAGGACCGACAGCTCTCCGGTGCCGGCGACATAATGAATCTGCAGATAATCGGCGAAAACTGTGTTCCCGGAAAGATATGAAATCATTCCGAAGCTTGCCGACGCGATCATCACCGGAACGATGGCAAGACCGTCGAGCCCGTCGGTGAGGTTCACCGCGTTTCCGGCACCGACGATTAATGACCAGTTCCTTGAAAAAAGGAAACACCAGCGAGGTCGAAAACGGCGCGTGACCGAGCTTGACCAGCGCGAAGCAGGCGAACCCGGCGATCACTGCTTCGATGACAAGCCGACCGCGGCCGCCGAATCCGTCGTGGGATTGCTTCGTCACTTTCAGGTAGTCATCGTAGAAGCCCACCAACCCGAAGCCGAGCGTCACCCACAGCACGACCCAGACGTAAGGATTGGTCGGATTTGCCCACAGCAGCGTCGACACCAACATTCCAGATAGAATCATCAATCCGCCCATGGTCGGCGTTCCGGCCTTGGCGATAAGGTGCGATTTCGGACCGTCGGCGCGGATCGGCTGGCCCTTGCCTTGCAAAAGCCGAAGCCGATCGATGATGTTTTGGCCGAACAGAAAAACAAACAACAGTGCGGTTATGACCGCGCCGCCGGTGCGAAAAGTGATGTAGCGGAAGACATTGAGCACCGAGAGCTTGTCCGACAGATCGACCAGCCAATACAACATTGCCATCAACCCTGTGCGGAAGCCTGTTGCAGCGTGTCGTGGCGCGGATAGGCGCGCTGTAACGCTTTGACGATTGGCGCCATGCGCGAGCCGAGCGATCCCTTGACCATCACGGCATCACCCGCCCTGATTGCCGCAATCACTTGCGGCTCAAGCGCGCCGGAGTCCCCTGCATAGCCGCCGCGGCGGCCGGCGGGAAGAGCCTCCCACAAAGCGCGCATCAGCGGCCCGCAACAGAAGACCAGATCGACCTCATTCGCAATCACTGCATCGGCTAAGCTGCGATGCAAATCTAAGCCGTTAGGTCCGAGTTCCAACATGTCGCCGAGCACGGCAATGCGGCGGCCCTGCGGCCCGATGAGCGATCGGCCCAGCACCGCCAAGGCCGCCTGCATCGAAGCAGGATTGGCGTTGTAGCTCTCGTCGAGCACCAAGACCGAACCGCCAGGCAGCTCGATGGCGATCGCCGCACCACGGCCTGGCGCCGCTTGCAGTTCGGCAAGCGCCAAGGCGGCGAGCGCAAGATCGGCGCCGACCAATTCGGCCGCCGCCAAAACTGCAAGCGAATTGATGACGAGATGCCGTCCCGGTGCGCCGATCTTATAGCTGAAACGTGCGCCGAGTATTTCCGCGTCGACCGTCGAGCAGCGCGCATGCAGCGCGCATTTGATCAGACGCGCATCAGCATTCGCATGTTCGCCGAACGAAATCACGCGCGCAATGCCGCCTTGTTGCGCACGCTCCCTGAGCTGCGCGAACTGCGCGATATCGCGATTGATCACGGCGGCGCCATCGGTCGGCACGCCGACGAATATTTCAGCTTTGGCGTCGGCGATGTTGGCGAGCGAACCGAGGAACTCAAGATGCACCGGCGCGATCGTGGTGATGATCGCGACGTCCGGCCGAACCAGGCGAGACAGCGGTGCGATTTCGCCCGGATGATTCATCCCCATTTCGAACACAGCATAGCGGGCGCTCGCGGGACAACGCGCGAGCGATAGCGGCACACCCCAATGATTGTTGTAGGAAGCAACTGACGCATGCGTTTCGCCGTCCTTTGACAGTGCAAGGCGCAGCGCTTCCTTGGTTCCGGTTTTGCCGGCCGAACCCGTGACACCGATGACATTGGCGTGCATCCGCGCCCGAGCGGCGGCGGCGAGATCGCGCAGCGCGCCGAGCACGTCGCGCACAATCAGTAATGGCGCGTCGGCCGGGAATTGCGCGCGCTGCCCGGCGGCAACAACGGCTAATGCAGCTTTGGCTGACAACGCGGCCGCGACGAATTCATGGCCGTCGCGGTGGTCGCCGCGAATTGCAAAGAAGGCATCTCCCGGGCTAATGCTGCGGCTATCGATCGAGAGGCCAGAGACCGATTCAGGAAGTTGGCTTTGGCGCTCGGCGCCCATCGCGCTCGCCATCGCATTGACGGTCCACAGCGCGCGCGCGGTCATGCGGCAAGTTCCTTTAGCGCGGTAGCGACCGCTTCGTGATCACTGAAAGGCGTGATCCGGTCGCCGATGATTTGGCCGGTTTCATGGCCCTTACCGGCGATCAGCAAGATATCGCCTGTATGCAGCTCTGCGATGCCTCGACGGATCGCTTCGAATCGGTCGCCGATCTCGATGGCGCCCGGCGCAGCCGCCAAAATGGCGGCGCGGATCGCGGCGGGATCTTCGCTGCGTGGATTATCGTCGGTCACGATCACGCGGTCCGCTTTGGCGGCGGCAACGGAACCCATCAACGGTCGTTTGCCGCGGTCGCGATCGCCGCCGGCGCCCAAAATAACGACCAGATGTCCGGTAGCGTACGGACGCAAAGCATCGAGCGCCTTGGCCAGGGCGTCCGGCTTATGCGCGTAATCAACAAAAATTTGCGCGCCACGGCTTTCGCCAACGCGTTCGAGCCGTCCTTTGGCGCCATCGAGGTGCTCAAGCGCTGCGAATACCGCGTCTGCACCATCGCCCGTCGCGATGGCGAGCCCGGCTGCGAGCACCGCATTCTCGGCTTGGAATTCGCCAACCAGCGGCAAGCGCAGCCGATAGAGTTTGGCCTCATATTCAAGTCGTAGCTTTTGGCCGAGCCCATCCCGAGCGGAGTCGAGGAGCCGGATCCCGGTCCCTTGTCGGCCGACAGTCATGATGATTAGGCCGCGCGTTTTGGCGGCGGCGACGAAAGCTTTCGCGTGCTCGTGATCGACATTGATGATCGCAGCCGCGCCGGGCGCCAGCAATTCGCCGAACAGGCGGAGCTTGGCAGCAAGGTACGATTCGAAACTTGGATGATAGTCGAGATGATCGCGCGTGATATTGGTGAAGCCCGCGGCTGCAATGCGAAGGCCGTCGAGCCGGTGTTGGTCGAGGCCGTGCGATGACGCTTCGATCGCCAGATGGGTGACGCCGCAATCTGTAAGCCCTTCGAGCGAACGATGCAGCGCGATCGGGTCGGGCGTGGTCAGCGCGCCATAGCTTTCGCCGCGCGGCGACACGATTCCGATCGTGCCAATGCTTGCGGCGCGGTGACCGTTTGCTGCCCAGATTTGCCGTGTGAATGCCACCACCGAAGTTTTGCCGCTCGTGCCAGTGACGGCGGCGATCACAGGCGGCTGCCGCGGATAAAATTTAGCTGCAATCGAAGCGAGCGCGCGCC
>Ga0318548_10000160_pt1 | contig 15158 bp, 12 predicted proteins | sample GRESIP169b2f21_FD_203495 | JGI IMG/M metagenome (GOLD analysis project Ga0318548, IMG submission 203495) | Tropical soil microbial communities from Luquillo Experimental Forest, Puerto Rico - GRE.SIPMG.169b2f21 | ecosystem: Environmental > Terrestrial > Soil > Tropical forest > Bulk soil... | reverse complement strand
GCACCGGGCTGTGGGGACTCGGGATGTCGGGCATGGCGAGCCGCTCGATCGGCGCATCCAGGCTGAAGAAGCTCTCCTGCGCGAGCGTCGCGGCGATCTCGGCGCCGAAGCCGGCCGTGAGATTGTCCTCGTGAACGATCAGACAGCGCCGGGTCTTTTCCACCGAGCCGCGCACCGCGCCCTTGTCCCAGGGTGAGAGAGTACGCAGATCGAGCACCTCGGCGTCAACGTGCGAGTCGCCCGCGGCCTGCAGGCACCGCTCGACCATGGCTCCCCAGGTGATGACCGAGACCTCGGTGCCCGCGCGCACCGTGCGCGCCTGGCCAAACGGCACGACGAACTCGTCCCCGGGGTATGGCCGGCGCGCCCAGGCGCCATCGAGCATCGCGCGGTGCTCGAAGAAGATGACCGGATCGTTGCCGCGCAACGCCGTGCGCAGCAGTCCCACCGCGTCCTCGGCGTTCGAGGGGACCGCGACCTGCCAGCCGATTCCATGCACCCAGGCAACCTCGTTGGTCTGGCTGTGCCAGGGGTCGCCGCACTTGAAGAAGCCCCCCGGCATGCGTACCACGAGCGGTGCGGCGAAGCGGTTGCGGGTGCGCCAGCGCAGCGTGCCGCAATCGTTCAACTGCTCGGCGGCCGGATCCGCGTACTTGCGGAACTGGATCTCCGCTACCGGCAGCAGCCCCGCGAGCGCCATGCCGACCGCGCGGCCGATGATGCCCTCCTCGGATAGGCTCGTGTCGAACACCCGCTCGGCGCCGTACTTGTCCTGCAGCCCGAGCGTCGCGCCGTGCACGCCGCCCTTGGGGCCCACGTCCTCACCGAAGACCAGCATGCGGGGGTTGAGCGAGAGCTCGAGGTCCAACGTGCGCCGGATCGCCGTGAGCATGTTGATGCGCGCGCCGTGCGGGTGAGGCTCGGGGCTCGTGGCAGCGAACACATGGCCCTCGGGGGCGAGACCCCCCTGCTCCTGCAACGCCCCGGGGCCGCTCGAGAAGACGTGCGCCGTGACCTCGCGCGGATCGGGGGGCGGGCGCGCCAGCGCGCGCTCGATGGCGTGCCCGACCTCGAGGCGCGCCTCACTGGCCAGGCGTGTCCATTCCGCCGCCGGCATGAACTTCGGGACGAGGTACGCCTCGAGTCGACCGAGCGGGTCGCGCCCGCGCTCCTCGCTGAGGGTCTGCTGCGACTTGTAAGCCTGGGTATCCTGACCGGAGTGACCCGAGAGCCGCGGCACGGTGAGCCGCAGCAACAGCGGTGTGCGCGTCTCGCGCACGTAAGCGACCGCCGAGCGGGTGAGCTCGGCCGCGGCGCGCGGATCGCTCCCGTCACCTTCGCGGATCGTGAGCCCGGCGAAGGAGCGCAGGTTGGCCGCGATGTTGCCGCCCGGCGTCTGCTGGCTCGCGGGTACCGAGATGCCAAAGCCGTTGTCCTCGATGTAGAACAACATCGGGAGGGTCTGAGTCGTGGCGATGTTGAGCGCCGACCAGAAGCCGTTGGTCGCGGTCGAGGCGTCGCCGCCGAGCACGACGGCGATGCTGCGCGCATACGCTGCATCGCCGAGAGTTTCGTGGCGGTAGCGGATGGCCTGGGCCCAGCCGGCCGCCGGCGTGTACTGGGCCCCGACGCCACCAACGGCCGGGAGCACCGTCGGGCCGCCACGTCCCGGGAGGTTGAAGACCACCCCTATGTCGCGCCCGCCGCTGAAGGCGCCACTGCGCGCGAGGGGTCCGGCTGCCGCTTCCTCCAGACTCACCCCGAGCGCGAGCATGAGCGGGCGCGAGCGGTAGTAAACCGAGATGCCATCGTGCACGTCGCGGAGCTGCAGACCGAGCAGGATCTGGGCGAAGTCATGTCCGCGCGCGGAGAACTGGTAGAGGACCTTGCGCTCGGGCACGAGGCGGGTTTCCTCGATGTCATCGAGAGCCCGCGAGGCGTGCAGCAGCGATACGACGCGACGCCAGTCGGTCCGCCACGGGGCCTCCGCCGTCGAAGTGGAGGGGTCAGGCATGAGAGCGGCCCGCGCCGGCATAAGCGTACCTCCCGGAAATGCGGAGCGCAGCTTATGCCCGAACACGTGCAATTACCTTGCTTCTGTTGCCATCTCTGAGGCATTCTGAGCAATATTATTGCTCCAGTCACCTCTGCAAATCGACCGATGAGCAACCGGGCTCTCGACCGACTCGACCGGCGTATCCTCGAGGAGCTGCAGGCGGACGCGCGGATCTCCAACCAGGAGCTGGCGAAACGCGTCGGTCTCTCGGCCGCCCCGTGCTGGCGGCGGCTGCGGCGGCTCGAGCAGGCGGGATTCATCGAGGGCTACGCGACGTTGCTGCGCGCCCCCGCCATCGGCTTGCCGATCCTCGCGTACGCGGTCGTCTCGCTCGAGAACCACCACCCCGAGTCGGTGCGCCAGTTCGATCAGCTGGTCACGTCGCGTCCCGAGGTGCTCGAGTGTCACTCGATGAGCGGCGCGAACGATTACCTGCTGCGGATCGTCGCCGCCAGCATGGAGGCCTACGAGCACTTCCTCTCGACCCAGCTCCTGCAGCTTCAGGCCGTGCGCTCAGTCAACACGAGCTTCGTGCTGCGTACCAAGAAGTTCACGACCCGTCTGCCGGTCGCCTGAGGCGGTTCGCTGGCACTCGCAGCTGAACGTGTCGGGACCCGCGAACCAGAACGCCGACGCCACCAGCCGCACGTCCGCGTGCTGCCAGGCCGCCCCGAACTCGCGCGTCACCCGCATCGCCTCGCCGGTCTTGCCCTGGGCGCGAAGCGCGGCGGCGAGCCCGTAGAGTGACCAGCCGTTGCGCGGATTTCGCTTGAGGTCCGCGCGGTAGACGCGCTCGGCCTCGGCCGGGCGCCCGGCGATGAGCAGTTGCGCGCCGAGGAGATGCCGCGCGGGGAAGAACCACACCGCGGGCTCGTGGTAAGGCAGCCGATCTTCCGCCGCCACCGCAGCCTCGAGCGAGGTAACGGCCGCGGCGTCCTGCCCCTCGGAGGCCGCAATGCGCGCCACGACGATCGGCTCGGCCACGGCGAGGACCTCATGCAGCGGGTACTGCTCCCCGGGCGGGCCCGCGCCGAGGCTGCGCAGCTCGGCGAGCGCCGCGCGCGCCTCCTCGAGCCGCCCACGGGCGGCGAGTGCGACACCCCGCCCGTAGAGGTAGCCGGCGCTGAGTCCCGTGAAGCCGGGAGCGGGCGGCGCGAGCGCGATGAGCTCGTCCCAGAGTCCGAAGCGAACAAGCGCGGCGTACTGCTGCGTCAGATACCAGCCCGAACCTCCCATCGCGTGTTCTGTCGGCAGCGGGTCGGTGTGCACCACATTCTGCACGGCGCTGAGCGTTTCCGCCTTGCGACCTTCCATGGCAGCCGAATAGGCGAGAAACCTGTAGTTGTGGGCGAGGTAGTGCCTCGCGTAGTAGTCGGGCGCTGAGACGGCCGCGAGATAGACGCGGTCGGCGTCGGCGCCGCGCCGGTTGGCCTCGGCTGCCTCCTCGTAACGGCCAATGCGCTGCAGGATGTGGGCCGGCATGTGCTCGAGGTGACCGGCGGCGGGCATCATGCCCCGCAGCCGCTCCGCGGCAGCGAGTGCCTTCTCCGGGTGCGGCGATGCCTCCATGACGTGAATGTAGTAGTGATTTGCGCCGGGGTGGTTGGGGTCGCGGCGCAAGACCGACTCGAGCTGCGCCTCGATCCCGGGGGTGCCCTCGGCCGGTTGACCGTCAGAGGTCCACAGCTCCCAGGCGTGCACGTTCATCACGGCCTCGGCACACAGCGTCTGTACGTCCAGGTCTTGCGGAAAGCGCTGCGCCAGCTCGCGCATCGCGGCCGCGTAGGCGCGCGCGGCCGGCTCGAGGTTCGCGGGATCGCGCGGCGGCGAGTCGGGATAACGCGCGGCCAGCGCCGCGATCAGACCCTGCTCGACGTCGGATGCGTGAGCGGCATTCTCCTGCGCCCGGTGCAGCGCCTCGAGCGCGACGCGCACCCGCGCATCCTCCACCGCCGCGAGGTTGTAGTTGGGTCCGACCGTGAGTGCGACGCCCCAGTAACAGGCAGCGCAGGCGGGATCGAGCTCCGCGGCCCTGGCAAAGGAACGCGCCGCCTCGTCGTGGTTGAATGCCCACAGGAACCGCATCCCCTGGTCGAAATACTGCTGGGCGAGGGGCGAAGCGGTCGTCACCCGGCGGTGAAAGTCTCCCAATCCTTCGAAAAGACGCGCGCCCTGCGCCCACTCCGCCACGGTTGCCGGTACCCTCGGCATGCCGTGCGCTGCGGGCGGTGTGTCGGCCCATGCCACGCCGCTGAATAACAGCAGGAGCGCGACCCCCGCCGTGCCTCGAGCGCGCATCACTTTCCCGATCTGGCCGTGGTCAGCCGTTTTTCGAGGTCTGCGCATCGCGCCGCGCTGCGCTCCATCCCTGGCCGGCCGCCGCCAGACGCTCGAGCAGCGGCGCCGGGCGCCAGCGCGCGCCGTGCGAGGGTGCGAGCCGGCGCATGGTGTCGACCACGCGGGCGAGCCCCGACTGCTCCGCCCAGAACATCGGGCCGCCCCGGGAAGCGGGAAAGCCGTAGCCGTACACGTACACCACGTCGATGTCGCCCGCGCGGATCGCGATCCCCTCCTCGAGGATGCGCGCCCCCTCGTTGACGAGCGGATGCAGCAGGCGGTCGAGGATCTCCTCATCCGGAATCTCGCGCCTGCGGATGCCGAGCTCGTGCGAGACGCCCTCGATGATCGCGGTGACCTCGGGATCGACGATGCGGGTGCGCCCGTCGTAGCGGTAGAAGCCCTTGCCGCTTTTCTGGCCGAGCCGACCGGTGCCGACGATTCGCTCGAGGATCGGCGACCAGCGCTCATCGGCCGGCAGCTTGCGGCCCTTACGGATCAGGAAGCCCACATCGTTCCCGGCCAGATCGCGCATCGCGAACGGGCCCATGGCAAAGCCGAAATTCTCCATCACCCGATCGATCTGCTCGGGGGTGGCGCCCTCCTCGAGCAGGTACTCCGCTTCGCTGCCGTAGAACATCAGCATGCGGTTGCCGATGAAGCCATCGCAGTTGCCGGCGAGCACCGGGATCTTGCCGAGACTCCTGCCGAGCGCCATCACGGTGGCGATGGTCTGCGCCGAGGTCTGCCGCCCGCGCACGTTCTCGAGCAGCTTCATGACGTTCGCCGGACTGAAGAAATGCGTGCCGACCACCTGCGCCGGGCGGGTCGTGCTCGCGGCGATGGCATCGATGTCGAGCGTCGAGGTGTTGGTCGCGAGGATGGCGTGCGGTGCAGCGACGCGATCGAGCGTGGCAAACACCTCGCGCTTCACCGTCAGGTCCTCGAACACCGCCTCAATGATGATGTCGGCGCTCACCAGCGCCTGGTAGTCGCTGACGCCGCGGATCAGCGCCAGCAGCTGCTCGGCGCGCGCCGGCGTCAGGCTGCCGCGCGCCACCGAGGCCGCGTAGTTCTTGCGGATCACGGTGAGCCCGCGCTCGAGCGCCTCTTTCGAGACCTCGAGGAGCGCGACCGGAATGCCGGCGTTCGCGAAGCTCATCGCGATCCCGCCGCCCATGGTGCCGGCGCCGATCACCGCGGCCGCGCCGATCGGCAGCGGCTCGGTGTCGGCCGGGAGGCCGGGAATGCGGCGTGCCTCGCGCTCGGCGAAGAACACGTGCGTGAGCGCCTTGCTTTGCGGGCTGGCGCGGCACTCGAGGAAGTACTCCCGCTCGAGTCGGAACGCCTCCTCCTTCGGTCGCGTGCCGGCGGCCTCGATGGCATTCACGATCCGGAAGGGAGCGAGCTGGCCGCGCGCTTTCGTGGCGAGCCGCCGGCGGAAATCGCTGAACAGCTCCGGGGTAGCCTCGCTCAGGTGCTCGCTGATGTCGCTCGTGATCCGCAGCGGCCAGTGCTCGCTCACCGCGCGTCGCGCCAGGGCGATGGCTGCGGGGAGGACATCGTCGGCGACCGCATCGACGAGGCGCAGCTCGAGGGCGCGCGCTGCAGGGATCGGGGCTCCGCTCGTGAGAGCGTCCAGCGCCGCCGCGGGCCCGGCGAGGCGCGTGAAGCGCTGCGTGCCGCCGGCTCCCGGCAACAGGCCGAGCTTCACTTCCGGCAGCCCCACCTTCGCCTCGCGGCCGGCGACGCGCCAATGACAGGTGAGCGCAATCTCGAAGCCTCCGCCAAAGCAGATCCCCTCGATCGCCGCGACGAGCGGCTTGCGGCTCGCCTCCATCCGGGCCTGCAGATCGCGCAGCGTCGGCGCGGTGAGTGCCGCTCCGGAGGCGATCTCGTTGATGTCGGCGCCGGAGGAGAAGGTGCCGTCCGCACCGCTCACCACGATCGCCGCGACCGCTTCGTCGCTGGCGGCGCGCACGAGGCCCTGCATCAACCCCTCGCGCACCGGGAGACTGAGCGCATTCATCGGCGGGTTCGCGAAAGTGAGGACGGTAGTCTCGCCTTCCAGGCGGTAGTTCACGGCGGGCACGGCATTCTCCTTGCGTTCTGGCGCGGCAGGTCCGGGCATTGTACGGCCGCGCGCGCCCGCGGGCGGTGCGCGGCTGCCCCGCACCCCAGGTCCCGCACGCGTGGTCTAAACTCACCGCACATGGACCGCATCGACGCGGTGGTGGTCGGGGCAGGCGTCATCGGGTTCGCGATCGCGCGCGAGCTGGCCACGCGCGGCCACGAGACGCTCATCCTCGAAGCGGCTGCCGGCATCGGCGAGGGTGCGAGCAGCCGCAACAGCGAGGTGATACACGGCGGGCTGTACTATCCGCCCGGCTCGCTCAAGGCGCGGCTCTGCGTCGCGGGCCGCGAGCGGTTGTACGACTTTTGCCGCGAGCGGGGTATCGCGCACCGGCGCTGCGGCAAGCTCGTCCTCGCCGATGACACGCAGTTGCCGGCCCTCAGGCGCCTCGCGGCCAACGCGGCTACCAACGGCGTCGAGACCGAATGGCTGGAGGGTGCGCAGGTGCGTGCGCTCGAGCCCGGCCTCGCGTGCGCGGCGGCGCTGCATTCGCCCGAGTCCGGCATCGTCGATAGTCACGCCCTGATGCTGGCGCTGCTCGCGGACGCGGAAACGCACGGCGCCACGCTCTCCTGCCGCAGCGCGGTGACGCGCATGGTGCTCGAGGAGGATGCCGTGCTGATCGGTGTGAATGGTGAGGCGCCGGCCCTGCGCGCGCGTCTCATGGTCAACAGCGCGGGCGTGCAGGCGCCGGCCGTGGCACAGCTCATCGAGGGTTTTCCGGCGCAGCACATCCCCAGGGCGTACTTCGCCAAGGGCAGTTATTTCTCGCTGCGGGGGCGCGCTCCCTTCCGGCGTCTCGTCTATCCGCTGCCGCAGGGTGGCGGCCTTGGCATCCATCTCACGCTCGACCTCGCAGGTCGCGCCCGCTTTGGACCCGACGTCGAATGGGTGGATGCCTGCGACTTCCAGGTGGACCCGGCGCGCAGCGGCACCTTCTATGCGGCGATCCGCCGCTACTGGCCGGCGCTCGCGGACGGCGCCCTCGAGCCCGCCTACGCGGGTGTGCGCCCGAAGATCTACGGGCCGCGCCAGGCGGCGGCGGACTTCCGCATCGATGACGCCGCGCGGCACGGGATCAACGGGGTGTTGAATCTCTTCGGCATCGAGTCACCGGGACTCACGGCCTCACTGGCGCTCGCCAGTGAGGCCGTGTCCCGCATCGGTTGGTGAACGCGCGCTGCGCAGTCTCAGCTTACCCGGATCCCCTCGACCTGGATGGCGAGCTTCGTCGCCATGTTGAAGCCGTACTTGTCGCCAAAGTTGACGCCGTAATCGGCGCGGTTGATGGTCCCTGAGAGATCCGCCCCGCAGTGTTCCTTCTTGTCCATGGGGTAGGTCATGCATTTGAAGGAGTTGACGGTGAGTGTGAGCGGTCGCGTCACACCGTGCAGTGTGAACTCGCCCTCGACCTGAGTCGGCACGCCGTCCTTGAAACCCGTGAGCTTGCCCTTGAAGGTGGCCGTCGGGAATTTCGCGACGTCGAGCATTTCCGGCGACTTCACGTGCTCATCGAGCTTCGGGTTGCCGAAGTCGATGGAGGCAGGGTCGACGGTGATGTCTACCGTGCCGGTGCCCTTCTCCCGGTCGAGCACGATCGTTCCGGAGGTCTTGGTGAATTTGCCGCGCCAGATCGACACGCCCCCAAAATGGTCGGCTTCGAAGCTCGGGTAGGTGTGCGAGGGATCGACCTGGTAGGTCACCGGCTGGGCGAGCGCGGCGCCTGCCACGAGTGCCAGCACTGCGGCCGGCAGCGCAATCTTCGTCACGGGAACCTCCGGGAAGTTTGTTGGAGTGCGCGCGTAGCGTAGCGGCACACACCCGGGCCGACTACTCCCTTTTTGGGGAGACGCGCCCGCCCGGCGCTCGAGGCGGGGCGGCCCGGTCGCGAAGCACTCAGCGCAGCGGTTTGGCCGTGAGTCCCAGCGCCTTCGCCACCACCTCGTGCGTGATCTCCCCGGCGTGCACGTTGAGCCCCGCGGCAAGTCCCGGATCGCGGCGAAAAGCCTCCTGCCAGCCGAGGTCGGCGAGCGCCCGCACGTAGCGCAGCGTCGCGTTGGTCAGTGCGAGCGTGGAGGTGCGGGGAACGGCGCCGGGCATATTGGCGACACAGTAGTGGATCACGCCATCGACCACGAAGGTCGGTTCCGCGTGAGTGGTCGGGTGGCTGGTCTCGAAGCAGCCGCCCTGGTCGATCGAGATGTCGACCAGCACCGCGCCCGGCTTCATGGTCTTCACCATTGCACGAGTGACGAGCTTCGGCGCGGCGGCACCCGCAACCAGCACCGCACCGATGACGAGATCGGCATCGCGCACCAGGCGCTCGATGGTCTCGGTGGTCGAGTAAGCCGTGCGCAGCGAAGAGCCGAACATCGACGACAGCTCCCGCAGCCGCTCGACCGAGCGATCGACCACGGTCACATCGGCGCGCAGCCCCACCGCCATTTCCGCGGCGTGCGTGCCGGACACCCCGCCGCCGAGGATCACCACTTTCGCCGGTGGCACACCCGGCACACCGCCGAGCAGCACACCGAAGCCGCCCTGGGCTTTCTGCAGGCTCGCGGCACCGACCTGGATGGACATGCGGCCCGCAACTTCGCTCATCGGCGTGAGCAGCGGCAGCGAGCCGTTAGGGGCGGTGACGGTCTCGTAGGCGATGGCGGTGGCGCCGGACTTCATCAACCCGCGCGCCTGCGGCGGGTCGGCAGCGAGGTGCAGGTAGGTGAACAGCACCTGCCCGCGGCGCAGCATCTCGTACTCCGCCGGCTGCGGCTCCTTCACCTTGACGATCATCTCGGCGCGCTCGAAGACCTCGGCGGCCCGCGCAGCTACCCCGGCCCCGGCGGCCCGGAACTGCGCGTCATCGACGCCGATACCGTTGCCCGCGCCGCTCTCGACGAGTACCTCGTGCCCGGCAGCGGTGAGCTCGCGCACTCCCGCGGGCACCAGTCCAACCCGGTACTCGTGAACCTTGATCTCGCGTGGAACCCCGATGCGCATGGCGGCGGTCTCCTGCTTTCTTTTCCGCCCACGGTAGGACTCCGCGCGAGATGGCGCTTGCGTAATCGCGCCCGGCGGGCTGTGTTTGTGGCAGAATCTGCCGCCTACCACCAATTTACTGATAGATTCTTGCGCCAATGGAACTCGACCGCTACGATCGCGCCATCGTGCGCCTCCTGCAGCAGGACGCGCGCATCACCAACACGCTGCTCGCCGAGAAGGTCAGCCTCTCGGAATCAGCGTGCCTGCGCCGCGTGCGCGCGCTCGAGCAAGCGGGACTCATCCAGGGTTACACCGCGCTGATCGACCAGCACAAGGCCGGCTTTCCGGTGAATGTGTTCGTCAACATCACGCTCGACCGCCAGAGCCAGGCGGGGCTCGAAGCCTTCGAGAGCGCGGTGCGCAAGGTGCCGGAGGTGATGGAGTGTTATCTCATGACCGGCGAGCACGACTACCTGCTGCGGCTGGTGGTGACGGACATGGCGGACTTCGAGCGCGTGCACAACCAGCATCTCACGCGGCTGCCGAGTGTCGCGCGGGTGCACTCGAGCTTCGCCATGCGCACCGTGACGCGCGCGGGAGGCCTGCCGCTGCGCTCGGGTTGAAAGAGCACCCCGCGGAGAAACTAGCCGTGCCCGTAGGCGGGCAGTCCCTGAGCGAACTCACGCAGCGCGCCGATCCCGCTGTCTTCCGCGCGGCGGCACCACTCGCGCAGCTGGGTGAGCGCCCGCGCCGGATTCTCGTTCCACAGCTGCTGCAGACCGTCGCGATACTCGACGACGCGGCGCAGCACCTCGTACTTCTCCAGCAGCTCGCGCAGCTTCGGTCGCGCTTCGTCCGCCAGCACCGCCGGATGCCGGATGAGCAGCCGCGGTGCGCTCGGCGGCAGTGCTCCGCGGCCCTCGCGCCGCGAGAGCTCGCGGCATACCGGCAGCACGACGCGTCGGCCGTAATCGCGCAGCACGTGCATACGGTTGGTGAATAACGCACGCACCGTCTCGGCATCGAGCTCGCGGCGGCGGCGCCCGAGGTGCGGACGGGGCGCGACCCAGCGGACGCGCGCGAGCCCCAGCGCCCGGAAAAGGCGAATCCACAGCCAACCGATGTCGATCTCCCAGCGCTGCACCGCGAAGCGGGGCGAGCGCGGGAAGGCATGATGGTTGTTGTGCAGCTCCTCGCCGCCGAGCAGCAGCGCCCAGGGCACGAGGTTGGTCGCCCGTGAGGGCATCTCGAAACTGCGATACCCCACCGCGTGACCCAGGCCGTTGATGACGCCGCCGGCAAAGAACGGCTGCGCCACGAGGTGCACCGCAATCATGATGATGCCGTACACGCCGAAGAGGACCAGGTGTGCGAGCACGAACAACACGATGCCGGTGTAGGCGTGATTGCCGTAGAGATGGCGTTCGAGCCAGTCATCGGGCGTGCCACGCCCGTAGGTGCGCAGCAGTTGCGGGTCGCGGGCGGCGGCGCGGTACAGCTCGGCTCCCTCGAACAGCACGCGGCGCAGCCCGAACACTACCGGGCTATGCGGATCGCCCGGCCGGTCGGCGTGGGCGTGGTGGCAGCGGTGCACCGCCACCCAGTCTTTGGTGATCGCACCGGAACTGAACCACAGCCAGAAGCGGAACACGTGTCGCAGGGCCGGATGGAGGATCAGTCCGCCATGTGACTGGTCGCGGTGAAGGTAGAGTGTCACCCCGAGGAACATGGTCTGGATCGTGAGGAACGTCACGAGCCAGTAGCCCCAGGCGGGAAGTTCAACGAGACCGTAAGGCAACAGGCTCACGGGCGCTCCGTCGTGCGATCGGCCCGCGAAGCGTACGGCAAATTCTCGCCGCCCGGGGGACTTTTTGGCCGCGCGGAAACGTGATCAGACGAACAGGACGATCTTGCCGATGTGCGTATCGGATTCCATCAAGCGGTGCGCGCCGGCCGCATCGGCAAGGGGGAAGCGCGCGTGGATGACCGGCTTCAGTCCACGTGTTTCAAACAACGGCCAGACGTTCTCTCTCAACGCGGCTGCGATGCGCCCCTTGTTGGCGATGGGCTGCGCCCGCAGCGTGGAAGCGCTGATGGTCAGCCGCTTCATCATGAGCGGACGCAGATCGAGCTCGGACTTGTTGCCGCCCTGCGTGGCGATCAGCGCGATCCTGCCCTCCACGGCCGCGGCGGCGGCGTTGCGGGCCAGGTAGTCGCCGCCGACCATGTCGAGGATCACGTCGGCGCCCTTGCCGTCGGTGGCCCGCAGTGTCGCCTCGACGAAATCGCCCTCGCGGTAGTTGATGGCGACATCGGCGCCGAGCTCGCGGCAAGCCGCGCATTTCTGGGCACTGCCGGCAGTGACGATCACGCGCGCATCGAAAGCCTTGCCGAGCAGGATCGCCGTCGTACCGATGCCGCTCGAGCCGCCGTGCACCAGGAGCGTCTCGCCCTTCTGGAGTCGCGAGCGCTCGAAGACGTTGTGCCAGACGGTGAAGAAAGTCTCCGGCAGTACGGCCGCCTGCTCGAGGGTCAGCGACGCTGGCACGGGCAGGCATTGCACGGCGGGTGCGATCACGTACTGCGCGTAGCCGCCACCGGCGACGAGCGCACACACTTTCGTGCCGAGCGCCGGCTCGTACACACCCTCCCCGAGGCGCACCACCTCCCCCGCCACCTCGAGACCGGGTATGTCGGTGACCCCGGGCGGGGGCGGATAGACGCCCTTGCGTTGCAGTACATCGGGGCGGTTGACGCCGGCGGCCGCGACCTGGATCAGCACCTCGAACGGCGCAGGTTCCGGGACCGGGCGCTCGACCGCGCGCAGCGCCTGCGGTGGGCCGGGCTCGCGAATCTCCACCGCGGTCATGGTTTGCGGAATCATGGCGGAGCAGCCTGCCGCCTCACGCCGCCGCGCGTCAACCCCGCGTCGGCCGCCCTGTTGGATTCAGGGGCCCGGGGGCGCCGCTGCCTGCTCGCCGGCCGGCGCGGTGCGATGCCCGCAGCGCCCCTGAAAATGCTCGCGCAGGCGCGCCCGCTCCTCCGGAGTCATGCTCTCCCAGCGCTCGCGCCACATGCGCTGTCGCCAATGTCCGTGCCAGCCGCGCCCGCGCAGGCCGCCGAACAGGATACGGCTCAGCACCAGCAAGCCGAACGCCTGCCAGTACTGCAGCGACGGTCCCCGGAACAGCTCCGGCACGAGCGAGTTCCACAGCAGCATCACCGCGAGCGAGAGCACCGCCACGAGCGCCGCGACGGCCGCGAGCACCGCAAGCCCCTTCACCGACCAGCGAACTGCATGTCTCACATCAGTCTCCTCATCTCATCAGCCATTCATCCCAGGCCGCCTGCAGGCGCTCGCGCAGGTAGCGCACCGCGTAGCGCTTGCGTGACAGCAGGGTGTTGATGCTCACCCCCGAACGCTGCGCGAGCTCGCGAAAGCTCACGCCATCGAGCTCCTGCGCGATGAATACCTCGCGCTGCTCGGGCGGCAGCTCCGCCAGCGCCGCCTCGATCTCGGCGAGCAGGATCGCGCGCATCACTGCCGCCTCGGGTCCGCTCTCGGCGGCGGGCAGCAGCTCCGCGAGGCCTGCACCCGCAGCGTCCTCCTCGGCGCGCGACGAGGTGTGCGAACGCGCCCCCTTGCGCCGGAAACGGTCGATGATGCGATTGCGCGCGACGCGCGCGAGCCACGCCCCGGCCTGCTCAACCGGCTGCATCATCCGGTAGGCGAGGACCAGTTCGTAAAACGACTCCTGCAGGATGTCCTCGGCTTCCGCCGCATCCGTGATCCAGCGCCGGATGTAGGCGAGCAGACGCCCGCGCTCGCGGCGCACCGTGGCCGAGAGGTCGCGGTCCTGCTGCGGGAGGTTCAGGGGCTCGCTGAGCGCTGCTTGCATCTGTCTGCTAAGACGCCCGGGCGCGGGAAATATTGTGAGCGGCGCGCAGGCCGCGGACGCCGCCCGTCAGCGCGTCGCGACGGCGACGGCCGCGCCGGCCATGACGGCACCGGTGCCGCGTTGCACCCAGCGTACGGTCCCGGGCCGGGAGAGGCGCGAGCGCGCGCGCGCCGCGAACAGCGTATACGCCCCGAGCACCGCCGGCAGGAGGACCGCTATCACGAGAGCCATCGCCAGGAACCCGACGGTGCCGAGGCGGTTGAGCTCCACCACGGTCGGGAGTACCGCGAGGAAGAACACCATGGTCTTCGGGTTACCGAGCGTGAGTGCGAGGGAGCCGAGAAACAGCTGCAGCGGCCGCTCGCGGCGTGGCGTCTGCGAGGTGTCCAGGGCCTGTGCCGGCGCATTCCACAGCCGCCATGCCAGGTAGAGAAGGTAGGCAGCCCCCAGGTAGCGGATGGCAAGAAACACGGTGTGGGCACTGTGTGCCAGCACCGCGAGTCCCGCCGCAGCGAGCGCAAACCACACGAGGTCTCCCGCCAGGAAGCCCGCAATGAACGCCGGAGCGCCCCCTGTGCCACGCCCGAGTGCGCGCGCGACCACGGCGGCGACGCCGGGGCCCGGTGAGGCGACGGCGAGCGCGTAGACCAGTGAAAACACGGTGAGGCCGTAGAGCGACATGCAAAAGAGTGTAGCGCACGCGAGGACGGCCGACCGCTCGCCACGCCGCCGCACACGGGCAGCGCGGCGCAGGATGAACGCGCCGTCAGCCTGCCTGAACCGCCAGCGTCCCGGAACGCCCCGGCACCGTGCCGGCCACGATCGCATCACGCGGCAGGTGGTGCACATCGAGCGTCGCTGCGTAGCTCGCGAGATCCGTGAGATGCGCACCGCGCTGCCGCCAGGCACGCAGCAGCCGCTCGAGCGAGGGAAGGTACTTACCACCCTCGAGCTCGGCGTGCAGCGTGAAGACGTGATCGCGTGCGCCCGGCGCGTCGGTCAGAGCGAGCAGGTGGTCCACGGGATCGACGCCGGCGAGATCCGCGCGTCCGATGAGCTCATCGAAGGTCGGGAGCGTCGTTGGCAGCTGCGGCACGTTGGCGCTCCCCGAGGCGAGCAACGGCAGGAACGGCCCGCGGCCGCGCGTATCGGAGGCGTAACGGAAGCCGAGCTCCTGCTGCAGCGCCGGCACGTAACGGTTCATCTGCCACCCGGCCGCGCCGTGCACCAGCGGCGCGCGCCCGAACACCTCCATGAACTCATCCCGGGCGAGCGTCAGCTCGCGCCGCGTCCACACCTCGCCCGCCGCTGCGACGCCGTCCTGCCAGCGCACGTGATCCCAGGTGTGCACCCCGACCTCGAAGCCGCTCCGCGCGATCTCCTGCATCGGAGCGCGACAGCCCCGGCCGATGTGCGGACCCGGCAGCAACACTCCGTAGAGCAGCGTCTTCAGGCCGTAGTGCTCGAGGACCGAGGTGCGTTGTACCTTGCCCAGAAAACCCCGACGGAAAACACGCCGGATTGCCCGCCCGGTGTGATCGGGGCCGAGACTGAAGAGGAAGGTGGCGCGCACCGCAAGCCGCTCGAGCAGCTGCGCGAGGCGCAGCGCGCCCTCGCGCGTGCCGCGGTAGGTATCCACATCGACCTTGAGCGCGATGAGGGTCACGGGCTGGCGCTGCGCATCAGGCGTGGCAAGCGGAACCTGGCGCGCGTGCCTAGCCGAGCGGCAGCGGCTGCTGCGCTGACTGCC
>Ga0318548_10000151_pt1 | contig 15350 bp, 18 predicted proteins | sample GRESIP169b2f21_FD_203495 | JGI IMG/M metagenome (GOLD analysis project Ga0318548, IMG submission 203495) | Tropical soil microbial communities from Luquillo Experimental Forest, Puerto Rico - GRE.SIPMG.169b2f21 | ecosystem: Environmental > Terrestrial > Soil > Tropical forest > Bulk soil... | reverse complement strand
TCATGAAAAACGAGTCATTTACGCGTACCGAACGGACTCTTCATCGCATCTTCCGCTGCCTTGACATATATCTCGCCGAGGATCTTTGTCTGTTCGTTAAAGGAATTGATTTGCTTTTCCATAAACTCGGTTTGAATTCTGACGACTTCTTGGAAACTCTTGGCCTGGCTCAGTTTGTGCATGAATGCAAAATTGGCAGTAACATTTTGTGTTGCGTTGCTCAGGAGTATTCTATTTAGATTTGTGTTACTCCAAGGAACCGCTGACATGGTCGTTTGGAGCCAACCAAAATAATTTTCCAGCGCACCCTGAGTTTGCTTCGTGATCTGCTCGGTGGTCTGCGTCGCACTGGTCGTCAAAGCCTTGAGAGGTTCCTCATATTTTGGCATAGCGTTATTCTCTTAAATCTGATGATGGAAACGGAAGCTCTTGAGCGCCGAGGATGGGCTACCCAAACTTAGATCAAAATCTAGCGTGATTTCGTATATCGAAACAGCTCGTTTTCAGCTTTCTCGCCTATTATCCGCCAACGCCTTCCGGACATCGGATTGAGAAATTCCGAACTGTCGGGCAATTCGAGAGGGCGTGACACCTGCTTTGAAAGCAGCGCGAACGGCATTCAATATGCCTTGCGTTAAAGGAACGGAGACTGCTTCCACTTTCCTCTCACGTGAGATTTCATCTGAGGCAGGGAGCTTTTTACCGCGTCGTTTTCGCTCAGAAAGTACGGCTGCAAGCAATCGATCGAGTTCCTGATTTCCGAGGTGTTTGATTGCGTTTGACAGATCGGCGGGCAAGACATGCCTTGACGAAGTGCGAGTGATCACAGGCGACGCTGACGGTGGATTTGCCGACGAGGAAGACGGCTCGCGGTCCGACGCAAGCGAAAACAGGTCGGGTGTCGACGATCGAGTGCCCATCAGTTTTTATCCTCGTCTGCCTCGTTCGGATCGAGGACGTCGATCGTACGTCAGAATGGATTCCACGTGGGACTGTCGGTGAACTTCAAATACCCGAGGTTGGCTCCAAGTCGCAGACCGATACCTGAGCGGATTGGAACCACAACGATGTTGTTCGCTGTAAGCGCCGTCATGCCGAAACCGCCAATGAAATAAGCCGAGCCGTTGATGCCGCCGAAGCGATCGAAAATTGCTCCGACCTGCGGCAGGTTATAGACGAGCATCATGGTCCGCGCACCGTCAGCGCCGGCATCGAATCCGACGCTCGGTCCTTGCCAGAACACGCGCATGTCACCGGCATTTCTTGTATAAAGCGTGCCGTCGCCATAGCGCAGGCCGCCGATAAATGCACCGCTCGCCTCTTGACCTAGAACATAACCGTTCGGCAGTCCCCACTGGCTCACGGCTTTCTCGACAACCATTGCGAGCCCGTGTGAAACGGTGCCGAAGAACCGATGTCCGGCGTCGATCAATTCGTTCAACGAGAATTGGCCCGTTGTCGCCGGCGATGGGGAAGGAGCGACCCCGTAAGGTGGCGGCTGGGGTGGTAGGGTACCGGTGGTCTGGGCTGTCGCAAGTGTGGACGCGACAGCCATCAAGCTGGCGATAGCTGCAACTCGCAAGCTGAGAATCATGGCAGCTCCCCGATAGCCCAACAATTCTAGGGCAACGCCGCGACTAAGTCAGCGACGAAGCGGCCGATGTTCGCCCAACGGATCAGTTGAATGTCCGCTTTACCTCCGAAAGCGGACATTGCTACCGCTATTCGATGACTTCATCAGCACGGGCGAGGAGGGTTGGGGGGCAGCCGTGCCCAGTGCCCCCTGGACGCAAGCGGCGCGGACCAAGTAGTCGGAGACTTCATAAACTGCGTCGCGGAGCAGCCTATAGAGTGGCCTTATTAACGACCGGGCCGACAAAAGCTTCGAAGCGCTTCCGTAGCGCCGGAAGACGCGTTCCGTCGCCGAGAAAATCGCGATAGCCATTAGCGAAGCGGGGATCCGTCAGCGACGGCATTCCCGCGGGCGGCGGCATGTCGCCCCGCGGGGAATAGAGGGCGGGATTGTGACGCTCTTCGCTCAGCATCCAAGTCACAAGGAGTTTTTGGGATGTGGGGCGCTCTTAAGGATGCCGCCCGCGGTGAAGAACACCGGCGTCCTGTCTTTTTCCGACATGGCGATTTTCAGGGTGCCGCCGGGTACTGCGCTGTTATCGAGGCTGACAAAGCTAGTGCCCGATCGCAGGCGAGTAGCGACATCCCGATGGCCTTGGATAAAATATGGATTCGTTGGCCATGTACTTCTCCATGTGAAATCCCAGCCGTATTTCGGTTGGATAGACGGTAACAACTTTGCCGCGCAAGTCGAGCTTCAGAAAATCGAGCGCCGACTTTGGCACGTTGGCCTGCGGCACTTTCTCGGTATTGTAGCCGTAGAACATCGGAAAAGGCGTTCACCGCAACCCAGGCGCCGTTCTTGTCCTTCATTGACGGGAGAACTTGGTCGAAGCCCTCCGGCTTGAAATGCATCAGCGCGCCCACCTTGTCCCAACGGCGATAATCCTGGACGGTCTGAAATTGTACGAAGTCGGCGGTAACTTTATTGTCCTTAAGCTGCCGATCGATCTCCTGGTCCAGGACGTTGCTAAAGCCACCTTTGCGGGTTACGGCGATCCCGGGAAGCGCTTTTCGAAAGCCTCTACCGTTGCTTTCGCCACTGTTGCGCCAGCAGCGGTATAGAACATCAGCGCCTTTTCAGCCTTGCCTTCTCGTACAGGCGAGGCGCTGCTAAGGAACCTGATCACCGGCATCGCCGACTGCTGCGCGTGCGCAGCGAGCGGCCACGTCGCCGCACCACCGAGCAATGAGATGAGAGTTCGTCGTCTCACGGATGCCCCTCAGGCAGGGTTAGCCTACCACGTTGAGGGTGGCAGTGTGCATCACGGCGAATCTGAATCGTCGATGTCCGCTTTGGGGTCAAAAGCGGACATTCACAGGACAATCGCCGAAGTCCCGCTTTAACCCCGAAAGCAGACATTTGGTGGCGCGCTAGGCATGTCCGCCTAAGTGCCAATAAAGGAAATCGAATAGAGGACCGGTTTCTCTAATCCGAAAGTGCTCCCAGTGCCCAGGCTGCTCTTGGCAAAACGCCCGGTTGAATGCCCATCTGACCGAACCATGTTTTAAATCCAGCGAAGATAAGGCCACTGCGGAACACTGAGGCGAGCCCTGTATTCACCGCGAGTCGCAGCGCCCAGTCGCCGCGCGGTAATGCAATCGCATAAGCTTCGATCGAAAGATCGTCTGGCAGCATGACAAGCGTCTCTGGTTGCTTGGCTTGTGTTCCCACCAAAAGCAATTTATCGCTGGCATATCCGTCCACTTTGCCGGACTCCAGTGCGCTGATGCCCTCCTCTCGATCCTTCACGGTAACCACGGTGATGTTGAGATTATGCGCGCGACTCTGTTCATTAACAGCTGCCTCGTTCGTTGTGCTAGCTACAACAGCAATCTTTTTTCCCGCCATATCGGAAAATGTCTGAAAGTTTGCTGCCCGGGCTACCACGACGCCCGTAGACTCAACGAATGTGACATTTGAGAAATCCACCTCTTTCATGCGCCCCAGGGTTATCGTGCTGGAGCCACATTCCAGGTCAGCTTGGCCGCTCGAAATTGCTGAGAAACGGGTTTGCACTGTAACTGGTACCCACTCGATCTTGACGTCCGGTATTCCGAACTGCTGCCCGATCGATTTGGTAACCAGTTGACACAGATCGAGAGAGAAGCCTGCCGGCTCCCCTTTTTCGTTCTTAAATGAAAACGGCGTTGCGTCTGTGCGATATGCGATTCGGATAGCTTTATTTTCGACGATAGATTTTAGACGGCTGTCCGACGGAATTGATGTCTGCGCGAACGCGCTCACAAGGCAGGTGAAAAACGCAAGTATTGTAAAGTGAAGTATCCTGCACATCACAGATGCCCTCCCGATTGCGCAAAATTACTATGCGCGTATTGATCCACATAGCGCATGAGCATAGACGATAATTTGTACGCGAGCGCTCCTAGTTTGATTTAGATCAAAAAATGTCGCCTTCAGATCGGAACGTGGTCGGTTAATTCAGTGGTACCGGCCAAGCTCTTCGGGCCGTCATCCATTATTGCGCGCGCTTATTATGGATTAAGAAGAAGAACACGCTTCGTATTGTCGAGAGACCAAGACTTGAAGCGCGCAAAAAACGATTGACCAAGTAATAGCTGTCCCTCCAACGGGAGAACGCTCGCGTTGACGTTTTCGATGATCTTGTCGCCGACCCTTAGCGACCTAATCGTGAAAGTGGGCAATTTCGATTGCGAACCGTCGGCCAAGACGACCGTCCGTTGGCCGGTAATGTCCGAGTCTTTAATAGTGCCTGTGCGTACAAGCGTATAATAAACATCAGCGGGTATCGTCACGTTACCCGCGCCGCTATCGACCGCAAAATCTAACGTAATAGCGCCGTTAATCTCGACCGGTACAACGAATATTCCTGAGTCTTCCTTTAACGGCACTTCTACAACGGAGAGCGATTTTTTATTCACCGCCGACGATATCGGTGGCGTGGTTGTGGCGACCTTTTGAGAACTAACTTCAGATGCCGCCGCGTTTATTGCCGGAGCGGGCAGCAAATTTTCGACGGTACCCTTTACCCAATGGGTCGCCGCATCTTCTGCCGCCTGCTTCAATTCTGCCGGAAGCAGCTTGTGTGTCTTTATCTTGATTTCCAGAACGTCGGCAGAAAAATGGTCAGCATGCCCGCACGGCTTTGCGTCGCCCGAACTATAACTGATCCCTCGTGCACTATCGTAGTCTACATTTGATTTGCGGCTCCACTCACCAGCTTTTGCGAGCAGATTCCAAAAATAAGCCTGTGTTAGATTCTTTGGGACAAGGGTGCCGGCTGCATACGCGTCGGCAATCCGGACTTGCGCGATGCAATTGTCGTTTCGAGCAAGCCGCAGATAGGCGTCGAGCGCCTTTTGTGGTGCGGATTTTTCCTCCTCTTGCGCGATCAGCAGAATCGCCCACTCAAAACCTAATTGTGCAGCCTCACTTAAATATTGTCTGGCTCTCGCCTGATTCTCGGGAACCCCACGACCGTAGTAGTATTTTTCGAATTCCTGACGAAGGTCGCTGTCAGGTGCACCGGCAGCGGATGCCTGTGCGCAACCGACGATACCCAAGGCAACGCTAAGTCTGCATAGGAAAAGGAGCCTGTGCATGACGTATCGTATCGGTTCAACCGGCGCCCGTTAAGGGTCGCTCCAATGTCCGCTTTACCCCCAAAAGCGGACATTCATCGATACTAGTGCGATGTCCGCTTTGTGCCAAAAGCGGACATTCGACCTAAGTTTTCGCCGTCGGCGTCATTTGCAGGCGAAGAGCTAGAACTGCGGCTACACTGAGTGAAACCATAATTCCGCCGACGCAGGCCGGCCATCCGATCCGGTCGAAGATTTGGCCAAGGATTGCCGTGCCGACCAGACCACCGGCGAAATAACATGCGAGATAGATGCCACTCGCGGATCCACGATCTGCGGTGGCAGCGTGGCTCACAAAGCCGGTCGCCGCGGCCTGAGCGAAAAACGTTCCAACGCCAACCAACACCATACCCAGTAGGATCGCGGCGAGACTGGGCAGCAAAAGTAGTGGCAATCCAACTGCAGCTAATGCCAAAGAACTCCAGAGGGTCGGTCGAGTACCCCAGCGATCAACGGCGCGGCCGGCCAGCAGCGTCGTCACGACGGAAGGCAGGAATACGAAATAAACAAATCCAAGCTGCATCGGGCCGACTGATAACGGCGGTCGCACCAGGACGAAGTTCACGTAGGTGAACGTGCCGATGAAAGCGAACAGGATGCAGAATCCGATGCCGAAAGCGGCTCGCAGTTGCGGATTGCGCAAGTGCGCGATCCAGGCCGCAAACGGCGAGCGTGCAGCGGACCCCATTTGCGTCATCGGGGTAGATTGCGCCACGGTATAGTAGACGAGGACTGCACCGACGAGATTGAGCACCGCAAAGAAGTAGAAATTCGAGGCAAGGCCCAGGTGGTCAGCCACCGCGGCCGAGACCAGGCGGCCGATGAGATTGCTCGCGACATTGCCAGTGATATAGGCGGCGAATGCACCGCCAGCGTCGGCGGCACTGCACTCCTCGCCGAGGTAAGCGAGCGTAAGTGTAAAGGCAGACGCCATGCAAAGGCCCTGCGTGATGCGCAGCGCAGTGAACGTGGTCAAATCCGGCGCAACCGCGAGCAGCGCTGTCGGGATCGAGAGGATCGACAGACTGATCAGGATGCCAAGCCGACGGTTTATGCGCTGGCTAAACAGCGAGACTGCCAGTCCTGCTACCGCCATGCCCATGGTGCTGGAGTTGACGGCAAAGCCCATGGCCGCTGGCGTGACGTGATAGGCGCGCGCCAGGGACGGTAGGATCGCCTGGGTCGCAAACAGATCGACGACCGTCAGAAAGGCGGTCAAGCCGATCACGATCGTGCGCAGCAGCACCCCGGAAGGGTGACTCTGCATTTCCATCTGAACCGCTTCCGAAGGTACTGCGTGCGCCATTTCGAAACCCTCAGTTCGGTGGAAGGAGCGATGTGACGTCTTTATTGAATGGTTCGCGTTTCTTGCGTCACACGCGATTCGAACAACGCCGAATCTTGCATCACATATTGTGATCGCTCTTGTCGTGTAGTACGTCGCCCACAAACAGAACGACGGTCTTGTTTCCCGAGTTCTGCCACCAATGGGAGGTGCCACTCGTCTCTGGCCGTACCTCGCCAGCTTTGTGCACGATCGGAACCGAGCAGTTGCTGGCATATTCGATGATCTCGCCTTCTGCGATGTAGATGATCGCAGGACGATCGCTGTGGCTGTGCCAAGGCACGATGCCGCCTGGCTCGATAGTAAGTTTACGGAACCGAAGCTGGCGCTCCTTGATGTTTGCCGGCTCCTTTTCAAGATCGATGGCGGCAAGGACCGTGTCGGTCACGCCCTTGGCAGCATCGGTGACCGGCGGACGTACGTCGGCTTTCATCTTGTCGGAGGGACAACTGCCAGCAGCCGCGGCGGAAACGCCGACGAGTGTCGCTCCAGCGGTGATGCCAGCCAGAACTAGGTATTGGCCGAAGCGTCGGCCGCCCGTGATGCCATCAAACATGTTCGTGGTCTCCTCTGTAAGGCGTTCCCGGAAGTGAGGTCGCAACGGTATTAAGAGTTGACCAAACGGTCGCCGAACGGAAATGCCGAATGGCTCTGGAATCGATACGCAATGGCTATCGCCGGGGAGGACTTTGATGACGCCGAGGAAATGACGTCGAAGAAGCTCGGGGAACGCTCAGCGTGTATCGACCATTCCTTCGGTCCGAGCTCTCGAAGACATGGGCACGGCTCTCGCTGCCACGGCCACCGACCGTCGATTTCCAGGACCAGCGTCCGGCCAAGAAAGGTGCGGACCAATACGAGGCCAGCGAGCAGACCGAGACTGATGAAGGACAATTCATGTGCGATGGTTTCCACGATATCGGCGGCCGGAATTTTCCGCTGCCGTCGATCGGCTCGTAGAGCGGCTTCGCCAATATGGCGCCGGCGAGTCAGCACCGAGAATCGGCGAGCCTATGCCTCCGTTTGTCCTGCCGGACGAGACCGGGCGGATGGTCAGCCTCGAGGAGCTTCTGAACCGAGCCCCTGTTGCCGTGACTTTTCATCGCGGCCATTGGTGTCCTTATTGCCGTATCAACATCAATGCATTGGCGCAGGCGCACAGGCAGTTGTCTGCTGGCGAAGGGCAGATCGTTGCTATCATGCCCGACCGTCAGAAATTCGTCGCCGATCTCAAATTGCGGTCCAATGTCCGTTTCCCATCCTCACGGACATGGACAACGGTTATGCCCTCTCGCTTAATCTAACCGTCTGGGTCGGCGCCGAAATCCAGAAAATGATGGAAGGCCGTCTGGACCTTCCGGCTTTTCAGGGAAACGACTCTTGGATGCTCCCGATTCCGGCTACTTTCGTTGTTGGCCACGACGCGCTCATAAGGGCGCGCTTCATCGATCCCGATTATCGCAGCCGGATGACGATCGCGGATATGCTCGCGGCAATGCGTCTCTGATCCGAGTCCCTAGGCGCAACTCGATAGACACGAATCCGCAAGATTATCCCGCGAGGCGCTTCGAGTCTCCCGAACCGGCGAGATTTTCTTCAGCCAGGCGAGCGGCAATCGCTTTGCTGCCAAACCATTTTTTTCGCATGGCTTCCCGCACTAACGCGCCTACTCCGGACGAATACGGTCGACCCCTGACCGTGACCAGGTTCACTTTTCGCCAGAACTCAGGCTCGACGACGGGCAAGGCAACTACGCCGGGGTACTTAGCCGCATTTTCGGGCATGAAGGCAAAGCCAAGTCCCGCGGCAACCATGGCCAGGGTCCAATCGTCCCGTTCACTCCAATAGGTCGGTGTGCATGTGACCCCTTTTTCCTGGAGTATGTGATCAGCATACCCAGCAAATTCGCAATTCATCCGATGGATGTAACATTCGCCGTCCAACTCTTTGACCGGAAAAGCAGGCTCGCCCGCAAGGCGATGACCACGATGAATCGCGATAACCATTTGTTCTTGAAACAGGGGCATCACGTGGGTGCGCTCATCGGTTTCTTCACCCGGCAATGCGTAGATGACGGCCTCGAGCTCGCCGGAAAGTAAACGCTCCCTCAGGTCCTTCGCGTTTGCATCACAGAGGCGTAGTTCAAGCCCGTCATGGCGCGCCTTGAGACCTGCAATAAGGTCGACCATCTCGTCAGGCGAAATCGTGCTCATGATTCCAAGCTTGAGGGGTACTCTTTTCAATTGACTAAGATCTTGAGACAACCGTTTTGCCTTGACGGCAGCCTCGTAGACAGTTTCGAGGTGGGGTCGAACCATCTCACCGAGGTCGGTGAGATGTGTGAGATGGCGTTCACGGTGAAAGAGGGGACCGCCGAATTCTCCCTCGAGCTGCTGAATGGCCCGGGAGAGTGAAGGCTGCGAAACGTTGCACTTTTCAGCCGCGCGCGAGAAGTTCAATTCTTGCGTGACCGCAAGAAAATAACGGACTTGATGCATTTCCATGCCGGCACTCCGCAAGCACCCCTGCTGCTTCAATACTACCAGCGGAAGTGGTTGACTGTCATCTCGCGCTCGCCAGACGTGATCTACAATCGCGTTCGCCGGATGTGACCTAAAAACCTATCTGGCAAACAAAAATTCGAGCCCGATGCATGCCATAGCCGTATTGTATCAAATCATTAGCCAATAAGCATTGGCAGTTCATGGCTTGCCTCCGGCAAATTGGTGCGAAGGGGAGCTGCGGCATCCATCCGAACAGGAGCGCGCACCATGAACATTGCCATCAAACCGGAAAACGTCGCGGCCCGAGAGGTACTTGCGGGTAAAGTGTCGCTGGTTACGGGATCCACGAGTGGAATTGGCCTTGGCATTGCCAGAGCCTTAGCGGCAGCCGGTTCGGAAATCGTCCTCAACGGCTTTGGCAAACCGGACGAGATTGCCGATGTGCAGGCTAAAATCGCCTCCGACTTCAAGGTGCGCGTGTCGTTCTCGCCGGCGGATATGTCGAAACCAGCGGCTATCCGCGAAATGATCGAGCAGACACTGCAATTCGGCCGACTCGACATTCTGGTCAACAATGCGGGAATCCAGCACGTAGCTTCATTGCAGCATTTTCCGCCCGAAAAATGGGACGCAATCTTAGCCATCAATCTGTCGTCGGCTTTCCATACCACGCGATTGGCCTTGCCATCGATGCTTCGCAATAAGTGGGGCCGCATCATCAACATTGCCTCAGCGCACGGTTTGGTCGCGTCGGCATTCAAATCAGCATATGTCGCCGCAAAGCATGGCATTGTCGGACTCACCAAGGTCACGGCGCTGGAGACTGCCGAACAAGGGATCACGTGCAATGCCATCTGCCCGGGATACGTCTATACGCCGCTGGTCGAGGCGCAGATCGATGATCAAGCGAAGGCACACAACATCTCGCGTGAGAAGGTGATCCGCGACGTGCTCCTCGCGCAGCAGCCAAATAAGCGTTTTGCCACCGTTGAAGAGCTTGGCGCGCTATCGGTTTTCCTTGCCTCCGACCCCGCTGCATCAATTACCGGTATCGCATTACCAGTCGACGGCGGTTGGACAGCGCACTAAATCTGGAAATACGGACAGGACGCCTGCACACACAATTAATGGCACGATGGAGATCGCGATGGGTGCGTCTAAAACGATGGTTCAAGAAGCGGTCGAGGAATTTCGCTCAAACGCAAATGGACAAGTGGTGCTCGTTCTGCAAGGCGGCGGAGCGTTAGGTGCCTATCAGGTTGGTGTCTATGAGGCGTTGCACGAGGCGGGGATCGAACCGGATTGGATCATCGGCACCTCGATCGGCGCCATCAACGCCAGCATCGTTGCAGGCAATAAGCCTCAGGATCGCCTCGCCAAACTCAACGAGTTTTGGAACAGAGTGGAGCGTCCCATGGGCTCGCCTATTATTCCCACTTGGACCGGCATTTCCGACACGTGGTCGTACTGGTCGACACTCGTCAGCGGTATCTCCGGATTCTTCGAGCCCAATTGGCCAGCATTCTGGGGCGCACATATCCCGCTTGGGATAGATCGCGCGGGGTTCTACCTGACCACAGCACTGCGCCAAACGCTCGGTGAGTTAGTTGACTTCTCGATTATCAACAAGCGATCGCCGCGACTGACCGTTGGCGCTGCCAACGTCTGCACTAGCATGATGCATTATTTCGACAGCCGCGTGTCCGACATCACGGCCGAACACATCATGGCGTCGGGAGCGCTGCCCCCGGCCTTTCCAGCCATCCGTATCGATGGCGAATATTTTTGGGATGGCGGCATCCTGTCGAATACGCCGACCGAAGTGATTTTTGACGATAATCCCCGGCGCAACTCGCTCATTTTCGCCGTTCACTTGTGGAATCCCACCGGGCCGGAGCCGCGATCAATTTGGGAAGTTCTCCATCGTCAAAAGGATATTCAATACTCGAGCCGCATCGCGAGCCATATCAGTCGGCAGCAGCAGACCCATAGACTGCGCCACGTGGTGAGCCAGCTTGTCCGGCATCTTCCCGATGATGTGCGCAAGAGCGAAGCAGTGCGCGAGCTCGCTAGTTACGGCTGCGTGACACAGATGCACGTTGTGCGTTTATTGGCGCCCCGCCTCAAAAACGAAAACCACACGAAGGATATCGACTTCAGCCCGTCCGGAATCCGCATGCGCCGCGAGGCAGGCTATGAGGCCACAATGCGGGCACTCAAGCAGTCCCCATGGCAGGGGGAGTTTGACCCGATCGAGGGCGTCATTTTGCACGACGCAATGCCCGATCTGGCGATCGCGGCGGAATAACTACTTGACCTTATCGAGGGAAGACCATGCGTAACCATGATGCGATCGTAATCGGAACCGGACAATCCGGCCCTGCGCTGGCGCGGCGCCTCGTTGCTGCCGGTCAGAGGGTTGCCGTCATCGAACGAAAGTACTTCGGCGGCACGTGCGTCAACACGGGATGCACGCCCACCAAAACACTGGTGGCGAGCGCCTATGCAGCTTTTCTCGCGCGCCGCGCCGGTGATTACGGCGTGACCATCGGTGGTCCGGTCGGAGTCGATATGCGGGCCGTCAAGGCGCGCAAAGACGCTATCGTGGGGGCATCGCGGCAAGGCGTCGAGCGCTCGCTCAAAACACTGGAAGGCTGCACGGTTTACGAAGGCCATGCCCGCTTTGTCGGAGACAAGAGAGTGGCGGTGAACGGAATAGAGCTCGGTGCCGATCGCATCTTCATCAATGTCGGTGGGCGAGCCTCGATTCCTGCGATCCCTGGGCTCGACCAGGTTCCCTACTTCACCAACAGCTCGATGATTGACGTCGATTTCCTCCCGTCGCATCTCATCATCCTCGGGGGAAGTTACATCGGCCTCGAATTTGCGCAGGTCTACCGCCGGTTCGGAAGCGAGGTAACGGTGATCGAGGCGGCACCGCGCCTGATCGCACGCGAGGACGAAGATGTCTCCCGCGCCGTGGCCGACTTCCTCAAAGAGGAAGGCATTGACGTTCGAGCCGACAGCAAGGTGGTCGGTGTCGAAAGGCAAGGAAACTCGATTGCCGTGAAGGTCGAATCAGCGGGAAAGATTTCAAAGGTCGTCAGCACTCACATGCTGGTAGCGATAGGTCGGCGGCCGAATACGGACGACCTTGGCCTCGACAAAGCCGGCATCGCCACCGATTCGCACGGCTATATTCAAGTGGACGATCAGTTGCGTACCAGCGTGCCCGGTATCTGGGCAATGGGCGACTGCAACGGCCGAGGCGCGTTTACCCACACGTCGTGGAATGATTTCGAGATCGTGGCAGCGAACATCTTGGATAACGAACAGCGGCGCGTGTCTGACAGAATCAGCGCTTATGCCCTGTACACTGATCCCCCGCTCGGCCGTGCCGGCATGACGGAAGCAGAGGTTCGCAACACCGGCAAGCCGGCGATGATTTCAACCATGGCGATGGAAGACGTCAGTCGCGCCTATGAGAAAGGCGAAACCAAGGGCTTCATGAAAATCCTGGTCGACCGGGACAGCAAACATATTCTCGGCGCCTCATTGCTTGGGCTTGCAGGCGACGAGGTCATCCACGGCATCATCGATCTCATGTACGCCAAAGCACCTTATACGGTCATGCAACGTGCAATGCACATTCATCCAACGGTTTCAGAATTTCTTCCGACCATGATGCAGGAATTCAGACCTTTGCAGTAGTTGCGTTGCGGCATAATTGCGGATCCTTCTTTCGGATCTCTGGTGCGAAAAAATTTCATCCGCGAAATCGGCCAATTCCGGCCGTGTCTTTGCATCATGCCGTCATCGCTACAAGGCATGTCCATCGATTGGTGGTCCCAATAGGAGAAATCGAACAGAAGCAATCCACAATTTGGACTCGCTGAGAGCGAAGATCCCCACTTCGATGTGTTGCATACCCGGGAGCTATCGAAACCATAAAGACTCGGCATTTCACTGAAGTCTCCGTTGTCGGTACGACGATACAGGTATTTCGCGGGCAGAAAATATGGCTTCGCGATGTACCTGAAAGTCCTCGAAGCAAACAGGAGCAAACTATGAAGAAGCAAATCTTGACCATCGTGCTTGGCGCTGCCGTTATGCTGGGTACAGTCACCAGTCTATTCGCACAAACTAGTGGTGTTGCGGTTGGTGGCGGCGCTGCGGGCGGGCCCAACGGTATCTACAAGGACCCGTACGGCTTCAACGGCAACAATGCGTACAAGGCAATGGTGCAACGAAAACAGCGCTAAACAACTCGGCACAAAAATGTCGATCTCTAAGTAAGCGGGCAAAGCGGCGATGCTTTGTCCGCTGCTTTCACTCTTTTAGCGCAACCACTAGATCTGCTCTGTGCCAATAGCGGAATTTTTCAGTCGACCAACTCATCTGCCAGCGAGAGGATTGCCGCAGGGATCGTGAGGCTAAGCGCTTTGATCAAAAATTCAAACTTCGTTGGCTGGCCGGGTTTGCGCCCCGGAGGATCTGGTCAATGAATTCGGTTTTTCTTCGATACAGGTCTGACAAGCTGGCCCCATAGGAAGCTAACATCCCAACGACCGCAAAATCGCGAAAACCACCGGCAGCAAACTTGAGCCGCGAGTCTGCTTTGGGTCATTAGCGGACATTCTCGAAGATTTGTGCGATGTCCGCTTTACCCCAACAAGCGGGACATGGAGGGCGTGCAGACACCTCGTGGGTCGATGTGGAAATATCAGTGATGTATTCAGCTATGGTGGACTCAATGACCCGTGAAATTCGGCAAGCGCCGTTCAAATACCGCTTTCACGCCTTCCTTGAAATCTCCTGTCTTTCGTAACCTTGTTTGCTCTTTCAATTCATGGTCGGTTGCCTTGCGCACCCGATCAGCGAGATCGCCGCGTAGAGTCATACGCGTGGCGATAAGCCCAAGTGGCGAATTCTCGCTAATCTCGCTCGCGAGCTTGATCGCCGCGTCGCGCACCTGATGGTGCGGCACCAGCATATCTGCAAGGCCCATCGCGTAGGCTTCCTCACCAGCGATCCGGCGGCTGGTATAGAACATCAGCGCCGCTTTGGTTTGGCCAATCACCGCCGGCAACGTGACGGTAAGACCGAAGCCGGGGTGAAAACCGAGGCGCGTGAAGTTGGCGCAGAAGCGCGCCTCCGGACAGGCCACGCGGAAGTCGGCCACCATCGCAAGCCCGAGGCCACCACCGACAGCTGCCCCATGTACCGCCGCGATAATCGGCTTTTTGGTGCGAAACAGCCGGTTGCCCTCGACATAAAGTGGCGCGACACCTGGACCTGGCTCATTGGGACGGCGGCCCTGCGCGTCAAGCGTTGAACCGTCGCTGAAATTGGCACCGGCGCAAAATGCCTTGCCCTGGGCCGCCAAGACAACGGCCCGAATATGGATGTCTTCGTCGAAGCTCTCGAAAGCGCCGGCAAGTTCTTTGATCAAAGGTATGTCGAAGAAATTGTTCGGTGGTCGGCGGATCTCGATTAAGGCGACGTGACCGCTCTTTTCGATGCCGATGTCACTCATGCGTGAGCCCTCTTACTCGTGCGTTCCACGCGTTGCACGGTGCGCTTGATCATCAAGGCGTCCACCACGGTGATACCGTCGCCCCTGGCGCGCACGATGACAGGATTGAGATCGACTTCAGCGACGTCGTCCGCATGATCGAATGCGAATTGTGAGAGTTTGACCATAAGATCCGCTAATGCCTCGGTATCGGCGGGCGGCATACCGCGGTAAGAGCCAAAGACAGCGCTGGCTTTCAGGCGGTGGATTAGCGCGAGCGCCACGTCGTGATCGAGTGGCACCGGCGCGAGCACCGCATCGCGTACTGCCTCGACCAGGACACCGCCGAGGCCAAGCATGAGCAGCGGGCCCCAACATTCATCGCGGCTGATACCAACAATCACCTCGCGTCCGGCGCGTGCCATGGGCTGCACTAAGACGCCTTCAATCTCGGCGGTCGGCACCAACCGCTTCGCGCTCTCAAGCACGCTCTCATAGGCAGCCCGCGCGTCCTCAGGGCCCACGTTTAATGCTACAGCGCCAACCTCGGTCTTATGCAGGATATCGGCAGACTGGACTTTCACAGCCACCGGTCCACCAATGATCCTAGCGGCCGCTTCAGCCTCTGCAGCGGAGCCTGCAAGCCTGCCTACATTCCCATCGATGCCGTACGCCTGGAGTAGTGAACGTGTCTGGTATTCGCTCAAGACAGTGGCGCTCGCCGCTAATG
>Ga0318548_10000150_pt1 | contig 15364 bp, 11 predicted proteins | sample GRESIP169b2f21_FD_203495 | JGI IMG/M metagenome (GOLD analysis project Ga0318548, IMG submission 203495) | Tropical soil microbial communities from Luquillo Experimental Forest, Puerto Rico - GRE.SIPMG.169b2f21 | ecosystem: Environmental > Terrestrial > Soil > Tropical forest > Bulk soil... | reverse complement strand
GCCGTGGTGTGCGGCGGTCCTCGGCGAGATCATCGCCGAGCGCACCGACTTTCCGCCGGGGGTGGTCAACATCGTCACCTCCAGCGATCACGGCCTCGGCGCGCTGTTGGCCAAAGACCCTCGGGTGGACATGGTTTCGTTCACCGGCTCGACGGCCACCGGCCGCAGCGTGATGGGCGACGCCGCCGCGACGATCAAGAAGGTGTTCCTGGAGCTGGGCGGCAAATCGGCGTTCGTCGTGCTCGATGATGCCGACCTCGCCGGGGCGTGCTCGGTTTCGGCGTTCACCGCATCCATGCACGCCGGGCAGGGGTGCGCGATCACCACGCGGCTGGTGGTGCCGCGCGCCTGCTATGACGAGGCCGTCGCGATCGCGGCGGGCACCATGGGGTCGATCAAGCCCGGCGATCCCACCGACCCCGGAACCGTTTGCGGCCCGGTGATTTCGGCGCGACAGCGCGATCGGGTGCAGGGCTACCTCGATCTGGCGATCGCCGAAGGCGGCACGTTCGCGTGCGGCGGTGGCCGGCCGGCGAACAAGGACGTCGGATTCTTCATCGAGCCGACCGTGATCGCGGGCCTATCGAACGACGCGCGGCCCGCGCGGGAGGAGATCTTCGGGCCGGTGCTCACCGTGATCGCCCACGACGGCGACGACGACGCGCTGCGCATCGCCAACGATTCGCCATATGGCTTGTCGGGCACGGTGTTCAGCGCCGACCCGGAGCGTGCCGCCAAGTTCGCCTCGCGGCTGCGGGTGGGTACCGTCAACGTCAACGGCGGCGTCTGGTATTCCGCGGACGCGCCGTTCGGCGGCTACAAGCAGTCCGGCAACGGCCGGGAGATGGGTCTGGCGGGCTTCGAGGAATACCTGGAAGTCAAAACCATTGCGACAGCGGTCCAGTGAACGCTCGAGAGGAAAACATGCGGTTCGAAAACAAGGTAGCCATCGTCACCGGGTCGGGTGGCGGCATCGGTCAGGCCTACGCCGAGGCGCTGGCCCGCGAGGGCTCGGCGGTTGTCGTGGCCGATATCAATGCGGAGGCGGCCGAAGGGGTGGCCAAGCAGATCGTCGCCGACGGCGGGACGGCCATCAGTGTTCCGGTCGACGTGTCCGACCCGGTGTCGGCCAAGGCGATGGCCGACCGCACCCTGGCCGAGTTCGGCGGCATCGACTACCTCGTCAACAACGCCGCGATCTTCGGGGGCATGAAGCTGGACTTCCTGCTCACGGTCGACCCCGAGTACTACAAGAAGTTCATGAGCGTCAATCTCGATGGTGCGCTGTGGTGCACCCGCGCGGTGTACAAGAAGATGGCCAAGCGGGGCGGGGGCGCGATCGTCAACCAGTCCTCCACCGCTGCATGGCTGTACGCCAACTACGACGGCCTGGCCAAGGTCGGCATCAACGGCCTGACCCAACAGCTCTCCCGCGAACTCGGCGGCCAGAGGATCCGGATCAACGCGATCGCACCCGGTCCCATCGACACCGAGGCCAACCGGACCGTCACGCCCAAGGGGATGGTTGACGACATGGTCAAGGGGCTTCCGTTGGCGCGCATAGGAACTCCCGAGGATCTGGTGGGCATGTGCCTGTTCCTGCTCTCCGACGAGGCCTCCTGGATCACCGGGCAGATCTTCAACGTCGACGGCGGACAGATAATCAGGTCATGACAGATCAATTGCGGCTCGGGTATATCGGTCTGGGCAACATGGGTACACCGATGGCCAAGAAGATGGTCGAGTGGCCTGGCGGGCTTACCATTTACGACATCCGGACTGAGGCCATGACCCCGTTAGCTGAACGGGGTGCCATTCTGGCCGACTGCGTCGCCGATGTGGCCGCCGCCGACATCATCAGCGTCACGGTGCTCAACGACGAGCAGGTGCGTAACGTCGTCGGCGAGCTCGCGTCACATGCCAAGCCCGGCACCATCATCGCGGTTCATTCCACGATCAGCGACACCACCGCGGAGGAGCTTGCGCGCGAGCTGGAGCCGCAGGAAGTTCACGTCATCGACGCGCCGGTCAGCGGCGGTACACGCGCCGCGCGCTTCGGTCAACTGGCGACCATGGTGGGCGCCAGCGACGAAGTCTTCGCCCGTGTCAAGGAGCCGTTCTCGCATTGGGCGGAGTTGGTGGTTCACGCCGGCCCACCCGGATCGGGCACCCGGATGAAGCTGGCCCGCAACATGATCACCTTCATCGAGTACGCGGCCGTCGGCGAGGCATGGAAGCTGGCCGAAGCCGCCGGGCTGAACCTTCAGGACCTCGGCAACGTGGTCCGTCACACCGACAAGCTGACCGGTGGCGCGGGTTCGATCATGTACCGCGATGACACGAAAACCCTTGAGCCCGACCACTTCCTCTACGACGGTTTCACGCATGCCCGAGGTCTCGGTGAAAAAGACCTGGGCCTGGCACTGGCGTTGGGCGAGTCGGTTTCGGTTGACCTGCCGCTGGCCAGGCTTGCGCTCGAACGGCTGGCGCCAGGGCTCGGGGTACCACACAAAGAGACGGAGACGTGATGGACGAGCTGCGCCGCAAGGGCCTCGAGAAAATGAACGAGGTCTACGGCTGGGAGATGCCCAACATCGAGGGCGACCCGTACTTCGACCTGACCGTCGATCACCTGTTCGGCAGCATCTGGACGCGGCCAGGATTGTCGATGCGCGACAAGCGCATCATGACGCTGACGGCGGTGACCGCGGTCGGAAATCGCGACCTGGCCGAGATCCAGATCAACGCCGCGCTGCTCAACGGGGAGCTCACCGAGACCGAACTGAAGGAGATGGCCGTCTTCCTCACCCACTATCTGGGATTTCCGTTGGGCTCTGCGCTCAACGGCGCAGTCGACACCGTCGTGGCAAAGCGCAAGAAGGCCGCGGCCAAGGGCGCCGGCGAGGACAAGAAGGCAAACGTCGACGCCGCGGTGAAGATGCACTCAGGTAAGACGCCCGACTAGAGCGTCTCTGTAATCCCTTGTGTTACTTATGCTCCAGCGGTCACAGAGGGGCGTTCTTGTCGGTGGGCCTCCCTAATATTTGGGTATGGGTTCGAGTACGCATGAGGAGATTGTCGGGGTCTTCGAGAGAATCGTCAGGCGGTGCGGACGTCGAAGTCGGCAAGTTCGGGTTGGCACAAGAGCTCGTGGTGGATGTCCGGCGTCCACGGGAACAGCTCGGGCAGACCATCCTTGCCTAGATACCAACTGCTGCAGCCGGTGACCCAGATCGTCTGAGGCATAGCGGCTTTCATGCGCTCGTTGTATTCTCTGGTGGCTGCTTCGGTCGGTGCGGCGGAGCGCACGACACCGTCGCGCAGCTGGTTGATCCACCACATCGCATAGTTGGCCTGGTCCTCGGCGATCGGTATCAGGGACTGGTTGCCGAACGGCGAATGCGGGCCCATGAGCATGAACAGGTTGGGGAACCCCGGCACCGCGACCGACCGGTAGGCCATCGGTCCGTCGACCCACGCCTCGTCCAGGGTGAGCCCGCCTTCCCCGATCACCGCCAGCGGACGCACGTAGGCTCGGGCGTCGAATCCGGTGGCAAGGACCAGCAGATCCAGTTCGTGTAGGGCGCCGTCGGCGGTCACGATGCCGCGGGGCTCGATGTGGTCGATCGGCTCTGTGATCACCTCGACGCCGGGCTGCTGGACGGAGCGGTAGAAGTGGCCCGCGAAGATCAGCCGCTTGCACATCGGCAGATCCTTAGGGGTGAGCTTTGCCTTCAACTGTGGGTCGCGCACCGACAGCCGCAGGTTCCACCGGCACAGGAAGGTGAACCACCTGCGGGAGAAGCCGGGGCGGATCGGCGCGGAGCCGAACATGGCCCGCACGTACCACCCCCAGAAGCGGTAGGCCAGCCCGTTGAGCTTCGGCCAACGACGCAACGCCACCCGGATCGGCGGGGAGTAGCGCGGGTTGGGCATCGGGCAGATCCACTGTGCGGTGCGCTGGAAGACCTTGAGCTGCCGGACCTTGCCGCCGAGCTCGGCAGTGAGCTGCACACCGGTCGAGCCCGTCCCGATCAATCCGATCCGCTTGTCCGGCAGGGAGATCGAGTGGTCCCAGCGCGCTGAATGGAACGCGGGGCCGGCGAACGTCTCCAGCCCGGGGATCTCCGGATAGCGAAGTACTCGCAGGAGTCCGGTCGCGGTGATGAGCACGTCGAACGTTTCTTCGCCGTCGGCGGTGGTGAGCTGCCACTGCCCGTCGTGATATCGAGCACTGATGACATCGCACCCGAACCGAATGTGGGGACGTATGCCTCGTTCCTCGGCCACTTGCCGGAAATACGCCTGTATCTCTGGACCCGGCGGCAGCACGTGCGACCAATCGGGGTTTGGCCGAAACGAGTAGGAGTAGTACCGCGACGGGACATCGCAGGTAAGCCCGGGATACGTGTTATCGCGCCAGGTGCCTCCGACGTCGTCGGCTTTCTCGAAAATCGTGAACGAGTCGATGCCGGCGTCCTGCAGCTTGATCGCCATGCACAGGCCCGACATGCCCGCGCCAATTATCGCGACCTTCAGTGCACGCTTCGGCGTCATGACAACCACCTGACCTCTCGCTGGTCTGCAGCCACGCCGTTCGGCTCGGCGTAACGCGTAGATCTGTTTTGTTAGCTCAATACGCAATCTAGAGGCGGAAGTGGAATTACGCTACGACTAGTCTCGTAATTGGCAGCACCACGGTACCTCTTGCGCCGCAGCGGATCAAGGGTCCGTCAAAATGCGCGGATTCTCAGCTGTGGGGTACGTGAGAGGCACGGCGTTGCTGGCGGAAGCTATTTCCGCAGGTCAAGGCGGTGCCCCTGCCAGGATTCGAACCTGTGGATCAGGCATCCTGCCCAGGGTGCACAGTCGGAACATTCATCCAAACGACCGTGGCTGCACGAAGCCCGGCCGCGACGCGCCCGCCTACCACAGCAAGGTCCATCACGTCCAAGGCTGGAAGGCCACCCACCGCACCGCCATCAGCGACCTCGCCCTGGCTTGTGGCCCGGACAAAAGGCTCGTCGAGAACGGCGGATTCGGCACCCGCAAAAACGCCCACGGCGACACCGAATGGATACCACCGGCGCACCTCGACCGCGGCCAACCCAGAACGAACACCTTCCACCCTGCGGAGAAACTACTAGCCCCCGACGACGACGAAACCGATCGACGCCAGAATCTTCAGGCGTGCCGCGAAGCCTCCTGGGCGAGCTGCACTCTCGAGCTGAGGCCGAGCTTCGAGTAGACGTGGCTGAGGTGGGCTTGCACGGTGCGCGGTGAGAGAAAGAGACGCTCGGCAATGTCCTTGTTGGGCAGCCCTTGGCTGACCAGCCTGACAACATTGAGTTCCGCGGGTGTCAGCGACTCCCAACCCGTTGACGGTCGTTTGCGTTCGCCGCGGCCGCGTTCCGCATAGGCGATTGCCTCGTATGTCGAAAATGCCTCGCCCTCGGACCAGGCACCATCAAATTCGTTGTCGCCCATGGCTTCCCGCAGCATAGTGAGCGACGCGTCATGGGCAGCGTCGTAGATCTTGAAGCGCACGTGGCCGGTGCGGCTGCGGAGTGCGTATGCGGCTCCGAAGAGGCGGGCGGCTTCTCGGTTAGCGCCGGATCCGACCGCAAGCGTGGCGAGGCACTCGAGCACGTCGGGAACGATCAGGTATGCCGTGAGGTCCGCCGCGCTCGTCAGCGCGTCCTGAGCGTCGCGCTCAGCCCGATCCGGATCGTTCTGCGCGATCGCAACGCGCGCACGCGTCGCCAGCGCGGCCATACGATGCATGCGCGGAGCCACCGCGACGGCATCGTCGGCCCAGCGGCGGGCCGCGGTCAAATCTCCCCGTGCGAGCGCAAGTTGTGCAAGTGGGATGACGTTGACGACCGCCAGCTCGGGCTGGACATTCATCAGTTTCCATGCCGCCTCGCCGGCCTGTGCCGATGCCTCCACGTCGCCCGCGGCCAGGGTCGCGACGGCCAGCGCCGCGTAGGCAAAGCCCAGGTTGAACTCGCCGAAGTCCGCGGAACCTTCCACGGCCGCGACCGCCGCGGCCCGGGCGGCGCTCGTGTCGCCGTAATAAGCCAGAACGTGGCCGAGACTCATGTAACTGGCCACCCTCCAGATTTCGTCGTGCGCCGCCTCGGACTCCGCGACCAGTTCGCGGAATTCCGCGACGGCTCCGGCAAGATCCGCTTGCCACATCTGAGACAAAGCCACACACCAGCGGCACATTCGCGAGTTGTATTCGTCACCGATCGTGTCCGCGACAGCGCGTCCCTCTTCGGCCGCCGCGCGCATCAGGATTGGATCACCTGCCCCGGTGATCGCCGCGAACGCCTGCCATCCGAGGATCTGGCTCAGCCTCCAGTCGTCGCCCAGAGCGCGGGCGAGGTCGAGCGCCTCGGCGAAGTGGGGGCGGGCGGCCTCGGCGTCGAAGACAGTGAGGGCTCCGCAGGCGGCGAGGGCTCGTAGCAGCAGGGATTGGTCGTCGAGTTCACGGGCGATCGCAAGGGCCTGCAGGGCCTCGTCAATGTTCTCGTGGATGCTTTGCGTGGCCTCGAGTGTGGTCTTGTCGGCGAGCGCCCTGGCGCGCACCGCGGGTGGCACTTCCACGTCGTGGGCCTTGGCATCGGCGAGTGCGGCGTCGAACCAGGCCGTTCCCTCCTGCACGCGGCCCCGCATGAGCCACAGCGGCTGCAGCGCCGATGCGAGCCACAGTGCCAGTTCGATGTCAGCGTTCTCGCAACTCCATGCGAACGCCGCCCGTAAGTTGTCCATCTCGGCTTCGGCCTGCGCGACCCGCCGCTGATAGTCGATGCGCCCGGGGCTGTCGAGCAGGGTCGCCATCGCGGTGTAGTGGTCGCGATGGCGGGCGCGCACCGCGTCGGCCTCGCCGGACTCGCCGAGCTTCTCCAGCGCGTACTGGCGAACCGTCTCCAGCATCCGGTATCGCGTCCCGAGGCGGCCATCTTCGGCGGCGAGCAGCGATTTGTCGATGAGCAGTGTGAGCTGATCCAGTGTCTGGTAGCGCTCGACGTCGCTGTCACCGCACACGGCCTGCGCCGCGTCCAGGTCGAATCCGCCCATGAACACGGCGGCCCGTCGTAGCAGGGCACGTTCGGGGTCGGTCAGCAGCGCGTGCGACCAGTCCACCGACGCCCGCAGCGTCTGCTGCCGGCGCACGGCCGTTCGCGCACCGCCGGTCAGCAGCCGGAAACGGTTGTGCAGGCTGTCGAGAATCTGCGCTATTGACAGCGCGCGAACCCGTGCGGCCGCGAGCTCGATCGCCAGGGGTATGCCGTCGAGGCGCCGACAGATCTCGGTCACAGCGTCCGAGTTGTCTTCGGTCACAACGAAATCGGGCCGGACATGGCGGGCGCGGTCGGTGAACAACGCGATCGCCTCGTCGGTCAGCGACAGGGACGGAACCGGCCACGCGTGCTCGCCCGCCACTCGGATCGGTTCACGGCTCGTCGCCAAAATGGTCACCGCCGGGCAAGCCCCCAACAGCGCAACGGCCAGCGAGGCACACGCGTCGATCAGGTGCTCACAGTTGTCCAATACGACGAGCAGGTGCCGGCCGGCTATGACACGAGTGAGCGTGTCCATCGTCGAACGCCCCGCCTGGTCGGGCAGTCCAAGCGCGCGCGTCACCGCGACCGGCACGACGGCGGCGTCGGTGATGGGCGCCAGGTCGACGTACCACACCCCGTCCCCGAATTCGCCGTCGACCTGGCCTGCGACCTGCACCGCCAGACGAGTCTTACCCACGCCACCGGCGCCGATAAGCGTCACCAGCCGGTTGTCGGCGACCATCTGCCGCACCGCCTCGATCTCGCCGCCGCGACCGACGAAACTGGTGAACTGTGGCGGAAGATGCTGTGTCGCACCGGTTTTCGATATGCGCAGCGGCGGGAAGTCGTTGCGAAGGTCGGCATGACACAGCTGCGTCACCCGTTCGGGCCGGGGCAGATCCCGCAACGGATGGGTGCCGAGGTCAAGCATCCACGCGTTTGCAGGAAGCGCGTCGGCGAGCAGATCGCTGGTCGTGGCCGACAGGACCGTCTGGCCCCCATGGGCCAGATCGCGCAACCGTGCTGTGCGGTTGATGGTCGGACCGACGTAGTTCGCTTCGTCGCGGAGTTGTACCTCACCGGTGTGTAGGCCGATCCGCAAACTGATCGGCGACAGCGGCGCGAGCTGCAATTGCAGCGCGCACGCGACGGCGTCGCTGGCACGCGCGAACGCGACGACGAAGCTGTCGCCCTCGCCCTGTTCGACCGGGCGCACCCCGTGGTGCGCCCCCACCAGGTCCGACAGCACGCCGTCCAGGCGCGCGATCGCGGCGTTCATCTCGTCGGGCTGGGTCTGCCATAACCGCGTGGAGCCCTCGACGTCGGCGAGCAGCAACGTCACCGTTCCAGTCGGGAGCTCGCTCACGCCCAGGTCGCTCCAGTTCAATAGCGGCGTATCCGTGCGTCGGTCGGTCTCGCTCATGCTAGCCAGCATGCGGCGATTACACACAGCAAACATCGGCAGAAACGCCTAGAAGTCCATTCGGCGGCACCGGACGCATCTAGGCCTTTTGGCCGATGTGTTTCGCCTCCCCACACCCCACCATGAACTCGATGGACTTAAGGAGGCCCACAGATGCAAAGCCAGACCGGTGTTGCCAGCAGCCGCGCCCTGATCGACGCCCACTTCACGACGGGTGTTCTGCACGGGCGCTACGACAGCCGCTTCGAGGATCTCGTTGCCGAGCTGGCCGAGCAGGTCACCACCGGGGGCGAGCTCGGCGCCGCCATTGCGATCGATGTCGATGGTGAGCTCGTCGTCGACATCTGGGGCGGCCATGCGGACAGAGCGAAGACCCGCGAATGGTCGGAAGACACGATCGTCAACGTCTTTTCCAGTACCAAAAATGTGACCGCGCTGGCGGCGCTGATGCTGGTCGAACGCGGCCTGCTCGATCCGTTCGCCCCGGTCGCGAAATACTGGCCCGAATTCGCCGCCAACGGCAAGCACGACATTGAGGTGCGCCACGTCCTCAGCCACACCTCGGGGGTATCGGGCTGGGAGCCGCCATTCACCCTCGAGGACATCTACGACTGGGAAAAATCCACGTCGCAACTGGCCGCCCAGGCGCCGTGGTGGCCACCCGGCACCGCCTCCGGCTATCACGTCGTGACCATCGGCCACCTCGTCGGCGAGATCGTCCGCCGGATCACCGGCAAGACATTGAAACAGTTTGTGCGCGAGGAGATCGCCGAACCACTGGGCGCCGACCTTCAGATCGGCGCACGACCCGAAGACGAATCCCGCATAGCCGAACTCATCCCACCTCCGCCGCTGGACGTGCCGCTGGACGCGGTGCCCGATGACCATCCGATGCGCAAGACGTTCGCCGCCATGCCACCAAATCCGGAATCCGCGCTGGCGGCCGAGACATCCGCGTGGCGCCGCGCCGAGATCGGCTCGGCGAACGGTCACGCCAACGCGCGGTCGCTGGTCCGCGCCCTGTCGCCAATCTCGCTGGGCGGCAAAGTCAATGGAGTGCGGCTACTGAGTCCCGACACCATCGATCTGATTTTCCAGGAGCAGGCCAACGGCACCGACCTGGTGCTGGCCATGCCGGCGCGCTGGGGCATCGGCTTCGCGCTGCCGCATCCCGAGGCGGTGCCGGATATTCCCGACGAGAAGATCTGCTACTGGGGCGGCTGGGGCGGCTCCATGGCGGTCATGAATCCGTACTGCCGCACCACCTTCGCGTACGTGATGAACAAAATGGGACAAGTCACCTCGGCCGGAACCGAGCGCACCCGCAAATACACCCAACTGATCTACCAGGCCCTGTAGGCGTAGGACGCGCACACGGCTAGTCTGACGTTTCGTGCGCGTCCTGGTGATCGGTTCCGGTGCCCGTGAACATGCGCTGCTGCTGGCGCTTCGCCGAGACCCGCAGGTCACGGGGCTGGCGATCGCCCCCGGCAACGCCGGCACCGCCCGCCTGGCGGAGCAGTACGACGTCGACATCACCTCGGGCGAGGACGTCGTGGCCCTGGCGCGCGAGGTCCGGGCCGACCTGGTGGTGATCGGCCCGGAGCTGCCGCTCGTCCTGGGCGTGGCCGACGCGGTGCGCGCCGCCGGCATAGTCTGCTTCGGGCCCAGCAAGGACGCCGCTCGCATTGAGGGCTCCAAGGCGTTCGCCAAGGAGGTCATGGCCGCGGCCGGTGTGCGCACCGCCGATGGCGAAATCGTCGACAACCCGGCGCGTTTGGATGCCGCTCTGGACCATTTCGGGCCGCCGGCCGGTGACCCGGCCTGGGTGGTGAAAGACGACCGTTTGGCCGCCGGCAAGGGCGTGGTGGTGACTCCCGAGCGGGATGTCGCGCGCGCCCACGCGGCGGGACTGCTCGAGGCGGGCCACCCGGTGCTGATGGAGTCCTATCTCGACGGACCCGAGGTGTCCCTGTTCTGCGTCGTCGACGGGCGTACTGTGGTGCCGCTGCTGGCGGCGCAGGACTTCAAGCGTGTCGGCGAGGGCGATACCGGACCCAATACCGGCGGCATGGGTGCCTACGCGCCGCTGCCGTGGCTTCCCGACGAGGTGTACCGCCAAATGGTCAGTAAGATCGCCGAACCCGTTGCGGCGGAGCTTGCTGCGCGTGGAAGTCCGTTCTCGGGATTACTGTACGTCGGACTCGCGATCACCAAGAGCGGGCCGGCGGTGGTCGAATTCAATTGCCGCTTAGGTGATCCGGAGACACAGGCCGTGCTGGCCCTGCTGGACTCGCCGCTCGGGCAGCTACTCTATGCCGCGGGCACCGGCGCGCTGGCCGATTTCGGCGAGTTGCGCTGGCGCGAGGGCGCCGCCGTCACGGTGGTGCTGGCTGCCGAAAACTACCCAGGACGCCCCCGGGTCGGAGACGTCGTCGTCGGCGCCGAAGCCGAAGGGGTGCTGCACGCCGGAACGGTTCGGCGCGACGACGGCGCGGTCGTCTCATCGGGCGGTCGGGTGTTGTCCGTGGTGGGCACCGGCGCAGACCTCGCCGCCGCTCGCACAAAAGCATACGAAATCTTGAGTTCAATTCGATTGCCCGGCAGTCATTTCCGAAGCGATATCGCCCTCGCGGCGGCGGAGGGCAAGATCAGTGTTTAGATCCGTTCGACGGTGTGGACGTGTTCCCGGCGGAACCCAAGCCCCACGGTGCGGCCCAGTAGCCGTTTGATGGGCGCGGAGTGGCTCAGCAGACGCAACATCCACAGTGGCGGATCCGCCTTGCTTATTCGGGCGAGATTCGCTGTCTGTGCGCCCTGCAGCCATTGCGCGATCCTGGTTGCGGTCTGCCGGCGTTCCTGCACCGCACGGAGATCGTCGTCGGCGACCCGCCCATTCCTTAGCGGTTCGGCGAGTGAGTTGGCGGCGGCTACCGCGTCGGCGATCGCGTAGTTGACGCCGATCCCGCCGACCGGCGACATCGCGTGTGCGGCATCCCCGATGCACAACAAGCCCGGTAGCCACCACTGTCGCAACCGGTTCGCACGCACCGACAGCAGCTTGACCTGGTCCCAGTCGGTCAAAGCGCCGAGGCTGGTGGTCAAAAACGGGGCGGCCGCCGCAACACTGGACCGGAACGTCGGAAGCCCCTCGGCCCGTACCCGCTCGAAGCCGCCCTTGTCGATGATCGTGCCGCATTGCCAGTACTCGCCTCGGTTGATCGCGATTACGATCCGGCCTTTGCCCAGGTATCCGAGAGTTTCGGGACCCGATTCGGCACGTGGAATGCGGAACCACAGCACGTCGATGGGCATCGGAAACTCCGTGAGCGGCAATCCGGAATGGTCCCGGATGACCGACCAGCGCCCGTCGCACGCGACCGTCAGGTCGGCGTGGATCTCAAGCGCCTCGTCGCCAGCTTGCGCGGTGACGCCCGTGATTCGATCGCCCTGTCGCAGCAGCCCGGTGACTTCGGTGTTCATCTCGAGGCGAAAGCTGGGATAACGTTTGGCCTTGTCTGCCAAGAAGTTCAGGAAATCCCACTGCGGCATGAAGACGACGTACTTGCAGGCTGTCGGTAGGTGGCGGAAATCGATGAGATCGAACGTGTGGCCATTGAATCCGATGCCCAGCTGTTCGATGGTCTGGTGTGGGACCTGCCGCAGGAACTCCTCCAGGAGCCCGAGCTCGTGCATCACCTCGGTGGTCGATGGATGGACCGTATCGCCACGAAAGTCACGCAAAAAGTCGCCGTGCTTCTCCACCAGGATCGTCTGCACCCCCGACCGCGCGAGCAGGTAGGCGAGCATCATGCCAGCCGGTCCGCCACCGACGACCACGCATGTCGTCTGCCAAACTTCCATGGCCCTAACGCTTCCCGGCCGCGGCGGTATCGGCGCGGTGTAACGCCGCGATCCAGCCCTTCACCGCGCGGGCGTCAACACGATTCAGCGTGCGGGCCGGCACACCCAGGTACCGCTCGATGGCTTCCATGTGCGCCCCATGCGTGTTCACCATCTCCTTGACATCCGGCGAGGTCGGTGAACGGTGCGCGACGGCAAGCAGCTGCTGCGCCATTGCGTTCTGGAGTGCCTGGATGATGGCGAAGATGATGGCCCCGGCCTGGTCGGGATAGGCGGTGACGAACCGGCCGTCATCGACACCCTCGTGGACGATCACACTCAGCAGTGGTGCCAAGCGTTTTGCGCTCTCGCGATCGACCAGCAGCCGGAAGGCGAGGTTGTCGGGCGCGTACCACACCGGCAGCATGGCCACAAAGAGGTTCTGGCGCTCGGATTTCCAGCGGATGACCTCACCGAAGAAGGCTTGCAATTTCTTCACCGCCCCCAACGCGGGGTTTTCGGCGATCGGGGCGAGGGCCCGCTCGGAGTCGCCGACCAGCCGTGTGGTGAGGGCGTCGATCACCGCTGGCTTGGAGTCGAAATAGTGGTAGAAGGCGCCTTTGGAGATTTGCAGGTCATCCAGGATGTCTTGAACCGTCAGGCGCTCATAGCCATTGGACAGGATCAGCCGCTGCGCGGCATCGAGGATTTCGTCACGCCGCGCGCCGTGCTCTGCAACGTTGACCGTCCTGGCCACCTTGCCCTCCATTATTAAACCGACGGTTGGTTTATCTATCGAGTCTGACTCGTCTCGCGCGTTAGGTCAAGAGCAGGTTTGATGACTCGACTACGGCTAGAACTCTGATCCGCGTTCAGCGGCCTGCCGGCAGCGGTACGGTAACGGTCTGTACTACTCCAAAGAGCGACCGGTTATTGAAAGGTCAACGGTGAACAAGATTTCATTCACCACCGGGGTCAGGCGGTGGTGGATGGTGTTGGTCGTTGCCGTGGTGGTGGCTGTCGCGGGGTTCTGCGTCTATCGACTTCATGGGATCTTCGGGTCTCACAACAACACCTCGGCCGGTGGCGGCATCTCAGAGCAGACCGAGCCGTTTAATCCCAAGCACATCACCCTTCAGGTCTTTGGCGACCCCGGGGCGGTGGCAACCATCAACTACGTGGACATCAATGTTCAGCCGCAGCAAGTCTTGAACGCGGCCCTGCCATGGTCGTTGACCATGGTGACGACACAGCCCGGGGCCTTCAGCAACCTTGTGGCGCAGGGCAACAGCGATTCCTTGGGCTGTCGCATCACGGTGGATGGTGAGGTCAAGGACGAAAGGATCGTCAACGAAGTGAACGCCTATACGTTCTGCCTGGTGAAGTCGGCATGAGCGACCAGCACGTCCCGAGGCCGGCGTTGGTGGCCACTATTCGCCGACTTGCGGTGCCGATCTTGCTGCTTTGGGTGGGTCTGGCCGCCATCTCGAATATTGCGGTACCCAATTTGGAGGACGTGGCCAAAGCACACAACGTGTCGCTGAATTCACCGGATGCGCCGTCGTTTCAGGCGATCAAGCATATGGGCAAAGTGTTCCACGAGTTCGATTCCGACAGCGCGGCCATGATCGTTCTGGAAGGTGATAAGCCGCTGGGCGACGACGCCCATCGGTTTTACGACGCCTTGGTCCGCAAGCTCGAGCAAGACACCAAGCATGTCGAGCACGTCCAGGATTTCTGGGGGGATCCGCTGACGGCGGCGGGCTCGCAAAGCAAGGACGGGAAGGCCACCTACGTTCAGGTGTACCTGGCTGGTAATCAGGGCGATGCGTTGGCCAACGAGTCCGTCGACACCATCCGCGACCTGGTGTCTCATACCACTGCACCGCCCGGGGTTAAGGCGTATGTGACCGGAGCGGCGCCACTGGTCGCGGATCAGTTCCAAGTGGGCAGCAAAGGCATCTTAAAGACCACCTTGATCACCATTGGCGTGATCTTGGTGATGTTGTTTTCGGTCTACCGTTCCGTGGTCAGCTCGATCGTCGTGCTTTTCACGGTCATTATTGAAATGGCCGCGGCCAGGGGGATCGTCGCCTTTCTGGGAAGCGTCGGGTTGATCGGGCTGTCGACGTATTCGACGAATCTGCTCACGCTGCTTGTCATCGCCGCCGGCACGGACTACGCGATATTCTTTCTCGGCCGGTATCACGAGGCGCGCTACGCTGGCGAGGATCGGGAAACCGCCTTCCACACGATGTATCGCGGGACCGCCCACGTGGTCTTGGGCTCGGGCCTGACCGTAGCCGGCGCTGTGTTCTGTCTGCGGTTTACCCGGCTGAATTATTTTCAAAGTCTGGGCATTCCCGCCGCAATTGGCATCACGGTCGCACTGCTGGCCGCCCTCACATTAGCCCCGGCCGTGATTACCGTAGGCAGTCTTTTCGGGCTCTTCGACCCCAAGCGCAAGGTGGCGACTCGGGGATGGCGGCGCATCGGCACCGCCATTGTGCGCTGGCCGGGGCCCATCCTAGTGGTGGCTACCGCGGTCGCGCTCATAGGTTTGCTTGCGCTGGCGGGATATCAGACGAGCTATGACGCGCGCTCCTACCTGCCGGCCAGCGCCCCGGCCAATACCGGATATGCGGCCGCGGAGCGCCATTTTTCCCAGGCCCGGCTGAATCCCGAACTGCTGATGATCGAAACCGATCACGACATGCGCAATCCGGCCGACATGATCAACCTGGAGAGGGTGGCAAAAGCCGTCGCCCACCTGCCCGGCATCGCCCAGGTTCAGTCCATGACCAGGCCGTTGGGAACGCCGATTGAGCACACCTCCTTGGCTTTTCAGATCAGCGCGGGCAGCATCGGCAACATCGAGAACCTGCAATACCAGAGAGACCGCGCGGAGGACATACGCAAGCAGGCCGACACGCTGAGGGATACCATCAGCATCTTGAACCGGCAGTACGCCCTGCAGAAAGACCTCGCCGCCTCCACCCACGACGAGACCCAAAGCTTTCACGAC
>Ga0318548_10000137_pt1 | contig 15690 bp, 12 predicted proteins | sample GRESIP169b2f21_FD_203495 | JGI IMG/M metagenome (GOLD analysis project Ga0318548, IMG submission 203495) | Tropical soil microbial communities from Luquillo Experimental Forest, Puerto Rico - GRE.SIPMG.169b2f21 | ecosystem: Environmental > Terrestrial > Soil > Tropical forest > Bulk soil... | reverse complement strand
GGTGCTACGAAACTGAAGGGCCGCTGCGGCGGGAAAGCGACGCCGGCCGGCGGTTCGGCGCATTCCAATCGCTTCAATGCAGCGTTAGCCGGTCCATTCTTCCGTAGGCCGGGTTCGACGCGTTGGATCGATCGGGCTCATGAGGCCGATGGCAATACCATCGGGGTCTTCGACAATCGCGTAACGCGCCCCCCAAAATGCGTCGAAAGGTGGCTGAAGCGCCCGGTAACCAGCGCTTGTCAGTTGGTCAACGCGCTCGTCCACCGCCTCTCTCGTAGCGAGACGGAAGCCCAGGACGATGCGGCCGGCGAGATCGGTGCGACGGGCCCAGCCCGCGTTCCAGACCGGCGCGAAATGCGCGCTGTCGAGTTCCAGCTGAGCGCCGGCTTCGGATTCGCTGCTGGCACGGAAGAGTTCGCCGGCTGGATTTTCGAGCGGCCGGGGAAACGGCGCGCCTAGGCGGCGATAGAAGTCCAGCGAACGCCGTAAATCGCTCGAGATGATATTAACCTGGTCCAATACCGCACCATCATCGGCCATCGTTATTTCTCCGTCGCCTTCAGCTGGTTGAAACCTGGATATCATCGTCCCACCGCGTGAGGTCTAGCCGCGACTTAGTGCTTGGGCGAAAAGGCCCGAAATCAGGCAAACCCGATTTCGGGGTGGTCCATAAGCACGCGCTACACCCGGCAATGACCGCTCGATCCGGCTCAAGGGAGGTGAGTTGGAGCCCTGCGCATGCGGGGAACAGCTTGATCCCGGTCAATTATCTGACTAAAGTCAGAGAATGGATGCGCAGCAAGTGCGCCGCGTGCGCAGCTTCAATCGCGCGGTCAGTCAGCGGATCGGCGCGCTCAAGGACCATTTTCTCGATCGCGACCGTCCGCTCGGCGAAGCGCGGCTGCTCTACGAAATCGGCCGCACCGGCGCGGACGTGCGCGATTTACGCGCGAGATTGGAGCTGGATTCCGGTTACGTCAGCCGCCTGTTGCGTTCGCTCGAGCGTCAACGGCTGGTGCAAGCGCACCCGGCGGCGAACGACGGCCGCGTCCGCCGGGTGAGGTTGACCCGCGCCGGGCTGCGCGAGCTGAGAGAGCTTGATCGTCGTGCCGACGCGTTGGCCAAATCCGTTTTGGCCCCGCTCAGCGTTGCGCAAAGGGATCGCTTGATCGCGGCGATGGCGGAGATCGAGCGGCTGATGCGCGCATCCGCCGTTCACATAACGGCGGAAGCGCCGGACAGCGCTGATGCGCGTTGGTGTCTCGGACAGTATTTTCGCGAGCTCGCCGGCCGCTTCAAAACCGGCTTCGACCCGGCCAAGAGCATCCCCGCCAACCCCGATGAACTGACGCCTCCCGCCGGCGTCTTCGTCGTCGCCCGCCTCGGCGGTCAGCCCATCGGTTGCGGCGCGCTCAAAGTGAAGGATCGAACTACCGGCGAAGTCAAGCGCATGTGGGTCGCTGCCGATGCGCGCGGTCTCGGGGTCGGTCGGCGCATTCTTGAAACGCTGGAAACGCGTGCGCGAGATTTTGGAGTGAGCACGCTCAGGCTCGAAACCAATCGAACTCTCAAAGAAGCGCAGGCGTTGTATCGCAAGTGCGGCTATCTTGAAGTCGAGCCCTTCAACGACGAGCCGTATGCGCATCATTGGTTCGAAAAGGCCAGAATATGACGATCTGGATGCGCGAACGACTGGGCTAGCCGCGCCACCGCAGTGCAGGCGCCGCGCCTATCGACATCGTCCTCGCATGGTTCCTGTTTCCTGCGGACCGCCGCCCGAGGGGCCGAACCCGACAAGATTGCACAAATCCCAGCAATCGGGATCAAGCGAGTTCTGCTGCGAAGCACAGATGTGTTGCGCGATGGAGTGCGCTCGGCACTTCAAAGCGACGACAGAAGGAGACTAGTCATGACCATCTGGAAGAAACCTCTGGCTGTGCTTGCCTTGGGGCTCGCGGTGACCGCGCTGGCTTCGCCCAGCTACGCCCAAAGAGCCGGCCGCGACGTCAGCGCGGCCCGCGCGGCCGCCCTGCACGCCTGCAGCGGCTTCGCCGACGAGTGGGGCTACGCCTATCGGGCCTGCATGGCCGAACATGGCCAAGCCGAGTAACCGGCAAGCGCATCAGTGAATTGATCGCAAACCCGTCGTCGCCGCGACGAACAGCTCCGCGGCGGCGATCTCTGGCACGTGGTCGCACGCAAAAGTGCGACCTCCCTCGAGAGCGCGGTCCGCCTCGCTCGACCGTGTTCTTTTGGTCACGCGTGACCGGATGACATCGAGGCCCACTTTGAGCAGCCCGTGATGGATGGCGCGGCTCAAAGTGGGTCTTCGATGCACGTCCGTCGATGTTCGCTTTCTGCCTGATCGGTGACCTTCGCCTCGATCGCGGCGTTGGATCGAGCGCTTTGCCGATCCAGCCGGGCAGCTTCGCCTCGTCATTCAGCCGTTTCACGTCGAGACACAAAACCCATTCCACAGGTATCAACGCGAAGGGGATACGGCGCACGGGCGCGCCTTTCGAGACATACTCTCGAGACGTCTTGATCGCTCGCCGCCGCGCCGCAATTAGCCCTGAGAAAAACTAGGCCAGGGTGGAGAAAAGATGCTTTGCGCGCAGCACCGATTCCGACTTTTCCTGGCCGCAAATTCGTATCCTCCGGGAGTTGCAGATCATGCCGGATGTCGTCGTACTTGGATTCCCGCGCAGCACCTTCGTCCATATCGCGCGACTGGTGCTCACCCACAAACAGGTTCCATACACATTCCGGGATCTCGAACCCGAGATGGGTTCCGCGACCCATCTTGCGCTGCATCCGTTCAATCGGGTCCCGATCCTGCAGCACGGCGACTTCACGCTGTACGAAACCAGCGCGATTGCTGCCTATGTCGACGAGGCGTTCGACGGCCCGGCGCTGCAGCCCAAGGAGGTGCGCGCACGCGCGCGCATGAACCAGTGGATCAGCGCCCTCAACTCTTATTACTACCCCTACATGATCTACCACGTGTCCCATGAACGGCGCGTATTTCCCGAGCTCGGCATTGCGTCCGACGAGAAGGTCGTCGCGCACGCGCTTCCGAAAATCGAGGTGGGCCTTCAACTCTTGGAACGCGAGCTGGGGCACGGGAAGGAATATCTGTTGGGGTCCGATTTGACCCTGGCCGACTTCTACATCCTGCCGAGCACGTACGGCTTCGGACTGACGAAGGAAGGACAGGGCATGTATCCGAAATACCCGGCCTTCTGCCGATGGCGGGAGAGGATGGAGGCACATCCGACGGTGCGAAAGTTTCGCGCCGCGTTGCCGCCGCACGCTCCCATCGAGCATGCGCGGCAATGGGCGGTTTCGCATCGACCCAAGTACTGATCGGCAGACGGCGGCAAGCACAACGGCGATTTCGTTCCTTAGATCAAATCCACGAACGCGATGACGCAGATCGGCCGGTCATCCCCGACCCAAGGCGGCCCCAACCACCGCATCCACGCCAATGAGCTCCCTCGGCCTGCCGGTCGGCAATCGAAAGAGACCCATCACATGCGTCCCTCTCACCCATCTATTGTGCTGGCGGGCAGCCTCGTCGTGTTCAGCGCGATGCAAGCCGTCGCCGATCAGCTCTGCAAGCCGGTTTTGTCGTTACGCGACGTTCGCATTTCCGAGCCGCGCAGCATGCAAAGGACATGGAGCGGCGTCCTCGTTGCAGATGCATCGCGTTGTTCGACCACGTCTGGCCCATTCGAGATCGAGTTCACCCGCCTCAAGGAGACCGCGCCTGATCTGCGTTTCACGGAGCGGTTCACGTGGGCTTCGGGGCGATCCGAGGTGTCGATCGACGTATGGTGGGACGAGTGGGTTGAGGATTATCGGATCGCCCGCATCGCCTCGTGCCCATGTCGCGACTAGCGCCCTCCTTGCGCCGATGTCGCGATGGCGGGCCGATTCACCAGCGCCTTGCGAGGTACTCCTCCACGCATGCCGCCGACGCCTTGGCGTAAGTGCCGCGGCGGCTGACCACCGAGCCGGTGAGGCGGCGTAGCGCAAGCGCCATCTCCGCCGCCTTTGCCACCACCGCGATGCCGTTGAGCACCAGCGCGCCGTCGATAATGAATGGGCGCTCGCGCGCAAACAGCAGCATCGGCAGGCCGCCGGCCGGGATGATGACCTCCGCCCCCGCCGCGACCAGCGGACGAACCTGTTCCACGAAATCGGCGCAGACCTGGGCGTAGCTTGCATCGTCGGTGAAGGCGCGCATGAAACCGGGCAGGTGCACGTGAATGGCCCGCACGCCGGTGACGCGCTGCTCGAGGCCGTGCGCCCTCACCTGCCGCTCATGCCAGTCGATAAAGATCGGATCGATGGTCACCAGACCAAGTTGGCGCCCCATGCTCAATGCTGCAAGCAGTGTCGCTTCGCCGAGACCAATCACGGGGATATCGACCGCACCGCGGATTTCCAAAAGGCCGGGCTCCTGGAAGTGACCGATGACGAACGCGTCGTATCCTGCGCGCTCCGCGTCCAGAGCGTTGCGGATGGTCTGCGCCGCGCAGCGGAATTCCGTCAGCGGATGGAAGAGGTGGTCGGGCGGGTCGAGGCCATGGACCTCGAACCGAATGTCGGGACCGGCGGCTGCGTCGAGCAACGTTTGCAGCCGCTCGATGTAGGGCGCCTGTTCGATCGGATGGACGAAGCTCTGATACCACAGCCGGGCGGGACGGGAAGGTTCGGCCATACGCTATACCCCAGCATCAACACCGCGCACCGGCGTGGCGGCTATGCGTCTGATCGCGAGCGGACTGCGGACATCGCGGCAGGCCCCAATCGTGCCCGGACCAGATGTCACGAAGCTCAAGATGCCGGCGCGGTCTTGGGCACGCGCGAAACGAGCGCACCTTACTCGGTCCCAATGTCGCGGTCACGGCGCCGCTCCTGCCTCCGGCGTCAATTTGTCGACGCGGCGAAGTTGCGGGAACGCCCACATCCAGATCAACATCACCACGATCGTGCCTAGGCCCCCGATCAGCGCGGACGGCACCGCGCCCAGCGCCGCCGCGACGGCGCCGGCGCGAAATTCCCCGAGCGAGCCCGATGAGCCCGTGAACATCGAGTTGACCGCCAGCACGCGGCCCAGCATGCCATAGGGGGTGCGCATCTGCACCAGCGACTGCCGGATGACCACGCTGATCGCGTCCGAGGCGCCGTAGATCACGAGCGCGAGGAACGACAGCGCGACCGACGTCGACAGTCCGAAAGCGAGGCTCGCCAGCCCGAACGTTCCGACCGCGGCATACATGATGCGTCCGGCGCTGCCGCCGATGGCGCGGCGCGCCAGCACGACCGAGATGGCGAGCGCCCCGACTGCCGGCGCCGAGCGCAACAGGCCGAGCGCCCACGGCCCGGCCTGCAGGATGTCGCGGGCGTAGATCGGCAACAGCGCGGTCACCCCCCCGAGCAGAACCGCGAACAGGTCGAGCGAGATCGCACCCAACAGGATCGGATGGCCGCTGATATAGCGAAAGCCGACGAACAACGTCTCGAGATTGATCGGCTTGCGCTCGTCGCTGCGGCGCGCGACGTGGATGAGGCTGATCAGCACGCTCGCCGCGATGAAGACCACGGTGCAGGTCGCGTAGACCCCGGTCGGGCTGAGCATATACAACAGTCCGCCCAGCGAGGGCCCGCAGATGACGGCGGTCTGCTGCGCGCTCACCGAGGCGGCGATCGCGCGCGGCAACAGCGTCACCGGCACGATGCCGGGCAGCAGCGCGTGGATGCTCGGCATTTCGAACGCGCGCGCCGTGCCCGACACGAACAGGATGGCCAGCATGGCGTCGCGGGTGAGCGAGCCGCGCGCGGTGCCGACTGCGAGCGCGAGCGCCGCCAGCGCCTTGCCCACCTGACAGGTAGCGACGACGACGCGCCGGTCGAAGCGGTCGGCGACCTGCCCGATCACCACCGACAAGGCCACCAGCGGCACGAATTGCACCAGCCCGACCAGGCCGAGGTCGAACGGATCGTTGGTGAGCTCGTAAATCTGCCAGCCGACCGCCACCCCCTGCATCATATAGGCGCCGTTGGTGAAGGTGCGCGCGCACCAGAACAGCACGAACGAGCGGTGGCGCGTCAACGAGGCGGCGGCGGGCTCGTGCATGGCGTGCGGGCTAGAGCGGAATGGCAAGCAGCGTGTCGATCAACCGGCTGTCGAGGATCACAATCTTCTCGGCGAAGCGAGCCTCGCCGTCGTCGAGCACGACGTGGTCGTGGTAGCGGCCGGTGGCGAACAGCGTGGTTTCGCCGTTCTGCATGATCCGGGCAACGATGAAGCTCGTCTGCGCCCGCGCGGTGCTGCCCTCGGCGGACGCGATCAGCGGTACCCCGATCACATGGCGGTAGCGCTGGGCTTCGTAGACGTTGGCATCGCGCAGCGAGCGCACGCGGTCGCGCAGCATGGCGCGCGAGGTCGCATAGATCATGCCGAGCGGCAAGCCACGCTCGAAATTCTCCGCCGTGGTGACGCGGTAGCGGCCCTGCTCGGTGAAGAAATCCGGCCACGCTTCGAGCTTGTCGTCGTCGATCGCCTGGACATAGCGGGCGTTGAGGTCTTCGACCTTGAGCTTGAGCTCGATGTTCATGTCAACCTAAACCGCCGCCACGGACGCCCGCGGCGCCGCTCGCGCCCTCGCCTACGCCGAATTGGGACCTGTTCATCAACCGCTAGTCTTTCAGACCAGCCTTGCGGAGTCCCTCGAGAAAGCGGGACCGATCGGCCGGGTCCGCGTAGACCGTGTTGTCCGCGACATGGGCACTCGATAGGTCGGGCTGCATCGTGAGCGTATGCGCGAGGGCCTCCCGCGCTTCGTCGATCCTGCCGAGCAATCCTAAGGACACCGTCATCAGCCGCCAAGCGCCGGCGTGGTGCGGATGCAGTGCCGCCGTCGCGCGGCACACCGCGATGGTCTCTTCGTATCTTTTGAGTGCGAACAGCGCCATGTACTGCACGATGGGCGCATAGATCGCCAGAAACGGATCGCGCGGGCTCAAGCGGTGTGCTTGCTCCAACGCCTGCAGCCCGCGTTCCGGCTGGCCGCCAACCGCCATGGCATATCCGAGCCCGGCGTGGCCGAGCGCAAAGCTGGGGTTGAGTTCGATCGATTGCGACAGATGCTGGAGCGCGAGCTCGGGACGCCGCCGGCGCGCGTGACCGAGTCCGACCACGAGGTGACCCCAGGGGTCTTCATCGTCGAGCATCACGGCCGTCGTGCCCGCAGCGAGCGCGCGGTCGGTGAATTCACCGATCGGCCGGCGGGTATCCAAGTTGAACATGGTCACATAGGTCCAGCCCAACAACGCATGCGCATGGGCGTAGCCGGCATCGAGCGCAATGGCCCGCTGCAGCAGCTCCTGCGCACGTCCGTGGTCTTGCGTGCTCATGCGCCACATGTGCGGCACCGCCTGCATGACCAAATCCCATGCGTCGATGCTCTGCGGCGGCTTTCTTCGCACGCGCGCCGCCTCGGCCACGAGAATCTGCGGACCGACCGAGCCGATGACGCGGTTGGTGATGTCATCCTGAAGCGCGAAGATATCGGCCAGTTCGCGATCGTATTTGTCCGCCCATAGATGACTGCCGTTGGCGGCGTCGATCAATTGGCTCGTGACACGAACGCGATTATCGGCCTTCCGAACACTGCCCTCCAGGACGTATCTCACGCCAAGCTGCGAAGCCACGTCGCGGATATCGATGGCTTGGCTCTTGTAGGTAAACGTGGAGTTGCGGGCAATGACGAAGAACCATCGCTGTCGGGAGAGGCCCGTGATGATGTCTTCGGTGAGACCGTCGGCGAAATATTCCTGGTCCGGATCGCGGCTCATGTTTTGGAAAGGGAGCACCGCAATCGAAGGCTTGTCCGGGAGCGGCAGCGGCTCGGCATCCGGCACGAGTTTGGCTGCCTCGTGCGCCGCCGCCGGCGTTGAGGGCGGTTGATCGCCCGCGCCGGCAGCCGGCGCAGAACCAGCCTCGTCGACGTCCCCGACGAAGCGAAACCCGCGCTTGTGCAGCGTGCGGATGAAGCTCTGGTCGTTGCCGCTGTCTCCCACCGCGCGCCGCGCCGCGCTGATGCGGGAGCTCAACGCCGCGTCCGAAATGGCGCGGCCCTGCCAAATCGCGTCGACCAATTCGTCCTTGCTGACGATGCGATCCCGGTTGCGAACGAGATGCACGAGCAAATCGAAAACCTGCGGCTCGATATGAACGATCGCGCCGGCGCGGCGCAACTCGTGGCGCAAGATATCGATCTCGAAATCGGCGAAGCGGAAGTGCAAAGCAGCCCCCGTTGCTGAGACGGTTCTCGTCGCCGCCCGACGGTGCCTTGTCAAATAGTCATCGGCGGCGACTGGAGCGGTTGCACTCTACCATATGCAGAAAATCTTCAGGGAATCTCCACAGAGATTCCAGACGGGCTGTAGTTCGACTTCAAGTGTGTCATCTCGTCCGCTCCTAAGGACACCGCCCGTGCCTGCGGCACCCATTGAACCCCGATTCACAGCTCACGCGCCTCTGTGCTGAGGCCAAATCTTCGAAAGGACTTACGACCATGGCGATTAAGGCCAGTTTTTCCCCGACCGCCGGCTTGTTGTCGGTGTTCGGCGACAGCCTCGATGACACCATCGTGATGAGCCGCGACGCGGCGGGTCAAATTCTCGTCAACGGCGGCAACGTCTCCATCACGGGCGGCACGCCGACGGTCGCCAACACCGCGTTAATCCAAGTGTTCGGCCAGGGCGGCAACGACACGATCACGCTCGACGAATCAAACGGCGCCTTGCCCGCCGCCCAGCTGTTCGGCGGCGCCGGCAATGACGTGCTGACCGGCGGCTCGGGCGCGGATCTGCTCTTCGGCGGCGCGGGCAACGACACCCTCCTGGGCAAAGGCGGCAACGATCTGCTGTTCGGCGGCGCCGGCAACGACGTGCTGACCGGCGGCGACGGCGACGACCAGGTGTTCGGCGAAGGCGGCAACGACCGCATGATCTGGAATCCCGGCGACGACAGCGACCTCTTCGAGGGCGGCGACGGCGTCGACACCGCCGAGATCAATGGCGGCAACGGCTCCGAAACCTTCACGATCACGGCCAACGGCACGCGCGTGCGTTTCGACCGGCTCGACCCGGCGCCGTTCTTCCTTGATATCGGCACAACCGAAAATCTCGTCCTCAACGCCAACGGCGGCGACGATACCATCACCGCCGGGAACGGCCTCGCCGGCCTCATCAAGCTCACAATCGACGGCGGCTCGGGCAACGACACCATCACCGGCGGCGACGGCAACGACACGCTCATCGGCGGCGATGGCAATGACCTCATCATCGGCGGCCGCGGCAACGACACGGCGCAGCTCGGCGCCGGCGACGACACGTTTGTCTGGAACCCGGGCGACGGCAGCGACGTCGTCGAGGGCCAAGACGGCATCGATACGCTCGTGTTCAACGGCGCCAACATTAACGAGAAAATCGACATCTCGGCCAACGGCAGCCGCGTGCGGCTCACCCGCGACATCGGCACCGTCACTATGGATCTCAACGGCATCGAGCACATCCAGCTCAACGCCTTGGGCGGCGCCGACAACATCACGGTCAACGATCTTTCCGGCACCGGCGTGACGCAGGTCGCCATTGACCTGGCATCGCCGCCCGGCAGCGGCGCCGGCGACCTCGCGGCGGACAGCGTGACTGTCAACGCCACCAAGGGCGACGACGTCATCGAGGTGCTGGGCCAGGACGGCTCGCTGACGGTCGCCGGCCTGCCGGAGCTCGTCACCATCAGCGCCTCGGAGGCGACCGATGCGCTCGTCGTCGCTGGTGGCGCCGGCAACGATACCCTCTCGGCCATGACGCTGCCGGCGCTAAACACGATGCTCACCCTCGATGGCGGGGCGGGCAACGACGTCCTGCTCGGCAGCCGCGGCGACGACCGTCTCCTTGGTGGCGATGGCAAAGATTTCGTCGACGGCAACCAGGGCAACGACATCGCCCTCCTCGGCGCCGGCGACGACGTGTTCCAATGGGATCCAGGCGACGGCAGCGACACGGTCGAAGGCGAGGCCGGCACCGATACGCTTGTGTTCAACGGCGCCAACATCAATGAGCGCATGGACATCTCGGCCAACGGCGAGCGCGCGCGGCTTACCCGCGACATCGGCAACATCACCATGGACCTCAACGGCGTCGAGCACATCGAGGTCAACGCCCGAGGTGGCGCCGACACCGTCACGGTCAACGATCTCACCGGAACCGACGTCAAGCAGGTCGCCATCGATCTGGCGGGAACGCCGGGAAGCGGCCAGGGCGACGGAGCGGCCGACAGCGTGACCGTCAATGGGACCGGCGGCAACGATCACATCACCGTCGCCAGCAGCGGCGCATCGGTGGTCGTCAACGGGTTGGCGGCGCAGGTGACGATCGCCGGCGCCGAGCCCGACAAGGACTCGCTCGTCGTCAACGGCGCTGCCGGCAACGACACCATCAACGCCTCTGCGCTCACGGCCGGCCAGATCAACCTGACCATCAACGGCGACGCCGGCGACGACGTCATTACCGGCAGCCAGGGCGATGACCAGGTCATCGGCGGGCAAGGCAGCGATACGGCCCTGCTCGGCGCCGGCAATGACACGTTCATCTGGAACCCGGGCGACGGCAGCGACACGGTCGACGGTCAGGCCGGCAACGACACGCTCCAGTTCAACGGCGCCGCCATCGCCGAGAAGATCGATGTCTCGGCCAACGGCGGGCACGCCCGGCTCACCCGCGATATCGGCACCGTCACCATGGATCTCAACGGCGTCGAGCACATTGACGTCAACGCCCTGGGTGGCGCTGACACCATTAACGTCCACGACCTGAGCGGAACGGACGTGACGGTGGTCAATATCGACCTCGAGAGCGCCCCCGGCTCGGGCGTCGGCGACAGCGCACCGGACAAGATCACCATTGACGGGACTGCCGGCAACGACGTGATCCAGATCGTCGGTGACGCCAGCGGGGTCACCATCTTCGGCCTTGCCGCCACGGTACACATCACCGGGTTCGCCGCCGCCACGGACCAGCTCGTCATCAATGGGCTCGCCGGCGACGACGTCATCACGGCGTCCGGGCTGGCGGCGGGCGCCATCCAGCTCACCGCCAATGGCGGCGACGGGGACGACATCCTGATCGGCAGCCCCGGCAACGACACCTTGGCTGGCGGCGCAGGAGACGACGTGCTGATCGGCAACGGCGGGCAGGACGTCCTCGACGGTGGACCGGGCAGCAACACCGTCATTGCATCCGCCACCGTCGCCCCGATGAGCAGCAACACCACCGACAGCGTGACACCGACCGACGGCTCGAGCTCGGCGAATCTCGCTGTGCTGGGGCAGTTCATGGCCTCGAGCTTCGTCACTGCCGGCGATGCGCCCGGTACGACGCCGATCACCGATCAGCCGTCGAACCAGCAGCCGCTGTTGACGCAGCCGCACGCCTGAACCCCGCGTAGCCCCGGAGAGCGCAGGTGAGCACTAACGCCGACAGCGCGAGACCAGCCGATCCGGGGCTCGAAGCCCTCGTGACGTTGCTGCAGTTCCAAGGCGTTGCCGCTGATCGCGAACAGATCAGGCATCGGCTTGGAACGGCCAAGATCGGCGCACCGGAGATGCTCCGGTGCGCCAAAGATCTCGGGCTCAAGGCCCGAGCCTACCGCACCGATTGGTCGCGGCTTGCCAAAACGCCCTTGCCCGCCATCGCGGCGCTGCGCGACGGCGGGTTCATGGTGGTCGCCAAGGCGGCCGAGGATAAGGTCTTGGTGCAGTCGCCGCTGGCGCCCCGGCCCGCCTTGATGACGCGGGCGGAGCTGCTCGCGGTCTGGGACGGCGAGTTGATCCTCATGACCCGCCGGGCGGGACTGTCGGACGTCACCCGCCGGTTCGACATCACCTGGTTCCTGGGCGCGATCCACAAATATCGCCATCTCCTGAGCGAGGTGCTCCTCGCGTCGTTCTTCCTGCAGCTGTTCGCGCTCGTCTCGCCGCTGTTCTTCCAGGTGCTCATCGACAAGGTGCTGGTGCACCGGGCCTTGAGCACCCTCGACGCGCTGGTCATCGGCCTGCTGGCGATCTCGGCTTTCGAGACCATTCTGGGCATCCTGCGGACCTATCTGTTCGCGCACACCACCAACCGCATCGACGTCGAACTCGGCGCGCGCCTGTTCCACCACCTGCTGGCTTTGCCGATGGCCTACTTTCAGGCGCGCCGCGTCGGCGATTCGGTCGCGCGGGTGCGCGAATTGGAGAACATCCGCAATTTTCTCACCAGCTCGGCCCTGACCCTCGTCATCGACCTTTTCTTCACCTTTGTGTTCCTGGCGGTCATGTTCTTCTACTCGCCGCTGCTGACTGCGATCGTATTCGGCTCGTTCCCGTTCTATATCACGATCTCGGCAGCGGCGACGCCGCTGTTCCGGCGGCGGCTGAACGAGAAATTCCAGCGCGGCGCCGAGAACCAGGCCTTTTTGGTCGAGAGCGTGACCGGCATCGAGACGCTCAAAGCCATGGCGGTCGAGCCGCAGATGCAGCGCCGCTGGGAAGAACAGCTGGCCGGTTACGTGGCCGCGAGCTTCCGGGTCGTGAGCCTCGGCAACACCGCGAGCCAGGTGGTGCAGCTCGTCAGCAAGGTCGTCACCGCCGGCCTGCTCTATTTCGGTGCCAAGCTGGTCATCGACGGCAGCTTGTCGGTCGGCGAGCTCGTGGCCTTCAACATCCTCGCCGGCCGGGTCAGCACGCCGGTGCTGCGCCTCGCGCAGATATGGCAGGATTTTCACCAGGCACGCCTGTCGGTCCTGCGGCTGGGCGACATTCTCAACACCACGGCCGAGCCCACCTACACGCCGGGGCGCGCGCGGCTGCCTGCGATCCGCGGCAACATCAAGTTCGACCATGTCACGTTCCGCTATCGCATCGACGGACCGGAAGTCCTGCACGACGTCAGCTTCGAAGTGCCGCCCGGGCAGATGGTCGGCATCGTCGGACCTTCCGGGTCGGGCAAGAGCACGTTCGCGAAGCTCGTGCAGCGGCTCTACGTTCCGGAGAGCGGGCGCGTGCTGGTCGACGGCATGGATCTCGCCATGGCCGACCCGGCATGGCTGCGGCGCCAGATTGGCGTCGTCCTGCAGGAGAACGTGCTGTTCAACCGCTCGGTGCGCGAGAATATCGCCCTCGCCGACCCCGCCATGCCGATGGAGCGCGTCATCGCGGCGGCAAAGCTGGCGGGAGCGCACGAATTCATCCTCGAGCTGGCCGAAGGCTACGACACGATCGTCGGCGAACGCGGCTCTACCCTCTCGGGCGGCCAGCGCCAGCGCATCGCGATTGCCCGCGCGCTCATTACCGACCCACGCATTCTGATCTTCGACGAGGCGACGAGCGCCCTCGATTATGAGAGCGAGCGCATCATTCAGCAAAACATGAAGGAGATCGCCAAGGGGCGGACGGTTCTCGTCATCGCACACCGGCTTTCAACCGTGCGGACGACGGACCGCATCGTCACGCTCGAGCGCGGTCGCCTGGTCGAGGACGGCACCCATGACGCGCTGATCAAGACCGGCGGCCGCTATGCATCGTTGCATCGGTTGCAGGCAGGAATCCATGAAGTCGCCTGAACCCGCCACGCCCGTCAAGCCGATGCGGCGCGTGATCCCGTTTCGGCGCGCGCACGAAAGGCGCGGCGAAGAGCTGGCGTTCCTGCCGGCGGCGCTTGAAATCGTGGAGACGCCGCCGTCGCCGATCGGCCGTACGATCGGCGCCACCATCATCCTGCTGTTCTGCGCGGCGCTGGTATGGGCCTGGTGGGGCACGATCGACATCGTTGCGTCGGCGAGCGGAAAAATCGTGCCGAGCGGCCGCACCAAGATCGTCCAACCGTTCGAGACCGGGGTTGTGCGCTCCATTCGGGTAGACGACGGGCAAGCGGTCAAGGCCGGTGACGTGCTGATCGAGCTCGATCCGACCGTAAACGCCGCGGAACGCGATCACCTGCGCAGCGACCTCCTCGCCGAGCAGCTCAACATCGCGCGGCTGCGCGCGGCGCTCGCCGCCGGGGACGATCCTCTCGCCGACTTCACGCCGCCCGCCGAAGCAGACCCGGCACTGCTGCGCACTCAGCGTCAGCTCTTGCTCCACCAAGTGGCCGAGCACCGCGCCAAGCTCGGCGCGCTCGACCGTCAGCAGGCGCAGAAGGAGGCCGAGCAAGCCACGACCGCGGCCACCATCCATAAGCTCGAAACCATGATCCCGGTCATCCAGCCGCGCGTCGACATCCGCAAGACGCTCATGGAAAAGGAGCTGGGCTCGAAGCTCACCTATTTCGAAACCCTCCAGCTGCTGGTCGAGCAACAGGAGGAACTCAGCGTTCAGAAGAGCCATCTGCACGCAGCGGAGGCGGCCGTCGCCGCGATTCGCGAGACGCGCGGCCAGACGGTGGCCGAATATCGGCGCACGCTCTCCGACGAACTCGCCAAGGCCGAGCAAAAGGCGAACGGGCTCACCCAGGATCTGATCAAGGCCGAGCAGAAGACCAGGCTTCAGCAGCTCACCGCTCCCGTGGACGGCGTGGTGCAGCAGCTCGCGATCCACACCGTCGGCGGCGTCGTCACCCCAGCGCAGTCTTTGCTGATGGTCGTGCCCAGCGACAGCCGGCTCGAAATCGAGGCCATGGTGTCCAACCGCGACATCGGCTTTGTCCAACCCGGACAAGACGCCGAGATCAAGATCGACACTTTCAATTTCACCCGCTACGGCCTCTTGCACGGCCAGGTGCTCAGCGTCTCGCAGGACGCCATCATCCGCGACCGGCAACAAGACCGCTCCAAGGACCGGGCGCTGGGGACGCAGAGCGAGAGCAGCGAGCCGACGGGCCAGGAGCTCAATTACAGCGCGCGCATTTCGCTCGACCGCACCAAAATGCAAATCGACGGCCGAATGGTCAATCTATCCCCCGGCATGGCGGTGACGGTGGAAATCAAGACCGGATCGCGCACGATCCTGAGCTATCTCTTGTCGCCGCTCATCCGCTACCGGCAGGAGACCCTGCACGAGCGCTGAAGCGCGCGGCGGATAAGCGAAACGGTGTCGTCGGTAAGCGATGGCATCCTCGACCTCGATGCCGAGATTTCTGACCGCGAGTGCCATTAATTCGGAAATCTCCAGAAAATCCCCAAAGTTCCTTCAAGCCTCTCACTGCGGCCGCGGCTAGACATCCCGCCATGTGCTGCCCGCTGCGGCGGAGATCCGTCGCGTCGAGCAGCTTTGATCTTGACCCACTTACGGCCGAGCGAGCGGATTTGCGCGTTCGGCCGCGCAGGAGGCGAACTATGTCCCAGACACACAATTGCGCCCCGCTGTTCTCGTTCTTCGAATGCGAGCAGCAGGCTCGCATCAAGCGCAACCTCGTCATCCAGGCCTGCATCCGCGGCACCATGCGCGCGTTTGCGCAGTGGCTGCGCGTCCTCGTCCTGCGCAGCACGCGCTGGGCGCGCGGCCTGGCCGCGAAGCAACGCCTGCGTAGCGCTGTACGCGAGCTCCAGCGGCTCGACGATCGTATGCTTCGCGACATCGGCGTCACGCGTGGCGAGATCGAATCCGCGGTGCGCGACGGCCTGCCCATACGCGT
>Ga0318548_10000135_pt1 | contig 15781 bp, 11 predicted proteins | sample GRESIP169b2f21_FD_203495 | JGI IMG/M metagenome (GOLD analysis project Ga0318548, IMG submission 203495) | Tropical soil microbial communities from Luquillo Experimental Forest, Puerto Rico - GRE.SIPMG.169b2f21 | ecosystem: Environmental > Terrestrial > Soil > Tropical forest > Bulk soil... | reverse complement strand
GATGAAGGACGGTTTCACCTATCGCGGCACGGAATTCGACGCCTCGGGCGGCTCCTACGGCCGCGTCGGCGGCTCGCTGCAATACGGCGTCAGGAATGGGGAATGGGGCCTTTATCTCGCCGCCCAGGGGCTCAAAGACGACGGCTGGCGCTACCAATCGCCGTCGCGGATCGCGCGCTTCTACGGCGATCTCGGCTGGAAGGGTACCGACGCGGAGGTCCATCTCGTCGCGAGTGCCGCCGACAATTTTTTCGGCGTGATCGGGCCGACACCAGTCCAGCTTCTCAACAACGACTACCGGTCGATCTTCACCTGGCCGCAGACCACGACAAATGAGGCGCAGCTGCTTGCCCTCAATGGCCGCTATGACGTCACCGACCACTGGATCGTCCAGAGCAATCTCTATGTGCGCAAGTTTCAGCAGGCCCACGTCGACGGCAACGGAGCCGAGGTCGAGCGCTGCAGCGGCATGCTGGGGAATGCTTTGTTCAATACGCTGTGCCTGGAGAACGACGGATTCCCGACCCAGCCGCAGGCGAATTTCCAAATTCTCAACGCCAACAACCGGCCGATCAATTGCCCACCGGGTAGCGGCAACACCTGCGCCACCACGCCGTGGGGGACGGTCGACCGCACGTGGACCAACGCGCTCACCACCGGCGGAACCCTGCAGGCCACCAACGATGACAAGGTGTTCGGCCACGACAATTATTTCACCATCGGCGGCAGCATCGACCACAGCAACATCGGCTTCCGGGCCAACAGCGAGCTTGGCTACGTCTTCCCCGACCTGTTCGTCGGACCAAATGCCGCTGTGCCGGGGACTGGACAGATTATCCACACCGCCGCGAACCTCGGCTTCAGCCCGGTGAGTCTCGACGCTCAGAATACGTATTACGGCCTCTACGGTAGTGAGACGTTCAATGTCACCCCGCGGCTGGCGCTGACCGCGGGCGGTCGCTACAACCTCGCCAAAATCGTCACGACGGATCTGCTGGGCACAAGCCCCGATATCAATGGCAACAACACCTTCAGCCGTCTCAACCCAGTGGTCGGGCTGACCTACAAGATTTTCCCGGACATGACGTTCTACACCGGGTATTCGGAAGCAAACCGCGCCCCGACCCCGCTCGAGCTCGCCTGCTCCAATCCGGCGAAGCCCTGCCTACTGGAAGGATTTCTGGTATCCGATCCGCCGCTCCAGCAGGTCGTTGCGCGCACCAAGGAAGCCGGGTTGCGCGGCAACGTAAAGCTCAACGGCGCACCGCTGGACTGGAAGCTCGGGCTATTCCGGACCGACAGCCAAAACGACATCATCCAAGTCGCAAGCGTCATCCAGGGCCGCGGCGTGTTCCAGAACGTCCCGGGCACCCGCCGACAGGGCTTGGAGGCAGGAGCGCAGTACCAAGCAGCGCCATGGCTCTTCTACGTCAATTACGCGCTTGTCGATGCCACCTATCGGTTTGCGGGCAAGCTCGCCTCGCCCAACAACCCGTCCGCGGATGTCGATGGAAATGTCTTCGTCACCCCCGGCGATCACATCCCCGGCATTCCGCTGCACCAGATCAAGAGCGGCGTCGACTACGCTGTGACGCCCGATCTGAAACTCGGTACCGACCTGATCTGGGTCAGCAGCCAATGGTATATCGGTGACCAAGCCAACCAGAACGTGAAGCTCGCGGACTACTGGGTGGCGAACCTGCACGGGTCATATCAGCTCAGCAAGGAGGTGCAGCTCTATGGCGTCGTGAACAATCTGTTCAATCGCAAATTCGCGACCTTTGGTACGTATTTCAACCCGCAGGTGATTGCCAACGCAATCCCCGACCCGCCGACCGATCACCGTATGGTCACGCCGGCGCAGCCGCTCGCGGTCTATATCGGTCTGCGCGGGAAGCTGACCGCCGCTGATGTGGTGCCGCCTTATGCGCCTCCGCCGTCCGTCTATGTGCCGCCAGCGTTCACTTGGACCGGATTCTATCTTGGCGGCAACCTTGGGGCAGCCTGGGCCCTCAATACCGTAACCGACACCCAGTTGGGCCTGAACCTCAGCAACGGAAGCAACAACGGCGTATTTATCGGGGGAGGCCAACTCGGGTTCAATTGGCAAGTCAGCAACGTCGTTCTCGGATTTGAATGGGACTTCGACAGGGTTGCGAACAATAACAACACGGGTAACGGGCTATTAATTCCTGCGCTCGGAACCATCCAGGTCACCCCTAACAATAACTGGACCACAACAGTGGCTGCCCGGTTCGGCGTGGCGAATGGCCACTGGCTGTCCTATGGCAAGGTCGGCGGCGGTTGGGTCGGCAACGACAACTTCACCGTCACTAACGTGACACCCGGTGCGGCGATCACTGGCTCCAACAGGAACACCAATAGCGGTTGGCTGGTGGGCGCGGGCATCGAATGGGCTTTCGCAAACCGCTGGTCGGCGAAGCTCGAGTACGATTATCTGGGACTAGGCAGCCAGACATTTACTGTTCCGGCTGGATCTCCATTCCTCGCCAACGACACTTTCACCGTCAGCAATCGCAACATCCAGATGGTGAAGGTGGGGATCAACTACCTATTCAATTGAAGCAAGTCCTGATCGCCAAAGCTTGAAATAAAATACATCCTGTTCTCGGCAGATCTTGTCTTTGCAATCCCGAATTCTCGTGATCTCGAGTTTCGATTCAAGGCTGCCTAGCGCTACTTTGGCAGATTTTTAGGGGCACAGGATTCCCAATCAGTTTTTCTGTGACTCATGGGTGGTCGGCTTTTGGAGGGGCCGACCGTGGCTGGCAGGACGTCGGATTGGAAAGAAGAGCTTGGACACTTTCTCAAGCCGTTTCTGGATCGGTTGGGACACGAGGCGCGGCGACAGATGTGCCCGCTTTACGTGTCGGGGCTGATCGGTCCTGGCGATCGCAAGAGCATTCAGGCGATGGCCAAGCGGCTTGCGCTCGGCGAATGCGATCAATTGCACCACTTCGTTGCGGCTGGGGTCTGGGATGCGGCGCCGGTGGAAACCGAGCTGCTGGTCCAAGCGGATAGGCTCGTCGGCGGCAACGATGCCGTTCTGGTGATCGATGACACTGCGATACCCAAGAAAGGCACGCATTCGGTAGGTATCGCTGCACAATATGCTTCGGCGTTGGGTAATTATAAGACCTCCAACTGCCAGACCCTGGTATCGCTGACGCTTGCGCGAGGCGAAGTGCCGGTCACGCTGGCGTACGCGGCCGTCCCCGTCAGCGGCACGTTCCCGACATTCTATCGATACCGGCCGAAGACATGCTGGCCAATGCCAAATGGCGCACCATCAGTTGGCGCAGCGGCACGAAAGGAAAGCTCAAGGCTCGTTTTGCTGCGGCCCGCGTGCGGGTCGCAGACCGACCACCGCAGTGGATCAGGGACAAGGGCCAGCAACATCTGCCCGGGGACGAGGCTTGGCTCATCGGCGAACACAGGATGTCGGGAGAGAAAAAATACTATCTCGCCAATCTGCCGGCGAAGACTGACCTGCGCACCTTAGCCGCCACCATCAAGGCGCGATGGATTTGCGAGCAGGCTCACCAGCAGATGAAAGAAGAACTCGGTCTTGACCACTTCGAGGGACGATCCTGGCAGGGTCTGCACCGTCATGCGCTCATGACGATGATCGCTTACGCTTTCCTCCAACATCGCCGGCTCGCAACAGCAAGACGGGAAAAAAAGAATCGACGGGCCGCCGCCTCAACCGACCTTGCCGGCCGTACGCCACGCCATCTCGAACTCTTCGCTCGACTACCGCCGCAGCGATGCCCGCATTGTCGAAAATGGATTTGCAACGAGCGGCGGCCTGAGTGAATCCGCTAAAGTAGTGCTAGACTAGTCTAGCACATCGCATTCAGAGGTGGGCCCGCGCCAGTTATGCCCGTCTGACACTAAAAGACGCGGCCGGCGCGGCTTCCCTATTTGTTGTTCAGCGCCAGCTAATTCGCTTGCGTTGCCGTTGCCTGCCCGAATTCGTCGCGTGCTGGCTCAAAGCGACCATAGCGAAGCGAAAGTGTCGGAAGTACAAAAAGGTTGAGCGCCATCGAACTCAGGAGTCCGCCGAGGATCACCATTGCCATGGGACCATCAATTTCGCGCCCTGGATCGCCTATGCCGGTGGCAAGCGGCAGCACGCCGAGACCGGTCACAATCGACGTCATGAGGATGGGAGCGAGCCGGTCCGCCGCGCCCTGGATGGCGGTCTGCGCCTCCCAGGGCATGCGCTCGCATTCAACCAAATGCTCATAGTGAGCGATCATGAGAATCGAGTTGCGCAACGTGATACCGAGCAGGGTGACGAAGCCTACCAACCCGCCCAAGGACAGCACTCCACCCGTCGCAAATACGGCGAGCACGCCGCCAACCAGAGCGAACGGCAGGTTGGCGAGGATCAAGAGCAGGTTGCGCCAGTTGCGGGTCACGAAGGAAAGGAGGAGGACGACGCCGACGCCGGCGATCAGCGAGTTGACGGCAAGATCACGGCGCGACTGCGACTGCGCCTCAGCGCTGCCTGCAAACTGGACATAGGTTCCGGCGGGCAGCGGCACCCTTGCGGAGATGGCGGATTTCGCTGCCTGAACGAAGGAGGCGATATCCGTTCCGACGGCGTTGGCTGTCACAGTCTGCAGGCGCCGTGCGCCTTCGTGCAACACTTGGTAGCGTCCGGTGGCCTCATAAACGTCGGCGATGTGTTTGAGGGTGACGTAGGTGCCGCCGGGGCTCCGCAAGGGCAGGTCGCCGACCTTCGAGATGTTGTCGCGACTCGCGCCATCGAGAATGGTGACAACTTTGTAGACCTGATTGCCGTCATAGGTCTGTCCGACGACCTCGCCCTGATAGGCTGCGCGAACCAGCTCGAGCACCTCGACAGCGTCGAACCCCCAGCGCTCCAGGTCCAACTTGCGCAACCGTATAGTGAGTTGTGGCAGCCCCGGCGGCGACTGGATCTGCACCTCGGTCGCGCCCGGAACGTCGCCGAGGACGCGGGCAATTTCCCGCGCCTTCTCATCGAGGACGTCGAGATCATTGCTGAAGATGTTGATCGCTACCGCGGCAGTATAGCCTGAGAGCGTCTCTTCGATGCGTTCCGTGAGAAAAGTCATGACCGAGGCGTTCACTCCAACAAAGCCCACGAATACTCTGCGGATATCCGCTTGGGCTTCCTCAGCCGCGCCTCCCGATAGTCCGGGCTTCAAATCCACCTCGAACTCGCTGTAATGGGTCCCGAAGGTGTCCTCCGATTGTTCTGCTCGTCCGACGCGCTGAGCGACGGAGCGTACCGCGGGCAGCTCCCGTAACGCATCGGCGACGTGGGCACCGATGCGCAGCGATTCGTCAATCGAAGTGCCTGGCACCGCCGACATGTGGACAACGAAGTGCCCTTCCTTGAGGGCGGGAATGAAACTGCCGCCAAAAAACGGCAGCGCCGCACAACCGGCAATCGTGAATGCGGCTGTCGCGCCAATGAGCATCCGCGGTCGTCGCGAGATCGTTCGAAGAAGATTCTCGTAGCCCGCGCGCACCCACTTGACGATCGGCGGATCGGAGGTCGGTGCATGGCGACCGGCAAGCAGCACCATCGAGAGCGCGGGCGTCACCGTGAGTGCCACCACCAGCGAAGCCGCGACGGCGAGCGCATAAGAGAGGCCGAGCGGCGCGAACAGCCGGCCGGCAATACCGGACAGGGCCATGACGGGGAGCACGACCAGGACCACGGCGAAGGTCGCGTACACGACGGCACCTCTGACTTCGAGGCAGGCGTCCAGCACAACGCGCGCCATGGGTCGGGGCTGCGGGAGCCGGCGGTTCTCCCGCAGGCGTCGAACGATGTTCTCGACATCGACGACCGCGTCGTCGACCACCACGCCGATGGCAATCGCGAGACCGCCCAGAGTCATCGTATTGAGCGTGGCGCCGGACCACTCGAGGACGGCGATCGCGGCCAAGAGCGACAGAGGGATTGCGCTGCAGGAAATCGCGGCGCTCCGCAGGTCGAACAGAAAAAGACACAGAACCACGATCACAAGGGTAGCGCCGAAGATCAGTGATCCTTGCACATTGCTTGTCGCCGTGTTGATGAAATTGGCCGGCCGGAACAGATCGGCGTGGAGGGTAATGGCACCGGCCTCCAGACCCGGCCGCAACTCTTCGAGTGCCGCCTCCACCTTGTTCGTCACCTCGACCGTGTCGGCGCCATACTGCTCTGCGACATTGATGATCACGCCGGGCCTGCCTTCGATCGTAGCAGCGCCGATAGGCGGCTCGGGCGCTTCAAGCACATGTGCCACGTTCCCCAGTTTAACGGTCGCGGCGCCCCGACTCAGCAGCACCGTGCGCGCGATGCCATCGGGTGTGAGGGACTGCCCCTCGGTTTGGAAGACAACGCGCTGGTTCGTGGTGTCGATGAAACCGGCGCCGCGCACGCCAGTTGCCCGTCGTGCTGCGGTCAAGACGTCGTTGAGGCCGAGGTCGTATCGGACGAGCTCGTCAGGGATGACCTGAATTTGAATCGAGCGCCTATCGCCGCCGAACACCGTCACACTTGCCACGCCTGGGACGGCGAGCAATCGTGGGCGGACGGTCCAATCGGCAGCGGTGCGCAGCTCCATGAGCGAGCGAATAGGCGATATGAGGCCGATGACCAGCACCCGGCTGGTTGATGATGTCAGGGGCGTCATCACGGGCGGCTGGACGCCTTGTGGGAGCTGCTGGGCAGCGGCGGCGAGGCGCTCGGCGACGACCTGTCGATCGCGGTAGATGTCGCTCGATGCGTCAAAAAAGACTGTTACAACGGAGAGACCCTGAATCGAGGTCGAGCGCAATTTTTGCACGCCGGCGACGCCGTTGATGGCGTTCTCGATCGGCCGAGTAACGAGCACCTCGACCTGCTCCGGCGTCAGCCCAACTGCCTCGGTCTGGATGCTGACCTGAGGTGGTGCAAACTCAGGGAACACATCGTACTTGGCGCCGCGCAGTGAATATCCGCCGTAAAAGAGAAGCAGGCAAGCGAGCGCGATCACGATGCCGCGAAAGCGGATCGCAAAATGAATCAATGCGGCCTGCGGCCCCGACGGCAAGGTAAGGTTCACCTCTGGTCGCCGCCGACCTGGATCTGAGCGCGGAACTCCTCGGACAGCAGCAATTGCGCGCCGCGCGTGACGATCTCCGTGTCCTTCGGCAGATTGTTGACGGCAAAGCCTTCGCCCGGCGCCGGCCGATCGGTCGCGATGCCAACGCGCGCAAACGTCTCCGGACCGCCACGGCGATACACCCAGGCGCGGTCTTGCCACCAGACGATCGCGGTTGTGGGCACTACAACGCCCTCGACCATCGTGCCGGTCGGCAGAAAGGCCAAGACGTTCATCCCTGGCAAGACGCCGCTCTCTGCCGGGATGATGTAAAAGAAGCTGGCGCTCTGGATTCTCGGGTCGGTGCGAGTTGCAGCAGAAACGTATGAGATGGGAGCGCGCACGCCCTTGGCAGCTTCGATGGATGCGCTGACCGGCGGCTTCGCGATTGAGACACCGGGCGGGAGTGTAATCTGCACCAGGAAGTCCTGCCGCTCGATCAGACGGTTGACTAGCGGCGAATCGTCAATGAGCGATTTGCTCAGCACCGGGCCCCACTCTTGGTGCGCACTCGCGATCAGGGTGCGTAGCCGGGCCCCTGCGGCGGCGACCGCAGCATCGTCGGTGCCGAAGACGGCTTCGGCCGCCTGTAGCTGCTTTTGCGAAATGGCCTGTCGCCCTTGATAGAGCATGCGAGAGCGCTCGACATCGGCCCGTGATGCTCCCAGCTTCGCCTCTGCGGTCTGGAGTTGAGCTTTAGCGGTGGCATAGCTGTTGCTGAGATCAGTCAGTCGCGTCAGATCGAGGACCATGCCATAGGCACGGACCTCCTCCTGATATGACGCCGGCGCCAGCATCGCGGTCTCGATGCCATTGCGTCGCTGCGTGCTGGCATCAAGTGTGATGACGGGTTCACCGTTCAACTTGGAAACCCTGAGCGGTGCCCTCACCGCACGTTCCCCCTCCGGCTCGCCCGCCATCCCATTGCGGGCTTCAAGAAAACCCCAGATCAGCGCAACCGCGGTGCCGGCAATGACCAGCACCGTCGCCAAAACACGTAGCAACTGCAATGGTCTGGATGCCTGGCCAGCGTGCATAGCGCGGGCTCCGGATCGCCATTGAAATGTTACGGCTGTAACATTAGAAACGACGCTATGGTTGTCAAGTCGTGGTTGCTGCTGACCTACAAGGTCCCGCCGGAGCCGGCCAAGAAGCGCATCGCGCTCTGGCGGAAGGTCAAGGGACTTGGGGCAGTCTACCTGCAAAACGGCGTCTGCCTGCTTCCGAAGACGGATCACAATTTGCGGCGACTGAAAATCATCGAGAACGAGATCACCGAAATGGAAGGCGAGGCCGTGCTGTTGACAACTGTCGCGCTAGATCGCGCGCAGGAGGAGAAGGTAATCGCTCGGTTCAATAGCGATCGGGACGAGGCCTATCAGGAATTTCTGGAGCGCTGTGCCGGGTTCGAGACCGAGATCGGGCGCGAATCCGCTGCCGGTAAGTTCAGCTATGCCGAGCTGGAGGAGAACGATGAGGACCTGAAGAAACTCCGAAGCTGGCTCGAGAAGATTCGTAAGCTCGACTTCCACGGTGCGTCGCTCGCGGATGAAGCCGGCAAGCGGCTCGCGCAATGCGAGGCTCTGCTCGACGCCTATGCTCAACAGGTGTTCGATGCCCAGGATGAAAATCGCCCAACCCAGCGCTCGAATAAGCTTTCAGGATGATTCTCGACACCAGACAGTCCGTAGAACGGGCATCCATGGCGCCGTGGCGAGAAATCCCGACCGTCATCTGGGCTCTCGGCTTCGTCTCCTTGCTGATGGATGTTTCGTCCGAGATGATTCACGCCTTGCTGCCCGTCTATCTGGTCACCGTGCTCGGGACGTCGACGCTCGCCGTCGGGTTCATCGAAGGGATCGCGGAAGCGACCGCCTCGATCGTGAAAGTTTTTTCGGGAGCACTCAGCGATTGGTTGGGCAAGCGGAAGCTGCTGGCCGCGCTCGGCTACGGCCTTGCGGCCTTCACAAAACCGATCTTCGCGATGTCCCCTTCGGTGGAATGGCTCATCGCTGCGAGATTTGTTGATCGCCTCGGCAAGGGCATTCGTGGCGCGCGCCGCGCGACGCGCTGATCGCCGATATCAGTCCGCCCCACCTTCGCGGAGCGAGTTTCGGACTGCGACAATCGCTGGATACCGTTGGAGCCTTTACCGGCCCGCTCTTGGCCATTGGCCTGATGTGGCTGACAGCCGATCATTTCGTGGCTGTCTTCTGGATCGCAGCATTCCTGCAGTTCTATCTTTCGCTCTGATTGCCGTTGCTGTCCGCGAGCCCGACCGTCCCGCAGGGTTGCGCGAGGTTCGCATGCCGTTGAGTCGCGGCGAGCTTGCTCGTCTTAGTGTCACCGTTTGGTGGGTCGTCGCTATCGCCAGCGTCTTCACATTGGCGCGATTCAGCGAGGCATTTTTGGTGCTGCGGGCTCAATCGGTCGGCTTGCCGCTCATGCTTGTTCCGGTCGTACTGGTCATCATGAACGTAGCCTATGCGTTGTCCGCCTATCCCGTGGGGGCGATTTCGGACCGTGCGAGCCGGACAATGATCCTGGTTTTCGGCTTGCTCATGTTGTTGGTGGCCGATCTCGTCCTCGCATTCTCCACCGGAATGACGGCGGTCGCTGTGGGGGCAGTTCTTTGGGGACTGCATATGGGTTTCACCCAGGGCCTGCTTGCTGCGCTCGTCGCGGATACGGCTCCCGTCGAGTTACGCGGAACCGCGTTTGGCGTCTTCAACCTGATCACGGGAGTCGCCTTGCTCCTCGCGAGCGTGATCGCTGGCGGTCTTTGGGATATCGCCGGGCCACGAGGTACCTTCCTGGCCGGCGCCGCGTTCGCCGTCATGACTTTGATTGGCTTGCTGCCAATTCGCGGGCGCTTGAAGCGATATGAGCCTGCACTTGGCGACTCGATCGGCAAGCCTTGTGCGATTTTCCGGGCTCATACGCGGATATTACCTCGGCCGCCGGGAGCTCACCTGGGGTATTGCTGGTGTCGCCGGCCGGCCGAAAAAAACGGATCTCGTCGATCCTGACCAAGGGGCGGCGTCGCAGATGCTTATTGCGCCCTCGACCGGCGCGCGGAGCACGGAGCCATAGAGCACGATGAGCTCTGCATTGGCCAGTACGTGCCCCCGCATTGCTCGCTCGATCTGCGATTTCGTGCTCTTGGCTTCCAGCGCGCTTGTTCATCGTCTCCAGGTCATGGCGCAGCCAGCGTCCATGCCGCGTGGCTACGCGGTCAGGATTTGCCTACGCATGGGCAAATTTTAGAGTGACAGGCAAGCTGCTACGTGAAGACAAGGATTTCGCGGAGCGCTATGCAGGGAGGAACGTCGCTTCGGCACTCGCCTATTTGATTGGGTAGTCCAAACACTAGTCAGGCGTGCGACCGTTTGCGAAAATAACGAGCGTGATCTCCGCTCGGGGATTATCGGTCACGGTGATGCAGCAGACCGCAATCTGGCTCAATTCGATCGGTCTGGGAGCATACGCCCAGCGCTTCGCCGAGAATGATATCGATTTCTCGGTCCTGCGCTACCTGACCGATCAGGACCTCGAAAAGCTCGGGGTCTCGCTTGGGCATCGGAGGAAGATACTGGCGGCGATCGCGGAACTCGGCGGGGCCGCGTTCGCGATGCCCCAAGCCGTGGCTGAACCAGCTCAGCAGGGCGAGGCCGAGCGCCGTCACCTCACCGTGATGATCTGCGATCTGGTGGGCTCGACTGCCCTGTCGGCCCGACTCGATCCGGAGGACATGCGCGCCGTGATTGACGCCTATCACGCCGCCTGCGCCCGTATTACGCTAACTTACGACGGCTTCCTCGCCGAGTTCGGGGCGACGGAATATTGGCCTATTTCGGCTATCCAATCGCGCACGAAGACGATGCCGAGCGAACCGTACGGGCGGGGCTCGATATCATTGCCGCTGTTGGCCGACTCGAGACACGCGCCGCGGAACCGCTCGCGGTTCGCATTGGCATCGCGACCGGTGTGGTGGTGATCGGCGACCTCAGCCGCGAGGGTGCGTTGCGCGAGCACGCCGTGGTGGGGGAGACGCCGAACCTTGCAGCCCGCCTTCAGGCATTGGGCGAGCCCGGGACGATCGTTGTCGCCGCCTCCACGCGTCGGCTAATCGGCGATCTGTTCCGTCTGCGCGACCTCGGCCGGCACGAGGTCAGGGGTATTGCCGAGCCGATCGCGGCGTGGGCGGTCGAGGGCGTGTCGGCTTCCGAGAGCCGCTTCGAGGCGGTCCGTGCGGCAGGTCTGACCGATTTCATCGGCCGCGAGGACGAGATCGATTTCCTGCTGGAACGCCAACGCCTCGCCTGGAAGGGCGAAGGGCAGATCGTGCTGATCTCGGGCGAGCCGGGGATCGGCAAGTCCCGCCTTGCGGCAGCTCTGGCCGAGCGCATCGTCGGCGAGCCGCACACGCGCTTGCGTTACCAATGCTCGCCCTACCACAGCAACAGCGCGCTTCGTCCGTTCATCGCCCAGTTGGAGCGAGCGGCGGCGTTCAAGGCAGACGATACGTCCGAGCAACGTCTTGACAAGCTGGAAGCGCTCCTCGCCATAGGCGCATCGCGGGTTGAAGCTGTAGCGCCGCTTTTTGCTGCACTGCTGTCGATCCCGTCCGGCGAGCGCTACCCGCCGCTGGCGCTCAGCCCCACGCAGCAGCGTCGCCGGACGCTCGCGGCATTGCTCGATCAATTCGAGGGTCTCGCCCGCCGGCAACCGATCCTGCTCTCGTTCGAGGACGTGCACTGGGCGGATGCCACCTCCCTCGAGCTACTCGATCTGACGGTCGAGCGGGTGCGCCAACTACCGGTCCTTGCACTATTCACCTTCCGACCGGAGTTCGAGCCGCCCTGGGTTGGTCTCCCCAACGTCGGTACCTTGACGCTCGGTCGCCTCGACCGCAACGACGTTGAAAGCATGGTCGCGCGGGTGACGGGCGGCCGCGCGCTGCCCGCCGAAGTGACAGAACAGATCGTGGTCAAGACCGACGGCAACCCGCTGTTCGTCGAGGAACTGACCAAGGCGGTGCTGGAAGCCGGCATCCTGGTCGAGGACGCCGAGGGGTATCGGCTCAATGGACCCCTGCCGCCACTCGCTATTCCGGCGACCCTTCAAGACTCGTTGATGGCGCGGCTCGACCGCCTGGCTCCGGTGAAGGAGATCGGCCAGATTGGCGCTGCCATCGGGCGCGAGTTCTCTTATTCTCTGCTGCGCGCGGTGGTCAGACGCGACGAGACGGCATTGAAGGACGCGCTCGCTCAGCTCGAGGAGGCGGAGCTCGTGTTCCGCCGTGGCGAGCCGCCGGAAGCCGTCTACAGCTTTAAGCACGCGCTGGTGCGGGACGCGGCCTATGAGAGCCTGCTCAAGAGCCGCCGGCAGCAATTGCACAGTCAGATTGCGCGCACACTCGAGGAGAGATTTCCCGACGTCGTGGCGAGCGAGCCGGAAATCGTGGCACGCCACTTCACCGAAGCCGGCCTTGTCGATTCTGCCATCAATTACTGGCTCAGGGCTGGCAATCTCGCACTCAGCCGCTCAGCGAACGTTGAGGCCGTCAAGCATCTCAGACAGGGGATAGAGCTGACGCAATCCCAAGCCCCCTCGCCCCAGCGCGTCCGCAAAGAACTCGATTTTTACCTGGCACTCGGGCCGGCGATGGCGGCAACCGAGGGCTTTGCCAGGCCGGAACCCTGGAGGGTTTTCTCACACGCCCGTGACCTGCTGGGCAATGATAGCACTCTGACGGAACAGATGACTGTCCTCTGGGGCGCCTACCTGGCTCACAGCATGCGGGCTGAGCATATCGCCGCGCTCGAGGTGGCACGGCAATGCCTGGCGCTAGGCGCACATCATGAGCACCCCGGGGTGTCAGCACTGGGCAACCGGTTCACGGGCCAGACGTTAAACTTCATGGGCGCTTTCGTTGACGCGCGCCTTCACCTGGAGCAGGCCCTCGCCCTCTGCGCTGCCAACCAGGAGACGATCGCCAGTTATCGGAGGTTCGGCACCGACGACCAAGTTACGGCGTTGGCATTTCTCGCCTCTACACTCTTGCTCCTCGGCTATCCGGAGCAGTCCGCTGCTGCAGCGGAACAAGCTGTGTCTCGTGCACGAGCGATAGGACTCGCGTTTACGATATCCATGACTCTAAGCCAAGTGGCGTTCCTCGGAACTTTAGGTGGTGATCCACAACGGGCCGCAGCTCATGCTGATGAAGCGATAACCCACTGCGCCAAGCATGGGGTCGCAGATCCCGCGCACAGGGCACGTTTCACTCAGGGAGCGTTGCTGGCCCGAAGCGGTGATCCCCAACGCGGGATCGAGCTTATGCGCAACGCTATTGTGGCGGCCGAGAGGCGCACGATGTATCTTGGCCATGTCGCCTCTGCCCACGCGAGCCTCGGCCAGCCTGAGGTTGGCCTCGATTTGCTTGACGAGGCAATTCAAACAGCAGAAGTAACAAGCGAAAAGTTTTTTGAAGCTGAACTGTATCGTCTGCGGGGCGAGATGCTGTTGACCTTGGGGAAGAGGGGTGAAGCGGAGGCTGGACTACGGCGGGCATTGACAATTGCGCAGCAACAGCAGGCCCGTTGGTGGGAGCTGCGCGCCGCGACCACCCTCGGCAAGCATTGGCACGACGAGGGGAAATACCTAGAGGCCTATTCCCTCCTGCAACCGGTTTATGGGTGGTTCGTCGAGGGTTTCGACGCAACACCTTTGAAAGATGCCAAAGCACTCCTCGGCGAGCTAAGGGACCTGTCAGGCACGCAGACTCAAGCACGCCGGGAGTGAACTATGGAAGCGCCGCTTAGCGGCACACTCGGCCTCGAAATCCCGCCGACGCTACTCGTGCTCACCGACGAGGTGATCGAGTGATGAAGCGCCGCGAGTTCATCACGCTGCTCGGCGGCGCGGCGACGTTGCCGCTTGCGGCGCGAGCGCGGCAATCGGCAATAACGGTGATCGGATATCTCAGCTGAGGACGGAGGAACCAATTGGCCAACAGCCCCGCCAGCCGCCGCAATTTCATCAAAGCTGTGGGCGGGAGCGCGCTCGCAACTGGGATAGGCGCCAACATCATCGTTCCAGGGCGGGCCCGGGCCGCGAGGAAGACCCTCAAGATTCTTCAATGGGTTCACTTCGTCCCTGCCTACGACGCGTGGTTCAACAGCGAGCGCATCAAGGACTGGGGAGAGAAGAACGACACCGACGTAATCGTAGACAACATCCACACCGCCGGGATTCCTTCTCGCGCGAGGGCTGAGGTTTCCGCCCAGCGGGGGCACGACCTGTTTCTCTTCAACTGGCCGCCTCCGGCGTTCGAGGACCAGGTTGTGGATATGAGCGATGTCTACCAGGAATGCGAGCGGAGGGTAGGAAAACCGATCGATCTCGCGATCAAGAGCACGTACAACCCGAAAACGAAAAAGTACTTTGCCTTTTCCCCCTCGTTCACCCCGGATCCTGTGAACTGGCGACAAGACCTGTTTTCCCAAGTAGGGCTGTCCAAGGGCCCGACGACATGGGACGAGGTCCGAAGCTTCGGCAGTAAGATCAGGCAGCAGTCCGGCACTCCAGTAGGGATCGGCCTCGCCCAGGAAGAGGACACGTCGATGGCGCTGCGGACTATCATGTATTCCTGGGGTGCGCACGAGCAGGATGAGGCGGGCAATCCGGTGCTCAACTCGAAGCAAACCGTCGACGCCATTAAATTTGTCAAGTCGTTATTCGAGGAGACAATGACACCGGATGTCTTCACCTGGGACACATCCTCTAACAACCGCTGGATGCTCGCCGGCAAGTGCTCTCTGGCCGTGAATGCCATCTCGATCACCCGCGAAGCGGAGAACAAGGGGATGACGGACATCTCGCGGAAGATCCAGCTGGCGCGGGCACTTAAAGGCCCGGTGCGTGCGATCGGACTCGAGCACGTGATGAGTTGCTACGTCGTTTGGAAGTTCGCCGAGAACATTGCCGGAGCCAAGCAGTTCCTGGTCGACTACACGACGGACTTCAAGCCGGCGTTTCTTGCGAGCCAGTTCTATAATTTCCCCTGCTTCCCGAAGACCGTTCCCGATTTGAGGCAGATCATTGCCTACGACGACCGCGCGCAGCCGGCGGACAAGTACAAAGTGCTCGAGGACGTCCTAAGCTGGGCCACGAACGTCGGCTACCCCGGACACGCCAACGCGGCCATTGATGAGATCTTCAGCACATGGCTGCTGAACCTGATGTTCGCGAAAGCGGCGGGCGGAGCGCTAAGTCCAGAGGAGGCCCTTAAGGAGGCCGACACCGCGTGCAAGCGTATCTTTGCCAAGTGGAAAGACAGAGGACTGATCTAGCTTTTGAGTGACGAGGAAGGTTTGTATTCCTCGGGCGATTGGGACAAGGCCCACATGGCGTTCTGGCTGAAGCAAAGAACGAGGCTCGGAGCGGGCGGGATAGCTCTGGCACTCTGCTTTCTCATCGCGCCAATCGCTGCCACGGCTCAGGGTCAGCAGATTCCCCGGGTCGGATTTCTGTGCTGGGTGACCTGCGGCGACGCCTATCACGAGGCATTTTGGCAAGCACTGCGGACGTTCGGTTATGCCGACTACAAGAACATCACCTTTGAAAAC
>Ga0318548_10000127_pt1 | contig 16100 bp, 2 predicted proteins | sample GRESIP169b2f21_FD_203495 | JGI IMG/M metagenome (GOLD analysis project Ga0318548, IMG submission 203495) | Tropical soil microbial communities from Luquillo Experimental Forest, Puerto Rico - GRE.SIPMG.169b2f21 | ecosystem: Environmental > Terrestrial > Soil > Tropical forest > Bulk soil... | reverse complement strand
CGCTCGCCGATCTACCTTTCCGTTCGGCGTCAGCGGCAGATCCGGCAGCATCACGAAACGCGCCGGTACCATGTAGGCCGGCAAGCGCGCCCGCAGCTCCGCGTCCAAAACCTTTGCGGTGGCCGCCCCGTCGGTCGCAAGGTATGCTACCAGCATCCGCCGTTCCGCGAAGCCGCAAACGGCGACGACGGCCTCCCGGACCCCGGATTGATCGCGCAGCGCCGCTTCGATCTCGCCGAGCTCGATGCGGAAGCCGCGTAGCTTCACCTGAGTGTCCAGGCGCCCCAGAAATTCGAGCAGGCCCTTGCGCCATCGCACCAGATCGCCGCTCCGGTACAAGCGCGCGTTCAGGCCCGGCACCCCGACCTCGGCGAAAACAGAGGTGTCGAGCTCCGCGCCGCGGACATAGCCCGCTCCCAGGCTCGCCCCGCCGATCCACAACTCGCCCGGCACGCCTTCCGGCGCCAACTGGCCGTGCCGGTCGAGCACGACGAGCCGCGCATTGTCGATCGGTTCTCCCAATGGCACCGGCTCGACGTCACATGCGGCACCGAAAGCCCAAGCCGCACACACATCCGTGCACTCGGTCGGGCCATAGCTGTTTATTACCCTGGCGCGCGTAGACGCGCGAGCGAGCCATGGCCGTAGGCGGCTCATCTCTATCGCCTCGCCCCCCAACACCACCCAGCGGAGCGGGTCGAGAGAACCCCATGCCGGATCTCCGCTCTTTTCGACAGCGGGTAGAACGTGCTCGGCGTGCAGTTGAGCCAGGTGATATCGTTTGCCGCTATATCGGCGATGATGGTCGCGGGATCGAAATCGTCGGCAGACGGGAAATGCAGACAACCGCCCACCAGCAGCGGCGCGAACAGGTTCTTCTGGGTAAGATCGAAGCCGAGAGCGCTGATCAGCAGCACGCTGTCTGTTTCGCTCAGTTCGAGCCGTCGGCAATACCACTGCAGCAGATTGGCGAAGGCGCGATGGTAGACCGCGGCGCCCTTGGGCGCGCCGGTCGATCCGGACGTATAGATGACATAAGCGAGATCTCCGCCGCTCACCGGCAGGCACAGATTATCGTCGGGTCGTATCGCAATCGCCGACCGGTTCTCATCGAGGTAAAACGCCGGTGCATCCGGCGGCAAGAGATGACCCAGGCCGCTCTCCGTTAGAACCAGGGCAGCATCCGCATCGGCGAGAATGAAGCGGATGCGCGAGGCAGGGTAGGCGGGGTCGAGCGGCAGGTAGGCGGCACCGGCCTTGAGAATTCCGAGGACGCACGTCAGCATGTCGACGCCGCGCCGCAATAACAGCGCGATCCGCGCACCGCGGCCGACGCCGAGCTGTTGCAGATGGTGTGCAACCCGGTTCGCCGCCGCGTTCAGGCCGAGGTAATCGAGCCGGCAATCCGGACCGCGCACAGCGATGCGGTGGGGGGTCTGCTGGACTTGCACCTCGAAGGCCAGCACTAGGCACTCCCAAGACAGCGCCTCATCACGCCCAGTTCCCCAGGCCAGCATCCGCTCCCGCTCGGCGTTCGCAAGCATCTCAAGCGCCGCGACGGGGACCTGCGGCCGGCAAAGTGCGCTGCGCAACAGCTCCTCGAAATGTCTGCCAAAGCCCTCGATCCGCTCGGGCGAGAACAGGTGGCTGTTATATTCCCAGCGCAGCAACAGATCGCTAGGCCGCTCTTCGACGTACAATGTCAGGTCGAATTTGGCGAAGGTCTGCGCCGGTGGTAAAGGCTCGACACGGAGACCGGATAGAACGAATTCCTCGGGTCGCGCGTTCTGAAGAACGAGCATGACCTGGAATAGCGGACTGTGGCTGAGGTTGCGCTCCGGTTGCAGCTGGTCGACCAGGTAATCGAACGGTAGGTCCTGGTGGGCGTAGGCATCGAGGCAGGTATTGCGCAGTGCCGTCAAAAATCTAAGAAAGCTAACCGCTTCGTCGATCCTGCTGCGGAGCACAAGCGTATTCACAAAGAAGCCGACGAGGTTCTCGGTCTCGCTGTGGCGGCGGTTCGCGACGGGCGTCCCGATGGAAATGTCGTCCTGTCCACTATACCGCCACAGCAGCAGCTTCAGCACCGCCAAGAGCAGCATGAATGATGTGCTGCCGTGCTCCAGGTTGAACCGGCGAATTTCGGCGGTGAGTGCTTTGTCAAGCACCTGCTCCCACAACCTCCCGCGATAGGTCCGGCGCGACGGCCGCGAATAATCGGTGGGTAAGGCCAGTAACGACGGGGCGTCGGCAAGCTGCCCGCGCCAGTATTCCAACTGGGCTGCGAGCACGCCAGTTTGCAGCCAGGTGCGCTGCCAGTGCGCATAGTGCCCATACTCGATCGGCAATGCCGGAAGGCCGGCATCGGCACTCTCGCGCTCCGCCCGGTAGAGCGCATCGATTTCGCGCATCAGCACGCCGAGCGACCAGCCGTCGGCAACGATGTGATGCAGATTGAACAGGAGCCAATGCAATTCCTCGTCGAGCCGTACCAAAGTCAAACGGAACAGCGGGCCGTGCGCAAGATCGAACGGCTGCTCGGCATGGACCCGGCGAAGCCGCAACGCTTCTGCCTGCCGCTCGTCCGGCGACAGCACACGCAAATCCACCAGACTCAGTGGATCATAGGTGTGGAGCAGCCGCGGGCGCGGCTCGCCTGCCTCCGAAGGGAAGTATTGCCGAAGGCTCGCATGCCGGTCGACCAGCCGGAGCAGTGCGCGGCGCAGGACCGTCGTGTCGAGCGGCCCCGCAAGGGTGAATGCCGCAGGCATATTATAGGCCGCGGACGCTCCCTCGAACTGGGCAAGCAGCCACAGCCGCTGCTGGCCGAAGGAGAGCGGCATCTCGGCCGCCTCGATCGACCTCGCGATTGCTGGCAATGGCGCCATACCGTTTTTTGAATCGATCAGCGCTGCCAAACCGTCGATCGTCGGGTGCTCGAACAGAGCGCGCAGCGGCAGGTCCAGCGCGAATGCGTCGCGAATGGCGGCAACGAGCCGCATGCCGAGGAACGAATGGCCGCCCAGCTCGAAGAAATTGGACGTGGCACCGACCTGCGGCCGTTCCAGTACAGTTGCCCAGATCTCTGAAAGTAGCTTTTCCGTCGCACTGCGCGGCGCGACGAAGTCGGATCCGTTCCGGCGCGGCGCGGGCGGCAGAGAGCCGCGGTCGACCTTACCGCTGCTGGTGCTCGGCAGGCGATCGAGCACCAGCAACTCGCTTGGCACCATGTAGGCGGGCAGTTGATTGTGCAGCAGAGCTTCGATGCTGCCGCGCAGTCCGGCAGCATCCGGCGAAGTCGGGACGACGTAGGCCACAAGCCGCCGCTGATCCCCGGTCCCGCGAACCACCACCGCGGCCTCGCTGACCGCGGGGTGCCGGTTCAATACCGCCTCGATCTCGCCGAGTTCGACGCGGAAGCCGCGCAGTTTTATCTGCCCGTCACGGCGTCCGAGATAGGCGAGTGTGCCGTCGGCACGCCACTTCGCGAGATCGCCGGTATGGTACACCCGTCCATAATCGGGGTGATCGCGGAACTGGTCCGCCGTCAGCTCGGGTTGGCCGATATAGCCCTGCGCCAATGCGACGCCGCCGATACATACCTCGCCGGGCACACCGATCGGCGTCGTCCTCCCGGTGCCGTCCAAGAGGTGCACCTGAACGTTGGCGATGGGCCGGCCGATCGGCGGCAATTCCTGCCAATCCGCGGCGGATAAGGGCAGTTGGTAGGCGGTGACGACGTGACACTCCGTCGGGCCGTAATGGTTGTGCAGCCGGCATGAAGCCTGCGCAAAGAAGGCACGGATTGCCGGCGTAATTCGCAATTGCTCGCCGGCCGTCACCACGTCGCGCAGAAAGGGTGGCGGCCCGCCGGAGACGCCGGCCTCGGCGAGGTGCTGAAGTGCAACGAACGGTAGGAACAGCCGTTCGATGCGATAGTCGGCGAGTGCCGCAAGCAGGGCTCGGCTGTCCCGTCGCGTTTCCGCATCGATCGGGACGAGTGTGCCGCCGGTGCACAATGTGCCGAGGATTTCTTGGAAGGCGACATCGAAGGTCAGCGGCGTGTATTGCAACACCCGCGCCGGCGGTGCCAACGTCGGCTGCGCCAGCTGCCAGGCGAGTAAATTGACAAGGGCGCGGTGCGGCATTGCGACGCCCTTGGGTCGGCCGGTCGAGCCCGAGGTGTAGAGCACGTATAGCAAATCGGCCGGAAGCAGATCCGTCGGCGTTGCCGGATGCGGCGATGCGGACACTCCGATCTGCCCATCGTATTCGTCGAGGCTCAGCATCCTCGCCGCGCCCGGCAGTCGGCTTGTCAGCCGGCGCTCGGTCACTACGATCGGCGCACCGCTTTCCTCCAGTATGTAGGCGAGACGATCGACCGGGTCTTCCGGGTCGAGCGGCAGGCAGACGCCACCCGCGCGGATCGCCGCGACGACGGCGATAATCTGTCGCGGCCCGCGCGGCAGAGCGATACCGACCACTACATTGCGGTCGACCCCATTTGCCCGCAGATGGTGGGCCAACCTGCCGGCCGCCCGGTCGATCGCCGCGTAGGTGATGTTTTCGCCACCGAACTCGATTGCTATGGCGTCGGGTGTACGCGCCGCCTGCACGGCAAGCAGATCGGCGACCGTGCACTCCGACGGCCACGGGGCGGTGGTGCCACTCCAGGCGCGCAACTGTTCCCGCTCCGCCGGATCGAGCATAGTCAAATCCCCAATCCGCGAGGTCGGCGCTGTGACCAACGCTCGCGTCAGCGCGACGAAATGGCGGGCCAGGCGGGAAACCGTCTCGGCATCGAAGAGTGCGGTCGCGTATTCCCAGGTCAGCCGGATCGTCGCGCCGCGGTCGAGGGCCGTCAGAGTCAGATCGAAGGCCGCGCCGCGCTGACCGTCGATCATCATCTCGGTAAAAAGGGGCGGCGCCTCGCCGTTCTGGCCATGCTCCCGTTCATAGACAAAGACCGCCTGCACGAGCGGCGACCAGCTCGGGTCGCGCTCTGGCTGTAATGCCTCGACGAGCAGCGCGAACGGATAATCCTGATGTTCGAGCGCGTCGAGCAGCGTGCGGCGCGTCTCGCTGAGCATGCCGATGCCGTCGAGATCTTCGGGAAACCGCAACCGCAATACGACCGTATTTACAAAATAGCCGACCAGATAGCGCAGTTCCTCGCGAACGCGGCCAAGCGTTGGTGAGCCAATTAGGATATCAGGCTGGCCGCTGTAGCGGCTCAGCAATAGGCCGAACACGCTCAACAAAACCATGTTCGGCGTGGCCAAATGCGCCTGGGAGAAGTCCCGCACGGCCTGGGTCAGATCGGCAGGCAACAGGCCCGTCAGTTGCGCGCCATTATAATCTTGACGCGCCGGGCGCGGCCGGTCGGTCGGCATCTCGAGGACCGGCGGCAGTGCGCTAAGCCGATCCAGCCAGTAATCGCGCGCCGCCCGGCCGGCAGGAGATTGCAGCCAATCGCGCGACCAGCTCACGTAGTCCCGATAGCGCCAAGGCAGAGGTGGCAGATCGGTGGCATGTGCAGAGGAGCCGTAGAGGCGAGCCAGGTCGTGCGACAGGATTTCCAATGAGCGAAAATCGATCACCGAATGATGCGCGACAAACAGTAGCGCCGGGGTGGGCTGGGCACCGTTCACCACCCCGGTCAGCAAGTGCCAACGCGCCACCGGTCCGTTTTCGAGATCCAACGGCTGGTCGGCGAGTTCGGCAACCAGCCGCTCCACCGCGTCATAGGCCCATCCCGAGACGTCAGTAACGGCGAAGGCCGGCTCGGCCTCGCGCGCGATGCGTTGGACCGGCGTCCCGGCCTCGCTCGCAAAGCGGCTGCGCAACACCGGATGGCGCGTCTCGACCGCGGTGATCGCCTCGCGAAGCAGGATCGGATCGACAGCGTGGGGCAGGCGCGCGGCATAGGCGATGTTGTAGGCAAGACTGTCGCGATCGAATTCGTAGAGAAACCACAGTGCCGATTGGCCTACCGACAGTGGGTAGGGCGCGTCGGCGCGACCGGCTTCGCGCAGGTGGGCGATCAGCGCCGAGCGATGCTCGGCGATCTGCGACCGCAAGTCGTCGGTCAGGGCGTTCGAAGCGGCGCGATAATACAACCGATCATTCTGCAGATAGAGCTGGATGCGGCGCTCGGCCAATTCTTGAATGAACCCGGCGATGTTCATAATTCCCCCGTTTCCCAGGCCGGTTCGCCAATCGTTTGCTGCGAAGAAGAGGCGGCGATGCGCTTTGCCAGCTCGTCCAAGCTGAATTCTCCGAGCAGATCCGACAATGACAGCTCGATCCCCAGCGACTGCCGCAGGCGATTGCGCAAATCGAGCGCGCTCAACGAATCGAGCCCAAGGCGGGGTAGCGGAACCGCCGGGTCTATCGCCTGCCGCGGCAATTGCAGTGTCGCGCTGAGATCGCCGACAAGCCGCGCGCGCAAATCAGCCGAGGAAACCAAGTCATCATGGCCGTTGGGATGTTGCGGCTGTGCTGCCATGCGATCGGTAAGCTTGTCGAACAAGCCGGTCGGCGAGCGAGCCCGGTAGAGCTGGGCAAAGCGGGGCCAGTCGGCCTCGATGACCGCCGCCTGAGCTACGCCGGCGCCAAGCAGCGAGCCGAACGCCGCGCCGGCCCGCGCCAGCGGTAGCGGCCGCAAGCCGAAGCGCCACAAATACCGGGCCGCCGCCACGTCGAGCATCGCACTGCCCTCGATCGGGCCGAAATTCACCGCAAGGGCCGCGACGCCGCGCGTCCTCTGCCAAGCCGCCAGTCCATCGAGAAACGCGTTGGCAAGTGCGTAACCCGCCTGGCGCGGCGCTCCCCACAACGCGCCTACCGAAGAAAGGCTGACAAAGAAATCGAGGTCGGCGTTGGCGGTCAGTTGCGCGAGCGCCAGCCCTCCCTCGACCTTCCCTGGCAACAGTGCGGCGATCGCCGGCCAATCGAGCGCCTCGGCCGGGGTCTCGGCATTCACGCCGGCCGCATGAATGACGCCGCGCAGAGGAGGTCCGGTTCGGCGCCAGGCAGCCAGCTGCGCCGCCAGACGTGCCGTGTCGGCGATATCGAGAGACGCGGTCTCGACCATAACCCCCTGCGCCCGGAGGTCTGCGATAAAATTCCGGGCTGCCGCGACGGCGGGTCCACTTCTTCCGACGAGCCACAGATGGCGGGCGCCTTGCCGCACCAGCCAATGCCCCAGCGTGCGTCCGAGACTGCCAAAGCCGCCAGTGATCAGATAGCTCCCGTCGCCCCGGATCGCTACGGTGGCTTCGCGAGCGGCGTCGAACGGCTCAAGGCGCGGAACGAGGATTCCGCCACCCCGCACCGCTACCTGCCGATCACCGAGCGCCCCATACAGAACCGCAGCAATCGACGCCGCGTGATCCGGCGTCGGTGCTCCGGGCGGCAGGTCGATCAGCCCGCCCCACAGCGCCGGAACCTCGAGCGCCAGGCTCCGGTAGAGACCCCAGAGCGGCGCCTGGGCGAGCCCTTCGAGCCTATCGTCGGGCCCGGCCATCTGGGCCGCCTGGGTCGCGACCCAGAGCCGAGGCGGGACCGCCATGGCCTGAGCCGCACGCAGCAAGGGCGGCATCAATGCGACGGCGTCGCGCACGACCCCAGAGATCGTTTCGGGACGCAATGCCGCGGCCGCCGGGCTGTCGAGCGCCGACAAATGCAATACGCCTCGCAGCGGCGCATGCTCGGCCAAGAGATCGGCAATCCCCGCCGCATCGTCGGGCGCCAGCCCATTCTGATCGGCCGTGTCGCGGTAAATCAGCCGGCACTCGGCCCCGGCGGCCTCGAGGCGCCGCCGGATCGCCTCGCCCCAGCCGCCTCCGTCGGCCAGCACCAGCCACCGATCCCCGGCGCAGCGGGCGGCGGGTGCGGCTGGACCGACGGGCCGCCACTCAAGCCGATAGAGATCGGTGCCCGCCCGCGCGAGGGGCGGCCCTTCACCCGGGTAATACGGCTCGCGCTCGAACGGATGGCCGGGAATGGTGACGCGGCGGGCCCCGATGCCGGTATACTGCGCCCGCCAGTTGGGTTGCAGTCCGCGAACATAGGCCGCAGCCCGCTCGGCCCAGCCTGAACTTTCGGCCTCGTTAAAGGATGGCTGCGCCTTGTCGCCGTCGACGACCCCATGCAGCACCCCGGCGCGTACATCGCCGGCGAGCCAAGCCCTTAACCCGGCGGCCAGGGCGGCAGGTCCATCACCCAGTATCGCGAGACGGTGCGCAAAATGGTCCCGTCCGAAAGCAGCCGTGAAGCAGACATCCGACGGGTTGGCGTCGGTCGTCGCCAGGAAGGCCTCCATGTTGTTTGCGAGCAACCGCAAAGCGGTCGGCGTCTTTGCCGATAGCGGCAACAGATAGGCCGGTATTGTACCCGCACCGGCCGGCGGTGGCGGCGGCTCCTCGACCACGACATGGGCGTTGGTGCCGCCAAAGCCGAACGAGCTAATGCCGGCGCGCCGCGGCACGCTCCCGCTCGTCCAAGGGACGGTTGTCGCGCAAATTCGAACCGGAGAGGCGGACCAGTCGATCCGCGGCGAGGCAACCGCGCAATGCAGATGCGCCGGCAATGCGCCGTGCTGCAGCGCCAGCACGACCTTGAGCAGCCCGGCCACGCCGGCGGCTGCCTCCAGATGGCCGATATTGGTCTTGACCGAGCCGACCGCGAGTTCGCGCCGCTCCGCTCCGAACACTTCTGTCAGTGCGCGGATCTCGATCGGGTCGCCGAGCGGTGTGCCGGTGCCATGCGCCTCTACATAACCGATCTCGGCCGGCGCGAGACCGGCCTGCTGCAAGGCGCGGCGGACCACGCGCTGCTGAGCGACACCGTTCGGCACGGTCAGCCCGGCGCTGCGTCCGTCCTGGTTCACCGCCGAGCCGCGGATTACCGCCAGTATGCGATCGCCGACACGCTCCGCGTCAGGCAGCCGCTTCAGGAGGACGAGGCCGCAGCCTTCGGAGCGGACATAGCCGTCCGCTGCCGCGGAGAAGGTCTTGCAGCGCCCGTCCGGCGCTAGCATATGGGCGCGCGAGTGGTTGATGCTGATCGCCGGGTCCAGCATCAGATTGACGCCGCCGGCTATGGCAAGATCGCATTCGCCCGCGCGCAGGCTCATGCATGCCTGGTGGACGGCGACGAGCGAGGACGAGCAGGCGGTGTCGATCGCCAAGCTCGGCCCCTCGAGCCCGAATACGTAAGAGAGCCGGTTCGCGGCCACACTCAAGGCGTTACCGGTACCCAGGTAACCGTCGATGCGCTCCGGCTCGCGCGTGAGCCCGTACACGTAGTCACTGGTGCCGATGCCGATAAACACGCCAGTCTCTGACCCCGCCAGGCTCCGAGCGGGAACCCCGGCGTGCTCGAATGTCTCCCAGCACACTTCGAGGAGCAGGCGCTGCTGCGGGTCGAGATGGTGCACCTCGCGCGGGGCGATGCCGAAGAACGCCGCGTCGAAAGCGTACACTGCCTCGACGAAGCCGCCGTGGCGCGTCACGATCGTTCCGGGGTGCGCTGGATCCGGGTGGTAATACCGGTCTATGTCCCAGCGGTCCGGCGGAACCTCGGTGATCGCGTCAACACCGTCGCGCAGCAGCCGCCAGAAGGCGTCGGGCCCATCGACCCGTCCCGGCATGCGGCAACCGAGGCCGACGATCGCGATCCTGTCCGCGCCGTTCCGCAAGCCGCCCGCCCGCGCCGACGCCGCCTCATGCTCTGCCAGTCCGACGCGACGGAGCAGCTCTGCCGCCAGCGCGACCGGTGTCGGGAAGTCGAATGGCAGGGTGATCGGCAGCGGCCGGCCGAGATCGCGCTCGAGCCGATTGCGTAATTCGACCATGGTAAGCGAGTCGAGGCCCTGCTGAATGAAGCCGAGATCGCGACGGACGCCCGATCGCTCGCCGCCCTGGATCGCGGCGACAAGGTCGAGGATATGCGCTTCCAGGGCAGCGGTGCGCTCCGGGCCCTGATCTGATTTCAATACTTCGGCAAAGGATCTGCGGCCGTCGGGTAACGGTTGCGTGACAGCAGGTCCGGGGAGATCGAGCACCCGCTCGTCTCGAGAAGCGAGCACCGCGAGTTGCGGCACATCCATCGCAAGGACGCGGGCGAATGCCTCGACCCCTTGCTTGGCCTCGATCGGCACAAGACCCCTGCGCGCGAGGCTTTCGACTACGCGCCGGTCGGCCGCGGCTTCCGACCAAGCGCTCCAGTTGATGCTCAGGGCAGGCAATCCCCGACCGCGCCGGTACCAGGCGAGCCCGTCGAGAAACGCGCTGGCGGCGGCATAGGCGCTCTGACCAGGGTTGCCGAACAGGCCTGCCGCCGACGAGAACAGGATGAAATGTTGGAGCGGTAAAAGGCGGGTTAAGAGGTGCAGATACCATCCGCCCAGCACCTTGGGCGCCAGCACCGCATACAATCGCTCGGCGGTCTGCTGGTGCAACACCCCGTCATCGATCACACCGGCCGCGTGAACGACGCCGACGAGCGGCGGGGTGGCGGCTAGCTCCAGCACCAGGTCTCGCAACGCGGCGAAGTCGGTCACGTCGAGAGCGCGCGTCTCGACGATCGCGCAGCCGGCCGCCGGCTGCGGCGCCGGGAGGGCGGCTGCCGCATCCGCAGGAGTGCGGCCGACCAGGACGATGCGGTCCGCCCCGTTCCGTGCGAGCCACCCAGCGATGCTCCGGCCCAGCCGGCCGAGACCGCCGGTGACCAGCCATGTCCCGGCAATCGGCGTCGCCTCGGACCGGGCCGAGAGCGGTCGCGGACGCAGGCGCAACGCATAACGGCGCCCCGCGCGCCAGCAGACTTCCGGCCAAGCCTCTTTCTCCGTGCATTCGCCCAGCAACTGCTCTGCGGCAATCCCGGGCTCGGCGGCGGGGTCGAGGTCTACAAGACGGACCCGCCAGTCCGGGAACTCCTCGCGCACCGAGCGACCGAGCCCCCAAACGAGGCTCTGGAACAGGCCGGCGTTGGCGCTGAGGGGGTCGGGGGCGGCGCCGCGACTCACCAGAAGCAGACGGACGCTACGCCTGCTCTGTGCGGCAAGATCGCGCAATACGGCGACGACCCGTCCGAACCGCGTTACCATCTCGCGCGGCAGTGTGTGTTGATCGAGGTCCGTGGCGTCGGGCCAATCGAGCGCCTCAAGCACCACCGCGTGCACCGGTGCCGCGCCGTCGCCCAGCTCTTCGATCGCCGCGGTGCAATGTCCGTTGCGCTCGGCGAGGAGTTGCCGCAGTGCGTTAGCGATGCCATGCTGATCGCCAAAGATAAGCCAGTCGATTGCTGAATCCGCGGGTTGCAGCTTGACCGGTTTCCAGTGAGGGACATAGCCCCATCGCGCAATATCAGCTGACGGCGAGCCCTCGCTAGCCGCCGGCAGCGGCGGCAGTGCAAAGTGACGATGCTCAAACGGGTACCGGGGGAGGCCTGCGATGCGGCGACATCTCTTGCCGTGGTAAAATCCGCGCCAATCCGGCGCCACTCCCGCGACATGCAGTCTTGCCAAGGCATGGAGCATCGCGGTGCGCTCGTCCCGTCGCGGATACAGGCTCGGGATGCAGGCGATGCCGAGGTCTGCGAGGCTCTGCGCCGCCAGTACCGAAAGTCCCGGGCCCGGCCCGATCTCGATCGCGACATCGCAGAGCCCGCCGAGAGTCGCGACACCATCGGCGAAGCGCACCGTGTCCCGCAGATGCTGCGTCCAGTAGTCGGCGCCCGGCGCCGCCGCGAGCGGCCGTCCGTCGCGATTGCCTATCAGCGGCAGATGTGGCGGACGATAGGTAAAAGCCGATGCCGCCCGGTGGAAATCATCAAGGACCGGTTCCATCCGTGCCGAGTGAAAGGCGTGCGAGACCGGCAAGAAGGTCGTGCGCAAACCGTGAGCATTCAGATCCGGGCGCAATTTTTCGAGGACCGAACGGCTGCCGGATAAGACGCAGCTCCCAGGTGCGTTGACGGCGGCCAGCGATACCTCTTCGACCGAGATGCTATTGGCCGCGAGCATTTCGGTCAGCACCGGCTCCGCTGCGGCGACCGCAAGCATGCCGCCGCCTGTCGGCAATACCTGCATCAGTCGGCCGCGCGCGGCCACCAGTCTCAGCCCGTCGGCCAATGCAAAGACGCCGGCGACGCAGGCGGCAGCGTATTCGCCGATGCTGTGGCCGAGCAGCGCCGCCGGCTCGATGCCCCACGACCGCCACAGCTGCGCCAGTGCGTATTCGATCGCGAACAAGGCCGGCTGGGTGTATAGGGTCTGATCGAGCGATTGGGAGGCCTCTCCCCAGACGACCGAGAGCAGCCGGCACGGCAACGCGTCGCGCAGCAGCGCGTCGCACTCATCCAGCGCTGCGCGAAATACCGGCTCGGATTCATACAGTGTGCGACCCATGCCGATGTATTGGCTGCCCTGCCCGCTGAACAGGAAGCCAATGCGCGGTCGGCTCGACGGCGCTCTGCCGCGATAAACCTCGCTGCCGTTCCCCGCCGCAGCGGTGTCGAGGGCGGTACGCAGCGCCGCTGCATCAGGCGCGACAATCGCAAGCCGCTCCGATAGTGCCGCCCGTCCGATCGCGGCGGTGAAGCACACATCCGCCGGCGCGGTCTCACGACAGCGTCCGAGCCAGGCAGAATAGCGTGCAGCCACTGCATCGAGCGCGGCAGGCGTCGCGGCCGATAAGGTCAGCAGGTACGGGGGCGGCGCCGCAGACGCCGGATCGGCCGCCGGCGGAACCTCTTCGAGGATCGCGTGTGCGTTGGTGCCGCCAAACCCGAAGGAGCTGAGCGCTGCGCGGCGCGGCGCGGCCCCGGCGGATGTCCACGCTTCGGCCGTAGTCGCTATCCGAAACGGCGTTCCTTCGATGCGCAAAAGCGGATTGAGCCGATGCAGGTTGATCTGCGGCACGATATGGGCGCCACGCAGGACGAGCAGCGCCTTGATCAAACCGGCGATGCCTGCGGCCGCTTCGAGATGGCCGATATTGGCCTTGACCGAGCCGATCCAGCAGGGATTTGCCGGTGGCCGGCCGACACCCAACGCCGCGCGCAACGCGCCAATCTCGATCGGATCGCCGAGCCGGGTGCCAGTACCATGCGCCTCGACATACCCTATATCGGCGGCAAACAGCCCGGCCTCGGCGAGCGCCAGACCGACCAACTCCTGCTGCGCCGTCGGGTTTGGTGCGGTCAATCCGTTGCTGCGACCGTCCTGGTTGACCGCCGTGGCACGGATCAGGCCAAGGATCGCGTCGCCGTCGCGCAAGGCGTCGGACTGCCGCTTGAGAACGACGATCCCACAACCTTCACCACGCACATAGCCGTCGGCCTCGGCATCGAAGGTCTTGCAGCGGCTCTCGGGCGACAACATACCGGCGCGTTCGAGTGCGAGATGTAAATGCGGGCTGAGGATAAGGTTTACGCCGCCGGCGAGGGCGATCGCGCACTCCCCATGCCGAAGGCTGCGACAGGCCTGATGCACCGCCACGAGTGACGACGAACATGCAGTGTCTATCGCTATGCTGGGGCCGCGCAGGTCCAACACATAGGAAAGCCGGTTCGCGGCAATACTGAATGCGAGTCCGGTCCCGGTATGTGCGGTGATCGCCTGCGCTGCATCCGGCCTCCCCAGCTGCTGCACCCCGTAATCGGCCGCACTGATCCCGACAAACACACCGGCCGCCGATCCACGCAATGTGCCGGGGTCGATCCCGGCGTATTCGAGCGCCTCCCAGGCGACCTCCAGCAGCAGTCTTTGCTGCGGATCCATCGCTTCGGCCTCGCCGGCAGAAAGCCCGAAGAACGCGGCATCAAACCCCTCGATCGACCTCAGAAAACCGCCATGAACTCCGGGCAGCCTGGTGCTTGGGGCGATCGCAGCGCGACCATCGCGGAGTAGCTCCCAAAACTCTGCGAGGTCGTCGGCGCCCGGAAACCGGCAGGCCGCGCCGATGATCGCGATTGGCTCGGCGGTCACGACTGCGACAGGCGCGGTTGGTACGCCGTCGGCGGTATCCCCACCATTGAGATACGTAATCAGTGAGGCAACGGTGGGATATTCCCAAAGCAGCGTCGCACTCAGACCTTGGCGACCAAGCCGCTCCTCCAAGGCACCCGCCAGCGCAACCGCGGCCTGTGAGTCCAACCCCAGTTCAGCGAACGGCACGTCTGGATCGATTGTTGCCGGGTCGCAATGGATGGCGCGTGCGAGCTCGCAGCAAATCCACTGCCGCAGGTCGGCGGCCTCTTGCCTCGACGCTGAGAGATCCGCTGACTGATCAGCAACCCACATCGCCAGCGGCGTCAGTTGCTTGCGATAAAAGGCGTCGCGGCAGGCGCCGCGCTGCAGTTTCCCGCTCGATGTCTTGAAGATCCCCCCGCGCGGCAAAATGCCGATCGCCGCGACGGAAAGCCCGTGCTCGCGGGCTACAATCCCTCGGATTCTGTGAATTAAGCCCGACCAGTCGGGCTGAAGTCGTTCCGGTTCGGCTAGGATCACGAGCTGCTCGGAGTGGTCGCCGTCCGACGCAACCGCCACACAATGGTCGCGCCGCACCTCCGGACAATCAGACAGGATCGACCATTCAATATCCTGCGGATAATGATTTGCCCCAGCGATGACAATGACGTCCTTAAGCCGCCCCGTGACAAAGAGTTCACCCCCGCTGAGAAAGCCGAGGTCGCCGGTGCGCAGGAATGGACCCGCCTCAGGAGCATCGTGAACCTGGGCGCGAAAAACGGCCTTCGTCTCCTCCGCGCGACTCCAGTAGCCCGACGCGACGCTGGGGCTCGCGAACCAGATTTCCCCGACGCGACCCGGCGGACACTCGGTTCTGGTCTCAGAGTCGACGATGCGTAAGTCGGCGAAGCCATCCGGCACGCCGCAGCTCACCAGCAATCGGGAGCTGTCCGGTGCTCCAGCCTCGCCCATGTGAATGACCCGGCCCTGGGCCAGAGCCTGCGCGCACACTAGCACCGTCCGATAAAGCGCCCCACGCCGCCGGGCCGCAACGAACAGCGTCGCTTCGGCCAGGCCATAAGCCGGATAAAAGCTGTTGGCATTGAAACCGCAGGAGGCGAACGCGTCGGCGAAGCGGCGCAGGGTATCGGCACGCACCGGTTCGGCGCCGTTTCCGGCAGTCTGCCAGGTGCTAAGGTCGAGACGATCTTTCTGCTCTTCGGTAACCCGCTGAGTGCAGATTTCATAAGCGAAATTCGGCCCGTGGGAATGGGTAGCCCGATGCTCCGTAATTGTCTTGAGCCATTGGAAGGGCTGCTTGATGAGCGCCAGCGGCGGCAGAATATGGGCAGGAATGTCACGATAAAGAGGATGAAGCAGCCCAGCGACCAGACCGTAATCATGAAAATGCGGCATCCAGGTCACTTCGATGCTGCTGGCGTCGTAGCCCATGCCGCGCCCGAAGCATTCGAGATTGTCCAGGACATTTGCGTGCGTCAGCATCACGCCGCGAGGCACCGTCGTTGATCCGGAGGTGTATTGCAAATACGCGAGTTCACGGGCGCCGCCTGTCGGCATTCGCCACTCGCTAGCAAGTGAAGGCTCGACTGCGTCGGTCGCGAAAAAGCGCAATTGACGCGACGCGTCTGCGATAGTGTGGTGCAGCTCGTCGGAAAATGCTGCGGGCCCGAGGATCAGCGACGCGTCGGCATCGTCGGCGATCGCCCGTAATCGCGGTTGAGCACGCTTTGCCCGTCCGCGCTCCGGGGAGGGGAGCGGCACCGCGACGACGCCGGCGTAGAGGCACGCGAAAAATGCTACTAGGAAGTCGAGACCCGGCGGATACAGTAGCAGCGCGGTACCGCCGGGCGAGGCCTGCGTCTGCAACTGCGCCGCGATCGCTTTTGCCCGCCGTGCGAGACACGGAAAATCTAGCCGGCGGGCATTCACCCCGTCCTTCACAAATATGTAATAGCCACGAGGCGCCGAAGCACGCTGCTCCAAAAGGTCAACTAGCGTGGTGAGCTTAGCCACGGAACACCCCCCAATGCCCAAGCTGGGAGCTCGCTAACGCGAAATGATCAACATGAGTCCAAACGCGACACAAGAGGTAAAGTTAATT
>Ga0318548_10000099_pt1 | contig 17302 bp, 15 predicted proteins | sample GRESIP169b2f21_FD_203495 | JGI IMG/M metagenome (GOLD analysis project Ga0318548, IMG submission 203495) | Tropical soil microbial communities from Luquillo Experimental Forest, Puerto Rico - GRE.SIPMG.169b2f21 | ecosystem: Environmental > Terrestrial > Soil > Tropical forest > Bulk soil... | reverse complement strand
GTCGCGATCGTCAAACACGCCAACCCATGCGGTGTCGCGATCGGTAAGACCTTGCGCGAAGCGTGGGACAAGGCGCTCGCCTGCGATCCAGTCAGCGCCTATGGCGGCGTCGTCGCGCTCAACCGTTCACTCGACACGGCGACCGCCGAGGCGATCGGCCGGCTTTTCCTCGAAGTCGTAATCGCCCCGGACGTGACGAAAGAGGCGGCGGCAATTCTCGTCCGGAGAACGACGCTGCGGCTGCTGGTGACCGAAGGTGTGCCCGACCCGGCGGAGGCGGGCAAGAGCTTCCGCTCGGTGTCGGGCGGGTTCCTCTTGCAAGAGGGCGATCGGCTATCTATCGGACGGGACGCGCTGCGTACCGTGACCCGCCGGGCGCCGAGCGAGGCCGAGATCATCGATCTGCTTTTCGCCGACAAGGTCGTGAAGCACGTCAAGTCGAATGCGATCGTCTTCGCGAGCGGCGGGGCGACGGTCGGGGTCGGTGCCGGGCAGATGAACCGCGTCGATCCCGTCAGGATCGCTGCCGCGCGGGCGGCGGAGATCGGCCGGGCGGCGGGACTGCCGCAACGGCCGACCATCGGCTCTGTGCTCGCCTCGGACGCCTACTTCCCGTTTGTCGACGGGGTCGAGGCGGCGATCGAAGCGGGTGTCACGGCCATCATTCAGCCCGGGGGATCGATCCGCGACGCGGACGTGATCGCAGCGGCGGACGCTGCCGGCATCGCCATGGTGTTTAGCGGCGTGCGCCACTTTCGGCACTAAAGACGATGTCTTATCCTATGACCCGAAAGAGTAATAGTGACGCGTGATCACTTGCGCTACTTTTGGAGCACAGATGTTATAGCGGATCGAAAGGGGGCGACGCGCGTCCGGGCATGGAGAGCGATTCGGCGCGAAGCACCATCCTTATCGTCGATGATGAACTAGCCATCCTCGAATATGCCGGTGGAGTGCTGGAAGAATATGGCTATGCCGTATTGACGGCATCGAACGCGGCAAGTGCGCTGGTCATGCTCCGCAGTAACGACCGGATCGATTTGTTGTTCACCGATCTGGTGATGCCGGGATTCGATGGCATCGAATTGGCGCGCCGGGCCGGTGAAGAAATTCCCGGCCTCAGAGTGCTGTTCACCACAGGTTATTCGACAGATCCGGCCCCCAACGGTCGCGTGCTCAAAAAACCGTACAGACCGCAACAGCTTGCCGGCGCGATCGCCGATGCACTAGCCCGGTGAACCGGGCGATCGCCCGCCACGTACCCCGTCACTGCGTCCGCAGGAACGCCATCGCGACGATATCGACCGGCCAGAACAGCGCGGCCGAGTAGGCGACAGGGATTTCGGCATAGTTGCTCGTCTGGTCGGCGCTGCCGACATCGACCATACGGTGGTAGGCGAAATCGATGCAAGCCGCCGAGCCATAGAGCCAAAGCCCGATCAGCCAAGCTCGCCGGCCCATGCGAGTCTCGTCAGACGACGCGAACGTTCTTGAATTGCCACGGGTCCTCCCGGTCGAGATCTTCGGCAAACAGGTTCTCACGACCGTCGAGGGGTGTCCAGTCACCACGGACCCCGACCATCTCCCCGAGATAAGGCCTCGCGATGTCGAGTATGCGCTCAAAATCCATTTCCTCCGGCTCGACGATGCCTTGGCGCGGATGCTCGAGCGCCCAGACAACGCCCGCGAGCACGGCCGCGGTAACCTGCAATGAGGTGGCGTTGTTGTGGGGTGCGGTCCGCCGTGCCTCGGCGATCGTCAGGCGAGAGCCGAACCAATACACGCCCTTCGGCGGGCCCATCAGCAGCACACCGAGCTCGTCAGTGCCGCTGGAGATTTCCTCCATCATCAGTCGCTTGAGGCGCTGCAGCTGCCAGTTTTTGCCGGCGAATTCATGCAGGCTCAACACCGCATCGTTGCACGGGTGATAGGCGTAGTGGCAGGTCGGACGGCTGCGCACGCGGTTGCCATCCCTGAGGGTCAGATAATCCGCAATCGAGATCGATTCGCCATGGGTGATCAGAAACCCATGATAGGGACCCTCGAGCGGCGTCCAGCTGCGTACAAGGGTTGCCGCGCCGGGTCGCAACAGATAGATCGCTGCACCGCAGCCGAAATCGTGCCGGCGCCCATCCCTCGGGAAATGCCGTTCATGGGTGCCCCACCCGAGTTCCGCCGGTTGTGATCCTTCGCTGACGAACCCATCAATTGACCATGTGTTGACGAATTCGCCCGGTTCCTTGGGGGTCATGGCGACCTGGGTGTCCCGTTCGGCGATATGGATGACCTTGACGCCGAGTTGTTCGGCCAACAGGGCCCAATCGGTGCGCGATCTCGGGGCGGAAGCACCAAGCCCCGATGCCTGAGCGAGATCGATCAGCGCCTGCTTGACAAAATGCGAGACAAGCCCGGGATTGGCGCCGTGGGTGAGGACCGCAGTAGGCCCGCCGGGATACTGCCGACGGAGCGCCAGCGCACTCTCGCGAAGCGCGTAGTTCGAACGTGCTGAAGGCGGCAAGCTCGGATCGGTATAACCGCCCGGCCAGGGCTCAATGCAGGTGTCGAGATAAAGCGCGCCTTTGTTCTGGCACAACTCAACCAGCGCAACGCTGGACACATCGACTGAGACATTGAGCAGAAAATCGCCGCCGCTTATCCCCGATTCGAGTATCGCCCGATAGTTTTTCTGGGTCAAAGCCGTTTCGATGAAGCGAATGCCGTAGTCGGCGGCGATAGCGCGACCGCGCGGCTCGGCCGTGATGATAGTGATTTGATCGGGACCAATCTCAAGATGGCGCAGAAGCAAGGGCAAAACGCCTTGGCCAATACTGCCAAAGCCGACGATAACGAGGCGCCCGGGGAAGGCGACGTGCTTCTTGTCGAACATGCCAACCGAACGATGATCGAACTGACGAAACCCGTACGGTCAGAGTGTGGTGTTGTCAAGCCATGCACCCGCCAATCTTCCCCGACGGCTTCCGAACGCCGAACCCTGTCCAGCGAGGAATTGAATCGGCGCGCAGCGCAGCTACTGTGCAGCCGCCTTTATGGAGACCGCGGAATATGATCAAATTGGCGGCGGCGATCTTCTTCAGTCTGGCTCTCGTGCCGGGGGCCGCGTCCGCCCAAGCGAAGAGCAGCAAAGGTAGCGGGTACGAGCAGCTGAATCTGTTCGGCGAGGCGTTCGAGCGCATTCGCCAGGATGCAGTTGAGCCTGTCACCGAAGCTAAGCTGATCGGAGCGGCAATCGCCGGCATGCTGTCCGGCCTTGACGCACGCTCAGCCTACATCAGCGAAGCGGCATTTCGGGCGTTGCAAACACCAGCGAATGATAATGCTACCACCCTAGGACTGGTGCTGACGATCGGAAACGGTCAGTTGCAGGTGATTTCGCCGCAGGACGGATCACCGGCGGCGCAAGCCGGCATTAGACCCGGCGACGTCATCTTCACGATCGACAAGGAGCCGGCTTACGACATGACCTTGGGCGAGGCCGAGCAAAAGCTGCGCGGTCCGATCGGCAGCGAAATTCAGCTGACCTTGCGCCACGGCACCGAGAAGCCGATCGATCTGACGCTCAGGCGCGAGGCGTACAAGCTTCAGACCGTGGTCGGGCGCGTCGAAGCGGGGAACATCGGCTATCTCCGCATCGCCGGGTTCGACGGCGCAACCCAGGCCGCACTCGCCGCCGCGGTGCAGGACCTCCGGCAAAAGATCGGCAGCAAGTTGATCGGCCTCATCCTCGATCTGCGGAACAACCCCGGAGGCGCTTTCGATGCTGCGGTCGCCGTGGCCGACGCCTTCATCGACAAGGGTGACATCGTCGTCGTCAAGGGCCGCAAACCCACGAGCGTCAAGCGGATCAGCGCCACCCCGGGCGATCTTGCCGACGGTCTGCCGCTCGTCGCGCTGGTCAACGGCGGCACGGCGCGAGAGGCCGAGCTCGTCGCCGGCGCGCTGCAAGATGATCGCCGAGCTGTACTGCTCGGCACTCAGACCTTTGGCGAGAGCTCGATCGAAAGTGTGATTCGGCTACCCGGCAATGGGGCCATCCGTTTGACCACCGCCCGCTTCATGACGCCGACAGGCCGGCAGATCCAGGGGAAAGGTCTCGAACCTGATCTCGCTGCGCTGCCCGTGAAGCTCGAAAAGCTGGCGCAAGGTGAGAGGCGTCGCGAGGCGGATCTGCGCGGCGCCCTGAAGAACTCCGATCCGATCGCACCGAGCAGCAAGCCGCCCGCGGACATCGCTCCCGACGCGACCGCCACTCCGGACGTGTCGGAGGCTGCCTCAGTCGCAACCAGCGATATCGGTTCAGCCGGCGACGAGCAATTGAGTCAAGCCGTGGACGTGCTGCACGGCTTGGCCCTGGTCAGCAGCCGCGCGATCCAGTAAAACCGGCCGCCCCGCACATACGGGTTCTCCACCTGCGCGTGTCGGCTGAGGTTGAGGGATGAGTCTGCGCTATCCAGCATAGACTAGTCGCATGTTTGACTATGACTGAGGTCAGAGAGCGAGTGAAGTCGAACGATTCTGCTGTACGTCTCACCCGTGCTCGCGTCGCCGCGCAGATCCCATCGGTCAGGGTCGTCACCTACAATATTCATACCTGCATCGGCGTCGACCGGCGCTACGATCCGGGCCGAATCAGCACGGTGTTGAGGGAGATCGATGCCGACATTGCTTGCCTGCAGGAAGTGGCCGCCCGCCGCCGGAGCGAACGGCACGCCGACCAGTGGGCCTATCTCGGTGCGGCCACCGGCTGCCGGGTCATCACAGGCACCGGCGTCCGTCAGCATCGCGGGCGGTTCGGCAACGCGATCCTGACCCGGTTTCCGGTGCTCGCAGCGCGGTTAATCGATCTAACCGTCGCCGGCTACGAACCGCGCGCGGCGATCGATGCGGACGTTCTGATCGGCGAACGAGTGCTCCGAGTCATCGCCACCCATTTCGGCTTGCACGCCGCGGAACGGCGTCAACAGGCGAAGCGACTGATGGCAGCGCTCGGGGAACCAGTTTCGGCGAACCGACGCAAAGCCCATGCGGTGCTGCTGATGGGCGATCTGAACGAGTGGCGGGGGCGACGTGGTGCGATCCGTTCGCTGGATCGACATCTCGGACCGAGTGCGGCCGCGCGCACGTTCCCATCATGGATGCCGGTGCTGGCACTCGACAGGATCTATGCGGACGGACCGGCGGTACTGCGCGACGTTGGCGTCTATCATTCCCCACTCGCCCGCCTCGCCTCCGATCACCTGCCTCTCGTCGGCAGATTGTGCTGGAGCGCACGCGACCTGCGGGATCGCGAGCGGCTCCGGGCATCGCACCACCGGGTGAGACCGCAAAGCAATAAATCGGCGAATAAGTGAGCGCGGCGCGTCCACGTGCCCGGCAATTGACGACGGATCATCGGTTATCCGTAATCGGTCGAGCAGGGTTGCATAGCGCGGCGTGCCAGTCTAATCAGTCCGAGTGCCACCGAAGAGAAACCCGCTCAATTTGAACGCGCTGCAGCTCCGGACGCTGACCCTGCTGCAGGAACTCGCGCGACTTCCCGACTATTCGCGGCCAGGCGATGAGCCTGGCAGCGTCGTCATCGCCGGCTTACCCGTGGCGCATGGCGACCATTTTCACATTGGGCAGGCGGTCGTCGCGTCGCATAACGCCACCGGGCTGCGCAATCCTGCCGTGTGGCGCGCGCTCGAGCGTAAGGGTCTGGTCCATTACCTGCCGGACTGCGCCGTGCTAACCCCGCTCGGGATCGGCTACGACACCGGGCTGCGCAAGGCGATCTTGAGCGTCGAGGGTCACTGACGCGTTCAATCGCTACCAGCAGAAGCTCCGTGCAACAGCGACCGGGCAGTAAGACACTTCGCGCAGCGCCGCCGCGATTCGCTCGAGATCCGGTGGTTGGCCATCGATAGCACCGAATTCATCGGCATGGATGCCGCCAACGACTAGAACGCTATCGATGCCGGCCCCAGCCGCACCGGCGATGTCGGTGCGCAGACTGTCGCCGATGGCGACGATGCGCGAGCGATCGTCGATACCGAGAAGCCCGAAACAAGTTTCGTAGACCGAGCGGAAAGGCTTGCCATGCCAGCGTACGAGCCCCCCGCGTTCCTCGTACCACTGCGCCAATGCGCCGGCGCAGAGAGCGAAACGGCCACCATGCATGACGACGAGATCCGGATTGGCGCACACCATCGGAAGACCACGCTCCAGCGCGCGCCGCAGTAGCGGCGCGTAATCCTCTATACGGTCGTCCCAGCCTGCGGGTCCGGTATTAAGGATGAACTCCGCTTCCTCCGCGGTTTCGACGAGTTCAAGCCCGAGCCCCTCGCGGATCCCGCTGTCGCGCTCTGAGCCGATATGCACGCACCGCCGGCCAAGTACCCCGTAAAACGAATCATCGCGCCGGGAGAGGCTTTGCCACGCTTCTTCACCCGAGGACATGACATTGTGGTAAAGCCCGGCGGGCACGCCGATCCGATCAATGCGCTCGACGACGTCTCTGGCTCGCCGTGGCGCATTGGAAAGCAGCACGATGCGCTTGCCCGCCTCGATCAAGCTGCGAAGGCATTCCAGGGCACCCGGCATCGGGGCAACACCGTCATGTACCACGCCCCAAAGATCGAGAATAAACCCATCGTAGCGCGGCGCCAGCGGCCCGATACCTCGAATCAGCCGAATTCCCATGGTGCTCCTTAAACCAGATGAGTTCGACAGCTTTGGCGAAAAGCTATATGGTTTCCAGCTTCAGATCGAGGATACTTGTGCAGGCGCGGACTTTTCGTATCCTCCTCAAAGGGGGTGATCATATCTCATGCCTGCGCGATATTCTGGAATTCTCGCGGCGGCGTGTCTGCTGATTTGTTTGCCGGTGCTCCCGGCCACCGGGGCCGAACCGTTGTCCGATCGCCAAATCATCCATGTCTTGAACCGACTCGCCTTCGGGCCAACGCTCGAAGATTTCAACCATGTTAGGTCGATCGGTGTTGACCGTTACATTGCCGAGCAGCTCGATCCCGGATCGATCCCCGAACCGTTCGAACTGCAGTGGCGCATCGCTGCGCTGAATACGCTCCGCTATGACGCGGCTCAACTCCGGCAGCTCTACGGACCGCTGACTGGCATCCGTGGCTTTAGGCTTCCTCCGGAACTGGAGAAGATGCAACGCGAGCGCGCACGGACCATCGTCCAGCAGGCCGCTGAAGGGCGGATCCTCCAGGCCGTTTTGAGTCGGCGTCAGCTGCAAGAGGTCATGGTCGATTTCTGGTTCAACCACTTCAACGTCTTTGCCGGGAAGGACTTAGATCATTTGTGGATCGGCGACTACGAGCAGCGGGCAATTCGTCCTTTTGTGCTGAGCCGGTTCCGTGACCTGCTCTTTGCCGCGACGAAACACCCGGCGATGCTCGTCTATCTCGACAATACGCTGAGCACAGCCCCCGGAAGCCCACGCGCGCGCGGCAACAGAAGTGGACTCAACGAAAATTTCGCGCGCGAGGTCATGGAACTACACACGCTCGGCGCCGATGGCGGCTATACCCAGGAGGACGTGATTACTTTGGCGCGTATCTTGACGGGGTGGAGCATCAATCCGCCGGACGCCCGCGAATTTCCCGACCATGCCGCCGTATTCGAGGGTGCTCGCCACGACTTCGGCCCCAAGGTCTTTCTCGGGCATGTACTGCGGTCGAAGGGTAAGGCCGAAGGGGAGGAAGCGCTCGACATTCTTGCAAAGAGCCCCGCGACCGCCCGTCACATCGCCTTCGAGCTGGCGCAATATTTTGTCGCCGACGTGCCGCCGACGCCTCTCGTCGAGCAACTCGCCGCGCGGTTTCTCGCGACCGATGGCAATATTCGAGAGGTGCTGAGCACACTTTTCGTCAGCCGCGAGTTCTGGCAGAGTTATAGCCAAAAGTATAAGACGCCTTATCACTTCGTTGTCTCGGCAGTGCGTGCGGCCAGCGCTCCGGTCGACAACACCCGCCCGCTGCTCGGCGCGATGACCCAGCTCGGCATGCCGTTGTTTGGCTGCCTGACCCCCGACGGTTACAAAAACACCGAAGGCGCATGGCTGAGCCCAGACGCGACCGCCCGCAGGATCAACTTTGCGACGGCGCTCGCTCTAGGCAACCTGCCGATCGGCAGCCTGGTGACCGGCGTCGCACTCGGCGCTTACTCGGACCCACCGCGACCACATGCGACGAGCCCGGTTAACGCCGCAGCTCTTGAGGAAATATTCGGCTCAACCATGAGTACAGCAACCCGCGAGGCCGTGGCTGAAGCTCCGCCGGGCCTGCGCGCCGCCCTAATCCTAGGCAGTCCCGATTTTATGCGCCGCTAATGATGACGCGGCGTTCGACCGCTTTTCCGGGCCTCGTCATGCGCGGCCGGAGGCCTTGCGCCCGATTTCCAGTGCCGCAAAGGAATAGGTAGGCCCGGGCATTAGATAGCGGAATCCTTTCTCCATCAATGCCTCGACATTCTTGCTGTCGACATGCGGGTGACCGCATGCAACATTGTATTGCTTGCAGATCGCCAAGATCTCGTCGATGGCCGAAGCCACTGTCGGGTGGTCGTATTGCCGGGGATAGCCGAGATCCTGAGACAGGTCGCCCTCACCGATGATTACCACGCCGATACCGGGTACCTGTTGGAGCATGTGCGGCAGGTTTTTGATCGCCCGCGTCTCCTCGCACATGATCGCGACCAAAATCTCGCCCTGTGGGTTGAGCGGCCAAACATCGGCGCACGCATAATATTCCGGCTGGGTCAGCCCCCAATAACGTGACGCCGCGGCTGGTGCATCCCCGCGCTGACCCGGGGGCTCGAAGTAGGCGGCCGAGCGCGGGCGCGGGTACCGACATGCGGTAACCGCGTTGCGCGCTTCCTCGACGGTACTCACATGCGGCCACACAATCCCATAGACCCCTTGATCGAGGACTTGCTTGGCGACCCATTGGCTGATTTCGCCACCGTTAGGCGGAATCCGCACGAATGGCGTCACCGCCGGTGCCAGGCTGCCGGCGCGCAGGATCTGTCGGCGATCCAGCATGAATTGGAGGCAGTCGCGTAAGGCACGGATATCGTAGGGTCGGTGCTCCATCTCGAACACAACCCCGTCATAGGGCGCGGCATTGATCGCCTGGGCCGCCCCGATCTCCGCCGGCGAAAAGGTGACAAAAGTGGGCTTGCCCTGCTCCAGGGCCCTGATCACGCCGTTCAGTCGAGGGATTTCGGCCATTATTTGTCTCCTTCCCCAAGAAAGTCTAATCGTACGAATTCGCTCGGCGCATGGTCAACCTCCGGCCGAGACGACTATCCACCGCCTGCCGGTATCTTACGATAACGGCCCGAGATAATCGCGCACGCCATCCTCAAGGGAGTAAAACGAGGCGTCGAAGCCGGCGCGCCGCAACTTCGTGACGTCTGCGCAGGTGAAATATTGATATTGCGCTCGCAGCTCATCCGGGGTGTCGACAAACCGAATATTCGGCGTGCATCCAACCGCCGCGCAGACGGCGCGGACGAGGTCGAGGAAAGTCCGTGCGATGCCGGTTCCCACATTGAATAATCCGCTCGTCTCGGGATGCGCCAGCAGCCAGCTGACGACGGCAACACAATCCTTGACATAGATGAAATCGCGGAGCTGGCCGCCGTCGGGGTAGCGCGGATCGTGCGATTTGAACAGTGTTACTGCCTCACCGGCTTTGACGCTCGGAAATATCTTCGTGACGAGCGACTGCATGACGCCCTTGTGAGTCTCATTCGGACCATAGACATTGAAGAACTTGAGCGCGGCCCATTGCCCCGGTGTTGCGTGGCCGCGAGTTACGTCGTCGACCACGCGACGATCCACAAGATGCTTGCTCCAGCCGTAGGCATTGAGCGGGCGCAGTGCCGCGAGTGCAGCCGGGGTCTGCTCATCGCTGAAACCGGCGCTGCCATCGCCGTATGTAGCAGCAGAAGAGGCATAGATCAGCCTTACTGCGTTTGCGGCGCACCATCCCCAGAGGTCCAAGGTGAGGCGGATATTGGTCGCTACGAATTTGTCGACGTCTTTCTCCGTCGTGGAGGAGATCGCTGCCATATGCACGACCGCAGCCATTTTGTCGCCGTGGCGAACCAACCACTCGCGCAAGTCGTTTGGATGAACGATGTCATGTAACCGAGCCGCAGCGATGTTGCGCCACTTCTCGCCCGATCGGAAAAGGTCGCAGACAACAACGCGTCCCCCGGCCTTAGTTAACTCGAGGACGATGTTGGAGCCGATGAACCCGGCGCCTCCCGTCACGAGGATCAGATCGTCACCGGAAAAATTCTGAACTGCCGGCATGATCCTTTCTCTCGATTACGAAATGTGCACAGCCAACTGCGACTTCTTAGAGTCCCCCTCCTGAGCTGACCGAACCCTTTACGACAATCCCGGTAATTACTGGCCCGGTGATCGTGTTCAACAGCGTAAAAAACTTTTGCAGCTCATTCAACCGGGCATTGGCGACGTAGATGACGTCTTTGTCTTCTACCGGAAAGCGCTGGGCGAAAAAATAAGAATTGGCATCGCTGAGATCGAGACGGTAGACGACGGGGGAGCTGCCACCGGGCCCGGTTGCCAGAGCGGAAGCTTTCAGAGCGCCGACCACCGCGGGCGGCTCGAACCGAAACAAAAAGACTCCCGCCGGATCCGCGCGCAGGTCTTGCAACCCTCCCGCCTTCGCCAGCGCCTCAGCCAACGTTATCTTCTCGGCGCCAAAGGTCACCTGCATGTTCTGCCCCGTTGCGCCGAATACCGAGAAGGTTTGCGGGATGCGAACTAGCGTCAACACGTCCCCGGGCCACGCATAGATGTTCTCGGCAGGTTCCGATACCAGCTGCTCCATCGGAATCGTAGCGGTGACGCCGTTGCGCGAAAGCCGTACGAAAGTCTCATAGACTGGGGATTTCGCCCCGCCCGCCAGAGCGATCAAATCTAGGAGGCGATCGCCGTTGATCGAGAGCGGTACCCTGGCGCCGGCCACGACCTCTCCTGAGACTGTTGCCGTGTTGGTGATGCTTCTCGTAATATTTACAAGCACCTGTGGCTCGATCGCTTTCTCGGCAAGACGCTGCTCTATCGTACGTTGGACTTCAAGCGACGATTGCCCGGCGACATGAATGCGGTCCGCGAAGGGCACGCTGATCGCGCCGTCGCGGGCAACCACCTGGTCGGGGATGGTAACGCTTCGCGATCCCGGCGAAACACCGGTGGTTATCCCTCCACCAAAAAGCCCTCCCCCGGCGGCTTCCCAAATCGTCACGGTGATCGCGTCGCCGATCCCGATCTTCGAATCGGGCGGCTTGCCGTATTGCCGAAACCGGCTTTGGAAGCTCTCGGCCGGCCGCGCCAAGAGTGCCGAGACGACATTGTTGTCCACGTCGACAATGTCAAAGCGCGCCTGGTCGTCCTTGACTGCTTGGTCCACAACTTGACCGGTGGTTGGCCCTGCGGTCGGCAATGTCGAGCACCCGCCGAGCGTGGCGCCGGCTAGGCTAACGAGAATAGCAGCAAACTTCATTGTGCGGCACGGTTTCACAATCAAGACGCATTTTCTATCACAACGGGCCGAGAAACATGAAGTCGCCAAATATGCTGCCCACGTCGTACGTTGGATAATCGCCGATGTGAAGTCTTGGCGCGTCAGCGTATGGGCGCGCCGCCTCGCCGCGGCGCTCGGCTTCCGATCTTACCTAGACGACCTGTAGCTGTGTTGCGATCAAACGCGATGCATAGACACCCATCCAGCCGGCCGGATCGAGCCAACCCTTTTCATTGCGCGGCGGGCGAATCGCCCGGATATGGGCATCGGTTATCTCGGAGAGGCCGCCGATTGGGCGCGGCGGGTCGAACTCGGTTGACCAGAAGAAGTGGGCGATGCCGCCGACTTCGTGCTTGGCGACCAGGCAGTTCGGGGCGCCACCCGCCCGGTTGTACAGCCCGACGGCCGAATAGTTTTCCTGATGGTTTACCATCATCACGCCTTCCGTCCCCGGAAAGGCATATTTCATCGCAGAGAACCAACGGCACAGCGCCGCGAGCTCCCGTTCGGTAAATTCGTACTTGGTTGGCGCCGGATCAGTCCGCGGCGGAACACCCCGCACCGTCAATGGGAAAGGCACAATATTGGTTTGCTCGGACACTTCGTCCCGTTCGCCCCCGATTATCTGGCCGCGTCGTGAACGGCCGTAGTCCCCGCTTTCCCCGCTCGTACGCGCTTTCGACTCTATCGCTTCGTTCCCGATGCCGGGCCGCGGCAAGCGAGACAGCGGAGCTTTTGCCAACTACTTATCAATCGGTGATCGATACAGCGCGCAGACCAATTTCGATTCAAAAAATACTATCGGAGTGCGTTTCCGAGTCAATCGAGCTCATAAGCGCAACGCGGTTTTTCTGCCAACTGTGATCAACCGGCAACAGTGACAGATAGGCGACAGTCTCTTAAACTCCAAGTTTGGTCGGCCGGCGCGCCCCGCAAGGAAGCCCCTGACCACTTGGGGTTTCCGACTTTCCTTCCGCTACCCCTTATGGGGACGCGCTGCACGAGCCGGACCTTCTATCGCCCACGGCCTCAGGGACAGCGCCGAAAATCTCCGCCAAATCAGCGGTCTCTCCGAATCGCCACGCTTGACCCGCCCACGCTGTTCTGTTACAGAGCGCAACGATGCTGACCAAGCGCTTCGAACTTCGACTTACCCGCTCGGCGTCCTGACGGACGCCGAGTTCTTGCTGTTCCCGGTCTGGGAACCCTCTCGCGCTCGGTAGCACTGATGCCTGCAACCCATTTGATCAACCGATTCGCCCTTCGCCTCACGCCGTCGGCGGACGATACGCGAGCTCTGTGGCTGCGACTTAGCGGCGGCCGGCGGCGCTGACGCCTGCTGGCTGCGAATCCTTCCGATCACAGAACCGCCGTACTGGCGGTGTTCCCTACAGTCCCTACAGTTGGAGTGTCCGATGTCTGGCATGCCCATCCACAAATACCGCCCCTTCGCGCCCGTCGATCTGCCTGACCGGCGCTGGCCGATGCGGGTCATTGATCGGGCGCCGCAATGGTGCAGCGTCGATCTGCGGGACGGCAACCAGGCGCTGGTCGAGCCGATGGGACCCGACCGCAAGCGTCGGATGTTCGATCTTCTGGTCAAGCTCGGCTTCAAGGAGATCGAGGTCGGTTTCCCCTCGGCTTCGGAGACGGATTTCATGTTTGTCCGCGAGCTTGTCGAGCACCGGCTCGTCCCCGACGACGTTACGATCCAAGTGTTGACGCAGGCGAGACCCGAACTGATCAAGCGCAGCTTCGAGGCGATCCGAGGAGCGCGGCGCGCCATCATGCACCTCTACAATTCGACATCGACATTGCAGCGGCGGGTCGTCTTCGCCCTCGACAAGCCCGGGATTGTCGACATCGCGGTGTCCGGCGCCAGGCTCATTCGCGACCTCGCCGCGACGATGCCGGAGACCGAGGTGGTCTATCAATATTCGCCCGAGAGCTTTACCGGGACCGAGCTCGACTTCGCGGTCGAGATCTGCGAAGCGGTGATGGATGTCTGGCGACCGAGCCCCGGGAAGAAAACGATCCTCAACCTTCCCGCGACCGTCGAAATGGCAACGCCGAACATCTACGCCGATCAGATCGAATGGTTTGGCCGCAATATCCGCGACCGCGACTGCATCACCCTCAGCCTGCACCCGCACAACGACCGCGGAACTGCGGTGGCAGCTGCCGAGTTGGCCATAATGGCTGGCGCCGATCGTGTCGAAGGCACGCTCTTCGGTAACGGCGAGCGCACTGGCAACGTCGATATCATGACCTTGGCATTGAATCTCTTCAGCCAAGGCATCGACCCCGGCCTCGTGATCGGCGACATCGACGAGATTGTTCGTACCGTCGAGCACTGCAATCAACTCCCGGTTCATCCCCGCCATCCTTACGCCGGCGAGCTCGTCTATACGGCCTTCTCGGGCTCGCACCAGGACGCGATCAAGAAAGGTTTCGAGGCGCTCGCAAAGCGCAACGACACGTTGTGGGAGGTTCCCTATTTGCCCATCGATCCGAAGGATCTGGGCCGCACCTATGAGGCGGTGATCCGGGTCAACAGCCAGTCGGGCAAGGGCGGTGTCGCCTATGTGATGAAAACCGATTACGGCCTCGACCTGCCGCGCGGGTTGCAGATCGAGTTTTCGAAGCAGGTGCAGGAAGTCGCCGACCATACCGGAAAGGAACTCACCAGCACCGACATCTGGTCGCTCTTCGAAGACACCTATCTGCGGCACGACGGCGTCGTTCTGAGAGACTACAACCTCCTCCCAGAGCCGCGCGCCGGCGAGCGGCGCATCGCCGCGACAATTGCCGTCGACGGAAACGAGCGCCACATCGAAGGCGTCGGCAACGGGCCGATCGCCGCTTTTGTCGACGCGCTCCGCCGCGATTGCGACATCGCGCTGAGCGTTCTCGACTATCACGAGGATGCGGTCAGCGCCGGTGCCGATGCTCAGGCGGCCGCCTACGTGCAGATCCGCGACGGCGGCGATGCGACGCTTTACGGCGTCGGCATGGACAGCGACATCGTCACGGCCTCGCTACGCGCGGTCGCCAGCGCGGCAACCCGCGTTCTCCACCAAACTCGAGGCCGCTAGCGGTAGCCTCAGGCCACGCGGTCGCCCTGCCTGATCTCGACCGTGCGGTTGTCGACCGCAGGCAGCATGCGGGCGGGATCGCGGGTGACGACGACATCGAGGACGGTTGGCCGGGTGCGCTCGGCGAGACCCTCGCGCAACGCCGCGCCGAGACGCTCGGGGTCCTCGACCCGGACGCCGCCACACCCCATTGCGCGCGCGATCGCCGCGTAATCCATCTCGACAAGGTCGGACGATTGGTAGCGGCCGCGGAACATCGCATGCTGCAACGCCTTGACATAGCCTGATGCGGCGTTGTTGACGACGACGATCGTCAGCCCCACCCCGGCCCGCCGCGCGGTCTCGAGCTCCCCCAACATCATGTTGAAACCGCCATCGCCGGTGATCGCGACGACCGGCGTTTGCGGAGCCGCGAGCGCCGCCCCGATCCCGCCGGGTAATCCATAGCCGATCGATGCCAGACCGCGATCCGGGATGAAATGACGCCCAGGCGACTTCGTGTCGTAAAGCAGCCCGGTCCAGTGGCCGGCAAACCCGCCATCGGCGACCAGAATGCTGTCCGCCGGCAAAGCAACGTTGAGCTCACGGCAGAGCCGCGCCATGTGGATTGGCCGTTCGCTCGAATCCAGGCGCGCTGCGGCTTCCTGCCGCCAGGCTGCCATGCGCACCGGGATTTCGCCGATATAATCCGTACGTGCGGCGCGGGCCCGTTTGGCATCGTCGGCGAGCGCTTCGGCGAGATCCTCGAGCCCGGCTCGGGCGTCACCCCACAATGCCACCGTGGCCGGGCGGCACCGCCCGATCTCCTCGGCGAGGATGTCGAGGTGAACGAGCGGAATCCTCTCCGGCGGCAGGGCGTAGCGCTTGGTCGCGATCTCGCCGAGCTTGCAGCCGACGACCAGCAGACAGTCCGAGGCTTCGATCAGCTCGTTTGCGATCCGTGAATAGCGGCCGAATAACCCGATCGACAGCGGATGGGTGCAGGCGATGCCGCCCTTGCCGCTCATCGTGTGGGCGATTGGGATCGACTGCGCCTCGGCGAGGGCAAGGAGCGCCTCGTATCCCGCCGAGAGGTGAATGCCGCCGCCGACCAGAATCAACGGGCGCTTGGCATGGACGATCAGCGCGGCGGCGCGGGCGATGTCGGCCCTGTCAGGTCGAATGCGGCGCGCCGGCGCGCTCAGAGTTGTCGGGTCGATCGCAAAATCCTCGGCGGTAAAGTCGTGCTCGCCGTGGCAGACATCCTCGGGAACATCGAGCAACACCGGCCCCGGCCTGCCGGAGGTCGCTACCGTGAAGGCACGGCGCAGCAGCTCGGGCACACGACTCGTCAGCTCGACCCGTATCAGCTCCTTGACAGCCGGCCGCAAGATCTCGGCCTGCCGGCATTCCTGCGTCATGTTCTTCCAGGAATGCGCACGGTTGGTGTCGCCGGCGAGCGCGATCATCGGGGTCCCGGCGTTCAACCCTTCGATAAGGCCAGTCACAAGATTGGTGGCGCCGGGCCCGAGTGTCCCGTCACAGACCCCGGGGCGGTTGGTAACCCGAGCGTAGGCCTCCGCGGCAAAAGCACCGCAGCGCTCGTCGTTGATCAGGAAGTGGCGCATGCCGAGCTGAGCCAGCGCATCGTAGAACGGCAAAAGCTGAAACCCGCCCATGCCGAACATCGGCCCGACCCCGGCCAATCGCAGCATCTCGGCGAGCGCGCGGCCGCCGTTCATGCGGCCCGCAGGTCGGTTGCTGATCCGCTCGGTGTCGGTCATGCGCGTCTCCCCATTCAGGCCGTTACCCGGCGGGTAATCGCAACGAATTCACGCGCCGCCATGCCGGGAACGATGCCAAGCGCGGAGGCGCGACGGTTGACCCGGCTCAGGATACCATCCTCGTAGGTCGAACGTGCGTCGCCGATGCGGGCGCTCGCCGCCGCGACGGTGCCGGCGGCGATGCCGCGAGCCTCGAGCGCCGGAAGGCGGGTCACGCCGGCCTCGTCGACGCCGATCCCGGCGTCGTTGAACAATGCGGCGAGCGCATCGTATTTGAGGGCGGTATCCGGCCGACCGCCGAGGAGGCCACCGTGCGATCCGGTAACGACGATGGTCCCGATGTGCTCGGCACCAACCAGCGAGGCCGAATCGAGCGCCCACGCGGCAGGCGGTTCCGCGACCAGGAGAAAGGCTCCTTCCCGCTCGGGCGGCGGCTCGCGTCCGCCCGCCACGGCTCCCTGCAGCAAGGCCGCCGCGTCCCGGCACGTCATGCCGACGCGGCAGCCCAGAGCCCGTGCCGAGGCGTTGGCATGAGTCACGAGCCCACGCGCCATCATATCGCCGCCGTCGCCGATGCGCGCGGTATCATAGCCAACGGCCGCGGCCGGGATTTCGAACCCTTCGAGGTATTCGAGCCCGGCGATCCCGGCCTGATCGCGCCCGACCCCGGCATCGTTGAAGATCGCCGCGGCGACCCGGAGCTTACCCGCGAGGTAAGCGGCGTAGATGCCGCCATGTGAACCGTTAACGACGACGGCACCCGCCGCCTCGGGCCCGACGCGGGTGATGCTGTCGGCGGTCAATATCGGCGGTAGTTCCGGCACGGGTCTCTCCCAAACTGGAAGACCTGCTCATCATA
>Ga0318548_10000060_pt1 | contig 20288 bp, 24 predicted proteins | sample GRESIP169b2f21_FD_203495 | JGI IMG/M metagenome (GOLD analysis project Ga0318548, IMG submission 203495) | Tropical soil microbial communities from Luquillo Experimental Forest, Puerto Rico - GRE.SIPMG.169b2f21 | ecosystem: Environmental > Terrestrial > Soil > Tropical forest > Bulk soil... | reverse complement strand
CTCCAGCGGAGTCCGAGGTGCTGGTAGCGGTCAGCACCTCGCGTCTGTCTTGCAAGAGGGCCGGGAAAACGCGAACATTGATGCCGGTTTGGGATTCATCTGGAGAATCTCGGGTTAAACCATCAACGCCTCGGGCAATTGCCCGTGGGTGATCTGGAAGAAGAAGTAACCGCATGTCCGATTCAACACGGTGTGGTGCATGACGCGGGATTTCTGGCGCGGCAAGAAGGTATTCGTTACCGGCAACACAGGCTTCAAGGGGAGCTGGCTGAGCCTGTGGCTTGCCCACGTGGGCGCCCGGGTCCAGGGCTATTCCCTCAAACCACCCACCAAGCCGAGTCTCTTCGAGCTGGCGAAGGTTGGCGAAGTGGTTCCGACCATCGAGGGCGATATTCGCGATTTGCCGCGCCTGTCGGCCGAGATGGCGAAGTTCGGCCCTGACATCGTGCTGCACCTCGCGGCGCAGACCGTGGTGCTGTCCGCCTACGAGGATCCGATCGAGACCTTCTCGACGAACGTTGTCGGTACGGCGAGCGTGCTCGAGTCGGTCAAACGGCTGCCTGGAAAGTGCACCGTCGTCAACATCACGACGGACAAGGTGTACGAGAACGTCCACTGGGTATGGGGTTATCGCGAGAACGACCGCCTGGGCGGGCGCGATCCGTATTCGGCCAGCAAGGCCGGCGCCGAAATGGTGGCGCACGCCTACCGGGAATCATTCTTCGGCCCGCAGGCCGACGGCACACATCGCATTGCAATGGCCAACGCACGCGCCGGCAACGTGATCGGTGGAGGCGATTGGACGCCGTATCAAGTCATCCCCGATACGGTCCAGGCGATGATCAAGGGTCAGCAGGTCGTGTTGCGGCATCCCACCGCAACGCGTCCGTGGCAGCACGTGTTGGATTGTCTGAATGGCTACCTGACGCTGGCGGAGGCCCTGCACGGCAACCCGCACAAGTTCGCGAGCAACTGGAACTTCGGGCCGCCCGATGAGCAGGCCCAGCCGGTTGCGCGCCTCGTCGAGATGCTCGCCGGCCACTGGGGCGTTCAGTATCCCTGGCGAAAACATTCGGAGCAGCACGCGCACGAGGACATGGCCCTGCTGCTGAACTGGCAGAAGGCGCGCGCGGAGCTCGGTTGGTACTGCCGCCTGCCGCTGGCGCAGGCTGTTGAATGGATCGCGAGCTGGTACAAGCGCCAGCATGCCGGCGAGAGCGCGCGTGCGCTCTGTCATGAGCAGATCGATCGTTACATGAGAGTACTCGCCGACCTAGCGATAGGCATCGAAGGGGCTCGCTCCATAGCTCATCAAACCGCCGGCGGCAGCGGCGTCGCGCCAGGGATAGACCACAGGCATGCCATGGTGCGCGGCCAGTGCGACCAGTTGCTCGCGGTTGAAGAAGAGGAACTTAAACCAGCGACCCCCACCGTCGATTTCCACCGTCGATTTTGAATTTCACATACGGGCGATAGCGGCGATCCATCAATCTAGGCATACCAACAGGCACATGATGATGAAGTCATTCTTCCTGGTAACCGCGCTCATCGCGGCTGCCTCTAGTGCCGAGACTCAATCATACAACTGGAACTCGCGGCGCGTTGTCGTTGATCCTCCAACGGCCGCGCAACGCGCCGCTGCAGATGAGGAAGCACGACGACAGGAAAAAGCGCGCGACGCCGCAGGCAACACATCCGGCGCATCCACCCTGCATGGAGCCGACACGCGAATGCTCGTTGGGATCGACCACGAGTGTGCGGCTGACCCCGAGCACGCCCGGTGGGCATTGCTCGGCATCTGCCGTGCCGATCAGCAAAACCAGAATGGCGCACGCCGCAATGGTGCTGCGCATGATCCTTTTAAACCTCGTTTGGGCAGGCCTGGCTCGATGTTCGTCAATGCAACACAACCGGCCTCTGGCGTTTTCACGCTTGAGCGGAAAGGGCCGAATTCTACGTTCGATCCGCTCTGCTAACTAGCCCTAGCCGTGAACGGCTAGGGATCTTTTCCGTCCATGGCAGCGATGAACAAATGTTTGACGCTGATGAACAAGTCCTTGGACGGGGGCGAAGCGACTAAGAAGCGGCCCGCCGCTGTCTGGCGGCAGACGGGTGACGACAGTAAGGGAATTCGTGATGCAAATCAAAATTTATTTGCTACGCTCTATCTGCTGGGCTTCAATTTCTTGGGTGGCGATCTCTTGAGCGGAGAAATTGCCGAGATCAAGGGCGCTAGTGCATCCGCCCGGCGAGGAGTTGAAATTCGTCGTCGAGTTGCCGGGTGAGAAGCAAATGACGTTCAGTGTCGACCGATATCAAATCGTCAGCTTGGCCGAGCGTTGGCAATGACGCGCAACTGTCTTGAGATCAAGCTCAAGACCCTCAGTAAACGTGCCTTCGTCCAATCCCTCAAGACTGGGTCAAGTCCGACTCGTGCTGGATAAACGAGTTGGGGATGCGGTGACATTTGCGCTTACGATCGGCGCGGTTCGCTCGGCGTGAACGCGATTGAGCTCGCTGCGGATCGCGGTCAGTTGGCGGCGTTCGAATTCGGTCATGCGCAAGCCACGCCAGCGTTCGGCCGCGCGGATCAGCGCAGCGTGCATCAGTTTGAGTACGGCGCGTTCGCCGAAGGCATGCGGGAGACCTTGGTGCGCCGCCGCTCCTCACCGAATAACCACTCGAGCATGTTGGTGGTGCGGATCGCCCGCCGATGCGCGAGTGGGAAGCGCAGATGGGCAATGCACGCTTCAAAGTCGTCCTGTAGACATGCCAGCGCCGACGGCAGGGCCGCGCCATAGGTCGACACCATGTCGTCGCGCAACAGCCGTGCGAGCGCCGGCGAGGCGGCCTGGTAGCAGGCAATGGCGTGTACCTTGAACTCCGGCCATTGATCCTCCGGCGCCTTGCTCTGCAGATTGCGCAGCTTGTGGGCGAGACAGCGTTGCCGCGCCGAGCGCGGGAAGCATTCCTCGATCGCGCGGATCAGGCCGGGCGCGCCGTCGGAGATGACCAGCAGCGGATCGGGCAAGCCGCGCCGTCGCATGTCCTGGAAGAACTCGCGGCAGCTCGCCGTGTCCTCCTCGCTCCCTGGCGCCAGGTGAAGAAGCACCTTATGGCCGTCCGCCCACGCCCCAGGCGGCCAGCACTGCCTCGCGCGGTTGCCCCAGATGCAGCCGCTCGGTGATGCCGTCGACAAACAGGTAGATCACTTCGAACTCGGACAGAGCGCGGCTGGCAAACGCCTCATATTGCGCCCACAGCCGCTCCGTGACCTCGCTCACCGCCGTGCGGGAGAGCAAGGAGCGACCGTCCTCGTCGGCAAACAGCGCTTCGATGTCGCGTGTCGACAGCCCGCGCGCATACATCTCCACCGCCAGCGCCTCCAACTCTTCCGTTCGGCCGCGGATGATCTCGCGCAGTCTCGAGCGAAACGGAACCGCCCGATCACAGATCTGCGGCGCGGCATATTCCACCACCCCCTCTGCCGTTTTCAGTCGTCCCCTACGGTAGCCGTTGCGATAGCCGGCGCCAGCAGCCGCGCCGCGCGCGTAATACTCCCGTCCCAGCGCGTCCGTGGCTTCACCCTCCAGCCCCTCTTCCACGATCAGCCGCGCCGCAAGGCGCACCAGCGCCGAGCACAGATCGCCCTCTTCGCTCTGGCCGTCCATCAATGCTTTCAAACGCTCGCGCGTCCGCTCGGATGCGGGTATCCTGCCCATCGGGGTGCTCCTTCGTCAGAGATCCGTCGCCAAATCGGACCTCGTGGATTCGCCAATCAGGCGACGGTGCACCCCAACCCTTTTTCCAAGTAATCCTAAGACTTCACGCTGCTCCCCGATGTGTACAGTATGCGAACTCTAATATTAACTGAGCCCTATGTTTTCGCTAAACGACTCTGGCTCGGCCCGATGTGATGGCCATCACGAAATGGTCGATTTAGGGCTGACCTAAGGGAAGTCTGTGCCCGAGGGAGGTTTGAGTTGTGCTCGGCAAGCTTTCGATAATTGGCACTGTCGCCGCGATCATCATGATCTCCACAGCGTCGTCCGCCCAAGTGGGGGGCGCCGTTAACCCCGGCGTCCACGTCGGGGGCGCTGTGAACGCCGGCGCTGCCGTTCGCGGCGCCATCACCCCTGGAGTCCTTGGCGCCTCCGGCGCATCCAATACCGCGAGTGCGACGACGAGCGGTATCAACGGCAGCTACTCCACCACCTTCCCCCTGACAGAAAATCCGATCAGCGAAGGCGGATCATGGACCAATGGAGGAGCAACGGGTCTTGGCTGGGCCAATGTGCAGACGACCCCCGGCCTTTCCTTCGGCACCGGCCCTGTCAACGCGGGCACCTACTTATACGCCGATCCGACCGCAGTTCTCAAAGGTGCATGGGCGCAAGACCAGCAAGTACAAGCAACCGTCAAAGTTCCCGGCGTTTACGGCAGGGCCTGCTGCAAAGAAGTGGAACTCCGCATACGCACGACGATCACCGGGAACTCCATCACCGGCTACGAATTGAACTGCTCGGTCGTCCCGGCTGGGCCATACCTCACCCTAGTCCGCTGGAACGGGCCCCTGAACAATTTCACTTATCTCGTGAGGAACGCTACTCCCTGCGTCAACGGCGACGTACTCAAACTCACTGCTGTCGGCAATACCTTCACCATCTACAAAAATGGCGTACAGGTCCTCCAGGGCACCGACGCCACATTTCAGAAGGGTTCTCCGGGCGTCGGCTTCTACGACAGCGTCGACAACAACTGGAGTGGATTCGGTTTGAGCAACTTCTCGGCGAGCAATGTCGGGTCTATCGACAAAAAATGAATACCTGCCAGATGATTTTGCATTCTTGGCTGTCTCCTTGAGCTGGCGCGCCTCAGCCTTGAGCTCCTTGACCTCGTCTGAGGTCGCCTCACGCGCCGTGTCGCCGGCGAGCCGTTTCTTACCCGCCTCCAGAAACTCCTTCGACCAACGGTAGTACAGGTTCTGATTGATCCCTTCCTTGCGGCACAGCTCAGCAATGCTGTCCTCGCCACGCAGGCCTTCCAGCACGATGCGGATCTTCTCTTCAGCGGAATGATGCCGGCGTGTGGCTCTGCGAATATCCCGGACTGTCTTTTCAGCGCTCTCCGGTATGCGCTTGCTCGCTTGTCTCATCGTTGCTCCTCAGCGGGGCTACGATGAGCCAGCAATCCTCTCTTACGCAATCAGCTCATTCTGTCCGACAAGTGCTGACGGCCTACAGGTGTCACACCTGTCGCACCTGTTCAAAAATAAGCCCGATCCCTCGACTCGCGCAGCATCTTCTCCGCGGGCGTTGCGAGCAACGGCTCAAGTCCCTCGTATCGGTAGACCGGAAGCACCCAGTCGTACTTCCAGTAGTCCTTGAACATCGCATGGGGCCGTGACGCACCCTCGAGCAGGGGTTGAACGGGCACGGCAAGGTCAGGGACGAGATAGCTTCCAACTCCTTGGGGATGCTGCTTGGGTCAGTCAGGTCGGCAACGATGAAGCGGGCCATGCCGGCCAGCAGTGAGATGGTTTCGATAATGTCCCGCGTGGCTGGAACATTAAAGTCGAACAGGATCAGCAGGTAGTCCGTTTGCGCAGTTCGTCACGTAGGGCGTCGAGGACTCCTTTACGCTCAGCTGTGAAGCGACCCAGGATCAGCACCGCCTTGGAGGGGTCGATGACTTGGCGAATCTTTGTTAAGCAACAGGTAGACGAACGCGCGACCTCCTTATCAACGGCGATCTCGGGCTCGTTCTTTGTGATGATCAAGTTCTGCTGCTTGGTTCTAGCGGGACATCCAATGCCAAAAACGTACGGTGGCCCAATGAGATATGGGCAAAGCGCTCAAGCGCAGACGTTGGCAAAGATTGAGTCAAGGTTTCCGCAGTTTGGTATTATGGCGTGTTCGTTGATGGCGTGAGCGGTGCGCCCGCCAACTCGTTCGCTTCGGACGACCAGCTTGCCTGCCTTACTGGGAGCACGCTCCGCTGGACCTGAATGACGCAGCCAACTTCATCCGCGGCGTCCGGCCCACCGACGTCACTGCGACAATCCCGTCAAAATCGCGGACCCCGCCGGCGGTTCGGGAGGCGGCCATTCGCAGCCCTCCGGGCCCGCAGGGCCACAGGTCGCATGAGCCGGCCGAAGACCACTGAGCCCGGATCCGGCGGTTTGAGCGATTGCGTGAGCAGGAATTCGCGCGACGGGCGCCATTTCGAGCTTCCCAAGTAATATAGGTCGGACATCTCTTTAATTAACCCCAGCGAGCGTCCTTCCGGCGTCGTTAACCTGCGAGCGTCGCTCCGGCACGTATGGTATATTCTTTCGAGTTTCATGTGGCTACGCGCGACATTTCAACATGAAAGTCGTTCTCTTTTGCGGTGGGCTCGGAACTCGCATCCGCGAATATTCCGAAAGCATTCCCAAGCCCATGATGCCGGTCGGCCACCAACCGATTCTCTGGCATATCATGCAGTATTATAGCCATTACGGGCACCACGACTTTGTGCTCTGCCTCGGCTACAAGGCTAACGTAATCAAAGAATACTTTCTTGCTTTCAAGCCGTCGATTTACAGCGACTGCATGATTTCGAATTTTGGTAAGAGCATCGAGATCCTCGGCGAAAAGCCGCCCGACTGGCGTGTTGCGCTCGTCGACACGGGCCTTTGGCGCAACATTGGCGAGCGACTCGTAGCGGTTAAACATCTCGTTGAGGATGAAGAGTTCTTTCTCGCCAACTACAGCGATGGGCTAACGGACGCGCCACTGCCAGAGATGATCGAGCGTTTTAAGACGAGCGGAAAAATCGGCTGCTTCGTCGCCGTTCGTCCTCCCTTTAACTTTCACCTCACCGAATTCAATGGTGCCGACACGGTCAAGCGCTTTCGCACGAGCCAACAGTTTGATATCTGGATCAATGGCGGCTATTTCATTTTTCGCCGTGAGATCTTTGAGTACATACGCGACGGCGAGGAACTCGTGATCGAGCCGTTCAACCGCCTGATCGAAGCCGGCCGCCTTATGGCATATAAGCATGAGGGCTTCTGGCGCGCCGTGGACACACTCAAAGATAGGCAGGTGCTCGAGGAAATGGTCGAGCGAGGCGAGATGCCTTGGGCACGCTTCCGCCCGGATGTCACGCCGTAGTGACGTCATGAGAGCGCTACGCCTGGCAACAGCCGGCGATCGATTGTCAATTCTCTGCGTCGGCGCACATTCCGATGATGTCGAGATTGGCGTCGGAGCGACACTGCTGAGCATGATCGCACGCGGTGTTTGCCTAGACGTACATTGGTGCGTTCTGAGCGGCGTCGGCGACCGAGAGCGTGAGGCACAGGCTTCAGCGGCCGATTTCCTTGCGCAGGCAGCAAGTGCTAAGATCGAGATAATGGCCTTTCGGGACGGATTCTTCCCCGAGCAAGGAGAGGACATCAAGTCGTGGTTCGAAGAACTGAAGGCCCGCGCCAATCCCGATCTAATTCTCACGCATTACCGTGACGACGCACATCAGGACCATCGCCAAGTCTGCCGACTTACCTGGAATACATTCCGAGATCATTGTATTCTTGAATACGAAATCCCGAAGTGGGACGGAGACCTGGGCCAACCGAATCTCTACATACCGATCTCTGCTGAAGTGCTACGACGAAAGATCGAGCTGCTGAACATGCATTTTGGGTCTCAGCGTTCCAAGCAGTGGTTTGATTCTGAACTTTTTCTCGGATTGGCTCGGTTACGGGGTATGGAATGTCGGGCACCGGAAAGGTACGCGGAGGCATTCTTTGCGCGTAAGCTGGTTGTGGTTTAATGGGAGCGAAGGAGATTCCGGTATTAAACTTACATGAGAAAACCAGCATTCGATCTGTCCGACATTGTCAGATAATCGTGTAGCAGCGTAAGAGCAGCGCATTGGCGGCACGGTCGCTATCGGGCGCGATCTTGTGGCATTCGCTGAGGTCGCTCGCCGATCTGGAAGACTGACGCATAGCGAAACTTCCAATCGGACCGGTCGTCCCAGAATGGCTCCAGACCCCAATATTCCAAGGGCCAACCCTGTCTCAAAGAAGGATCGCCTTCGTGGATGTCCTTGATCAGATCCGCAACCGGTTTCCAGCCCAACTCCTGTGCGAGCCTCGTCCGCACGTCCAAGTCAATCCCTGAGACAAAAATGTGTCCGCCCGGCTCGACCAATCGCGCAACGTTCCGCAGGCACCTTTCCGCAGCCGCGGGCTCCATATGGCAGAGAAACCGATTTGCCAGCACCATGTCCTGATGGCCAAGAAGGCGGACGAGCTCCGGATCGCCCGCATCCCCGCGGAGCCAAATGACTCCCTCCTTGATCCACGGCCTCACTCTCGCTTGATCGCCTTCTATCTCAAACATAGCCTCCACTTCTTTGTCGGTCATGCGCTCGAACATCGGCGCGTTTTGATCCCTGGCGGTGTTCCAGGCCATGTCCCCTCGGTTCGCTATACCTTCATCGTTCGATCCTTTCGTGACATCAAGGCCATTGCTCAGCGAGTAGACGCCTTTCTCGGCAAATTCTAAAATTTCTTGCGAAGTGTCGACTGCGTGCATTCTCAGTGTCAAGTCCGGACGTGCAGAGCGAATTGTCCACGCAACAGAATAAACCTCAGCGCCCTTGCTGCAGCCCAACACAGAAATGTCAAGGTTGGAACCATGAGCCTCCTGTTCAAGCAGACGACGCATCAATTCCAGCTCGGCCCGATTTCGCAGAAAAAATGTAGCGAAATATTGTTTCCGCTTGGCAAGAAGACGAACCAGGCCGTGCAAATGCCTACCGCACACACGGCCTAGCGAAAGACCGCGCAAGAAAGTAGGGAGATGAGTCCATATGCGTTTAACTAGAAACAAGTAAGCGTCGAGACACCTTTGAAGAATCATTGAATTCGCGCATCTTACGAGGAACGTTTGAGATCCGTCTGTTGCCATTGACCCGAGGCGCTTCGTCCGCACACACGTATCAAGTTTTTCAACATCGAAACAACTCATCAAATTGACTCCTCAGTCGCTGCCTGTTTCTCGACAAGCTCGCGGCCATGCTGCTCTTGATTTCCTCCGCATTAATGACCATCAATGCAAACCTCTCCGCCAACAGCTTCGGATCAAAATCCCGGATATCCACACAGTAATTCGGCAGTTCCAGATCTGTCATCAGATCCATGACCTTCGGGTGATGCGCTATTGCGAGAACGGGCTTGTTTAACAAATGCGCAAACACCACCCCGTGAAATCGGCACGTAACAACATAGTCCATCCCAGACATCGTTGCCAACAGATCGTGCACCGATTCGACGGAATGGTTGACGCTGTATTGTGATGAAGTGACGCCGTGGTGACTAAGTAAAGCCATTTTGAGATCTTCAATGGCCAGCGGGTCAACGCCTATGTCGGTACCAAACATCGTTAGCGCATACGACTGACCAACGAGCCATGACGCGAAAATCGCAAGCTTCCGGATGAATTCGTCGTGGACAATCTGATCCTTTTCTGTTGGGTACCCGCGCGGGTCAGGATAAGGCATCGGCGCAAAACCGACTATTGGTGGAGCGCGTCTTTCTAGTGGGCATCCATTCGTCGTGGCGACCTCGAGGCCGTAGGCACTGTCAGGACACACCCGACTCTCACCTGTAAACCCTATCTCATAAACAAGCGCCCGAGACTTGTCATCACGTAAAGACACATAGTCCGCGGCCAGTAAAGCCCGCGTCACAAATAACTTGCTTAACGGATGAGTCAGCGGTCCAGCGCCGAGGTTCAAGAACATGCACCTGACCCCCGCAGATCTCGCCAGTACGACCCACTTAAAGATCGTGTACGGGAATCCCCACGGTCCATCCTTTTCGGTGAGCTGACCCCCGCCACTTATAATCAAAAGATCAAAAGACTTTATATTACGACGCGATGACACCAAAAACGAGAGTTCACGAAACACCTCAGGTAGGCAAACTACTGCATATGTTGCTTTAAGCAGGTAAAGGACGGCGCTGTATTTGCGCGTCAGCGCCTTCACGGTCTCCTTGAGAGTCGCCTCAGTTCTCGCAGGCTTATATCCGATGCTCCAGCCCTTCCGCCGGATAGGGTGAGACCTAATCCCGTGTCGTGTTTCAGTGTCATCGGGGTTCATTGAGAACGCAACTATTTCTGCATTCGGCCATCGCCGTTTTATATTGCCTGCGACTGCGTCCAAGGTCGCGTCGTCCCCAAGATTTCCACCACCGACATGATCTAGAAGACCAATCTTTGTGCCCGCCTGCGTCAAGCGATCCATCCTTACTTCAACAAATAGCATTACCCGCTCTCGTCACCGGAAAACTAGACCCTCATGTGATTGCCAACCCTGGGTTCCCGTCGAGCTATTGTCAAATTTGGTGACGGATAGAATCAGGTGGCTGAGGCTTGAGCTTGCGATTTGATCTCGACTCCATCAGTGAACTTCACTCCAAGTATAACTTTCGACAGCTGATTGTGACCGTCGAGGCGCTGCCAGCGCTCTCGGCGACCCCGGCGAGTTTGTAGATCATGGCGAGCGCGGTCTTGTTTAGAGAGGCGCCCCTTGGAACGCACGGTGCGATGGCGGATCGTTGCGAATGCGTTTTCGATGACGTTCGTTGTGCCATCGATAGGTCCGACAAGTTCCTTTTTGCCCTCGGGCGTGCCCCGGATGATGACCAGAGATCACGCTTGCTCCAGCGCACGCGCTCTTCGGACCAGAGCAGCGCCACTTGTGCTTCTTCGAACTCGCCGGTGGAGGTGCCCTTGAGGTAGAGGATCGGGATCGGCACCTCGAGACTCTTCGACCGGCGCGCGTAAGGCAACGAGAAGCGGATGCGCTCGGAACCTTCGCCGACACGGTCGCGCATCCGCCGGCAACGAACAGCGACCGGACCGATGCCGGTCATGATCTCACGCTCAGGCAGGTAGCCGTTGCGCACCAGACCTCGGCGGCCATCGTCGATTACCTCGTCGGCGTGTCTCTCGAGCAAAGTCGTTACCTCGGCTTCGACCGCCCACCCGAGCAGCCTCGCGCGCCATTGCGCAACACCTCGGTCAGCGGATCAGCAAAAGTTCCTGGCTGGGGCAACTGCAAAACGTTAGTGTCGGTATGGCGTATCGATCGAGAGTGGAGGCGTCGAATTTACGGTACGCCACCACATCCCTTCATGCGATCACCAACTTTCGAATATAACTCGTCCCCGTCGGTGTCTCATCCGTTTTGTAACACCTCCGCGAGCTTCCTAAGACGTCCCTTCCTTTCCAACACTCCTTGCATCGGTTCAAGATCTACGGTCTTAAGTACCGCTTCCCATCGATACACCCAGTCATGTCGCATCAAGGCTTGTACTACACTGGTTCGCCGTATTCTGTCCTGTCGTTCCGGATCTCCGTCGAGATCTTTGATAACCATATCTATATCGTATGAATCGTAAGGCAGCTGGGTCACAGCGTCAGGCCAGTCGAACAGTCTCTCAAATTCCTCATTCTTTGGGCGCTCTCCTACCATAATGGCTCCGGACGCTGCTCCTTCAAAGTACCTGTTGCCAATCTCAATCTGATTACCCCTTGTTTCCGGTTGATCGATCTTCCCGGGATTAACGATAAAGTATCGACTCCTCTTTGCAACGTTCGCCAAAAGCGTCCTGTGCTCCTTTGAGTTGATGGCCTGATCCCCGGCAATGCTGTCATGAAGATAGAATAGACCGCTTTCCCGGACCATCCTTAGAAGTCTTTGGTGCGTTATCTCCGATCTACGCCCAATGCTACAAACGTCTACGACTCTTTTGGGCGGGTCCGGATGGGGACAAAACAAAATGGCATCTACACCAGGTGGCAAAAAGACACATCTGCATCCAATTTGCTCGCTGAGCGGTTTCACACTTTGACTGTAGTACAGCATAACAACATCAAATTTAGCGAGAATGCGCAAAAAGTGACGATGATGGACCATCTCCTTTAGCCAGAGCTCGTCCACCAAACACACCGATGTTCTGCAGATGTCTCTCACATTGCTAACAGCATTAACCATTAGTAAATCTTGTGGATATCCGCAGATCGTAAAAAATATGTCATAACGTATTTTTGCTGGGATTCTTCGAATACCTGGATTCAGCGCTACAGGAATATGGTAACCCAGTCGTCTAGCAAATGTAAAACGCGTATTAGAAGGGTCGACCCGTGGCGCCAACAGCACAGCAGAATCAATCTCACAAATTATGTCTTCGAACTCATAGTGAGGACACCTAAAAAGAGCTTTGAAAATATTTCTAAGCGAAAAAATGAGTACACGCGGCTTACCAGGTTGGGTGTCCGTGGATACCTCACTCGTCATTACCGAACCTTTCACTCTCTCAGGATTGGCCCCCAGGGCCGCGATCCCGAAGCCAAATCGGAGCGACGGGTACTAGTAAAGATTCCGACCGGGATTAGGACCCTGAGAAGAAGTGGCTTGATCGGTTTGCAGTGAGCCCCGCGACCACCAAGCAACCAAGCACAAACACACGCTGGAGGTTGAGCTGCCTGAACTAAACGGCGCACGCCGCCAAGGCCTTTTCCGCGGCCTGCTCTCCGCTCTTGAAGCTCTCATCCGTCCACATGTAGCCCCAGTCTCCGTAACGCCCGCAATAGGCGATTCCCAGATCATCGAGGTAGCCGTGAACTGTCTTGAGGGCGTCTGCCCTCTCCAGGTCGAAGATGACATTGGCATATCGCAACAACCGGACATTGTGGAACACAACCTGGTCTTCTTCCCAGATCAAGCCCATGCGGCGCAAATCCCGAGTGACCGGCTCAATCCAGTCCTCAGGGGCACCGGTCAGGGGCTTGTACTTGTTGGAGAAATAGACTTCCGCTTGGATGCTGCCCGTTCCCCTAGGAGCGTTGTTGCGAGAAAACATATGCGGGAAGTTCAGACGGGTAAAGCAGATGTCATCGTCGTAAACGTAGGTCAATTGGGATTCGGAGAGATCCTCGCGGTTGACCCCGACATTCACCAGCACGCAGGTTGAGCAGGCCAGACGCTCCGCAGCGTCGCGCACATCCTGCGGCGCGACCTGGAGCATCCGAATCAGCTCGGGCAAGGGCACGGACGAGACCAGCACATCATAGTTGGCCACCACTCCGTTAGAGAAACGGAGCTGCCGCGTGCGCGGATCAATCGCTATCAGTTCGTGGTTCATCTTCAGATTGCCCAGCGGAACAAACTTCTTCAAATACGACACAAATCCGCCCTGGCTGGGATAGCGGAAATGGGTGATGTAATGGACAGTCGGCGCAGAAGGCGAGATGGCTCCGCGCACCACCTCTTCAAGGCTCGGCCGGTACATGCGTGGCCCCAGCCAGTCTGTGCTCATGTTATCGGCCGTCGTCACGTGGTATTTCCGCGTGTACTGCATCGGAAAGAGCTCGGCAAACGTCCGCCCATAGCTCGTCAGCAGCCAGTCGGCATAGTTGCGGATGGGGCGCTCGGGAACCTGGCGCTCTTCCACAAAGTCGCTGATCGCCTTGACAATTACGTCTTCTGGCAACCCATGCATGTGCAGTTGCACCGGATGCCGCGGCCGGTAGCCACGCCAGTAATTGTTGAGGTTGATCTGCATGGTCTCGTACATCTGGTCCACACTGTCGGCAAACAGGTCTTGGATGCGGCTGTCCTTGGTAAAGGAGATGTGCGGGCCCTGATCGAAGATGAAACCGCCGTCCTGGAAAGACGCGGTGTGACCGCCATGATAGGCGTTCTTGTCATACATCACCGGCGTAATACCCTCAGCGTGAAACCGGTACGCCGCTCCGAATGCCCCCATCCCGCTTCCCAGGATGACAATGTTAGGCATAAGTCGAGCTTCCTCAACGTTGGGGTCAAACGGGGAAGAGTTGCCTCCAGCCTTGACCAGTCCGCTGCGACCCGAGAGGCGCTTGCCCGGGCTGTGGGCGTGCGAAAGCCGTTTCCAATGGCCAGCGCTCGTTCTGCTCCCGCCAAAGCTTCTCTGCCAACCGACCACGGGGCGACTCCACATCATCGAAGGAAATTACCTCGTCCTTCGCAACATCCCGCCGCAGCACGCAATCTTCGGACAAGCCGATGGGCAACGCGCCTACGGCTCGGGCTGCGGCCCGATTGTCAATCAAACCATAGGAACAAAATCCGCCGACACCATCGAGACGCTCGCCGGCTTTGAGGTCGCGTTTGGCAATGGTGAGCACTTCGCAGACCGGCCCCGCGAGCGGCGCCACCGTCGGGTCCTGATGAATGATCGCCCGGCCGATCGTCGAGGGGATCTGCACATGCGGCAGGTGAAAGGGAGTGTAGAAGACGAAAAACGGGCCGTCACCCAGCCGGTAGTACGTTAATTGCGCTCGCTTGAGGGGCGACACTTCGTGAACAATGACCCAGGCGCCCGTCATCGGCATCGCCCCTACAGAATAATCCACGAGACCGGTTTCGAGCATCTGTTCGGCCGGTAGCAGTTTCGCCAGTTCCCTTACATACGAGCAGGACGGCCCGTACATGCCCCGGCGGCCAACATGGAACCCGGTGGCGTTGGCTACAACCGTCGTTTCCATGGACAGCTTGGTGGAATCAGCGAAGGAGGTGACCTTGCGCACATCCTGGTCATATTTCTCGGCAAACCCACGCTGCGTTTCGGGGGTCCGGTAGTGATCCACCATGCCTTTGATGTTGCCAGCGGCCACCGGGCGAAGCCCCAGGAGGCGCAGATAGCGCAGCAGGGTCATGGCCACCCCCGGCTCATCGCCGTCCGTGTGCGTGACCACCACTCCGGCACTGTCCGCCCGTGCCTTGAGAATCGGTCCCACTAATGAATCCAGCTCCGCGTTCACCAGCACGACGTGCTTACCGTGGTCGAAGGCCTGCAGAACCACGCCCGCCGCAGCCTCGACCGTTCCCGTTACTTCCAGGAATATGTCGATAGCTGCGCAAGTCGTGAGCACCGTGGGATCGTCCGTTAAAACCGGCATGCCTCGGTTGATCGCCGCCTCTGCCTCCCGTGCTGACGTCACCCGGCGCCATTCCTGAAAGCCTCCCTCGCGGAAAGCCCGTTCTCCATGTTCCGGAGTCCGGTTCGCGATGGCCACCAGGCGCATTCCCGGCACCGGCGTTCCCAGTTGCAGAGCAATGGCTCGGCCGGTGGCCCCAGCTCCCACCATGCCTACCCGGATCGGGTTGCCGTCAGACTCACGTTGCAAAAGAGCGGTATCAACATTCATAGGGATCTCTCTTCGTAAAGGTGTTCTGTCCCGGCGCGTAGCCCTGCCCCTGCATCAAGGGCCAGTTGCGGTCCTGCTCTGAGATCGCCGAAACCGGTAATGGCCATTGGATGCCGAAAGCCGGATCGTCGAACCGTGCCCCCCGGCACGATTCCGGCGCGTAGAATGCAGAGGTCAGGTACAACACCTCGGAGTTCTCTTCGATGCTCTGAAATCCGTGCGCACAGTGCTCCGGAACGTACAGCATGCGCCCGTTTTCCGCGTTCAGTTCCGCGTTGCACCATTCGCCGAAGGAGGGAGAGTCCGGCCGGAGGTCGAGCGCCACGTCAAAGATCGCGCCCCGTGTGCAGCGCACCAGTTTTGCCTCCAGCGCAGGCGCTATCTGCAGATGCAGTCCGCGAACCGTCCCCTTGCGCGGGCTGAACTGCATGTTGGCCTGAACCGGCAGAAAGTGGATTCCCTGTTCTTCGAATTCCCGCACGCACCACGCCCTCAGAAAGCGGCCACGATCATCGTGATGCGGGCTGATATCGATGATCCAGGCGCCTGCCACCCGGGTGTCTTTAAAATGCATCGCCTCCACCATAAGCCGCCTTAGCCCTTCATCCCCTCACTAACTTTCGCGCATAGCTCCCCACATGCAACGTTAAAATTTATTTGCAAACCCCGGTGGGCTCGATGGCACCCATTCCAACTGCATGGCTTGCCGATCGGCAATGCTATCATCGGTCAAGCGTAGTTCGGCAGTGAGAAGAGCGGAACCGACAAAACCGTCCGGCGGCGCGATCCAAGCGTAACTAACCTCCGTTGCAGGGACCTCCCATCTGTCGACGTCAACCTCAATGCCGTTTGACAACTCCATTCCAGGCAGCAGGCCCGTGATAATGACGACCGCGCCCTCGGCCGGTCCGTAGATCGTCAGCCCGAGTGGTATAGGTTCTCCCGAACTTCCGCGCGACGATCGGGCAATTAGCCGCTGCTCGCCTCGCATCGTTAATGTCGGCTGATGCAGCTGCGCCCTGCCGCGCCAAATATCGGCAAGCGAAAACTGCCGCAAGGCTATGACCGCGCTGGTGCCGCCGGCCAAAATCACCCCGACTAGACAGCTCGTAAAGAGCATAGATCTGCTTCGGCGGTGCAACGGTGATGATGCAGGAACGTCAGGACCAACCAACCGGTCGCGCAAAGGGATCAGCGAGCTGCAATCGACCGAATTGGTTGATTCGGCCGAAATATCAGAGTGTTTGGTGCTGTCGCTAAATTGCTTCCGTGCCGCTGTCTCATTGAGATAGCAATGCGGAGCGATCTCTATCATTGTGGCGCGGTCGAATTCGCGGATGTACGTCACTGTTACCTCCCGATCGAGGGGAGCCGCAACCCGACCCGTTCTGCACGACCCGCGGTGTCAGTCCGATTTAGTGTCAGGCCGATTGACATCTCCCTGCTGGAGCGGGACAAGAGGCGAGAGTTCAAACCTCTGCGCATCGCTGACTTTGTCAAGCGCAGTTTTGCGGTTTGCGCGATAGTCGACGCATGGGCACGGGGTTAATACTGGCCAGGGGAGCTAACCTTAATTGCAGAGCTAACGTTAATTAACGTTGGATACTCCCTGGGTGCGCAGCGCCGACAAGCCCGAACGCTGCGCTTTCCAATCAGACGACGAATCTTTACTCTGACCTTCTCGTCCACCACATGGGCAAAGGCCTCGCCGACGGCATCACACAAGGTGGTGCCGGCCCCGACGAGTTCCGAACCGCTCCTCTTTGGGGTGTCGGACAACGTATCTTCTTCCTCCATGATGGACGGACGACCAACCTGGTGGAAGCCATCCGAGACCACCTGAGCGATGGCAGCGAGGCAAATGAGGTCATCAAACGTTTCAACAGGCTGACTACTCAGGAGCAGCAGGAATTGATTTCTTGCGGTCGCTTTAACGAAGAATCCGATCGCATTAGGGCGCCCGCCGCGGTGAACTCGCGAAACTGGTAGATCGCCGGCACCCTCTTGTGGAGAGCTAGTGAGGCAAGTTGTTTGCTGTGGGCCTCACGCTTGTCATTGACGTTCACAGTCGATTCCTGCGCGGGCTTGCCACGACGCATCACGAAGCGGGCCTTGCGCGTTGTGGGGCGCCCAGATGCCGGGGTCAAATGGAACGCGGTCCGTTCCGCTGTTTTTGAATGAAAGCGTGGAATCATGGAACGCGCGATTAGGATCATCTTGTTATTATCCGTGGCGACGCTGGCATTCCCCGTATGGCCGCAGAGTTCGTTGCCAGCTGGCACTCGTTGGCTTGATCATCTAAATAAGGAACTGCTCCCCTTCTGGACCACAGACTCTGCGTTTGGCAAGCCGTTCGGCGCCTTTCCAGAGACTCGCTGCGACGATGCAACCCTGCACGACGAACGCGATCCCTGTCCCGAGATCCAGCGCAATACATGGATTTCGGCGCAGCAGCGATACGTGGTTGCGCTTTCCCGCCAAGCCTACGGCTATGGCGTGGCTTTTCATCTTACGGGCAAACGGGCCTATCTAGATGCGATGAAGGCTGGGATAGATTTCATCCGTCAGAACGCGATGGATCGCGTGAACGGCGGCATGGCAACGACCCAAAACATGTCCGACGGCTCGTGGGGTCCCGCGCCAAAGTTCCGCACTTCGCAAGAGCTGGGGTATGGCTTACTCGGCATGGCTTTCTATTATTACCTGACTCGCGACGCGGACGTCGTGCAAGATATTCTCGCTGTTAAGAATTACATTTTCGATAAGTATTACAACTCGTCGCTAGGCGCGATGCAGTGGATGCTCGCGTCGAGCAGTGGTGTGAGCTTCGATGATAAACGGCTGGTGGCGCAACTCGACCAGATGAATACCTACCTGGTTCTGCTGACACCGATGCTTCCCGAACCGTTTCAGAGTGAGTGGAGGGCCAGTCTTCTCCGGCTCGGTCACGTGATAATCGACCAGTTCTACTCGCCGGGCGAGCGGCTGTTTTTCCTGTCAGCCAATCGGCCCGAAGATAAGGCGCTGGCGACGGCCGGCACTGACTTTGGCCACAATGCGAAGGCGCTCTGGATGATCCGGTGGGCCGGATTAATCATCGGAAGCGCCGAGTTGGTTGCTTTTGCGGAGAACAACGCGCGCGTGCTGCTTCCACGAGCGTATCTCGACGACTGCGGTTGCTGGGCCGAAGGGATTTTACGGGGCGGCGCCTTGGATGTGGACAAGAGTTGGTGGATCTTTGCGGAGCTCGACCAACTTGCGGGAACCTTGGCCCTGCGTGACCCCACATTCGTGCGATACCTACCAAGAGCCTATGACTACTGGTTCCGGCACTTCGTCGATCCGGTTTACGGAGAGGTGTGGAACGGCGTGGACGGCATGACGCACGCGCCGCTACGCCAGTTGCCGAAGCAATGGCAATGGAAGAACGCGTATCATTCCTTCGAGCATGCGCTGGTCGGCTACATCGTGGCGCAGCAGCTTCACGGCGAGCTTGTGACGCTTCATTACGCGTTTCCGGGCGATCCGCCGGCGGCCTCTGTGCAACCTTATTACTTTTCAGGCACGATACAGGGCATCGAATTGGCGACAGATGATCAAGGACGACAGACGCAGAAGATCATGTTCAGCAACGTTCACTAGGGGGCGAAGACCGCAGACCTACCGGTCGTGCAGGCAGCGAAGTTCGAGCTGGTCATCAACCACCCGACCGCCCGGATGCTCGGCGTCGAGGTGCCGGACAGATTGCTCGCGCTCGCCGACGAGGTGATCGAATAGCCGCAATTTGCTGCACTGCATAAGATACAGGCGCGAACGTAGCGCTGATCGTCGTGGCATGCGGCGACGAAAACCCTTAAAGCTTTCTCGCTGTCTGGATATTGCGCTGAAATCATTGCAAGCAGGTCGCGGGCATCTACGGGGCGCCGGCCGGTTCTCAAGAAGTCCAGCATGGCGGCCGCTCCTTTCCGCGTGCGATCGCACGTTCGAGGGCATGATGGAATCGCGTATCCATGCGTTTCAGCTGCTCGCGGCTGTACGGCTCGCGCGCGTCGTTGCTTGGTGGGTCTTTCGGCGGCGACCGGTGCCGGCGAGGACGCCGCAGGTGGTGGGGCTATTGGCGCTGCGGGTCGACCTGGGAGTGAGATCGGCAGCCGCGGCCGATGCGTAGCGTCGCCAACCAACATGCGGACGAGCTTTGCAAGCGCGGCGTGGCGTTCTTCTAGTGTGCCCGTTGGGCCGATGCAACGAAACCACTCAGCCGTGCACGTGATGTGTATCGTAGACCGCCGGAGTCCTCGAATTTTCTTCGCCTCGGCCTTGCGCCGGGGCTTTTCTTTGCGGTGCCTATTGTTCGTGCCGGCGATGGGCGGGTGTCAATCGGTCGTGCGTTAGGGAATTTATTCGGAGGCTTCCTTGTAAGCCTCCTCGAATTCCTCCTTGTAGGTCTCCTCGAACGCCTCCTTGTAGCCTCGTCGTACGCTTCTTTATACGCTTCGTTATACGTCCCTGGCGGCTTCCTCAGCAGCATCGTGTGCCTCTTCGTGGGCCGTATCGTGGGCGCGTTCTCTTGCCAGTTCGTCCGCTAGTTTCCTGATGCGCTCGTCGGCAAGCGCTCGAACCCTTTCTTCGGTTGCCTCGGCTGCCTTCGTTCGCTGCCGAGCGGCATTGCTCTTACCCATGGTCGTCACTCCTGTTAGAGACATCGTGTGCATTCGCAGCCTGCGATCCGGTGTTTCAGCTGCCGCATTTGTCTCGATACCGCGTCCTCGACCGCTCGTAGAAGGTAGCGCGCCGCCCCAGCGGCGGGCGGTTGTGCGCTATTCTCGTTGTGACGCTACCTCAGCGCTACCAAAATCGGTTTTTGTTCGGATAAACCTCTGACAGACCATGATTCGTATCATCGTCACCAGCGACGGATACATGAACGGGCCGAGCCGCACCTCCACGCCATAGGCCTTGCCGCTGACGGGATCCTCGATCCGCTCGACCTCCTTGGCGATGCGCTCGATCTCGGCGAAGGCTTCGTTCGGGTCA
>Ga0318548_10000038_pt1 | contig 21925 bp, 19 predicted proteins | sample GRESIP169b2f21_FD_203495 | JGI IMG/M metagenome (GOLD analysis project Ga0318548, IMG submission 203495) | Tropical soil microbial communities from Luquillo Experimental Forest, Puerto Rico - GRE.SIPMG.169b2f21 | ecosystem: Environmental > Terrestrial > Soil > Tropical forest > Bulk soil... | reverse complement strand
GCTGGCCGACCACGAGAAGCGAGCGGGCGCCGTTTGTCCCTTCACCGATCGCGATCGCCCCGGGCGGCGTTGCCCCGGTGTCGAAACGTCCGGCGACCGTCGCGGTCCGGACGTCGACGATCAGGACCGCGCGATCCCCCAGCGCGGAGATGAACGCATAGGGACCCGTCGAGGACGAAACCAGAGCGCCACGATAGGGAGCGTCGTACCCGCCCGGAGCGATCGCCGCCGGAATCCGCCCCACGGCGCGAGGTGCCGTGGGATCCGTCAGATCGACGACGTCGGCCCCCGCGATATCGATCGTGACCAGCGCGCTGGCGCCGCCGCCCTGCACGAGGGTCGCGACGAAGCCGTTTCCCGGTGTCACGAAATCCGAAACGATCGCACCCGTCGCGAGGTCGACGACGTGAAAGGTGGAGGTGGGCGAGCCGCTGCTGTAATCGCGCCATCCCAGGACCGCAAACCTGCCGTCGCGATCGAGAAGGACCCTCTCCACATAGGTCGGCGGCGCGAGACTCGCGATCTCCGCGGGTGAGCCCGTCGTCACGTCGTACACCGTGAAGGCGTACGTGCTCAGGCTGCGGTTCCAATCCGCCACCCCGACGAGCTGCAGCCCGGCGCGGCCGCCGACGCCCATCGCGCTGATCTGCGACGAGTAGGGTGGACCGGTCTTCGGGAAGAACTCGGCGTCGACGGTCAGGAGGTCCGGATCGTACAGGAGCGTGCCGACGAGAACGCGCGACCCGCCCGGGATCGGCGTCGTGGAGGTGCTCCTGTGGGCGAAGTCGATCGCGGCCGGCGCCGCCGGGTGTCTCGGGTCGCTCAGGTCGAAGATGACGAGGGGCGTGGACGTCGCGGAGTTCCACGCGAACAGGCGCGGCGTCGTGCCGTCCTCGTTCAGGGTCACGTCGAATTGGCTGCCGGAGTAGGGAGGACCGTACGCGCCCAGATCGATGACCTCCTGGACGTGGCCATCCGTCAGGTCGACGACGAAGAGGTCCTGATACGAGACCGCGTACCCGACCGGAGCGCGGCGCGACACGACGATCGGCGCCGGCTCCCAGGGCGACGGCACGAAGGACGGTTGGAACTCGATGCGATTGACCTCGAGAAGCGGAGGCCCCTGGATCGACGGCCGGGCTCCGATCGATGCGGCCTTCGACGACACGACGGTCGCGAGGAGCAAGGAGGCGGTCATGGCGCTGCCCTCCCCGGGGGATTACCGAGAGGGTACGCCGATCGCGAGCGGGTGCAAGGGGGCCGGAATCAGGCGAACTTCTGCTTCACCCACTCCGTCGTGACGCTCTTCGGGCGCTCGAGCGGGAGCCCGAGCGCGCGGTCGAGGATCAGCGACGCGAGCACGCCGATCGCGCGCGACACGCCGAACAGCACCGTGTAGAAGTCGTACTCGACGAGGCCGTAGTGCACGAGCAGGACGCCGGAGTGCGCGTCCACGTTCGGCCACGGGTCCTTCGCCTTCCCCTGCTTGGTGAGGATGTCGGGGACGACCTCGTAGAGCATCTTCACGATCTGGAAATTCTCGTCCTGCGGCATGTAGCGGAGCGCGAACTCACGCTGCGCCAGGTAGCGGGGGTCGGTCACGCGCAGCACGCCGTGCCCGTACCCCGGGACGACCTGTCCGGAATTCAGCGTGTCCCACACGAACTTCGAGAGCTGCTCCTTGGTCGGGACGCCGCCGCCGAGCTTCTGCTTGACGCCGACCAGCCAGCGCATGACCTCCTGGTTGGCGAGCCCGTGGAGCGGACCGGCGAGCCCGTTCATCCCGGCGGCGAGGCACAGGTACGGGTCGGAGAGGGCCGAGCCGACCAGGTGCGTCGCGTGGGCGCTGACGTTTCCCCCCTCGTGATCGGCATGGATCGAGAGGTAGAGCCGCATCAGCTCGCGGAACTCCTCCCCCTCGAACCCGAGCATGTGGGCGAGGTTGGCGGACCAGTCGATCCCCGCCTGGGCCGCCGGGCCGACGACCTTCCCGCCTTTGTAGGAGCGCCGGTAGATGTACGCGGCCAGGACCGGGAGGCGCCCGAGGAGCAGGATGACGTCGTCGTACATCGCCTCCCAGTGCGCCGACTTCGGGATCCCCTCGCGGTAGCGGCGGGCGAAGATCGACTCGGTCTGCAGGGCGAGGATGCCGATCGACAGCTGGGTCATCGGATGCGTCCCCGCCGGGAGCGCGTCGATCGCGCGGGCCACGTGGGCCGGCAGGTCCTCGCGCTCGCGCCAGGCACGTGTGATCTCCACCGTCTCCGCGGCCGTCGGCACGTCGCCGGTGAGGAGCAGGTAGAAGACCGCCTCGGGAAGGGGCTGCGAGCCGCCCTCGGCCTTCGGGAGCTTCGCCTGCAACTCGGGGATCGACAGCCCCCGATACCGGATGCCTTCCTGCGGGTCGACCGACGAGGTCTCGGTCACCATGCACTTGATGTCCCGCATCCCGCCGTACGCCTGCGAAAGGGTGACCTCCCCCAGCGATTTCCCGCCGTGGGCGGCGAGGAGGGACTCGATCTCCTTCTTCAGGGCCGCGGACTTGGAGGCGATCTTGTTCTTCAGGAGGGAGGCCATCGTCGAAGCTCCGTGAAGCTCATGCGAGCGGTGCGGCGGACGCGTGCGAGGAGCGCGAGAGCAGGTTAGAGGCGGGGGAATCTCCTGTCAACGCTCGGGCCAGGAATGCGCCCGTGTGAGAGCCGCGAACACGACTCACTTGCTCCGGAGTCCCTTCCGCGACGACCTTCCCGCCGGCGTCTCCCCCCTCCGGTCCCAGGTCGATCACCCAGTCCGCGGTCTTGATGACGTCGAGGTTGTGCTCGATGACGATCACCGTGTTCCCCGCGTCCACCAGCCGCTCGAGGACCCCGAGGAGCTTGCGCACGTCGTCGAAGTGGAGCCCCGTCGTCGGCTCGTCAAGCAAGTAGAGCGTGCGGCCGGTGGCGCGCTTGGAGAGCTCCTTCGCGAGCTTGATGCGCTGCGCCTCTCCCCCGGACAGCGTCGTCGCCGCCTGCCCGAGGCGGATGTACCCGAGGCCGACGTCCTGGAGAGTCTGCAGCTTGTCCCGGACCGCGGGGACCGCCTCGTAGAAGGCCAGCGCCTGGTGCACGGTCATCTCGAGGACGTCCGCGATCGACTTTCCCTTGTAGAGGATCTCGAGCGTCTCCCGGTTGTACCGGCGCCCCCGGCAAACGTCGCACGTGACGTAGACATCCGGCAGGAAGTGCATCTCGATCCGGATCACGCCGTCCCCCTCGCACGCCTCGCAGCGTCCCCCCTTGACGTTGAAAGAGAACCGCCCCGGCTGGTAGCCGCGGGCGCGCGATTCGGGCACGAGCGCGAACAGGTCGCGGATCGGGCCGAAGAGGCCGACGTACGTCGCCGGATTCGAGCGCGGCGTGCGTCCGATCGGCGACTGGTCGATGTCGATGACCTTGTCGATCTGGTCGACACCGGCGATATTCGCGTGCGCGCCGGGAAGATCCTCGGCGCCGTGGAGCTTTCGGGCCAGCGCCTTGTGCAGGATCTCGTTGACCAGCGTGCTCTTCCCCGACCCCGACACGCCGGTCACGCAGGTGAACCGTCCGAGCGGGAAGGCGACGGTCAGGTCCTTGAGGTTGTGCTCGGTCGCGCCGTGGATGGTGATCGCCTTGTTGCTGCCGCGCCGGCGCGTCTTCGGGACCGGGATCGACTCCCGGCCGGACAGGAACGCCCCGGTCAGCGAGCGCGGGTGCGCGGCGATCTCGGCGGGAAGGCCCTGGGCGACCACCTCGCCGCCGAGCTCCCCCGCCCCCGGACCGAGGTCGACGACGTGGTCGGCCTCGAGGATCGTCTCCTCGTCGTGCTCGACGACGATCACCGTGTTGCCGAGATCCCGCATACGGATCAGCGTGGAAAGCAGCTTCCGGTTATCCCTCTGGTGCAGCCCGATCGACGGCTCGTCGAGGATGTAGAGCACGCCGGTGAGCCGGGAGCCGATCTGCGTGGCCAGGCGGATCCGCTGCCCCTCGCCCCCCGAGAGCGTCGCCGCCCCGCGATCGAGGGTGAGATACCCGAGCCCGACGTTCTCGAGGAACCCGAGACGCTCCCGGATCTCCTTGAGGATCGGCGCCGCGATCTGCGCATCCTTCTCGGCGAGCGCGAGCCCCTCGTACAGGCGCGCGGCCCGCGCGACCGACAGCGCCGTGTGCTGCGCGATCGTCTTCCCGTCCACCTTAACCGCCAGCGTCTCGGGCTTCAGGCGCGCGCCGTGGCAGGCGGGGCACGGGTGGACCGACATCAGCTTCTCGAGCTCCTCGCGCCGGCTCTCGGATTCCGTCTCGCGGTACTTGCGCTCGAGGGACGGGAGGATCCCTTCCCACGTCCGCTTCCACTCGTAGGTGCTCCGCTTGCCCTCCCAGCGGTAGGTGAACTCCCGATCGCCCGAGCCCTCCCAGAGGACCTTCCGGAACGCCGCGGGGAGCCTCGCGTACGTGGTGGCCGGCGAGACCCTGAAGGCGCGGTAGAGGCTCGATTCGAGCACCTGGTACGCGTTGCCGTCCCCCCAGGCGATCGCGCCGTCACGCAGCGACACCGACGGGTCCCTCAGGATCTTGTCGCGGTCGAACGTCTTGCGCACGCCGAGGCCGTCGCACTCCGGACAGGCGCCGTACGGGGAGTTGAACGAGAACATCCGGGGGGCCAGGTCGCCGATCGAGATGCCGCAGTCGGCGCAGGCGAGGTTCCGCGAGAACAGCAGGTCCCTCTTCCCGTCGACGTCGACGACCACGAGCCCCTCGGCGGCGTCGAGCGCGGTCTCGACCGAGTCGGTCAGCCGCCCCTTGAGGTCGGGCTTGATCACGAGGCGGTCGACCACGATCTCGATCGTGTGCTTCTTCTGCTTGTCGAGGTCGATCTCGTCGGCGAGGTCGCGGATCGTCCCGTCGATGCGGGCGCGCACGAACCCCTTGCGCGCGGCCTCGCGCATCTCCTTCTTGTAAGTGCCCTTGCGCCCCCGGACGATCGGGGCGAGGACCTGGATCTTGCTTCCTTCCGGAAGCGCGGCCACCGCGTCGACGATCTGCTGGACCGTCTGCGAGCGGATCGGCTTCCCGCAATTCGGGCAGTGGGGGGCTCCGATCCGCGCGAAGAGCAGCCGGAGGTAGTCGTAGATCTCGGTGACCGTCCCCACGGTGGAGCGCGGGTTGCGCGAGGTCGTCTTCTGCTCGATCGAGATCGCCGGGGAGAGCCCCTCGATCGACTCGACGTCGGGCTTCTCCATCATCTCGAGGAACTGGCGGGCGTAGGCCGACAGGGACTCGACGTAGCGCCGCTGCCCCTCGGCGTAGAGCGTGTCGAACGCCAGGGACGACTTCCCCGACCCCGAGACGCCGGTGATCACGACGAGCTTGTTGCGCGGGATCGTCAGATCGATCCGTTTGAGGTTGTGCTCCGCCGCGCCCCGGATCACGATCTCGGTCTGCATGGGGACATTCTACTTTTTCAGTTCAAGACCCTCCGGATACTCCCTTTTTCTTGCGCGGCTCCCCGGATACCGCCGCGCTGCGAAAAATGGGAGTATCCGGAGGGATTGAAGGAAATAGCAGAATGTCCCCATAATCGCGCCATGACTTTCCCTCGGGGACTCGCCGGTCTCGCGCTTGCCTGCCTCGCCGCGTCGGCATTCGCGGTGGAGCCCCTGCCCGTCTACGAACCCGACCCGACGCAGGCCGACGCTGGGCGGCTCGACGGGGAGACGTGGATCAAGGAGACGCCCGCGGCGGCGATCGCGCTCACCCGCATCGACGAGGCGACCCGGATCGCGTACGTCCGCCGCCGCAGCGGCCTCGAGTACGACCCGTTCGCCACCGCGCCGGGGAACGCAAATCACTTCATCACTTTTCACGTCCTCGTCGAGAATCGGACCGAGAAGCGCATGGTGTTTCAACCGGGGACCTGCCGGATGGAGACGAGCTACCGCGACTCGGAGGGGCCGATCGACTACCCGACGATCGTGACCGCCTTCGCGATGGGCGACCGCCCGGCCCCGCCCCAGCTCGAGCGCGTGCGCGCCGCGATCCTCGACGGCGAGATCGTCCTCTCCGCCGGCGAGAAGCGCGACGGGCTCCTCGTCTACCGCACGCTCGATCCCCACGCCAAGCGCTATCACGTCGAGGTGAACGCCACGCTCACCGACGGCTCGCGCTTCGGCTTCTCGGCCCACTTCAAGAAGAGGAAGGCATGAGCGTGGCGGAGGCCCGGCGGCTCGACGGAACGGCCACCGCCCGGGCGATCCGCGAAGAGGTCTCCCGGGGCGTTCGCGACCTCGCCGCGGCCACGGGGACCGTTCCCGGGCTGACCGTCCTCCTCGTCGGCGACGACGCGGCCTCGCACGTCTACGTTCGCGGCAAGGAGAAAGCCGCGCGGGAGGCCGGGATGAGATCGACGGTCGAGAGGCTCGACGCGCGGGCGTCCGAGGCGGACGTGCTCGCCGCCGTCGCCCGTCTCAACGCCGACCCGTCGGTCCACGGCATCCTGGTCCAGCTTCCGCTCCCGCGCGGCATCGACGCCCACCGGGTGATCGAGGCGATCGACCCCGCGAAGGACGTCGACGGCTTCCACCCCGTGAACGCCGGCCGGCTGCTCATCGGCCTTCCGGGTTTCGTCCCCTGCACCCCGGCGGGCGTGATCGAGCTTCTGGTGCGCCACGGGATCGAGCTGTCCGGAAAGAACGCGGTCGTGCTCGGGCGGAGCAACATCGTGGGAAAGCCGATGGCGCTTCTCCTCCTCCGCCGCGACTGCACGGTGACGATCGCGCACTCGAAGACCGACCGCCTCGAGGAGGTCTGCGCCGGGGCCGACCTCCTCGTCGCCGCGATCGGCAAAGCGGGCTTCGTCCGCGGCTCGTTCGTCAAGCCGGGCGCTGCGGTCGTCGACGTCGGGATGAACTCGCTGACGACGGAGGCCGCCGTGCGCGCGCTCTACGGGGACGACCCCGCTCGCCTGGCGACGCTGCGCGAGCGCGGCGCCGTCCTGTGCGGGGACGTCCATCCCCTGGAGGTCCGCGCGCGCGCCGGCTGGGTCTCGCCGGTGCCCGGCGGCGTCGGCCCGCTGACGATCGCGATGCTCCTTTCGAACACGCTCCGGGCGGCCCGGCAGTCCGCCGGCCTCGCCCCGTGACGGGGGCTCCGCGCGTCGTCCGCGCCGGCCTGACCGGGGGCCTCGCCTCGGGAAAGAGCACGGTCGCGGCGATCCTGCGCGCGCTCGGGGCGTTCCACCTCGACGCCGACGCGATCGTCCACGAGACGCTCGCGCCGGGAGGCGCGGCTCATGCTCCGGTCGTCGCCCGCTTCGGCCCCGCGATCGTGCGGCCCGACGGCACGATCGACCGGAACGCGCTCGCCGCCCGGGTGTTCGCCGATCCCGCCGAGCTGTCGGCGCTGAACGCGATCGTCCACCCGCTCGTCCGCGCCGAGATCGCGCGGCGCATCGCGGCCGCCGCCGCGGCTCCCGCCCCGCCGCCCGTCGCGATCGTCGACGCTCCGCTCCTCGTCGAGGCCGGCATGCACCGCGACCTGGACGCGCTGATCGTCGTCGCGTGCCGCCCGGAGACGCAGATCGCGCGCGCGGTCGCGCGCGGCGGCATGACGGAATCGGAGGCGCGCGCGCGCGTCGCGGCGCAGGCTCCGCTCGACGCGAAACTCGCGCTCGCGGATTACGTCATCGACACCGACGGGACGCTCGCGGACACCGACAGGCGGACGCGCGACGTCTGGGACCGATTGCTTGCCGAGAGCCGGGGCTAGCTCTTCGGCGGTCCCTCGGTCTCCCGCTCCGCCGCGTCGAGCTCGTCCTCGGGAGTGGGCTGGTCGAGCAGCTCGATCGCCCGGTCGGCGTCCTCGGCCTCGACAACCAGCTGGATCCCCGCGGCGATGTCGAGCGCGGGGCCGGTCTGCGCCATGTCGTCGGCGGCCAGCTCGGCCGGGATCCCCTCGGCTTCCAGGAGCCCGCGCGCGATCTCGGCCTCGCCGCGGTCGGAAAACGTCCGGATGATCGTCGGATCGTTCATGGCCGGTCTCCTCATCAGGCCGTGAGCTTCACGCCCGCCCCTTCGTGATCCTTCACCACCGTCATGCGGTTCCGGTCGTCGACGAGCACGATCTTCGGCACGTGGCGAGGGACGTCCTGCTCGTCCACGGCTCCGTAGGCGGCGATGATCACCTTGTGCCCGACCTCGACCAGGCGGGCGGCGGCGCCGTTGATGCAGCACACGCCGCTGCCGGGAGCGCCTTCGATCAGGTACGTGGAGAACCGCGCGGCGTTGTCGACGTCGTAGACGTCGATGCGCTCGAACGGCACCATGCCGCAGGCCTGCATGAGGTCGCGATCGAGGGTCAGCGAGCCCTCGTACGCGACGTCGCATTCCGTCACCGTGATCCTGTGGACCTTGGCGCGCAGCATCTCGCGGGTCATGACGCCTCTCCTTCCCCCTCGGTCGCCCCTCGGGTTCGCCGAGTGGACGCTTCGGGCGGGCCAGTACTCTAAGACCTCAGGACGACGTTGTCGATCAGCCGGGTCTTCCCGGCAAAAACAGCCACCGCCAGCAACGATTCTGCCTCGAGCCTCTCGATCGGCTCGAGCCGATCGGTATCGACGAGGGCGATGTAATCGAGCTTCAGGAGCGGCTCCGCCGCCAGGACCTCGCGGCCGATCTCGAGAAGTGCCGTGGCCCGGCGCTCGCCGCCGGCCGCCGCGGCGCGGGCGGCCTCGAGGGCGCGCGGGATCGCCGATGCCGCGGCCCGCTCGCCGGGCGAGAGGTACGCGTTGCGGCTCGACAGCGCGACCCCGTCGGCGTCGCGCAGGGTCGGGACGACGACGATCTCGACGTCGAGCATGAGGTCGCGGACCATCCGCTTCACCACGATCGTCTGCTGCGCGTCCTTCTGGCCGAACGCCGCGACGTGCGGGTGGACGATGCCGAGCAGCTTCGCGACGACGGTGGCGACGCCCCGGAAGTGCCCCGGCCGGCTCGCCCCCTCGAGGCGCCCCGAGAGCCCCTCGACTTCGACGACCGTCGCCGCCCCGGGCGGGTAGATCTCTTCCGTCTCGGGAGCGAACAGCACGTCGACCCCCTCCGCCGCGAGCATCTCCGCGTCCCGCGCGAGGTCGCGCGGGTACCGGGCGAAGTCTTCCCCGGGGCCGAACTGCGTGGGGTTGACGAAGATGGAGACCGCCGTGAGGTCGGCGCGCGCGCGCACCTGCCGGACGAGCGCCAGGTGCCCCTCGTGCAGCGCCCCCATCGTGGGGACGAAGCCGACGAGGCGCCCCTGCGCGCGCGCCAGGGCCGAGGCCTCCTTCATCGCGCGGGCGCGCCGGACGACGTCCATCAGCCGTAGCTCTCGTTCTCGCCGGGGAAGGTCCGGGCGCGGACGTCGTCGGCCCAGCGGGCCGCCGCGGCGGCGGCGATCTCGTGGAGATCGGCGTAGCGCCGGACGAACTTCGGCACCGGCCCGGGGAGCATGCCGAGCATGTCGTGGATCACCAGCACCTGGCCGTCGCATCCGGGCCCGGCGCCGATCCCGATCGTCGGGACGCCGACCGCGCCCGTGATCGCGCGCGCGAGTGCTGCCGGGATCCCCTCGAGGACGATCGAGAAGACGCCCGCGCCCGCGAGCGCCTCCGCGTCGGCCCGGATCGCCTCCGCGTCGTCGCGCTCCCGGCCCTGCACCTTGTAGCCCCCCATCCCGAGCACGGACTGCGGCGTGAGGCCGACGTGCCCCATCACCGGGATCTCCGCGTCGAGGAGCGCGTGCACGACGTCGAGGCGCTTGCGCCCGCCCTCGATCTTCACAGCGTCGGCCCCCGCCTCGCGGACGAAGCGCGCCGCGTTCTCGACCGCCGCGCGCGTGCCCAGGTGGTAGGACAGCCACGGCATGTCCGCGATCAGCAACGCGCTCTTGCGGCGCCGGCCGACGGAGCGGGCGTGGTGGAGCATGTCGTCCATCGTCACCGGCAGCGTGGAGTCGTACCCCATCTCCACCATGCCCAGGGAGTCGCCGACCAGGATCGCGTCGACCCCCGCGGCCTCGGCCACCGACGCGGTCATGGCGTCGTAGGCCGTGAGCACCACGAGCGGAGGACCGGCGGACTTGCGGGAGCGGAAGGCGGGAACGGTCATCATCGCGGCCTCCAATCTGCCCGCCCCGCGCCGCGGGGTCGAGCGATCTCGAGCCTTGCCGGTTTCGCCGGCCTATCCGGCCGAGCTGGCGGGACGATAGTACTGCACGCCCCGTTCCATGCGCCGGATCTGCGAAATCAGGTCGTCCAGCTCCCCCTCGTGGTGCACGAAATCGATCTGGTTCGTGTCGATCACGAGGAGCGGGGTCGCCGTGTAGTTGAAGAAGAAATAGTTGTACGCCTTCGCCACCTCGGTGACGTACGCCTCGGAGATCTCGGACTCGTAATCGCGCTTGCGCGCTTGATCCGCTCGGTCAGCCGCGGCATGTCGGCCTGGAGGAAGATCACGAGGTCCGGCTTCGGCACCTGCGGCTCGAGCATCGCGTAGAGCTTGTCGTAGATCAGCAGCTCGGAGTCGTCCAGGTTGAGGTAGGCGAAGATCTTGTCCTTCGGGAAGATGTAGTCGCAGATCGTCACCTGCGAGAACAGCGTCCGCTGCGACAGCTCCATGAGCTGCCGGTACCGCGAGAGCAGGAAGAAGAGCTGCGCCTGGAACGCGGCCCCCGTCTTGTCGAGGTAGAAGTCGCGGAGGAACGGGTTGTCCACGCGCTCGAGCACCTTGTGCGCGTCGAACTTCTTCACGAGCAGCTCGACGAACGAGGTCTTGCCGACCCCGATCGGGCCCTCGACGGCGATGGAGCGGAATCTCATGGAGCGGGCGAGTATACGGGCGTGCCTTCCGGGGTGTAAAGGCGTCCGACCCGCCGCACGGCGTGCCGGTCCGGCAGCGCGGACAGCGCGGCGGCGACCGTGCGGCCGCTCGCGGGGAGCGTGAGATCGGGCGCGATCTCCGCGAGGGGCGCCAGGACGAAGCGCCGGGTCTCGAGGCGCGGATGCGGCAGGACGAGTGCCTTCGTGTCCCGCCGGAGGTCGCCGAGCAGGAGGAGGTCGAGGTCGAGCGTGCGCGGGGCGACGCGGCCGCCGCGCGTCCGCCCCCGCGAGGCCTCGATCGCGAGCAGGCCGGCGAGGATCTCCTCCGGAGCGCGCTCGGTCTCGACGGCCGCCGCCATGTTCAGGAAGAGACCGGGCCCGGCCCCCTCGACCGGCTCGGTCTCCCACACCGAGGAGAGCGCGCGGATCTCGCCCGCGGCGCGCGCGATCCCCTCGACCCCGGCGCGCAGGTGCGCCGCGCGATCGCCGACGTTGCTCCCCAGCGCGATGTAGGCGCGCATTCTCGCCATCCTGCGGGCATCATAGCGTCCCGGCGGACGCGGGTTGATCCGGCGGCGACCGACCCGCTATGATGCGCCGTTCCGCGATCCCCCCCGGCTACGCCGGGCCCCACGGAGGTCCGCTTCCTCATGGCCACGACCAAGAAAAAGACCGCCGCCGAATCGAACCCCTCGGCCTCGACGCGCCCCGCTCCGGAGAAGCCCCGGAACGTCGCCGCCTACGAGGCCGCCGTGACCGAGTTCGCCGCGGCCTCCGCGCTGTTCGGGCGGCGGGAGTTCGCGCAGGCGAGGCAGAAGTTCGAGGCGGTCACCGCGATGGCGAGCGCGGACGAGCCGATCCTCGCCGACCGGGCGCGGACCTACGCCTCGATCTGCCTCCAGCGGATGGGGGGCGCGACGGCGCCGGTGGAAGGGGCGGAGAGCGATTACCACCAGGGGGTCTTCGCCGCGAACGCGGGACGGCTCGAGGACGCCCTGGCGTTCCTCGATCGCGCGGCCCAGGCGCGCCCCGACGACGGGAGCGTGCTCTACGCGCGCGCGGCGGTCCGCGGCCTCCAGGGGAACGCCGACGCCGCGGCGTCCGAGCTGAAGAAGGCCGTCGCGCTCGACGCCAAGTTCCGCTTCCAGGCGGCGTCCGATCCCGACTTCGATCGCGTCCGGGACGAGGCCGCCTTCATCGACGTGATCGAGCCGACGACCGCGCCGAGGGCCTGAGCGTGGGCTCCGGCGCCGGCGCCGCCGTCCTCATCCTGGCCGCGGGCGAAGGCAAGCGGCTCAAGTCGAAGACGATCAAGCTCCTGCACCCGGTCGCGGGCCGGCCGATGGTCCGCTGGGTGGCGGACGCGGTCGCGGCGCTTCGGCCCCGCCGGATCGTCGCGGTCGTCGGCTACCAGGCGGATCGCGTCCGGGAGGCGCTCGAGGGGGCGTGCGACGCGTTCGCCGTCCAGAAGGAGCAGCGCGGCACGGGCCACGCGGTGCTCACCGCCGAGCGCGAGGTCGGCCGCGAGGGCGACCTGCTGATCGTCAGCGGCGACGTGCCGAGCCTCCGGCCCGCGACCCTCCGGGCGCTCCTCGCGCGCAAGCGTCGCGCGAAGGCGGCGATGGCGCTCGTGACGGCGTCGGTCCCGGATCCGACCGGGTACGGGCGGATCGTGCGCGACGGCGGACGCGTGGCCCGGATCGTCGAGCACAAGGACGCCACGCGCGCCGAGCGCGAGATCCGCGAGATCAACTGCGGCCTCTACGCGGTCGATGCCGCGAAGCTCTTTCCGCTCCTCAAGAAGCTCCGGCCGGACAACGCGCAGGGGGAGTACTACCTCACCGACGCGGTCCACGCGCTGATCGCCAAGGGGGACACGGTCGTCGCGCTCGAGCACGGCGAGGCGGCCGAGGTCCTCGGCGTGAACACGCGCGCGGAGCTCGCGGAGGCGGGGTCGGCGCTCTACGCGCGAAAGGCGGGAGAGCTGCAGGACGGCGGCGTCACGATCCTCGACCCGTCCCGCACCTGGGTCGATCCGCGCGCCCGCGTGGGCCAGGACACCGTGCTCTACCCCGACGTGATCATCGACGGCGAGACCGTCATCGGCGCCGACTGCGTGATCCACCCCGGCTGCCGCCTGATCGACATGACCCTCGCCGCCGGCGTGACGATCCGCGACCACTGCGTGCTCGAGAGCAGCCGGATCGAGACCGGAGCGGTCGTGGGGCCGTTCGCGCGCCTTCGCCCCGGCGCCGTCCTCGAGGCGGACACGCGCGTCGGGAACTTCGTCGAGCTCAAGAAGACGCGCCTCGGGCGCGGGAGCAAGGCGCAGCACCTCGCCTACCTGGGCGACGCCGAGATCGGCCCGCGCTGCAACGTGGGGGCGGGGACGATCACCTGCAACTACGACGGGACGGCGAAGCACAGGACGACGCTCGGCGAGGGGGTTTTCGTCGGGAGCGACACGCAATTCGTCGCCCCGGTCTCGGTCGGCGAGGGGGCCTACATCGCCGCGGGGGCGACGGTGACGGAGGACGTGCCGCCCGGGGCTCTGGCGATCAGCCGCGCGCGCCAGGTCAACCTCGAAGGGTGGGTGGCCCGCCGCCGCGCGAAGAGCCCGGCCAAGGCCGGTTCTTCGCACTCCTGATTGCGCCGGCCCCGCCGACGCATTATTCCTTTAGCTCCACAGCGGGGAGGTGGCCCACCATGTGCGGCATCGTCGGATACATCGGCGGCAAGGAGCCGGTGGAGGTCCTGATCGAGGGCCTGCGCCGCCTGGAGTACCGCGGGTACGACTCGGCGGGGATCGCCATCGTCAACGGGAGCGGGGAGATGGCCGTCCGCCGCGCGCCCGGGAAGCTGCGCGACCTCGAGCGGGTCCTCCAGGACAAGCCGATCCACGGCCGCTACGGCATCGCCCACACGCGCTGGGCGACGCACGGCCGCCCGACCGAGGAGAACGCCCACCCGCACCGGGACTGCACGGGGCGGATCGTCGTCATCCACAACGGGATCATCGAAAACTACCTCGAGCTCAAGCACGAGCTGCAGGCCAAGGGCCACCGCTTCGTCACGGAGACCGACACCGAGATCGTCGCCCACGCGATCGAGCAGCAGATGAAGGACGCGCGCTGCGACCTCGCGGCGGCCTTCCGCGCGGTGCTCCCCCGCTTCCGCGGCATCTACGCGCTCGTCGCGATCTCGGCGGACGCTCCCGACACGATCGTCGCCGCGCGCGTCGGCCCGCCCCTGGTGGTCGGCCTCGGCAAGGACGAGTACTTCGTGGCGTCCGACATCCCGGCGATCCTCTCCCACACGAAGGACGTCGTCTTCATGAACGACTTCGAGATCGTCGTCGTGAAGCCGTCGGGAGTCACCTTCCTCGCGCTGGACGGCACGCCGATCGCGAAGGCGCCGACGCGGATCCCCTGGGATCCGATCATGGCGGAGAAGGGCGGGTACAAGCACTTCATGCTGAAGGAGATCCACGAGCAGCCGCGCGCGGTGCGCGACACGCTGCTCGGCCGGGTCTCCCTCGAGGACTCGACCGTCCACATCGAGGAGATGAACCTGACCGACGAGGCGCTCCGGCGCGCGACCCGGATGCAGATCGTGGCGTGCGGAACGTCGTGGCACGCGGGGCACGTCGGAAAGTTCCTCATCGAGCAGCTCGCGAAGATCCCGGTCGATGTCGACTACGCCTCCGAGTACCGGTACCGGAAGCCGATGCTCGACCCGACCTGTCTTTCGGTCTTCATCTCGCAGTCCGGCGAGACGGCGGACACGCTGGCGGCGGAGCGCGAGTCGAAGTCGCACGGGGCGAGCGCCCTCGCCGTCTGCAACGTCCGCGGCTCGATGCTGACCCGGGAGTGCGACGGGACGATCTACACGCACGCCGGCCCCGAGATCGGGGTCGCCTCCACGAAGGCGTTCACGAGCCAGATCACCGCGCTGACGCTCCTGGCGCTCAAGCTCGGCCGCGCGCGCGACGTCCTGACCGAGACCGAGGCGTCGACGCTGATCCGGCACCTGTACCACGTCCCGGCGCAGATGGAGCGCTGGCTCCAGGACGAACGGCCGGTCGTCGAGATCGCGAAGACCTTTGCCGAGCGGCGCGACTTCCTGTTCCTCGGCCGCGGGGTGAACTACCCGATCGCGCTCGAGGGCGCGCTCAAGCTCAAGGAGATCTCGTACATCCACGCGGAGGGGTATCCCGCCGGCGAGATGAAGCACGGGCCGATCGCGCTGATCGACGAGCACATGCCGGTCGTGGCGATCGCCCCCCACGACGCGGTCTTCGAGAAGATGCTCTCGAACATCGCCGAGGTGAAGGCCCGCTCCGGGATCGTGATCGCCGTCACCGACGCCCCCGATGCCGACCTCGAGCGCGCGGCCGACGCGGTGATCGTCGTCCCGGCGACGCACGAGCTGCTCTCCCCGCTCCTGACCGTGCTGCCGCTGCAGCTGCTCGCCTACCACATCGCCCTGCTGCGGGGGTGCGACGTGGATCAGCCGCGCAACCTCGCGAAGAGCGTGACCGTGGAGTGACCCCCGGCCGGGAGACGGTGACCGGGGGTGTATGATCCCCGGCCGTTCGCGCGCCGGTGCGCGCCCCAGCGAGGTGGAGCTTGCCCACGATGACCCCATCCCCCGCCGTCGCGGCCCGCGACGATCGGATGCCCCCCGGTGTTCCGTACATCGTCAGCAACGAGTTCGCCGAGCGGTTCTGCTTCTACGGCATCAACTCGATCCTGACGCTCTACCTCGTGCAATTCCTGCACTTCACGGACGCCAAGGGCGCGACGTGGGGGTCGTTGTTCAAGTCGGGGGCCTACTTCTTCCCGATGATCGGCGCGATCGTCTCGGACGTCTTCTGGGGCAAGTTCAGGACGATCATGACCTTCTCGATCGTCTACTGCGCGGGGTGCGTCTCCCTCGCGCTCTTCTCGAACACGCCGACGGTCGTCGCGATCGGCTTGTTGATGGTCGCATTCGGCACGGGAGGCATCAAGCCGTGCGTGTCCACCAACGTCGGCGATCAGTTCAGCTCCAAGAATGCGCATCTGATCGAGCGGGCGTTCTCCTGGTTCTACCTGGCCATCAACGCCGGGTCGTCGATCTCGATCTTCTTCTGTCCGATCCTGCTGAACAACCCGAAGTACGGCCCCAAGTGGGCGTTCGGTATGCCGGCCGCGATGATGTTTCTCGCCACCCTCGTGTTCTGGATGGGGCGGAAGAAGTACGTCGTGGTCCCCCCCACGGGAAAGGCGTGGTTGAAGGACGTCTTCAGCGCCGAAGGGGTCAAGCTGGTCGGAAGCTTGATCGTCATCTACTTCTTCGTGGCCTGCTTCTGGATGCTCTGGGACCAGTCGAACGGCAATACCTGGACCCTGCAGGCGCAATCGTCCCTGATGGACAAGAACCTCGGGTTCGGCATCAAGCTTCTCCCCGCTCAGCTCCAGGTCGTCAACGGCTTGTTCATCCTGGCCCTCGTGCCGATCTTCACCTACCTGATCTACCCGTTCTTCGCCCGATTCTTCGTGCTGACGCCGCTCCGCCGGATCGGCGCCGGCCTCTTCACGGTGGCCTCGTCGTTCATCATCGTCGGGTGGGTCGAGCAGCAGATCCAGAGCGGCCACTCGGTCAGCGCGTGGTGGCAGATCCTGGCCTACGTGGTGCTCACCGCCGCCGAGGTCCTCGTCTCGATCACCGCCCTCGAGTTCAGCTACAAGCAGGCCCCGCTCCGGATGAAGAGCTTCGTGATGGCGCTCTTCCTGCTCTCCACGAGCGTGGGCAACCTGATGATCGCCGGCGTCAACAGCGCCATGGTCAAGCCGCTCCACGCCACCGCGATCGAGGCCGGCGCGCAGACCTGGGTCTCCGTCGCCGAGGCCGGCCAGTTCGTCACGGGCCAGAAGATCGACTTCACCGGGGACAACGGGATCACGGTCATCGGGGGCGACAAGCCGGCGCCGCTCGAGGGGACGTTCCTCGTCGCGGAGATCGATCGGGCGGCGAGCCGCGTGAAGCTGATGGACGTCGTGGACCGCAAGCCGGTCCAGTCCCAGGGGACGTACGCCGCGGGCGGGGTGGTCGCCACCTACCGCCTCGTGGGCCCGATGTACTTCTACTTCTTCGTGGGCGTGATGGGCGTGATGGGGCTGCTGTTCATCCTCGTGGCCGCGATGTACAAGGAGAAGACCCACGTGCGGGCGGACGCCTAGGCCTCTCGCCCCCCTTGCTAGAATGCTCCGGTTCGCATGACGCCACCGGAGCAACTGCTCGATAGACTGAACCCCGCCCAGCGGGAGGCCGTCGTCCATCCGGGCGGCCCCATGCTCGTCCTCGCGGGCGCCGGCTCCGGCAAGACCCGGGTCATCACCCACCGCATCGCCTGGCTCGTCCTCGAGCGGGGCGTCGACCCGTCGGCGATCCTGGCCGTCACCTTCACCAACAAGGCCGCCCGGGAGATGCGCGAGCGCGTCGAGAAGATCCTCGGCGCGGGCGCCCGCAGCCCGTGGATCGGCACGTTCCACGGCCTCTGCCTGAGGATGCTGCGGCGGGACGGGACGCGGGTCGGCCTGGCCGGGGGGTTCGCGATCTACGACACCGACGACCAGGTCGCGCTCGTGCGGCGGATCCTCAAGGACCTCGCCGTGGACGACGCGGCGGGAGCCGCCCGCTCGTTCCTCTCCCGGATCAGCCGCGCGAAGAACGCGATGGACGCTCCCGAGAGCATGGCCAAGCGGTCGTTCGCGCCGGACGCGCGGCTCACGGCCGAGGTCTACTCCGCGTACGTCGCGGGCCTCCAGCGCGCCAACGCCGTCGACTTCGACGACATCCTGCTCAAGGCGCTCGCCCTGCTCGATCGCGACGAGCACCCCGACGTCCTGGAGCGCTACGCCTCGCGCTGCCTGCACCTGCTCGTCGACGAGTACCAGGACACGAACCGCCCGCAGTACCTGCTCGTCAAGGCGCTCTCGTCGGCGCACCGCAACATCTGCGTCGTCGGCGACGAGGACCAGTCGATCTACAAGTTCCGCGGCGCGGAGATCCGGAACATCCTCGATTTCGAGCGCGACCATCCGGGCGCCGCGGTGATCAAGCTCGAGCAGAACTACCGCTCGACGAAGACGATCCTCGACGCGGCCGGCGCCGTGATCGCGAACAACGCGGCCCGGAAAGGCAAGACCCTCTGGACCGAGAACGCCCAGGGGGACCGGATCGCGATGCACACCGCGATCGACGACCGCTCCGAGGCGGCGTGGGTCGCGCGCAACGTCCTGACCGAGGGCGCGGGGCGGCCGTACGAGGACGTGGCGGTGCTCTACCGGACCAACGCGCAGTCCCGCTCCTTCGAAGAGGTCTTCCGGCGCGACCGGATCCCCTACCAGATCGTCGGCGCGATGCAGTTCTACGAGCGGAAGGAGGTCAAGGACGTCCTCGCCTACCTGAAGCTCGCCGTGAACCCCGGAGACGACGTCGCGTTCCGCCGGATCGTCAACGTCCCTCCGCGCGCGCTCGGCGACACCTCGGTCGACATGATCGTCCAGGCGGCCAAGGACGCCGACGAGACGCTGCTCGCGGCGTCGAAGAGGCTCGTCGCGGAGCGCTCGCTGTCTCCCCGCGCCGCCAAGGCGCTCGCGGAGTTCGTGGACATGATGGACGTGCTCTCGGCCCGCGCCGCCTCGGAGCCGGCGGCGGTCGTGGTCGAGGGGGTCGTCGAGGTCACCGGGTACGAGGCCTTCCTCGAGAAGAGCTTCCCCGGCGAGGCGCTCGACCGGATCGAGAACGTCCGGGCTCTCGTCTCGGCCGCGGTCGAGTACGAGCGCGAGGCCGACGAGCCGACGCTCCTCGGCTTCCTGGACCGCTCCGCGCTCGTGTCGGACGCGGACGAGATCGGGGCGCGCCCCGGCGTCACGCTGATGACCGCGCACAACGCGAAGGGGCTCGAGTTCCCCGTCGTCTTCCTCGCGGGGCTCGAGGAGAACGTCTTCCCCCACTCCCGCTCGCGCGTCGACGCCGAGGACCTCGAGGAGGAGCGGCGCCTCTGCTACGTCGCGATCACGCGGGCCAAGGAGAAGCTCTTCCTCTCCCGCGCGCTCCAGCGCCTCCAGCAGGGCATTCCGATGCAAAACGCCCCGTCGCGCTTCCTCGACGAGATCCCCGCGCACCTGCTCGAGGTGGCGGAGCCGGTGACGGGCCGGGGGTACGACGAGCCGGCGCTCCGCTCGGGATCCTCCGCGATCCGGGCCGCGGCCAGGCGCACCGAGACGGCGGCTCCGCGCTTCCCCTCCGACATGCCCCCCGCCGAGGACGGGTACTCGGTCGGCGCGACGGTCGTGCACCCGATGTTCGGCGGCGGCCGCGTGGTCGACCGCGAAGGGGCGGGCCGCAATCTCAAGCTCACGATTCAATTCCCGGGGTTCGGGACGAAGAAGATCCTGCCGGCCTACACGCAGCTCCAGATCAGCGGCCGGTCGTAAAGAAGGAAGGACGGACGGAGATGAAGGCGAACGAGATGCGCAAGGGGATGGTGCTGCGGGTCGACGGTCAGGTCTATCGGGTGCTCGAGGCGACGCACCGGACGCCGGGGAACCTCCGTGCGTTCGTGCAGGCCAAGATCCGCAACGTGAGGTCGGGGCTCCAGACCGAGCAGCGGTTCCGGTCGGAGGACGACGTCGAGCGGGTCTACATCGACACGAAGCAGATGCAGTACCTCTACCACGACGCCGAGGGGTACCACTTCATGGACACCGAGTCGTACGAGCAGTTCGCGCTCTCCGACGACGTGCTGGGCGACACGATGTCGTTCGTGGTCCCCGAGAGCATGGTGACGATGGACTGGTTCGAGGGGACGCCCGTCGGCGTCGAGGTCCCGTCCGCGGTCGACCTGAAGATCGTCGAGACCGCCCCCGGCATCAAGGGCGCGACCGCGTCGGCCCAGAAGAAGCCGGCGACGCTCGAGACCGGACTGGTGGTTCAGGTCCCCTCGTTCATCAACGAGGGGGAGGTCATCCGCGTCTCGACGGAATCGGGAGAGTATCTGGGACGAGCGGGGGCCTAGACCCCGTCAGCTCAGCTCGTAGCTCGCCCCCGGCTTTACGATGACCGCCTTCCGTCCGCTGGTGCCGACGCGCTTCACGAACTCGTTCGCATCGGCCTTGATCCAGCCGAACGTGTCGTAGTGCATCGGGATCGTGATCTTGGCGTTGACGAACTGGGCGGCCTTGACCGCGTCGATGACGCCCATCGTAAAGTTGTCCCCGATCGGGAGCAGGGCGGCGTCGAACGGGCCGTTCATCTCGGCAATCAGCTTCATGTCGAGGAAGAGCCCGGTATCGCCGGCGTGATAGACCTTCTTCCCGCCCATCGTGACGATCAATCCGGCCGGGTCGCCGAGCGACTCGCCGTCGGGACCGGTCGAGCCGTGGTGGGCGATCGTCAGCTTCACGTGGCCGAACGGAAACTCGTGCCCGCCGCCGATGCTCAGCGGATGCCCCTCGACGCCGCGCTTTCCGAACCAGCTGACGATCTCGAAGTTCGAGACGACAATCGCCTTCGTCCTCTGCGCGATCGTCACGGCGTCCCCGATGTGGTCGCTGTGGCCGTGCGAGATCAGGATCGCGTCGAGTCTGGTGAAGGACTCGGGCTGCACGTCCGCGAGCGGGTTCCCGTTGAGGAACGGGTCGATCAGGACCCGGTGCGCGCCGTCGTCGAGCTCCCAGCACGAGTGCCCGTGAAAGGTGAGCTTCATCATCGTCTGCCTCCCGCCGCCGGCTCCTTCGCGGCCAGATCCGCCAGGGTCTCCCGCGCCGCGGCGATCGTCCGGTCGACGAGCGCCTCGTCGTGCTCGGTGGACACGAACGCGGCCTCGAACTGCGACGGCGCCAGGTAGACGCCGCGGTCGAGCATCCCGTGAAAGAAGCGGGCGTACCGGCGCGTGTCCGACCGCATGGCCGTCTGGTGGTCGACGACCGGCCCCGTGGTGAAGAACGCGGTCATCATCGAGCCGACGCGGTTGACGACCGCCGGGATGCCGGCGGCGGACGCCGCGGAGGCCAGCCCTTTCTCCAGACGCTCCGAGATCCGCTCGAGGCGCGGGTACGTCCCGTGGGCCGCGAGCAGGTCGAGCGTCTCGATCCCCGCGCGCATCGCCAGCGGGTTCCCCGACAGCGTCCCCGCCTGGTAGACGGGCCCCGACGGCGCCACCCGGTCCATCAGATCGGCGCGCCCGCCGTAAGCGCCTACGGGGAGCCCGCCGCCGATCACCTTGCCGAAGCAGGTCAGGTCCGGCGTCACGCCGTAGAGCGTCTGAGCGCCTCCCGGCGAGACGCGAAATCCCGTCATCACCTCGTCGAAGATCAGCACGATGCCGTGTTTCGACGTCAGCTCGCGCAGCGCCTTCAGCCATCGGGGCGCCGGCGGCACGACCCCCATGTTCCCGGCGACAGGCTCGACGATGATGCAGGCGATGCTCTGGGCGTGCGCCTCGACGACCCGCGCGGCCGCGGCGGCGTCGTTGAACGGCATCGCGAGCGTCAACGCGGCGAGCTCGGCGGGAACCCCCGGCGTGCCGGGGATCCCGAGCGTCAGCAGCCCCGAGCCTCCCCGGATGAGCAGCGAGTCGACGTGGCCGTGGTAGCAGCCGTCGGCCTTGACGACCATCGGGCGGCCGGTGGCGGCCCGCGCGAGGCGGATCGCGGACATCGTCGCCTCGGTCCCCGACGAGACGAACCGCACCTTCTCGCACGACGGCACGCGCGCGACGATCCGGCGCGCCAGCTCGGTCTCGAGCTCGGTCGGGGCGCCGAAACTCGTCCCCTTCCCCGCCTGGTCCCGCAGCGCGCCGACGACCCGCGGGTTCGTGTGACCGACGATGAGCGGGCCCCAGGAGCCGAGGTAGTCGATGTACTCCCGCCCGTCGGCGTCGGTGACAATCGCCCCGTGCCCCTTCTCGAGGAATACCGGAACGCCGCCGACCCCGCCGAACCCCCGCACCGGCGAGTTGACGCCGCCCGGGATCAGCGCCGTCGCCCGGCGCCAGAGGTCGGACCGG
>Ga0318548_10000036_pt1 | contig 22494 bp, 33 predicted proteins | sample GRESIP169b2f21_FD_203495 | JGI IMG/M metagenome (GOLD analysis project Ga0318548, IMG submission 203495) | Tropical soil microbial communities from Luquillo Experimental Forest, Puerto Rico - GRE.SIPMG.169b2f21 | ecosystem: Environmental > Terrestrial > Soil > Tropical forest > Bulk soil... | reverse complement strand
ATGCAGAACCGACCGCTGAGAGGTCAGAGCTGACTGGTCAACCACCACGGAAGTTGCTCAAATCCCGTCGAATAGCCAAACCCGGAGGAACCATGCGTAAAACTCCCCTGCTTGCACTGATCTTGGCCGCCGCCATTTCCGGCACTCCGCAACTCGTCGCCGCGATGGGTTCAAGCAATCCCGAGCCGCCGCAGGGCGGCCAGAGCGGCGGCAATAAGCCGTCCGGCAAGACCGACTCCAAGAAGAAGAAGAACGACAAGAGCAGCTCGGCCAAAGAATTCCTCGACCGCTATCATGCGGCTTATGCGATGATTTATGACAAGGAAGACTACCAGGGCGGCATCACCGCGCTGCGGGCCATAGGCTATGACGACAATGCCGATGTCGCCACCCTCCTCGGCTATGCCAGCCGCAAGCTCGGCCGCTATGACGACGCCAAATACTGGTACGAGAAGGCACTCGCTTCCGATCCTCAGCATGCTTTGACCTGGTCCTATTACGGCATGTGGCATGCCGAACAGGGCAACCTACTCAAGGCCAAAGACGATCTGGAGAAGGTGCGCCTGATCTGCGGCACCACCTGCAAGGAATATGTCGCGCTCAAAGAAGTGATCGACGGCACGCGGACCTACTAATAACTAGCCGTCCGATGCACGTTCCATCGTAATGGCCGGGTCATGCCCGGCCATTTACGTCTTTGGGTGGGCGCATCAAAGATTCAAAAGAGAGGACAGTTTGCCATGAGGAAAATCGTTGCACTCTGTGCTGCAGGTCTGGCGGCGGGATTGATTGTCCGCGCCGCCGGCAATGGCGCAGGACGTGCTGACCGCGCATCGCCTCTCGGCCGCACTTGCCGCCGAAGGTCGCGAGTTGCGCCAAGCAAGGCTACAAAGTCACCGCGGCAATTGTCGACGACGACGGCGTCGTTCAAGCGATGTTGCGCGGTGACGTCGCGTCCATGACTACACCGAAGTCCGCGCGCGACAAGGCCTATACCGCGCTGATGCTCGGCGGCTCGCGCAACGAGGACCAAGCCCAGCCATCGTGCAGCGGATCGGCAACACACCCTCCGCCGGCGACCTGGCGAAGCTGCCGCACATCCTGCTGTTGCCAGGCGCGATCAGAATAAAGGTCGGCTCCGAAGCGATCGCCGCCATCGGCGTCGGCGGCGCGCCGGGCAGCGAACTCGACGAACCCTGCGCGAAGGCCGGTCTCGACAAGATCAGCGGCGGCTGAAGTAATCGCATAGAGTGGGTTGAGCGCAGCGACCTCGTCATGGCTGGGCTCGTCCCGGCCATCTACGCCTTCGAGAACGGATTAAGACGTCGATGCCCGCGACATAGGCGAGCGAAGCGACGCTGTTCTGCGAACTGCTATCCGCCGGCATGACGGTGATGGCGTTCGTCACGCCGCGGCGCCCTCCGTTTCCGCCAACAGCCATGCCTTGTAGCTCTGGTCGACACTTTCGATCGGCAGAACCAGAATGGCCGGGGTCGTGTAGGAATGCATCTGCCGCACCGCGGCGCCGACCTGTTCGGCGAGCGCGGCGCGGGTTTTTATAATCATCACCACCTCCTCGCCGCGCTCGATTGCGCCCTGCCACCAGTACAGCGAGACCATGCCGGGCAGAATATTCACGCAAGCGCAGAGCCGGCGTTGGACCAATTCCCGGCCGATCCGCTCCGCCTCGACAATAGACGGATGAGTCGTATACACGAACACGACGCGTTCATTGTTCTTGTCCATAGTCGATCTCCCGCGGCGGTCGCCGCCGCTATTTGAAACCGCTCTGCCATGCCGAAAAAACGCCCGGCAGCCCGCTATAAGCGCATCGCCTTCGTGGCCAGCGATGTGCCCGCAGCGCAGCGGGCGCGGCGGCGCCTGGTCAAGCGCTACGGCGACGTCCGGCCCGAGACCGCGGACGTCGTAGTCGCGCTCGGCGGCGATGGCCTCATGCTGGCGACCCTGCAACGGTTCATGAATACCGGCAAGCCGATCTACGGCATGCATCGCGGCACGGTTGGTTTTCTCATGAACGAATATAGTGATCGCGACCTCCTGGAACGGCTTGCGGCCGCCCAGGTTACGGTGATCCATCCGCTATTAATGCGGGCACGCGACGTCGCCGGCCGCGTTCACCGCCACCGCGCCATCAACGAGGTTTCGCTGTTCCGCCAGACTTACCAAGCGGCACGCTTGCGTATCCTGGTCGACGGCAAGGAGCGTCTTGAAGAGCTAGTCGCCGACGGCGTCCTGTTAGCGACCCCGGCGGGCTCGACCGCGTACAATCTTTCGGTGCAAGGGCCGATCATTCCGATCGGGGCACCCCTGCTCGCGCTCACCCCGATTAGCCCATTCCGGCCGCGACGCTGGGATGGCGCCCTGCTGCCGGATCGCGCGCGCGTTACCATCGAGGTGCTCGATCCGGGAAAGCGCCCGGTTGCCGCCGTCGCCGATCACGACGAGGTACGTTCGGTGCGCTCGGTCGATATCGGCATGGATCACGCCACCACGATGCACATGCTGTTCGACCCAGGCCACAGCCTCGACGAGCGCATCATCCGCGAGCAGTTCGGGCACTAGACGCAATTCCAGTTAGCTACGCCGCAGCGGAATACGTGATCTCGGCAGGGATCTCGGCCGGTGTCTCCACAAGCTCTTCACAGAATAGCCGCGCCTCTTCCCGCGCGGCTTCGGTGGCGAAGCGGCGCAACAAGTAACCAGCGGCGCGATTTCGCCGACATCGGCACCCTCGCAAAGCGGTGAGCACCCGTTCGATCATGCGCCGCTGCAGGCGCGCCGCGCCATCGCCCACCAAGTCATCCTGCATCGCCGCGATTGCCGCCTTGAAGGCTCGGTGCGTTGGCGGCGGTAATCTCGCTTTTTCCAGCAACGCCTGGACACCGCTGCTGAAGCGATCGTGAACGAGGTGGGACACGCGCCGCACCGGCATGCCGCTCAACTCCGCCAGGGCTTCTTCAAAGAAGACGAGATTCCCAGACAATAACGCGCGCAAAATCAGCCCAACCGTGAGTTGCCCGCTGGCGCAGAGATGGCGGATGAGCGGGCGCAGCTCGGCTTGTGGGCGATCGGCGGCAATGATCACGGTCGCCTTCTCGCAGGCTTCGCGCACAACGCGTTGAGCGCGATCCGACTCGAGCCAGGAGCGGCCGATGACAAAGCCGGCAATTTCTTCTGAAAGCTTCGTCACGAGGCTTTGCCGTGTCGCAGCCGGCATGTCGTCGCGCGCGAGCAGTGCCTCGCGAATTGTCGCAACCTCGCCGAACCGCTCGGCGATGCGGTGAATGGAGGCCGGCGCGATTTCCGCTCCGTCATTTTCAACGAGAATGAAACAGGCTTCGGCGCTGCCGAGCTCTGCGAGCGCGGCCGCCACCGCAGAGGGCAGCTCCGCACGACAGGCAATCGCGGCTTGAATGGCATCCCCGCCGGACGCCACTGCATCAATCAGGTCGGCATCGATCAGGAGCGGCGACAAGGCATAGACCGGCGCGGCAATCTGCGACTGATCTGCGGTCAGCGCCATGATCGCGGTCGGCGGCGCGAGTGGACTTGCGGCCAGCGCGTCGGCGAGTGCGCGCCGCACCAGCGGTGACGGATCGTCGAGGAGCCGCAGCATGAGGCCTTCGACGGCGGCGAGCTCATCGGCGTCGGCCTCGAAATCGCAGCAGATATAGCCGCGCGCCAAAGCACCCGCCGCTTCCGCGCGATCGATTGCGGGTGCACTCTCCAGCCATCGAAGAAAATCGCGAACGACCATCATTGCGAGCCGCACCCAGTCGAGAGTCGAAGTCTGATCCCAATGCTAGGACGGACGTCCTTAACAAATTCTTTACCATAAAAATTAGCGGGTTCCGGCAGGCAGCGATGGGCGGGCGTGGCTGCGGTTGGCGGGCGGCCAAGCCGCATCGCAAGCGGGTTTTTGGCTCTTCGCCACTGCCCGCGGGGGCGGCTTATGCATTCGAGATCGTTAACGGGTGTGGTACACGTCGCCGAGAACGAGTCTCAATTCGGCAAACTCGGCAGCCCAAAACGGCAACCCCTAAGGGAGGCACCCAAATGGCGCAGCAGACGACCACCCGGCACAAACGCGGCGGCCTCTATTTCGAGGATTTCATCCCTGGCGAACTCGTCGAGCACCGCTATACCCGGACCGTCACGCAAATGGACAACATGCTGTTCTCCAATATGACGCTCAATCCGCAGCCGCTGCACATCGACCGGCACTTCTGCGAGCAGGAGACCGAATGGGGCCAACCGTTGATGAACTCATTGTTCACGCTCGGGCTCATGATCGGCATCCAGGTCTCGGACATGACGGTCGGTACCACCATCGCCAATCTCGGCATGACCGACGTCAAATTTCCTCATCCCCTGTTTGAAGGCGACACCGTGCATTGCACGACGGAGGTGATCGGCAAGCGCGAATCGAAATCGCGGCCGGGCGCCGGCATCGTCGAGTTCCACCACCGCGCCTACAACCAGGACAATAAACTGGTCGCCGAGTGCCGCCGGCAGGCATTCATCCGGATGCGGCCGAAGTAGTACTGGGCTCGATGCGCTCGCTGCTTTTCGTTCCGGCCGACAGCACCAGAAAGCTCGACAAGGCAATGTCGAGCGGCGCCGATGCCCTAATCGTCGACCTTGAAGATTCGATCGCACTCGACGGCAAAGCGCGCGCGCGCGCCTCCGCGGCGGATTTTCTCAAAGCGGCGATCGCGAACGCGGCGCGGCCCACGCTGATGGTGCGCGTGAACGGCCTCGACACCGGACTGACCGATGCCGATCTCGATGCGATTGCCCCAGCGAAGCCTGACGCGATTATGCTGCCGAAAGCCGAAGGCGGCGCCGCTGTCATTCACGCCGACGCCAAGCTCGCGGTGCGCGAGGCCAAAAACGATCTGCCGGACGGCCACATCAAAATTTTGCCGATTGCCACCGAAACGGCAGCAGCTTTGTTCCTGGCCGGCACCTTTGCTGGCGCAAGCCAAAGACTGATCGGGCTGACCTGGGGCGCCGAGGATCTCTCCGCCGAGCTCGGCGCGCATACAAATCGCGACGCGGATGGGCGGTTTCTCGATCCTTATCGCCTGGCGCGCACCTTGTGTCTTGCCGGCGCGGCGGCCGCGGGCGTCGCCGCGATCGACACGGTGTTCGTCGATTTCCGCAACGACGCCGGTTTCCGCCGCGAATGCGAGGAGGCGGCCCGCGACGGCTTCGTCGGCAAGATGGCCATCCATCCTGCGCAGGTTCCGATCATCAATGAAGTCTTCACGCCGTCGACGGAGGCCGTTGCGCAGGCACAGTCGATTGTCGCGGCTTTCGCGGTCGCCCCCGGCGCCGGCGTCGTCGGCATCGGTGGAGTGATGTATGACCGGCCGCATCTGGCACGGGCCAAGCAATTGCTGGCGCGTGCAATGCGTGAACGATAACTGTTACCCTTCCCTCTAGGGGAGCGTGAATGGCTCTGTTCACAATCCTACGAAGATTTTTTCCCGTAAGTCGCTTTGGGATCGAATATCCGCGCGTCGCGGAATTCGAGCTTGGCAGCGCGCAGCTTCTCCCCCGCCGTGCCAAGGGGCACCGCGCGATAGAAACAGGAGCGGCGCCCCGTATGGCAGGCGCCGGCGACCTGTTCGACCTTGATCCAGACGGCATCCTGGTCGCAATCGATGCGCATCTCGACCACGCGTTGCGTATGTCCGGAGGACTCGCCCTTTTTCCACAGCGCCTTGCGCGATCGGCTGAAATACCAAACCTCGCCGGTCGCTATGGTCTTCGCCAGAGCCTCGGCATTCATATGCGCGACCATCAGCACATCGCCCGAAGCCGCATCGGTGGCGACAGCGGTCACAAGCCCGTCGGCATCGAATTTCGGCGCCAGGCCCAAGCCTTCTTCAAGCTCGGCGACGCCTCCTGGCTTTGCGAAAAGCGTTTGCTCTGCCACCCTCGCCTCGCTGTTTGGCGCTATAACTTCAAATCCGCGCCGGCCGCGCTTATATAGTGGATTGTCAAAGAGACTCAATAAACCCGCGTTAACGCGCGCAAATCGGCGATGCTCAACGAAGTCTATAACCGCCGCATCCTCGAACTCGCCGCCGCAATCCCGCGCATTGGCCGGCTTGCGAAGCCGGATGCCAGCTCCACCGCGCTGTCAAAACTCTGCGGCTCGACAGTGACGATCGATCTGAAAATGGACGGCGATACGGTGACCGATTTCGCCCATGAGGTGAAGGCCTGCGCGCTCGGCCAGGCGTCTTCCTCGATCATGGCCCGCAACATCGTCGGTTCCAAAGCCAACGAGCTGCGCGAATTGCGCGAGGGCGTGCGTAAGATGTTGAAAGAAAACGGCGCGCCACCGGCGAACGGCAAATGGGCCGATATCGCGGTGCTCGAACCGGTGCGCGATTACAAGGCGCGGCATGCTTCGACGCTGCTCACCTTCGACGCCGTCGTCGACGCCATCGGGCAGATCGAGGCCAAGCGCGACGGCAAAGCGCAAGCGCAGTAATGCGCAGCGATTTGCCCTCATTGGCGCAAATCTGCCGCAACGCTCCTCGCCTGTTCGGCCGCGGCCTGATGGTGCTCTATCGCTACACGATTGCCTCGCTCGTCGGCTTTCGCTGCCGGCATCTTCCGACCTGTTCCGAATATGCTGATGTGGCGCTAGATCGCTTCGGCCTGTGGGCCGGCGGCTGGATGACACTGGCGCGGCTTTTGCGCTGCCAGCCATGGGGCACCTGCGGCCTGGATCTCGTGCCCGATGCGTTGCCGGAAAAATCGCGCTGGTATATGCCGTGGCGCTACGGGAGATGGCGGGGCACGAATTCGACGCTGTCCGCCCAATCACGGCCATAACAACAAACAAACGACATGCACCGGCCAAAGATAAGGTAAATGAATCAAGATCCGGACAATGATTGCAATGCGTACGGGGCATAGCTATATAGCGGGTGTTCGCGATTGCGCCTGACCTTGTAGTTTCGGCCTCACGGCCCTCGCCAAGAACACGCAAAATCCGGATATGAGTCCCGATGCGAAATGGTTTGTACGGGAAACAACGCCTTTGCGCGTTTTATAAGGAGGCCATTGATGGCCACAGGTACCGTTAAATTCTTCAATGCCCAGAGGGGCTACGGCTTTATCGTTCAGGACAACGGCGGCCCTGATGTGTTCGTTCACATCTCGGCAGTCGAGCGCGCCGGCATGCATAATCTCAACGAGGGTCAGAAGCTTTCGTTCGATGTACAGGCCGACCCGCGCAGCGGCAAGTCCGCTGCCGCCAATCTGCAAGCGGTCTAACTTTCGTTTCGAAAGACGACGCCAGCGCGAAAGCGCTGGCGTTTCTGTTACCGAAGGATGATGGACATGGCGAAAAAGCCAGGCGCCAATCCCAAGAACGAATTCGTGTTTTTCGACGTAGTCTATGAGGATGGCTCACGGCGCTCCAATCGGCGCGTGCCGACCGAACTGCTTGGCGGTCTAGAAAAAGACGAACCCGCACGCGGCTTCATCGTCGAGCAGGATCGGGAAATCGCCGAGAAATCGGGACGTCCGCCCCTGTCCATAAAAAGCATTCGTCGCGCCGGCGCAAAGAGAACAGGGGATCGTTGATGGGCGCCCTCGCTGTAGATTGCGGCCAGAAATAATACGCGACGATAGCTGATTTCCGATCTAGTCTAGGGTCGCAATGCCGCTTCCATCTGGCTAGCAGCGTGCAGCGGCAAGTCTAGGGGTTCACTTTGTCCCAGATCGGCGGATCCGATCTAATACGATCATGGAGGCTGCCGTGACCAGCCACAAGTTCAAGATCGGCCAGTCAGTAAATTATACATCAGGAGCGTTGGGCATCGGCGGCGGCGTCTATAAGATCACGCAACTTTTGCCACCGGAAGGCGACGAGTTTCAGTACAAAATCAAGAGCGCCGCTGAGCCGCATGAGAGAGTGGCCAAGGAAAGCCAGCTTGATCGCGTCGGCTAATACTGGGGCTCTGAGTCAAAGGCCAATGATCATGACGTTCGACTACACGGCGGCAGCCGAACTATTCATGCCCAAAGGTAAGCCTGGCGCGCGTCAGCCGCTCAAGTACCGTCGCTTTTCGACCGCAGCAGAGGCAATTCGCTTCGTGGTGGAAGAATTGCCCGCCGTTAGCACTCTGGATCCCTGGATGCAGGTGGGAGACGATCGCTTTAACAGCGATGACATCCATCGCCTATACGAGAGCACCAGTTATCCCAAGCGCCGCCGCATAAGAAAATCGAGGTAAAGAACTCGGCATTCGACCGGAAATGCTTGTCGCTAACAGCGACCAGCCGGCGATCGAATCTACGGCTATTTGACCTTGAGATTAACCGCGGACTCTTTGCCTCGGTTGCTCTCAATCTCGTATTCGACGGTTTGTCCTTCGTTGAGACTCCGCAGCCCGGCCCGCTCAACAGCCGAAATGTGAACAAAAACGTCTTTGCCACCACCGCCCGAAGGTTGAATAAACCCATATCCCTTTGTCGGATTGAACCACTTCACAGTACCTGTAGCCATTTTCCATCTCCAAAGAAGGCTGCGTACATTACTGATCGGACACAAGCGCTACAATAGGTATTTCCAATCTCGTTTTCGCCCGCAATTAGCTTACGAGTTTCATTAAACTTCTTTGACTGCCTATAATTTCTCCTCCAAACCAAAATTTCTCGACCACGAGCGCAGACGCATAGGCTGCCGATGATCAAGCCCGGGGTGTTTGAATACTTGCCCGAACTGGGCAGCCCAAGCGTGGCGCCGAATCCTGCCGATGTCACGACACTGTTCGCACGCTACTCGATCTGTGGGTTCATGACGAGGCGCTAGGCTTTGAAGGCATATTTTTTTGCGAGCACCGTTTCGGCCGCTCGTACTCCCCCTCGCCCAACCTGCTGATTGCCGCGCTCGGCCCGCGAACGAATCGACTGCGCCTTGGCGTCATGGGAGTCGTACTGCCCTACTACCATCCAGCCCGCGTGGTGGAGGAAATCGGCATGCTGGACCACTTGACCCGGTGGCCGGTTGGAAATCGGCACCGCCATAGGCGTGCCTCAAGAACTCAGCCGCCTGAATAGCCGAAGCGCGCGAACGCAACGATGAAATCGTCACGATTCTCGATGCATTGGCTAATCGCGTGATCTCCCATCAGAGCAAATATTTCTCGTTTTCCAATCTGCGTCTTCTGCCCCGCCCGTTGCAGCAGCCGTCGCCGCCGCGCTGGAGACCGTCATCAGCGTAGACTCGGCCAGGCGGGTGGCCCGAAAGCGGATAAAGATTAGCACCGGGTTCTATTCGACCAGTTGATCAAAAGCATATTCGACGCCTATCGCCAGGAAGCGGACGCCGCCGGCTTTCATGCGGGGCCCGAATACTTTGCGCTGCGGCGGCGCGTAACGGTGGCGTCGACCAGCGAGCAAGCACATTTGTACGCGCAGGCCGTAACCGAGCGCTTGAAGAGCTTTGTCGCCGAAGACGACCGCTTGAGCACTCACGCTCCCGATGCGCCGGCACCCTCGGGCGGGTTCACGCTCAGCAATGAGGAGTTCATTACCGGCACGCCGAAAGAAGCGGCACAGAACATCATCGAGCAGTGCCGCTCCGTCGGCGCCGGACATTTTCTCACCGTGCTCAATTGGAGCGCGCCGCTGGACAGAGTGACCCAGGCGCACGAACTGTCTGGTCGGGAGGCTATTCCGCTAGTGCGCAAGGCGTGAATAGGTCCAAGGAAGGTGGCCAGGGCATTGACGCCGAAGACGGAAAACGCTTAGAAACCACGCGTCTGCTTACGCTGCGCGAAGTAGGCAGCGAGTGAGCAACAGGAGTGAATGATGGTCGCGCTGACCTTTCCCGACGGCGCGCGTCGGGAGTATCCCCAAAGCACCACCGGCCTCGACATCGCCAAGAGTATTTCGCCGTCGCTTGCCAAGCGTACGGCCGCCATGGCGCTCGATGGCAGGCTCGCCGACCTCACCGATCCGATCGAGCATGACGCCAAAATCGAATTTCTCACCCGCGAGGATCCGCGCGCGCTCGAACTCATCCGCCACGATGCGGCGCATGTGTTGGCCGAAGCCGTTCACAGCCTGTGGCCGGGCACGCAGGTGACGATCGGGCCGGTGATCGACAACGGCTTCTATTACGATTTCTTCCGCAATCAGCCGTTCACGCCGGAGGATTTCTTGGCGATCGAAAAGAAAATGCGCGAAATCATCGCGCGCGACAAACCGTTCACGAAGGAAATCTGGCAGCGCGACAAGGCGAAGAAGACCTTTCGCGACAAAGGCGAGTTGTTCAAGGTCGAGCTTATCGACGCCATCCCCGAGGATCAACCGATCAAGATCTACAAGCAGGGCGACTGGTTCGACCTATGCCGCGGCCCGCACATGACCTCGACCGGCAAGGTCGGCAATGCGTTCAAGCTGATGAAAACCGCCGGCGCTTATTGGCGCGGCGATTCCAAGCGCGAAATGCTCTCCCGCATCTACGGCACTGCCTTCGCCAAGCAGGAAGAGCTAGACGCCTATCTCAAGCAGATCGAGGAAGCGGAGAAGCGCGACCATCGCAAGCTCGGCCGCGAAATGGATCTGTTTCACTTCCAGGACGAAGCGCCTGGCTCGGTGTTCTGGCATCCGAAGGGCTGGACGCTCTTCCAGACGCTGGAAAGCTATATCCGCCGCCGTCAGGACCATGCCGGCTATGCCGAAGTCAATGCGCCACAGCTCATCGATTCATCCATGTGGGTCGCATCCGGCCACATGGCGACGTTCCGCGATTCAATGTTCCTGGTGCAACCGCGCGAAGAGGACGAGCGGACTTTCGTCATCAAGCCGATGAACTGCCCAGGCCACATCCAGATCTTCAAGAACGGCTTGAAGTCATACCGCGACCTGCCCTTCAAGGTTTGCGAATTCGGCAAGGTGCATCGCTACGAACCCTCCGGTGCGCTGCATGGCCTGATGCGCGTGCGCGCCTTCACCCAGGACGATGCGCATATCTTCATCACCGAGGAGCAGATCGCCGAAGAAGTCATCGAGGTCAACGATCTGATCCTGAGCATTTACCGCGATTTCGGCTTCGACGACGTCACCATCAAATTCTCCGACCGCCCGGCCAAACGCATTGGCGAGGATGCAGTGTGGGACAAAGCGGAAGCTGCGCTGATGCAGGCGCTCGAAGCGTCCGGCCGGCCCTGGACGCTCAACAAGGGCGAAGGCGCCTTCTATGGGCCGAAGCTCGAATATGTGCTGCGCGACGCGATCGGGCGCGACTGGCAATGCGGTACGGTCCAGGTCGATCTCAACATGCCCGGTCGGCTTGGCGCGTTCTATATCGACGAGCATTCCAACAAGGTCACCCCGGTGATGCTGCATCGCGCGATGTTCGGCTCCCTCGAACGCTTCACCGGCATCATGCTCGAACATTTCGCCGGCCACTTGCCGCTATGGCTGTCGCCGGTTCAGGCGATCGTTGCCACGATCACTTCGGACGCCGACGATTATGCGCGCGAGGCGATCGACAAGGCGCGCCGCGCCGGGCTGCGCGTCGAAGGCGACCTGCGCAATGAAAAGATCAATTACAAGGTCCGCGAGCACTCGCTGGCCAAAGTCCCGGCGCTGCTCGTCGTCGGCAAGAAGGAAGCCGTCGAACGCACCGTTTCGATCCGGCGACTCGGCGGCGAGGCGCAACACGCGATGGGATTGGACGCCGCAATCGCGGCGCTGGCGCAAGAGGCGGTTCCGCCCGATGTCGCGCGGATCAAAAAAGCTGGCTGACAGCGGTCGCGCAAAGACCCGTCGCGTTCAGGCTACGTCGGCGAGGTGCTCCGATGCGAATCCCGCCTGCTCGTAGAGGCGACGTATTCCGCTGCTGTCGTAGCGCTTCTCATTGACCTCCAGATAGGTCCCAATAAGAACTTCGTTCGACAACCGTTCGATCGCGAAGCGGATCGCATCGCTCGCGCTATCAAAGCGCTTATATTTAGGGTGCCGAGTCCCGCCACGCGGATTTCTGCCCAAGAACAGCTCCGCCGTCGCTTGGTAGTCGAATCGATCCGTATGCGCGCGCATGCCCTCACCTCTGATCTGAAAAGCTGCTTGTCGGTTGTGCACTACATATGGGGTGAGAAGAGGCCAAACGCTTGTCATTCTGGGCCAAAAATTTGCCCAAAAAGGACAGCGGATTTTTGGCTGCTGGCACAGGGTGTTAGCGCGTATCGTCACGATCTTTGGTGAGCAACGGTGGGACACGGTGGGAGGCGAACCGGTTACATCGCCGCAAAAAAGCCAGACGACGGCAACGATCTCGGCACCTGCCAAATCGCGGCTGTGTCTTTTCAACACTAGAGGAAACAAGCACGACGCAGCTACGCTTAGCACTCGTTCTGTCAGCGGTTGCGGTGCTGGCTCTGCTGAGCATCGTCGGCTGTGCGCAGTACTACGGCAAGGGCAAAGCCCCGCCGCCGGTCGTTACCAAAGGCTGAGCAAGCTATCTCTGGGGGGCTGTAGAGGGACCGACCGTTGGTCGGTCCCTTTTTCTTTGCGAACAGCGCGCGCCACGCGGCTATTTTGTTCGCGGCTCGTAAAACACGATGTCTTGATTGCCTTCGATGCGCCAGGTGCCATGCGCGATGTCGGGTTCGACGGGCAACATCGTCCAGGTGCCGTCCGCCCGGTAAAGATAATCGTGTCGCGGCGATTCCCATTTGCCGACGAGACGAGCCGACAGGGCTTTGCTGTCTGAACCGGCCGGGGCGGGATGATCCCTGATCTGCGCATCGATCGCTTTCCAAGCGTCGGTGTGGCGGTCCGCCGCCTCTTCGCGCAACCGTACTAGCCGGGTGATGTAATCTGCGCGCGCCGCTTCGCTGGGATGAGAGTTCTTGCCGTAGGATCGCTTGAGCTCGTCAAGGGCACGGAGATAACGAGCATCGGCCGCGCGTGGCCAGCGGCCATAACGCTGCCGCACTGACGAGACAATGAATGAGCTCCCGCCGCCTCAATATCCCACCTGCGAGCGTGCGCAATCAGCGCGCCAGCACTTCGACTTCGCGATCGACGCCGGTGACGACCTTAAAGTCGCGCTGATAGGTCCTGCCCTCGTTGCGCGCGATGATGTGGTACTCGCCCTCTGCGAGCACTAGCCGCGGAAAGGCGCCGATCGATTCTTTGATCACGTCGCCGCCCGGGGTACTCACCGTCCACTGCGTATTGGCGAGAGCCTCGCCGCCTGGATTGTTCACCAGCTTGAAAGTGATGATCGCGGCGCGATGCGTTACTACAATATCGGTCAGCTTGCCGGCCTCGATATGGACGTCGGAGCGGACAACCGAATTGCCCTCGCCATAGTTGGAGAGAATGTAATACGTGCCTTCTGGAATCAACACGACATCGCCGGTGAGCACGTTCTGCGCGATCGGCCGCCGTTCGTTGGTGTCGAACTGGCTGCCTCTAAAAATCTCGAATGATATGTGACCCGGCGGGATGCGCACGTCGCCTACCCTACCTTCGAGCCGAATGCCGCCGGCCGGGATATCGAAGACTTCGCGCACCGTGTCCGCACGCAACTGGATTGTCTTGGCGGCACTGGCAAGGCCAAAGCTTGCATGCACGACGTAGTTGCCCGGCGGTAGCGTGAATGTTGGCGCGGCGGCGCGTTCTTCTTTGACGAGCCGGAAATTGCCGGGCGAATCCGCCCTTGGTGCGTAGACGCGCCAGATCAGCCCCGCGTTGATCGGCGCCGAGTTCTGGCTGTAACGGGCGGCGACCGCGAGCACGACCTGGCCTGCCGGAACCGCCGGTGCCGCTTGCGCGACCGGTGGTACCGCAGGCGGGGCAATGGGCTGGGTTTGCGGATTGGGCGTAATGATGGTCGCGCCAGGCGATCCGGTGCCGGGCGCAGGCGCAGTGGCCGACCCGGTCGCCGATTGCGGCGCCACAAGACCATGCCCTTGCGCGTGCGCCGAAGCCGTGGGGAAAACCAGAGCCAGCGTCGCCAGATTGGCCGCCAGTATTGCTGGCACTATTGCTGGCTTAGCCTCACGCCAGAGGCTGCCCGAAACCCACCCGCCCATCGGATTTTTCTCTGTCGCAATCGCGGCAATTTCAAGCCGCCGACGTTAAACCCAGGCGGCACCGTGACGCGACCTATAGCCAAGTTGCCGCCCCGTTCACGATATGTTGGGTAGATTACGGCAGAATAGGCCGTATTCGACGAAGATCGAGCCGCCGCGAGGGTCCAGTGACCAGCATCGACATTCCAAACAAAACACTTGATGCCGGACACCTCGGCGTGAAAAGCGGCGGTCCGTCGATCGGACTCGTGCTCGGCAGCGGCGCGGCGCGCGGTTTTGCCCATATCGGCGTCATGCGCGCCCTGATGGCACACGGCATCAAACCCGACATCATCGTCGGCACCTCGATGGGCGCACTGGTCGGCGGCTGTTACGCCACCGATCAGCTCGACACGCTGGAGGACTGGGCGCGCTCGCTGACCATGCGGCGCATCATCGGCTATCTCGACGTGCGCATCGGCGGTTCAGGTCTCATTGGCGGCGGCCGGCTCGCCAACCGGCTGCAAGAATCGATCGGCGAAATCGCCATCGAAGACTTGCCGATCCGCTTTGCAGCGATCGCCACCGAGATCGGCACCGGGCACGAAGTATGGTTGACCCGCGGCTCGCTGTCGCTGGCCGTTCGCGCCTCCTACGCCCTGCCGGGGATCTTTTCGCCGGTGCATCTCGGCGGCCGTTGGCTGGTCGACGGCGCTTTGGTCAACCCTGTCCCGGTTTCGGCCGCGCGCGCTCTTGGCGCCCGTGTCGTGATCGCCGTCAATATGGATGCCGACCGGTTCGGCCGCGGCACCACGATCGCCAGTCATGGCTCCGAAGCCGGCGACGCGCCGCCGGTTGCCGCGATCGAACATCCGCGCAACGGTTTCGCGCGGCTACGCGGAATATTCAGTGCCGAACGCGCGCTCAAGCGGCAAATCATTTCCGGCGACAGCCGCCCAAGCTTTTCCACGGTGATGGTGGAATCCTTTAACATCATGCAGGACCGCCTCACCCGGATGCGGCTCGCGGGCGATCCGCCGGATGTTCATATCACTCCTCGCATCGGCCATATCGGCTGGCTCGATTTCCATCGCGCCGCGGAATCCATTGCGGTCGGCCGCGCCGCGACCGAAAAGGCGATCGAATCGATCACCGAATCGATCGCCGATCTCAGCTAAGTTAAGGCGACGGCGAAGTTCGCCCGCAATTCGTCTGGCAGGAAATCCGTCGCGTCGTGCAGTTGAGCTGACCGCGCTAAACGTAATTTGATCCGATGATTTTGTGGAGAGTTTGGTCGGCGCTAAGCGCGTAGCAAGTGCGTAGCAAGCAGCTCATTGCGAGGGCGACGAACGTGCGCACGTTTGTGAACATAACAGCTGTTGACTTGTGCAAAGCGAGAGGCACGAACCGTTTGCAACAAGATTACCGGTGTTCGTGGTGCCTGAATGACACCGCTGACCGCTTGAGTGGGGTTGCGGCATGACGATTGCAACGGGCATACGTATTGTTGCAGCTCACCATGCAATTCGTGACAGTTGAGCTTTGCGCCAGCCTGATTTTTCCGGCGGCGAGCGCACCGCCCGTAAGTCCAACAATGCTAGTCGTCAGTGATACGCATACAGATGCGCGGGGCGCGATCATACTTAGCCTCCCACTGAGAGTGGCTACTTCCCAAGTGTAATCTAATGCACTTGGGGCGTCGCTCGCTACGGAACTTTTGACGTGGATATTACTTACCGGCAAGCCTGGCCTTGAGATTATGGACAGCGTTAGGATCCCGCGGGGTCGCTCCCCAGATGCGTGATCCAGGCAGTCTATCTAACGTCAGGCGGAGGAGACGGGGGTCGCTCCCGCGGCTCCATCTAACCGGCGCCAACAATATCGCGCCAGGAACCCAAATTGGCGGAGAAGGTTGGGCCTTCGCTCACCCAAGGCCAGAAAACCAGTTGAACCGACGTCCAGTCTGATCGTACCGCATGTCAAATAACATGTCGGCGTTCGCACAAAAGTCTGGCGCAAAATTTACCATCGCTGGCGCGTAATCTAGCCAGCCCTGGCAAGCCCTCTTGAATCGGCAAGTTTCGCATCGAAGCGCTGCTGAACTCATTTGCGGTAAAACTCTAGGTTCGATACCGAGACGCGCCATCATTTCGTAGAGCTGTTCGGGCGCGGTCATGACCCACCCTCCATGTGCAGTGCCTAAAATAATGATAGCGAGCTACAGGCTTGCTCAGTTGATGCAGATCAAAAAATACTGATCTCTCGCCGGGCAGATAAACAAAAGGCCGCATTTACGCGGCCTTTCAGTTTGGAGGATCATGAGAGCAGCACACGTTACCGCTCATTCTATTACCAGATCAGATTAGCGCCGGAGCCACATTGAACTAGGTCAACTGCCCTTCGGTACAACTTTGTCATAAGAGCGTTGGAAAGCTCGCTTGAGCGTATTTCCGACCGGTTAGCCGCATTATCGGATCGGCAGCGGAAAATCGTAGTCTTATGTGTAGAGGCCTTTCTAATCGGTTGATCGCTGACGAACTCGGTGTAAGCGAAGGCACGATCAAAAGTCACCAGCACACCATCTATAGAATGCTTGGCGTTCAATCTCGAATTGGACTGATGATAACGTTGACTAGTCGCAATGAAATGCAGTCCGCGCTAGCGGTGAAGCGCGAGGCCGAGGAAGATTGGAGACGTTGAGCCCCGCGCCTTGAAGGACAGTCGAGGAACAGCCCGCATGTTTTGTCGTGCACGATCACAAAGAGCATCATAGCGCCACGGAGCAGCGCGGCAAATGCGCTGGCGGCGATGGAAATCGGCCACTGTTCGAACGCTAAGCGGTCTGAATGTAATCGCGCATCGCCGCGGAGTCGCGCTCCATCTCCTGCAAACGATGTTTAACGACGTCGCCGATGGATACGATGCCGACAAAACGGCCTTGATCAACAACCGGAAGATGGCGGAATTTCCCTGCCGTCATCCGCTCCATGAGGCTTGCGATTGTTTCACTCTCGGTGCAGGTCGACACCTTTCGCGTCATCGATTGGCTTACCGGCTGCTCGAGCGCGGCCGCGCCAGCTTCGGCAACGGCGCGGACGATGTCCCGCTCCGAGAGAATGCCGACAATGCGATTGTCGGCGCCGAGCACCAGCACCGCACCGATCCGTCTTTCTGCGAGAAGCGCCACAGCGGATTTCAGTGTTGCGCCGGGTTCGATGGTGACGACTTCGCGGCCCTTGGCCGCAAGAATAATACTGACGGTCATCTCGCCCTCCCTTGGCCTCGCCGCTTTGCCGGGTGTCTGCGACCGCCCTTCAGGCGAGGTCAATAGCGGTAATCTTCGTTGGCTATGTACGGTTCCAAAATTAATTGGCGTCGTTCGCGCTGCGGTGCACCACAATCAAGTTCGCAAAATAGTTGGAGGCTGCGAATTAAATGCTTGGCTCCGCGCTCATTTCGGCCGGCGGCGGAGCCGGATCGAAGGCTTTGAATAAAAACAAACCGGCAAAAAAACCACCGACATGGGCCTGCCAGGCAATCTCCTGACCCGTCGCACCGAAGGCGATGGTGCCGAAGCCGAACAGGGCGTTCAAACCAAGCCAGATTGCCAGAAAAAGCAAAAAACGCGGATCGCGCAGCGTGGCGCCGAGCGGCCGGGCCGGCAAATGACAAAAACCAGCCGGATCACGGAAAAATACGGGCCGCCCGGGACGTTGAAAGACAAAACGCATTGCTCCCGCCATGGCGCCGGAAATAGCGGCCGAGGCCCCGATCATCGGTTCGAGGGCGCCGAGATGGCTGACAAGGTGCGCCATGGCGCCGACCGCTGCTGTGGTCAGCATAAACAGAACGTAGCGCCAGCTGCCAAAACGCCGGGCGAGCGCGCTGGCAAACGGGACGAGCCACGCCAGATTGACCCCGAGATGGGTCAGGTCGGCATGAATGAAGGCGTAGGTGAAAAAAGTCCACAAATCGCCGGCAAAGCCGCCCGGCAGCGCCTCGCCAAGTGCAACATGGCTGCCATAGCGCGCCGGAATGAAGCCGAAGGCGAGAACGAATTCGACATCCTGCGGCTCAGTCAAGACCAAAACGCGCACGGCGTGCACGAGGACGAGCACACCGACAGTCGTCACGACCGCTGCCGGAATATTGAATATTGGTTCTGAAGGATTGGACTTGGACTGGTCGCTCAAAATCACACCTGACCGCGAAGCAGAGCGGAGATTGGCACAAGTTGCTGATCTATCACTCAAAATATTTTCAACTTTCCTGAGAGCAAGTCCGTAGCAAGCAGCGCGGCAGAGGGGCGGGTGCCACGAGTGGGCCAGGGGTTCTCTCTGTACGCAAGCACGCGCGTAACGACGGACAAACGAAAAGACCCCAAGCTGGTACGCGCTTGGGGCCCGTTGCCTCAACTCAAACTCAACTCACTCTACTCACACTTGCCCGGGCGACAGGGGTGTCGGGGGATGTGGAGCCGACCCGGTTAGTGCAAACCGAAATAAGCGTCGGGCACGCGAATACAATGCGGATCACGTATTAGTGTTGTGAGTTGGTGTTGCGCGATGAACCAGGGAGCAGGTGTGTGTATGTGAAAAAGATAAGGCCCCACTAAAGTGGCCTTATAAGTGAACTCGCTAGTGTACCGTCACTCGACTGTATCTTATCTCAATCCCATGCTGCCCGTTTTCAACGATGTCACAAACTGTAACACCGGCTTGGATTGAAACCCAACGATCATCGCGTCGCACAGCAAGCTTAACGTCATTGCACATGACGTACGTTTCCTTGCCATCAAATTCGACCTTGTATTCAGGATCGGCCATCTGCGTTATGGCCTTGCTCACCTCTTGATTCTTGGCGAACCAATAAGGCTCATTCGCGGCCTGCTTTGCGGTCGGTCGTTTGCTCATTGCGCCCCTCCCCACTTGGGTCTGACGCTAAAGCTACTTGCCGATTGCGGCCAAAGTGGCATGGGCGGAAAGATTGAACGGGCTTTCGGCCATTGCGTTGTCGGCTTGTGTCGTTATCGCTGCGTAGGAGAAGCCCAATGTCCGGTGGTCGCGTTAATTGGTCCCGAGTAAACAGCCGCAATCGTATGCGGCGGCAGGGCGTAGAAGATGTTACAGGCCTCATCGCCCAACCTCCCAAACAGCCGCAGCGTAAACTCAGCAAGGCCGAACATCGTGAGCAAGCAGAGGCAGCACTCCTTGCTTGGCGCGCGGGCCAGACAGCCAAAGACCAGTAACGTGCGCAGCGGGGCCGCGCGGGAGGCGCGCCCGACTTTTATTGCGCAATAAGTGATGCCTGTCACAGAACTCCACGCAGCGGGCAGATAGGTTATACGTACTGACATCCTTTCTTCGTCCCCGAAACGATGTCACCCTTGCCCCGACACACTGTTGTCGGGGCTTTCTTTTTTGAGAGCCCGTTGTGGATAAACCCAACATGCTTCTGTAGATTGCATTGGCGCTAATGCTAGGTTTTCCTGGTCGAACTGGGACGTCCCTCCACCCCGCGGAACGGAAGGTTGGGGACGCAAGGTGAAGATCGCGCATCACTTCACCGCACCGTTCGACAACCTAACGATTGCCGCCCAAGAAAGCGGTACGTATAGGGGACGAAGGCAAAGCCGTCAGGCGTGGGGCGCGCTGACGGCTTTGCTGTTTGACCGGTCACCGCGACGCTAGCATCGCACAATGCGCTGGTGCCGTGCCTGCCGATGTGATGAGGGTCACAGCGCACTCCCTGGACTAATGCTTTGCTGTGACTGCACCGTTGTCCCCTGCGGTGCAAATCCTCCCCACTGGGGTCGCTAATGGCGATCCCCATTTTTACTCAACTCATTGGACAGGCACGGCGTTATCATAAATCCAAATCTGGCCTGGAGGTTCCTTCAGGTGCTCTTGTAGGGGCCATGTCTCTCTGCTCTGCTCCCCCTCTGCTGACTGTGATTGGGCGGGCAAATAATGCGATGGGTGCTTATCCTTCTGGCACTAACAGTCAGCCAGGTTGCCCAGGCAGAGCCTCCTATCTTTCTGGCATGTAGTGGAGACTTGATCGATCACGCCCACGACCGAGCGAGAAACGCGCGATCATCATTGTGGTCAATTTAGATGCCCACACTTTAACAGTGCTCGGTTACGACCCGGTAGCCATTACCAGTGAGGCCGCCGACGGCACCGTAGGATTTGCCGCTACTGAACGCGGAGTGGTCAACGGGGTCACAGCGGGAAGCTTAACCGGATAACCGGGCTCACATCGATTGATTTCAAGATGAATGATGGCGTCCAAATTTTCGACGGAACATGCAAACGGGCTGAAAAGCTGTTTTAGCCCTGCCCTCGGCGTCCATCAGGCCCATGCGAAGCCTTGCGCGCACCACCAATCAATGAGCTGGCGCCGCGCAATCCACTTAAATGCGAGCGCGTAGATCAAGCACGCAGTTCTGAAAAACTGAGGGCTAATAACGATAGTAACGATGGTGATAGTACGGGTGATAGTGATGATGATGGTAGTAGGGGTGGTAGTGGCGGTGATAGTAATAAGCTGCGGCTGGAGCCACGCTGCCGACTGCGATTGCGCCGACAACGCCTAACATCGCAGCGATTTTCCCTAAGGTTCGCATGATTGCGCTTCCTCCTTGGTTTCTGTAACGCGCAAGTTAGTTGCGGCCTTTTCTTTCCAGGTAGCGGGTTTGTTCGTTGCAACTCAGTACGAGATACCGTTCAAGCTCAGCATAAGCACATTCCACGTCAGCGTAATGGCTAGTACCCCTGCGATAGCGATCCATACCGTTCGCCATCCTTCGCCTTCAAACTTCTCGGTGTTCATGGCTCCCCGACAAAAAGCTCCCCGACAAAAAAGCTGCCGTGACCTCGGAGGGTGAGGGGTGGGGGTGGGGGTGCGAGGCCACGGAGCTGAAAGTGAAATGCAGACGAGCCAATATGGTTCCGAAATTGGGCAACGCGTCCTGTTCTTATCCACAAGTTTGCGTTTGAGACGTGCCCTCCCCTCGCAGCTTCCCGCCATGGTCTGTCGAAGGCTGGAAGTCTGCAAAACAAGAAAGCCGCCGAGGTTTCTCGACGGCTTTCTCCCTTTGCTTCATGATCGAACTAAACCGGCCCTTTTGTACTTCACCACTCCTCACGGAGCATTTGATTGTACCCAACACTACCGCCACCCGTTTCTGCTGGGTCATCCGGATTGGGGGCAATGTTTGGAGTGACCATCATATTGTAAATGCCTCGCTGGCTCGGACCAACGTCCGATTGGTGCATCGACGCATGACGATGATGATAATGAGGCTCCTGGGCAAATGCGGGGCTCGCTAAGATCGTGAGAAAACCAAGAGCAGATAACACTCGCTTCGTGTTGAGTGACCTCATGTTGCACTCCATTTCACTGCCGCCCGTGCCCGATTAGCTAGGTGAAATTTCCGCATTGCACAACAAGAGAGATCGTCCCAACTCTCACGATATTGTTAATTAAATCTATAGGTTAAGCTAGCTTCCCGAATGGTTCAGTTATGCCCATATTGCGATGCAAAACACTCAAAACCAAGACGGAAGAATTCCGTTGTCGTTAGAACAAATTGCTAGCGTACCGGTCACGGCTGCTGCCTTTATTCGCGCCACGTTCCATCGAGCGCGCATAGAGGTCTGCGCATTAGCATTTCAGGCATCAGAGGATTGCAGAGGCTTCGCCCCGACCGCGCACGATGAGGCGAGAAGGATCGCGGCTGCGGGGAAACTACCGATTGTTCATCACCTCAGCCGCGCACACCAAGCATGCCATGGGGCGTCTTAATTGTAACTTGACCGCCGTTTTGCGAACCCGACGTGAACCGAAATGTGCCGCGCGTCGCCTCAATCACTGCGGAGCCGCCACCTTTGCTTGGATCATAAACAAACTTGTCGAGCCGAACCTGTGATGACGGTCCAACACTCAGATTGCTCTGGTCGTTAAACTGCAGGCCCGCCTTGCCTGAGCTTCCGGTTTTAACCCGTTTCGTTGGCGTGAACACCGCTGCCAGCGGCGAGCGTGCCACCAACGCTGCCCGACGCTTGCGGTGTTACCGAGCTAACCGTCCTAATGCCGGTTTGGGCGTTAGCGACCGTTGGTGCTGCAAAGACTATCACCAGCGGCAGCGCGAAAATCCAAAGCCGGCCTAATGTCCTCGTAATCATGGTCATAATACTTCTCCCAAAATGTGGAGAGGTCGGTAGGCCGAGCCTTCAGCGAAAAAAGTGATAGGCGACACTTAATGCGGAAAAAAGCGAATTTCTGTGATGGGCATCAAGCGCGACGTTGATTTTTGTGATGAGCATCACATCCAGTGAACCGGCAATTTTAGTCCAAAATAATTTTATGATGCATAGGGGCGTTCACTACGCGATCCGAATAGGGA
>Ga0318548_10000011_pt1 | contig 30076 bp, 21 predicted proteins | sample GRESIP169b2f21_FD_203495 | JGI IMG/M metagenome (GOLD analysis project Ga0318548, IMG submission 203495) | Tropical soil microbial communities from Luquillo Experimental Forest, Puerto Rico - GRE.SIPMG.169b2f21 | ecosystem: Environmental > Terrestrial > Soil > Tropical forest > Bulk soil... | reverse complement strand
GTGGCGCAACCTGGCACAGCCTCGCCCTCGCCGGCCTGGCCCGCGCCGCCGATCCGTCGGCGCTTGCCGCTGCCGACCGGCTGTTCGCGGTGCGCGACGCACCGTACGCGGGATTCTTCTTCTAACGACGCTTAGGCTCCGCGCACGGCGGCCGCGACGGCCCGTGGCGCCTCGGATTGCGGAAAGTGGCCAACGCCATCAAGTTTCGTCACCACGGCTGAATCTTTTGACCGCGCGGTGGTCGACATCACCCGCGCAGCGCGGGAATCACGATAGCCGGGCTACCAGGTTCGGGCTGATCACGATTCGAGGCCACCGCCTGGTCAGACGTGTGGCGCCTCGGAGATCTTGGTGTCTGGCTTGCCCACCGTCTGGCAGTACGTCAATGCCGACAGCCGCGTTGCCGTGATCTCAATATTGGCCGGATCGGTACCACCCTTGTCCTTGAGCATCTTGCTGACCTCATCGTTCTGCTTCTTTTGGTCCTGCGTGATGAAGTCCTTGCACTTGGTGTCGCCGCCGGTATTGATGAACTGTGAAGCCGAACACGCGCCGGTCAGCAGGACGGCGAGCGCGATCAGGGCGGCTGAAGTTTGCTTCATCGTTTCCCTTTCTGCGGCGGAGTAGTGGTATCTGTACACCAAATCGATTAAATCCAAACCCTAACGGCGTTTTACACAACTGCGCGGTGTGTTTGCGGGCGGGCAAAGGCAGCCCTCGTCGGCGGCTGCGCATCTCGCGAGTCAGTGGGAATAACTTCCTGGGCGCGCATCGTTGTTTGGCCGTTGTCGGCCGGCGGTGCGCAGAGACCTTGGGGAGGAAAATCGGTGATCTCGTCGAGCATGCCCACCGACCAGGCCCTCCGCCCGCCATCGGCACAGGTGGCGATGGATGAACGTGACGGGCGCGGAGGGTCGGCCGCCACCCAGGCCCTGTTCGTCAGCGTGGTGGGTCTGCTGCTGGCAACGGGATGGGTCGCGAACCACTTCGTCGCATTGATGCCGCTCATCAGCGAGCGCCAACACCTCAGCGCGACGACACTGGACGCGATCTTCGGAATCTACGCGGTTGGGTTGGTCCCCGGGCTGCTGATCGGCGGGCGCGCGTCGGATGCGCTCGGCCGCCAGCCGGTGGCGCTGGCGGGTCCGACGACTGCCCTGGTGGGAACGGTGGCGATGCTGCTGTCGCAGCAAACCGACGTATTGCTGGTGGGGCGTTTGATCGTCGGGGTCGGTGTGGGTCTTGCAATGAGTTCCTGCACCGCATGGGCCTCCGACCTCAAAGGTCCAGCCGGTGCAGCCACCGCAGGGGCGGTGCTTACCGCCGGGTTCGCCATCGGCCCATTCGCGGGAGGGGCGATCGCCTTGGCCGGACAACCCGGCATTCGGGTCTCGTTCGGGGTCGCCGCGGCCATTGTCGTGGTGGCGATGGTTGCCGCCGTCGTGGCAGCGCAGCGTGTAGGCGTGACCGCGCCGGCAAGAGTGCACGGCTCGGCGCGGCCAGCGGCGGCCCGGCAGGGAACCGCCCGGGCGTTGAGTTGGGCCATACCGCTGGCGCCGTGGGTGTTCGCCTCGGCGACACTTGGGTTCGTCGCGATCCCTACCCGGTTGCACACCGGCCTCGCGGCTCCGATGGCCGCTGGCGCGGCGGCGCTGATTGTCAATGGCGTCAGCGGGGTGATTCAAGTTGTCGCCCGCGGGGGTAAGTGGGGGCCACAAGCCGGCACCGCCGGTGCGGTGCTGGCTGCGCTTGGCTACGTGGTCTCCGCGGCGGGACCGCCCACATTGTCGCTGCCGTTGGGCCTGCCACTGTTGCTGGTTCTGGGTTGCGCGTCCGGCCTTCTGCTGCGCGAGGGCCTGATTGATTTGGAAGCCGCGGCGCCGCAACGCCTGCGCGGTGCTCTCACAGGAATGTTCTACGTGGTGACGTACGTCGGCTTTGGCCTGCCGCTCATATTGACCATGGTCGGGCCTGCGGCCTCTGCGCTGATTCTCGCGGTGATGGCGCTGCTGGCGTCAGCTACGGCGATCAGCCGGGCGGTGCGGCTGCGACGAGATGGTCACCGCCAGAACTGATTCCGCTCAGTCCCGCAAGGCGACGCCACGAGCGGATGGCGTTGCGCGTGACATCGACTATACGGCCGCCTCCGGAATCCAGATTTGCGAATCTGTGGGCGCGCAGGGCGTTGCCGGTGACGGCGTCGAGCGTGTCCTCGTCGTCGGTCTCAACAAGTGAGGTCGACTGGTATGCGGCCCGGACGGCGTACCGCTCGGCGCCCACGGGCAGCGCGCCGCTGATCGCTCGCGCGGTGCGGGCGGCGCTGTCCCAGGCAGCGATTGGCGGCGTATCGCCGGGGGCGAGCCGGCGATGCAGCTCGGCGATCTCGGAGATCGCCTCGGCCGCCGCGCCCGCGGCGTATCGGACGACTCCCCACGGCGGGCTGATCAGCAGTTTGGTCACCCAAGTGTGAATGACGGTGTCGGCTACATCGGCGGTACCTATCGTCAGCCATCCCAAGTCGAGCACCGTAAGGCTGTCTTCCGGCGATAGATAGCCGTCAGGCCCGGCCAGCGTGTCGTTGCACAGCTGAACAAAGGCTGCCAACGGGCGGGCAGACGTGGCAGGGAAGTCGGTGATCTGCTCGTCGCCGTTGATGTATGAAATCGCGTTCATGGCGCACCCTTTGCCCGATCCCGGCTGGTGTGATCCCCGCGCCAGTCGCAGTGGGTGGGTGAGGCGGTCGACGTCCATTTGAGTTGCTTCCTACGGGTTTTCGGCCTGGCCGCCTCCGCGGGATCGCTGCGGCCAGGGCAACGAAAGACATTCTATGTCAGCCCGAATCACGGCCGGTTGCGACACTGAGACGACGAGCGCGCGATTGGCCGGGTAAGCGACACCGCGACGAGTCCCTGAAGTGCGCGCTCGCGAGCAGCGCGACCACGGTGGCTGCGGGTGCCCGGGGTGGCAGGGGCCCGATTAGAGTGGGCCCTGCCTCGAGATCTGATCCACAGCGACGCCGGGAGACCACATGAGCGCCCAGCAGCCCGCCATCATCTACACGCTGACCGACGAGGCGCCGCTATTGGCGACCTACGCCTTCTTGCCGGTAGTGCGTGCCTTCGCCGAACCGGCAGGCATCGAGGTCAAGACCAGTGACATCTCGGTGGCCGGACGCATCCTGGCCGAGTTCCCCGATTACCTGACCGAAGATCAGCAGGTGCCGGACAACCTCGCCGAGCTGGGCCGGCTGACGCAACTACCGGACACCAACATCATCAAGCTGCCGAACATCAGCGCCTCGGTGCCGCAGCTCTTGGCCGCCATCAAGGAACTGCAAGGCAAGGGGTTCAAGCTTCCGGACTACCCGGAGTTTGTGAAGTCCGACGAGGAAAAGCGTATCCGGGAACGGTACGCGAAATGCCTTGGCAGCGCGGTTAATCCGGTGCTGCGAGAAGGTAACTCGGACCGCCGCGCACCCAAGGCGGTCAAGGACTATGCGCGCAAGCACCCACACAGCATGGGCGAGTGGTCGATGGCCTCGCGCACACATGTCGCGCACATGCGGCACGGCGACTTCTACGCCGGCGAGAAGTCGATGACGCTGGACCGGGCGCGCGACGTGAAGATGGAACTGGTGACCAAGGGCGGCGAGACAATCGTGCTCAAGCCCAAGGTGTCGCTGGGTGACGGCGACGTGATCGACAGCATGTTCATGAGCAAGAAGGCGTTGTGCGAGTTCTATGAAGAACAGATCGAAGATGCGTATAAGACCGGCGTGATGTTCTCCCTGCACGTCAAGGCGACGATGATGAAGATTTCGCACCCCATCGTCTTCGGGCATGCGGTGAAGACCTTCTACAAGGACGCGTTCGCCAAGCATCAGGAGCTGTTCGACGAACTGGGCGTCAACGTCAACAACGGGCTGGTCGACCTCTACAACAAGATCGAATCGCTGCCCGCCACACAGCACGACGAGATCATCCGCGACCTGCACGCCTGCCACGAGCATCGCCCGGAGCTGGCCATGGTCGATTCGGCGAAGGGTATCTCGAATTTCCACTCGCCCAGTGACGTGATCGTGGACGCTTCGATGCCCGCGATGATCCGCGCCGGCGGCAAGATGTACGGCGCCGACGGACGGACCAAGGACACCAAGGCCGTGAACCCGGAGTCCACCTTTTCGCGGATCTACCAGGAAGTCATCAACTTCTGTAAGACCAACGGCCAGTTCGATCCGGCGACCATGGGCACCGTCCCCAATGTCGGCCTCATGGCACAGAAGGCGGAAGAGTACGGCTCACACGACAAAACGTTCGAGATTCCCGAGGACGGCGTCGCCAACATCGTGGACCTCGACACCGGCGAAGTGCTGCTGACGCAGAATGTCGAAACCGGCGACATCTGGCGCATGTGCACCGTTACGGATGCAGCGATCCGCGACTGGGTCAAGCTGGCCGTAACGCGTGCGCGTAACTCCGGCATGCCGGTGGTGTTCTGGCTGGACTCGTACCGACCTCACGAGAACGAGCTGATCAAGAAGGTCAAGGAATACCTGGCGGATGAATACACCCACGGCCTCGATATCCAGATCATGTCGCAGGTGCGCAGCATGCGTTACACACTGGAGCGCCTGATCCGCGGGCTGGATACCATCGCCGCCACCGGCAACATCCTGCGCGACTACCTCACCGACCTGTTCCCGATCCTGGAGCTGGGCACCAGCGCCAAGATGCTGTCCATCGTTCCGCTGATGGCGGGCGGCGGAATGTACGAAACGGGGGCGGGCGGTTCGGCGCCCAAACACGTCAAGCAGTTGGTGGAGGAAAATCACCTGCGCTGGGACTCGCTCGGTGAGTTCCTCGCGCTGGCCGTCAGCCTGGAAGACCTGGGCATCAAGTCAGACAACGAGCGGGCCAAGATCCTGGCCAAGACCTTGGATGCCGCGACCGGAAAACTGCTGGAAAACAACAAGAGCCCGTCGCGCAAGACCGGTGAGCTCGACAACCGGGGCAGCCAGTTCTACCTCGCGATGTACTGGGCGCAGGAACTTGCCGCGCAGACCGATGACCAGGAGCTGCGGGAGCACTTCGCCCCTCTGGCCGAGGCGCTGACGAAAAACGAAGAGGTCATCGTGGCCGAACTGAACGAGGCGCAGGGCAACGCGGTGGACATCGGCGGCTACTACGCGCCGGACAGCGAGATGACCACCGCGGTGATGCGGCCGAGCAAGACGTTCAACGATGCCCTGGCGGCCGCGCAAGGCTGACACCCGGTAATCACATGAGCCACGTGAGCACCGCGAGCCGGCCATAAGGCGATTTCCATTTGCGCTATCACCGGCGCTATCACAAATAAAACTCACCTATTGGTCGGTCCCGCATCGCCGTCAGTCGACCAGCCCGCGAAGCGCTTCGATCAGCTTGATCCGCTCGCCTGGCGTGGCCGCGAACGGCGCCACGTTCAAGATCGTCACCCCCGCCTCGCGGAACGCAGCCAACCGCTCCTTGACGAACTCGCGGGTACCGATCAGGTTGACGTCCCGCACGAGCTCGTCGGGCACCACCTTGGCGGCGCCGTCCTTGTCGCCGGCCAGGTAGAGCTCTTGGATCCGGTCGGCTTGGGGGCCGTAACCATAGTTGGTGGCCAGGGTGTGGTAGAAGTTCTTGCCCTTGGCGCCCATTCCGCCGATGTAGAGGGCCAGGTGTGGTTTGACGAGTTCCCGCAGCGGCTCGACGTTTTCGCCGATGGCCAGTGCCGGGCCGGCGTACACGTCGAGCTCACCCAAATCGGGGTCCCGCTTGGCCCGGCCGGCGGCCAGGGCCTTTCCCCACACGTCCCCTGCCTTCTCGGGCAGATAGAAGATCGGTTGCCAGCCCTCGGCGATCTCGGCCACCAGCTCGACATTCTTGGGCCCCAGCGCGGCCACCAGTATTGGAATGCGTTCCCGCACAGGCTGATTGATGAGCTTCAGCGGTTTGCCCAGCCCGGTGCCCTGGCCGGCGGGCAGCGGGATCGTGTAGTGCTTGCCCTGGTATTGCAGGTACTTACGGCGCCACACCTGCCGGCAGATTTCGATGACTTCGCGAGTGCGGGCGATCGGGGCGTCGTAGGGCACACCGTGGAAGCCCTCGATGACCTGCGGGCCAGAGGCGCCGAGCCCGAGCGTGAACCGGCCATCGGAGACGTAGTCGAGACCCGCCGCGGTCATCGCGGTCAGGGTGGGCGTTCGGGTGTACAGCTGCAAGATTCCCGAGGCCAGCTGAACCCGTTCCGTGCTGGCGGCCAGGTAGCCAAGCGCGCTCACCGCGTCGAACGAATACGCCTCGGGGACAAAGACGATGTCCAGGCCGGCGCGTTCGAGGTCGGCCACTTCGGCGGCGACTTCCTTGAACCCGCCCGCGTAATTGATCCCCAATCCGATCCGCATGTGACTGCCCCTACGCGGTGGTGAACTGATCGGCCAGTTCGAGAGCCTCTTGCTGGATCCGATCGAACTGGGCGCCCATCGCCTCGGACAGCGCCTTCGCGCCCGACAGCGGCCGCACCATCACCATGAAGTCGTCGATCAGCCCGTCGTCGTTGAAGTGCAGGAAGTCGCAACCGGTGATTTTCACGCCCGGCGCCCCAGATATCCCGGTCTCGAACACCAATGCATGGTCGCGGCCGTTGCCGTCATGGATTTCACGGACGTAGCGGAAGTCCTCGAAAACCCGCAACACACCGCGCAGGAGCGCCGCGGTCATCGGCTTGCCGACGTAGGGCTTGAATGCCACCGGGCTGGTGAAGACGACATCTTCGGCCAGCAGCGCCTGGATGGCGGCTTCGTCGTGCTCCTCGACTGCCTTGCGGAAGGGATGCATCAGAACCTCGCGTAGTCAATTTGTTGGGTAGGTGTGGTTGACGCTAGAGCGCGGGCAGTTAAATGTCCATATGCGACTAATCACTTTGTTGATTATTCACACCGTTGTATGCTCGACCGATGTCGCTGCGTGACGCCGTGCTCGCCGCACTCCTCGAGGGCGAGTCGTCCGGATACGACCTGGCCAAAGGCTTCGATGCCTCCGTGGCGAACTTCTGGATGGCCACCCCACAGCAGCTGTATCGCGAACTCGACCGGCTCGCGGACCAGGGTCTCGTCCAGGCACGGGTCGTTCAGCAGGAGCGCCGGCCGAACAAGCGAGTGTTCTCGCTGACCGACGCGGGCCGCGCCGCGATCCAGCACTTCACCGCCAGCGCACCGAAGCCTTGTGTGATCCGCGATGAACTGATGATCAAAGTCCAGGCCGCCGATGCCGGCGACGCGCAGGCGGTCCGCGAATTCATCCTCGAACGACTGCAATGGGCCACCGCCAAACTGCAACGCTACGAACGGATGCGGACCCGCCTGCTCGACGGCCGTAGCGAAGAGGAATACCTGGCCCAGACCGAACGAGTGGGCCCCTACGTGACGCTGCTGCGCGGAATTTCGTTCGAAGAAGAGAACGTTCGGTGGGCCGAGCGTGCGCTGACGATCATCGAACGCCGCCTCCCGGCGCAAGCCTGAAATTGCAGCAACGTCAAGATGGCAAAACCCGGGCGCGCGGATCCACGGTACGGCAGGATTCTCGACGCGGCGCTATCGATGAGTCATTCAGAGCCGTTCGAAGCCGTCCCATAACTGCGCGGAGGTGACAAGCGATGGGCCATTACCGGTCAAACGTGCGCGACCTGGAGTTCAACCTGTTCGAGGTCCTCGGCCTAGACGCCGTGCTCGACTCGGGTGCCTACGGGGATCTGGACACGGCGACCGTGCGTGACATCCTCCGCGAGGTGGCGCGGCTGTCCGAGGGCCCGATCGCGGACTCATTCGTCGACGCCGACCGCAACCCGCCGCGGTTCCTCCCGGACGAGCACACGATCGCGGTGCCGGATTCGGTACGGCCGGCCGTGACCGCGTTCAAGGATGCCGGGTGGTGGCGGATCGGGATGTCCGACGTGATCGGTGGGGTGCCGGCACCGGCCCCGGTGACCTGGGCGGTCAACGAGATGATGGTCTGCGCGAACCCGGCCATTCAGTGGTACAGCACTCCGGTGATGTCGCAAGTGCTCGCGCTCGTCGGAACCGAACAGCAGCAGCGTTGGGCGCGAATGGGTTTGGAGCGAGGCTGGATGGGCACGATGGCGCTGACCGAACCCGACGCGGGTTCCGACGTCGGCTCCGGGCGCACCAAGGCGATCGCGCAGCCGGACGGCACCTGGCACATCGAGGGGGTGAAGCGTTTCATCTCCGGCGGCGACGTCGGCGACACTGCGGAAAACCAGTTCCATGTCGTGCTGGCGCGTCCGGAGGGTGCCGGACCCGGCACCAAGGGCCTGAGCATGTTCTATGTCCCGAAATATTTGTTCGACCCAGACACGCTGGACCTGCGGGAGCGCAACGGGGTGTTCGCGACCGCGCTGGAAGAAAAGATGGGCATAAAAGCGTCCCCGACCTGCGAGTTGACCTTCGGCGCAACCGACATCCCCGCCGTCGGATATCTGGTCGGCGACGTGCACGACGGCATCGCCCAGATGTTCAGGGCCATCCAGTACGCGCGGATGATGGTGGGTGTCAAGTCCATCGGGACGCTGTCGACCGCGTATCTGCACGCACTTGACTATGCGCAACAGCGGGTGCAGGGCCCCGACCTCACCCGCTTCACCGACAAGACCGCGCCCCGGGTGCCGATCACGCGCCACCCGGACGTGCGGCGAAGCCTCATGTTGCAGAAGGCGTACGCCGACGGGATGCGTGCCCTGTACATGTACGCGGCCGCGCATGCCGACGAATTCGGGGTTGAGCTGGTGCCGGGGGTGGATGCCGACTTGGCGGCGCGCGTCCTGGATCTGCTGCTACCGATCGTCAAGGGCGTGGGATCCGAAAAGTCCTACCAGTGGATCAACGAAAGCCTGCAAACCCTAGGCGGATCCGGGTATTTGAAGGATTATCCCATCGAGCAGTACATCCGAGACACCAGAATCGACTCGCTCTACGAGGGCACAACCGCGATCCAGTCGCTGGACTTCGTGTTCCGCAAGATCGCACGCGATCGCGGCGTAGCCCTCGCGCACGTCGCCGGCCAGATCGCCGCGTTCATCGACAGCGTAACTGGCGACCGGCTCAAGGCCGAATGCGCGCTTTTGCAGGCCGCCCTGGCAGACGTGCAGGCGATGACCGGCACACTTACGGCATATCTGCTTGGCGCAGAACAAGATCCCACGGAGCTGTACAAAATCGGACTGGTGTCCGTGGCTTTTCTGCACGCCGTCGGCGACCTGCTCATAGGGTGGCGACTGCTCGTGCAGGCCGACATCGCTGCTGCCGCAATCGATGCCGGTGCCGATGATTCCTTCTATCGCGGCAAGCTCGCGGCCGCATCGTTCTTCGCCAAGACGATCCTGCCGGCAATCTCGGCGGCCCGCGCGGTCGTCGAGAACGTCGACACCGACCTGATGGACGTCGCGGACGACGCCTTCTGACGGATTCCCCGATGTGCCGCTCGGGGCATGATCGGTGACGGGCGCTCCGTCAGATCAATTTTGGCTGAGCATGTTCATGGCCGTGCGGCGTGCGAGCGCCATGGTGGACAGCATCGGGTTGACCCCGGAACAGCTGGGCATTCCGCTGGCGTCGGCGATCCAGACCCCGGTCGTATCGTGCAACTCGCCAGTGGGCTTCGCCACCGACGTCTGCGGGTCGCTGCCCAGCTGTGCGCTGCACATCTGGTGGGCACTGAACACGGGTGTACCACCGGGGCCGATCGGGACCTGATTCACCTTCTCGATGAACGCCTCGAGGTCCTCACCACGTCGCCAGGGCGGGAAGGGCTGGCCGGCCAGGAAGATCTGTTGCGCACCGGCGGCCTCCTGCATGCGGATCGCAGTCACCGCGGCCTCGCGGAAGTTTCGGCGATCGAGTTCGTCGGTGAATGGATACCAGTGCTGGGACTGGCCGTTCTCGTCGATGGTGACACTGCCCGCGCCGCGATCCTTGACGATGAACACCCAGTCGGCTCGGTATTTGTACTGGCGGGTGAGCTCCTTGTGCTGCGCGCCGCTGAGCCACGGCACCACGGTAGTGAATAGGCCTGGGAGGTGCGGCACACATTCGATGAGGTACCCGAAGCCCTCGTTCGCCTCGGCGAACTCGTTCATGACGCCGGCCATTCCGGGACCAAACCACGGATCCTGGGGTTCGTCATAGATCCCGCTGACCAGGCTGGCGGGATGCAGTCGCAGTTTGGCGCCGACGGCCGGCCCGCCGATGCCCGACCGCAGCAGAAGCGCAGGGGTCTCCAGGCTGCCGGCAGCGACCACCACAGCCGGGGCGTGGACGACGACGCGCGAGCTCCGCGGCGTCTGTGGGTCGGTGTATGTCGTCTCCACACCCACGGCTTTGCCGTCGTCGGTGAGGATCCGCTCGGCGCGAGTGTTGGCCAGCAGTTTGGCTCCCGCGTCGGATGCGTCCTGTAGATAAGTGCGCAGCGTGCCCTGCTTGGCGCCGGTCTGATCACCCATCTGGCTGTAACCGATCAGGTTCGGGTCGTACCTCTCGGGGTCGATGTTGAGCGTGGCGAGACGATACGAATATCCGAGCTTGGATGCCCCCGCCGCCAACCGCTGGTGCGGAGCATTTTGCGTGGCGACCTTGTCGTTGCAGCCGATGCGGTCGAACACCGCGTGCAGGTGTTCGTCGAACGCAGGTGTGTCGACGTCGGCGAGGCCGTTGTCTTTGGCCCAGCAGGCGCGGACGCTGGCCGGGGTCATCAACGAATTGGACCAGTTCACGGTGCTGCCACCCCCCACGGTGCTGCCGGCGGCGATGCTGACCATGCCGTCGGCGGAGGGAAAGAACCCGCCGCGCAGGAACATTCGATAGGCGAGCATTTCCACCTGGACGAAGTCGGACTCGTTGAAGTAGCCGCCTGCCTCCAGGATGATCACCCGCTTGCCGGCCTTCGCCAACTCGGCGGCCGCGACCCCACCGCCGCTGCCGGATCCGACCACGACCACATCCGCCTCCAATGTGGTGTCGCCGGTCGGGGTGATGGCCTCCAGTGTCTTCGGCACGTCCGGCGGCGAGACCTGGGCCGGTCCCGGATATCCCATGCCATCCCACAAGGGGTTGCGGCCCTGCGCGTCGGGCATGCCATAGGAGAACAGCACCGAAAGCCGATACAGCGCAGCGATTGCCTGTGCGGCCTCGGACGAGACGCCCGCGAGGTTGGCGATGATCGCCTCCCGGATGGCCTGGGGTTGATTCTTCATCCCAACGAGGGCCGCGGTATCGATCAGTTGGAGTAAGCCCGCGAGCTGTTCGTCGGGCAGGTGAGTGAGGAGGTACCGCTCGGCGCCAACATCGGCTCCGAGGTCGCTGCCCTTGGTGGCCCAAAACCCGGTGGGGTCGTCCTTGCCTGGAACGGAAGCGACGAACGTGTCGACGATCGCGGTCAGCGTCTTTCGCTGAAGAGTGGTGAATTCGATGGCCACGGCGGTGATCCTTAAACTCGGTTCGGATGGCAAGCAGGAAACGAAGTCCTACGGCAGCTGCATCGATTTGGTCTCCAGGAACTCCTCGAGCCCCCATTCGCCGAACTCTCGACCGTTGCCCGACTGCCGGTAGCCGCCGAAGGGTGCGTGGATGTTGAAGGCCCCGTCGTTGATCTGAACCTGGCCCGCCCGAATCCGGCGGGCGACCCTGATCGCGTGCTCCTCATCGGCGGAGAAAACTCCGGCGTTCAAACCGAACATCGAGTCGTTGGCAAGCCGAACGGCCTCATCCTCACCGTCATAGGCCTGGATCACCAGGACCGGACCGAAAATCTCCTCGCGCGCGATCGCCATGTCCGGCGAGACGTCGGAAAACACCGTCGGCCGGACGAAGAAACCTTTCGTTAGCCCATCCGGCGGAGTGGGCCCACCGGTAACGAGGCGAGCCCTCTCGGCAATGCCCTTCTCGATGTAGCCGACGACCCGGTCACGCTGCGCAGCTGACACCAACGGCCCCATCATCGTCGCGGGGTCGAACGGATCGCCGACGACGAGCGATTCGGCGCCCGCTTTGGCCACGGCTTCGACCTCCGCCCGTTTGGACCGAGGGACGATCATTCGCGTCAGCGCGATGCAGGTCTGCCCCGAGTTGAGGAAGCAGGCCAACAATCCAGCCGAGACCGCCGCGATGATATCGGCGTCGTCCAAGATGATCAGCGGAGATTTTCCGCCCAGCTCCAGGGAGACCCGTTTGATGGTTTCCACGGCGACCGCGCCGATCCGGCGCCCCGCAGCCGTAGAGCCCGTGAGCGAAACCATGTCGACTTCCGGGTGGCCGACGAGGGCCTCCCCGACCCCGGCACCGGTCCCGGTGACCAGATTGAACACCCCCGGCGGCAGGCCGATCGAGTCGAGCACCTCGGCCAGCACATAGGCATTCAGCGGCGCGACCTCGCTCGGCTTGAGAACAACCGTGCAGCCGGCGGCCAGGGCGGGCGCAACCTTCGCCGCGATCTGGTGCAGCGGGTAATTCCAAGGCGTGATCGCGACAACAACCCCGATCGGTTCGCGCACCACCAAGGAGTTGTAGACCTGTCGCTCGAACGGGAAGCTCAGCGCGACATCGGCGATCGACACAAACGACTGCACCGGCAGGCCGGCCTGAATCACGTTGCTGTACGCGAAAGGCATCCCCACCTCTTGACTGACGAGCGTCGCGATTTCGGTCTGCCGAAGCTGCAGCCCTTCCGCCGCCTTCTTCAGATAACCGGCCCGCTCGGGCGGCGATGTCGTCGACCATGAGGCAAACGCCTCGCGGGCGGCGCGTACGGCCTTATCCGCGTCCTCGGCATTCCCTCCCGGGATCGACCCCAGCACCTCCTCGGTGGCCGCGTTGACGACCTCGATCCTTTCCCGGCCATTCGAGGGCTGCCACCGGCCCCCGATGTAGTGCGCGCCATGCTCGACCATGGGGCCCTCCAATCCGGTCACTTCCCCCGCTGCGGCGAGCCGACCTGTGATCGCCGTTCACACCTACACTTCGCGTCTGATTGGGCGGCGTCAACGTCCTTGCGAACAAAATCCCGCGGAAAGACCTGGGAGAAATACAAACGTCTCGGCCGCTGCCGGCCTGCACCGCGCTGGCGGGCTACTGCTTGCCGGTGAGTTCTTCCGCACCGACCTCTGCGGGACCACGATCGCCCGTTGGCGCGGTCGTGGTGAGCGCGTCGCCGGGCTGCTGCTCACCGAGCAGCTCACCATCACCGACCTCGGGGAGGTTCCGGTCGCCGTCATGCCCACCGCGCTTCGCCGCCTTCTTCTTGGGCGATTTCTGCACGGGCGGCTCGGCGCGTCGGACCGCGGCACGGTGACCGTTGCCCGTCAAGCCGGCGGACGCGCTGACCATCTCGATGGCCTTCTCGGTGTACACGCGATAGCCGAACTCCGGTACGTAACCATGGATTTCGGGCGTGTCGAGATCGCGCATGAATTGCAGTATCTCGCGGCTGAACACCTGGCCGGGTACCAAAACCGGAAAACCGGGAGGGTAGGGCGTTACATAAGTCGCCGATACGATGTCGACCGCCGCCTCCAGCCGTTCATCGATTTGCTCACCGGTGAGGTATTCGCAATTGTTGTCGTCGTAGGAGAGGTAGAACGCTCGGCGGACATCCCCTTCGGGCGTCGCCTCGCTTCCGGTGTGATCCAGGAAGGCGGGGTGAAAGCCGCTGAAATCAGGTAGGGGCAAAGACATTTCGGTAAGCCGGTAAACCGCCTTCTCGAAGTGTTGGCGCTCACCAAGACTCATCTCGGAGACGCTTTCGTCCAGCTCGCGGGCAATGCTGACAAGGACTTCCACCAGGAACGCGACCGAGCTGCGCGTGGTGCCGATATTGGTGATGAACAGCACGCTGTTGCGTGACGTCTTGTTGATCTGAATTCCGTAGCGGTCCATCAACTGTTGGCGTTTGAAGGTGTCCCCGTCGTAGCCGGTGGGCCCGATGAACAAGGTGATTCTCGACGGGTCGAGCACGAACTCGTCCTGATCCCACGCCGCCATCATGTTGCGCAGCCCAGAGCGCAGGGGTTGGGCGATGGCCGACGGCCGGAACTGATCCGGGATCAAATCAGACGTGCGGAGGCAGCGCATGTACTTGCTGAGCAAGGGATGGTTGTCGATCGCGTCGCGCAACTGCATCGCGTTTTCAATCTGCCGCTGCACCAGTTCAACACCTTCCAACGCCACCTGTCGCCGACCGAGGTCCAGCGAAGCGAGGATCTGGTAGTTGGGCGAGGTCGAGGTGTGCGCCATATAGGCCTCGTGGAAGGGCTCCGCGACTTTCTGGTCGAAGTCCTGATCGAAGACGTGGATCATCGATCCCTGCCGCAGCGCAGTCAACGTCTTGTGCGTCGATTGCGTGGCATACACGCGCACCCGTGCCCTCGCCGGGTCGGGTACGAGCCGTCGATCCAAAAGCTCGTCGTCGCTGGGTGGTTTGGCGGTGTCGGCGGCGAGCTGCTCCTCATACCGGCGCATGTGGTCTGGGTCCTGCAGCCGCTCCCGCAACGCCGCTGCCGACGCCATCGCGGTGCGGTTCCGGTATACCGGGTGGAACCGCGCGAACGCGAACCATGCCTCATCCCACAAGAACACCAAGTCGGGCTTGATGGCGAGGCACTCTTCCATCACCCGCTGGACGTCATAGACGATCCCGTCGAAGGTGCAGTTGGTCAGCGACATCATCTTGACGCGGTCGAGCTTGCCGGCGCGCTTGAGCGCCAACAACTTCGACTTGATCTCATGCAGGGGCACCGCGCCGTACATCGAGTACTCGTTGAGCGGATATGCCTCGAGGTAAACAACATTCGCGCCGGCCAGCATCATCCCGTAGTGATGGGATTGGTGGCAGTTACGGTCCAGCAGCACGATGTCACCGGGCGCCACCAACGCCTGCGTGACGATCTTGTTGGCGGTCGACGTTCCGTTGGTGACGAAGTACGTGTGCCGCGACCCGTATGCTCGCGACGCGAGCTGCTGTGATTCCCGTAGCGGCCCGGTCGGCTCGAGCAGTGAGTCAAGGCCGCCGCACGTCGCCGACGTCTCGGCCATGAACACGTCCAGGCCGTAGAAGCCCACCATGTCCTTGATCCAGTGCGAGTTGACGATCGACTTACCCTGCGAAATCGGTAGGGCGTGAAAGACTCCCGTGGGGCGGTGGCTGTATTGCTTGAGCGCGCTGAAGAACGGCGTGCGGTAGCGCGCCTCCACACCCTGCAGTATCGACAGGTGAAGCTCCAGCATGCCTTCCCGGGCATGGAACACCCTGCGGAAGTACTGGCCGAGCCGCCCGGCGATGTCCTCCACCTCGATTTCGGTCATCAGGTACAGGTCCATTTCGGGCCGCAGCTTCGACAGGGAAATCGCGAGGATTTGCGCGCGTTCTTCGGGCGACACATGATCGGCCAACTCGAGCGACACCTCGGTGTCGACGAACTCCGCCAGGGCTGACAGGTCCCGGGTCGATTTGTGCGAGAACCGCCGTCGGATCACGACCGCCTGCAGATTGACGTTGAGCCGCGCCGCGATGAGCGCCTCGTCCCCACTGGCGACCACCACCAGTTCGTAGACGAATTCGTCGTCAGGGCGCCGCCATTTGCGCACCTCGTTGCGCAGCGCCCGTTCCTGGTCTTCGGTCATCTTCTCGACGACGAGCACCTCGAAATAGGGACGGTCGCGCTGCGTCGCCGGTTGATGCTCGAGGAGCTGACGCGGATCGGTCGGAAACATGTCGAGGTCGTCGGCACCGGCGTTGTCCACGTCCCCAGAGCGGTACGACTCCGTGGTCAGCGCGCGATTGATCTGCCCAACCACTTGGGCAAACTTGTCATAGCTGCCCGCGGCAAATAGTCGTTGAACTCGCGCGAATTGGGGCGAGCCGGGATAGGCCCAGTAGGGCTCCAGTGTGCTCAGGCGAGCCAGCAATTCCTGGCAGACGGTCGCCCACTTGTCTTTAAATGCTCCCGTGGTCGTGGGGCGTGTCAGCCGATCCGCGGCTTCCTCCAAACGGCACCACGAGTCACTGCGGACCTGCCACAGACTGTTGTAAGCGCGCAGGTGTTCGGTCATGGCCGCCCTTTCTCGAGTCGTGGCGACTCCTCCGTGCCGGAGCGTCGGTCAAGGTTCGCAGACCCAATCCGCCCGCCGGTTACCAGGAGACCAACAATGCACGTCCGTCAGATGATAGGCCCCAGTAGGCCGCGGTAACAGAGACCTTATGACCGCCGCCGAGCGCATCCTGGCGCATCGTTCCCACCACAACGCACGTGCTGGTCGTCGGGCGAAGCGTCACTCGTGCTCGGTGTCAATTGCGTTCGTCCCCAGCAGTTCGGCGAGTTGAGCCGCCGAGTAATGCCTCGGCCCAAGGCCGCTCCGGGCCGCTTCACGTGCCGCGCGCGCCAACGCGGCGTTGAGCGGCGCCGTGATGCCGTGTCGGTTAGCGAGCCGGACGATCTCCCCATTGAGGAAGTCGGTCTCCACGCTGCCGGTGTTGCGGCTCAACGACTGCCAAGTGGAGTTGCTCGGTCCGGCATTCCACCCCGGTACCGGGCGTATCGTCGGCCCGTTCTTCCGTTCCGCCGTGGATGTCTCGAACGACACGAATTCAATCCCCGCGTGCCGCAGAACATTCTCGCCTTCGCTGCGTATCGCGGCCACCAGCTCGCTTACGTCGGCCGGGTCGGAGGACAGGGCGCCCACCGCATTTCCGAGGTTGCTCAGCAGCTTGTTGTACTTCCACGGGGCGACGTCGTCGGGAATGCTCACCACGATCCCCGCGGCGCTCCACGCTTTGGCGAGCGCCGTCAACAGCTCGGCATCGGCCTGCGTGCTGATCGACGCGGGCCACCGTGCGATGTGGAACTGGCCGACCACCGGCCACGACCGGACGATCACCTCACCGGGTTCGAGGTGCACGGCGGGCAACCAGACGCAGACACCGCATACCCGACGGAAGTAGCGCAGCGCTTTCTCCTCGGCGGCAACGCCGTTGAGTGCGGTCATCGCCGGCAGTAGCTCGCCCGCCGTCCCGGTGACGCCATGCGCACCGCGTACTGGCTGATCCACCCATTCCTGCAGGGCCGCATCGAGCTGCTGGGTTTTGGTGCGAAGACCAGCACGTCGCGCTCTGTCAACCGGACATCCTCGGGCCGCGACGCCGTGCTGAGCGCCGTGCGGAAGTTGCCGCCGGGCGTTCTCAGCGTTATGCCCGCGCTCGCCAGGACCTCGGCATTGCGACCCCGAGCAATCAACAGCGTGGTGATACCGGCCCGCGCGAGCACGCCGCCCAACGTGCCGCCGATAGCACCGGCTCCGATGATCACGTACCGGTGGTCGTCATGAAGGGACAATTGCCACGCCTTCCATCGGTTCTGACTAACCCCTTACGCGCAGACAATAAACTGCGACCATGCGTAGACAGCCGCAGTTGGCGCGACGCTTCTTCGATCGATTCGAGCCGGTGCACGCGGTGACCTACTTCGCGCCGGAGGCCCGGGCGGCATTCGACGGGCTGGGTTACCGAGGCTTCTGGATGGGTTACTTCGCCGCCCGATCGGCGCCGCTGGGCATCGTGCCGCGCGAGGTCGTGACCGCGATCTTCTATAACTTCGCCCCCGAGCGGGTCGCCAAGGCCCTGCCGGCGGCGTGGGAGATCGCCGGTCCGGAGGCCGCGTTGCGCGCCCGGCAGGACTCCGCCGTCGCGGCACTGCGCCGCTATGGCATCGGCACGGATGAAAACGTCAGCGTCGCAGCCGAATTGACGGGCAGGGCGGCGCGCCAGGCGCCGCTCGACGGGCGACCGCTGTTCGCGGCGAATCTGGCCCTGCCCTGGCCAGACGATCCGCTGGCGGCGCTATGGCATGCTGCGACGCTGTTGCGCGAGCAGCGCGGCGACGCGCATGTGGCGGTGCTGGCCGCCGCGGGGGTCTCGGGTCGAGAGTCCAACGTGTTACACGCCGCGGCGGGCCGGATCGCGGGCGACTACATGGCGCGCGCCCGCGACTACGACGACGCGGCGTGGCGTCACCAGGAACGACGGTTGGCCGACCGGGGGCTGCTCAACGACGACGGGTCGATTACCGAGGCCGGCCGGCAACTGAAGGACCACATCGAATCGGCGACCGACACGCTTGCCCTGTCGGCGCTCGACAGACTCAGCGACGACGAGGTGGAAACGCTCTTTCAGGCGCTCACTCCGATCACCCAGGCTGTGGTCGCCGGCGGCGATGTCCCCGCTGCGACGCCGATGGGTTTGCGCCGTGACGAATTGGGCGACGGCAGCGCGCATTTGGCGACTGCCGATTAATCAGTTGGCGATGGGACGCTGGTGGATTTTCGGGAGTTGGGTCCGCTTCTCCCTAAACGCTGTGGTGAGCCTGGTTTCCGCCGCGGCGTTTGGCGGCATACATCGCAGCGTCAGCGATCTTGACGAGCTCGTCGACGGGGCCTGCAACGTCGGGGCCGGTTAGAAGGGGCAGTTCGGCGCTTGCAGTGCCGATGCTGGCTGTAACTTTCGGGGAGAGCCCGGCGACGGCGGTGCAAAAGTGCGCGGCCAGTCGTACCACGTCTGAGGTCACGGCGGTCAGGGCGACTAAGAACTCCTCGCCGCCGGCGCGGCAGATGACTGCGTCGGCAGGGCAGTGCTCGCGCAGCAGCTCAGCCACTGCCTGTAGGGCACGGTCGCCGGCCGAATGACCGTGGGTGTCGTTGATGCGCTTGAAATTATCGAGATCGACCATTACCACCGCCAGATGTGTGTGCCCTGGCGGTAGATTCGTCAAGCGGTCACCAACCGCGGGGGTAAAGGCCCGCCGGTTCAGCAGGCCGGTGAGGGCATCTGTTTCGGAACGCTGAACATACGTTCCCATGGCTCGCGACATCCCCCAAATGCCAAGTGGCACCGACAAATTGAGAAAAGCGTTTATCCACAACGCGGAGGCCGCCGTGGCGATGTTGGCTTCGTCAGCCAGCCGCAGCACCGCTGTGATGGCGACCGCGGCGGCTACCACGCTGTTGAAGAGTATGAGTTTGGGGCCGTGGAAAAATGCGACGTAACCGCCAGTGACGGCCATGGCGGTACAAGCTAGGGCGGCAAGGGCCGCGGTGGGCTGCACGAGACTCCACCCGCCGACAAATAACGCGCCAATCATCACACCGGCGTGCGACTGTCGACGCGAGGGCCAGCGTGTCAGCCACAATACGGTCACACCGATGGTGAACGTTGCGGCAACTCCACCGGTGATCGCCTCAGCGGCGCTGGGCCGGCTTAGGCTCGGTAACACGGTCAGCGGCACCAGCACCGACGATCCGGCGACGATAGCCAGAATCATCCGCGCCGAAGTCAGCATTCCGTTTTGGCGCAGGAATGTAGTGACCCAGTCGTACTGGTCGGGCTGGCTCCACCAAGCCTTCAGCCTTGACATCAGTCAGCGAACCTCCGGCCAATCGTCCGCTGCTGCGTTGGTTTACCGACCACTTGACCGGCACCTTTCGAGACCCGCCTCGGCCCGATTTTTGCGGGCGCGTTTACGTGCGAGCCGAGGCACCCCACTACCTGCGAATTGAAATGCTACCCCGTTGCGCGCGTTGTATTCCGAGTCGGCAATCCCGGTTGGGACCTTGGCAATGCGTTACGACTATCTGTAACGTTTGCACCATGGCGGCCTCGAAGTCGCGGTGTTGTGTGTGCCGGACGGAGTTTTACGGTCGCTCCGATGCGTGTTACTGCTCTGGGGCCTGCCGGCAAAAGGCCTACCGGGCACGCATCGCCCGCGAAACCTCTAACAACGGCGACCCGCGGCAACCCAAGGACGCGGTGCAGCGCGCCCGAGAGCTCCGTATGCGGGCCCGACTAGCCCGCGAGGAGGCTGCCATGGCCCTTCGCAGAGCAGCCACCCTTCAAATTCGCATCGACGGTGACCGCTGGCCCTCGCGCTAGACGTCCAGCGCGAAGACCCGCCGTACCAATATGTGGACACCGTTCGTTCACCATCCGCCCGACCGCTGGCTGGCCGCCGACTTGTCTCACGACCTCTGAGCTCTCGAACTACGTTGCGGCGGTGTCGAATGTCCCTTGACGCCTGGCGATTGGGCTAGTTCTGGAAGACAGCGAACCAGATGGCGATGTATTGGCAGATGGCCGCGGCCGCGGTGCAAGCGTGAAAGATCTCGTGATAACCGAAGGTCGTCGGCCAGGGGTCGGGCCGGCGCAGCCCATAAAAGATGGCACCCAGGCTGTACAGCGCGCCGCCCACAGCCAGCAGCACCGTGGCGGCCAGCCCCGCGTAATCGAGGATCATAGGGGTGCACCAGACGGCCACCCAGCCCAGCAGCAGATAGAGCGTCACGTTCAGCCAGCGGGGGGCCGCCGGCCAGAACAGTGTCAGCGCGATTCCGGCCAGCGCGCCGCCCCAGACGATCGCTAGCACCACCTGCCCCGTCCCACGCGGCATCGCAAGCCTGGCAAAAGGTGTATAGGTGCCGGCGATCAGCACGAAAATCATCGAGTGGTCGAGCCGTCTCATCCAATTCCTGACGGACGCCGATTCCCAATGGACGCGGTGATAAATGGCGCTCACCGCGAACATCGCCACGATCGCCAACATGTATGTCAGCGTCGAGTGCCCGGCCCGCTTGGAGGCTTCCGCCCACGACACCGCCACCAGTGGAGTGCCCGCAATCACTGCCGCAACGGCGCAGTATTGGTGGATCCATCCGCGCAACCGTGGCTTCGTCAGAACTCCGGCAGCGCCCTCGGCGAGCGGTCCGGTGGCGTCGACAAAGGCGATCCGTCCGAAAGGCTTGTGCTGGGGGGCCACCCCGGTGCGGTAGTTCAATGTCCCTCCCGCAGTCACCCCGGAAATCGCCTTCTTCCCAGGCAGTTTCGATGCTGACCAATATCATTCCGCCGGGCCTTAAGAAGTTGCTATGTCGGACCTGTGAATTGCTTGTACCCGCCCGGGTGCCGCTAAAGGCCACGCGATGGCCAATCGCTCAGGTGCTGACCGGCTCGGGATGGGCTGCGGGCAGACCGGCCCGAGCCATAAATCAGCGGCGAAAGACCACCCACCTCATCGCGCAGTACATGTACACCCCTTCACAGACACCTGCGAGCACTCGCGACAGCTGGTAATGCACCCCCAGGGCTGCCAACACACTGGTCATCCCGAGGATAAAAGCCAGATAGTTGAGTACGACGACCACGACATAAACCGCGACCTGTGGTCCGACTGGCGCGTGGGACTGGAAGTTGAAGGTGCGGTTGAGCGTGTAGCTGAGCGCGAAGGCACACACGTAAGCGGCGGTGACAGCGATGGGCACCGGCAGGCCGAGCCCGCTGTGCAGACCGGTGAGGACCACCAGATCGACGCCGAAGGACAGGCCGTTGATCAGACAGAAGCCAAGGAATGTCGGCGCAACAATTGACCTAAGCCCGAACGGAAGCCGAATGACGACCGCCTCGCACAACCTATGGAATCGGTCGCCCAGGCGTGATTGGCCGGCCCGCAAATCGGTGTGCACACGGGTACGGTGCCACGGCCGGGTATCCGGCACGTGATCAGTTGGCCAACTCCCCGCGCAGCACAACCAAGACCATGAGGCCGGGTCAGCCGTGCCGGGCCGCTTCCTGCGCGAGTTGGACTCGGGAGGTGAGTCCGAGTTTGGAGTACGCGTGTGTGAGGTGGGTTTGCACGGTACGCGGTGAGACGAATAGCCGGGTGGCGATGTCGTTGTTGCCAAGCCCTTCGCCGACCAGCCGTACGACGTCGCGCTCGGTGGGCGTGAGCGAGGCCCATCCGCTCGTGGGGCGTTTGCGTTCGCCGCGACGGCGCTGGGCGTAGGCGATCGCTTCGTCGGTGGACAGCGTGGCGCCCTCGGCCCACGCGGATTCAAAGTCCTTCTCGCCCATCGCGTCACGAAGTGCCGCCACCGAGAATTCGAAAAAGGCGTCGAAAATTTTGAAACGGACGAGGCCGCAGCGCCGCCGGATCGCGTCTGCGGCGCCGAACAGCCGCGCCGCTTCAGCGTGACTGCCGGAGCCGACGGCGAGCATGGCGAGGCACTCGAAAGTGTCGGGTGTGGCGCCGAATGTCCCACTGCTGGCGGCGGTTGCGAGCGCGTCGTGCGCGTCGCGGCCGGCCTGCTCGGGCTCACCCTGAGCGATCGCAACGCCGGCGCGCGTCGTCAACGCCAGCGACAGGTGAAAGCCGCTCGTCTCCGCGACGGCGTCATCGGCCAGGCGCCGGGCCGCGGTCAGATCCCCGCGCGCCAGCGCTGCCTGGGCCGCGTAAGCAATCCAGATCGCCACCATTGCGGGCTGGAGACTGAGAAGGGGCCAGCCCGCCGCGATCGCATCGTCCGCCGCGGCAACGTCGCCCGCGGCCAGGGTCGCGACCGTCAACCCGGCGTAGGCGAGGCCCGAGTAGAACCCGCCAAGCTCCGGCGCAGCCTCGACGGCCGCGTTGGCTGCGTGCCGCGCGGCACTTGGGTCCCCGTGGTAGGCCAGCATGGTGGCCTGCATGAATAGGGCGCAGCACAGCCACAGCGCGTCGTGAGCCGCGTCGGCCTCGGCAATCACCTCACCCAACTGCGCGAGGGCTCCAGCGAAATCACCGGTCATCCCGTGTGCACAACCGAGACACCAGCGGCACCCATGCGAGGAGAAAGGGTCACCGACTGCATCGGCGAGGTCGCGTCCTTCTTCGGCGGCCGTGCGTATCGCAATCGGATCACCCACGATGACCGCCCCGAACGCCTGCCACGCCAGAATCTGGCCGAGCCGCCACCCGTCGCCCATCGAGCGGGCGAGGGCGATCCCCTCGGCGAAATATGGCCGGGCCACCTCGGGGTCGTAGACCGCGATGCTGCTGCAGGCGGTGAGGGCCCGGAGCAACAGGGCGGGGTCGTCGACCTCCCGCGCGATCGCCAGGGCTTGGAGGGCTTGTTCCATGCTGTCGGTGGCACCCATAGACGCGTTGAGCGTGGCCTTGTCGGCGAGCGCCCGTGCGCGCACCGCCGGCGCCACCCCGAAAGGGTCTGCGTTTCGGTCGATGAGGGCGGCGTCCAACCAGGCCAGCCCTTCCCGGATGCGACCCCGTACGAGCCACAGTTGCTGCAGCGACGACGCCAGCTGCGACGCGAGATCGAAATCGGAGTTATCGCAGCTCCACGCGAACGCGGCCCGTAGGTTGTCGATCTCGGTGTCGGCCTGCTCGAGACGGCGCTCATGGCCCGTACTGGCCGGGGTGTCGAGGAGGGCCGCCATGGCCGTGTAGTAATCGCGGTGACGTGCACGCACGGTGTCGGCATCGCCGGATTCGCCGAGTTTTTCCAGCGCGTACTGGCGCACCGTCTCCAGCAGCCGGTATCGCGTTGGGCCACTTGTGCTTTCGGCCACGACCAGGGACTTGTCGACCAGCAATGTGAGCAGGTCGAGGACCTGGAAGCGTTCGACGTCGCCGCCGCAGGCGACCGCCTCTGCGGCGTGGAGATCGAACCCGCCCATAAACACCGCCAACCGAGCGAACAAGATGCGTTCGGGCTCGGTCAAAAGCGCGTGCGACCAATCCACCGAGGCCCGCAACGTCTGCTGGCGGCGCACGGCGGTGCGTGCACCCCCGGTCAGCAGCCGGAAGCGGTCGTGCAGACTGTCGCGGATCTCGGTCGGCGACAAGACACGGACCCGCGCCGCTGCCAGCTCGATCGCCAGCGGCACCCCGTCGAGGCGCCGGCAGATCTCCGCCACGATGGCGGCGATTTCGTCGGTGAGACGGAAATCGGGCCGGACCCGTCGCGCGCGATCGGTGAACAACTCAATCGCCCCGTCGGCCAGCGACAGCGACGGCACCCGCCAACTCACCTCGCCGGCCACCCCGATCGGCTCGCGACTGGTCGCCACCAGCGTCACCGCCGGGCAGGCGCCTTGCAGGCCGACGACCAGCGCAGCGCTCGCGTCGAGCAGATGCTCGCAGTTGTCCAGCACCAGCAGCATCCGACGGTCCCCGACAAACCGCAGCAGCGTGTCCATCGTTGAGCGGCCCCGCTGGTCGGGCAGGCCCAGCGCGCGGGTCACCGTGACCGGCACCAGATCGGGATCGGTGATCGGCGCCAGATCCACGTACCACACCCCGCCACCAAATCCGCCACTCACTTGAGCCGCCACCTCTACCGCCAGGCGCGTCTTACCAACACCGCCCGCGCCGGTGAGCGTCACGAACCGGTTGTCGGCCAGGATCTGCCGCACATCGATCATGTCGGCTTCACGGCCCACGAAACTCGTGAACTGCACCGGAAGATTAGGGGCGACAACGGTTTCACGCACGCGCAGCGGCGGGAAATCGTTGCGCAGGTCGGGATGGCACAGCTGCACCACCCGCTCCAGGCGCGGGAGATCCCGCAGCTGATGCGAACCAAGATCGGTCAGCCAGGCGTCGGCTGGCAGCCGGTCGACAACCAGATCCTCGGTGACGCCCGACAGCACGGTCTGCCCGCCGTGGGCCAGATCGCGCAGGCGTGCGGTCCGATTGACCGTCGTACCGATGTAGTTACCCTCGTCACGCAGCTGCACCTCCCCGGTATGCACGCCGATGCGCAGCCGGATCGGAGCCAGCGGCGCCCGCTGCAACTCCAGCGCACACGCCACCGCGTCACTGGCACGCGAGAACGCGACCACGAAGCTATCGCCCTCGCCCTGCTCCACCGGCCGCACACCGTGATGGGCGGAAATGACCTCACACACCGCGCGATCCAGCCGCGCGATGGCGGCCGTCATCTCCTCCGGTTGGGTCTGCCACAGCCGCGTCGAACCCTCGACGTCGGCCAGCAGCAACGTCACCGTTCCCGTCGGAAGCTCGCTCACACCCAGGTCGCTCCAGTTCAACGGCGTGTCCGCGCGTGGGTCAGTTCCGCTCATGCTAGCCAGCATGTGACGTCGACATACAGCAAAACATCAGCGGAACCGCGCAGATTTGCCGCCCCGCCGAGCGGAGCTACGACAGCTCACGGCACAGATCTACGCGTCAGGACTGACGATCCCGTGGCGACGGCATCGGATAGTCGACTCATTCCGACCCGAGGAGACCACCATGACCATCCACACCAGCCATCCGGGCGGCCGTCAACCAGCGGTAGTGCCACTGGACCGGGAAGCGGCCCGAGCGGCGATCAGCGCGGCAGCGGCGCGATTCACCGCGCTGCTGCAAGACACCGATGACATCGAGCGCCCGGCGGCCGGCACCGATTGGACAGTCGCCGAGACCGCGGCCCATGTGTCCAACGTGCTCACCGGGTTCAGCGCCGCGATCGCCGGGGAGCCGCACGCGCTGAGCCCAGAGCAGTACCTCGAGGCGGACTTTCCGACTCGGCTGGCGGCCAACAATGGCGCCACCATCGCCATGGTTGACCACGCCGACGCGGGACGGCTCGCGGACCTGATCACCGTTGGGACACAACGGTTTCTGGAACTCGCGGCGGCGGCCGATCCCGAATTGGAGTGTGAGACCCCCTGGTACGGCCCCGGCCGGACCCGCAGCGCGGACTGCGTCACCGCCCTGGCGCTGGGCGAGCTGACCGTGCACGGCCACGACATCGCGACCGGGACGGGCCGGCCGTGGCCAATCTCCGATGAGGACGCGAAGCTCGTCGTGGGCACTGTCTGCCCCAATATGTCGCCGCTGGCGGTGCGACCCGAGGCCGGCCGGCGCGCGCCGGTGACATACGAGGTCCGACTGCGCGGCAACGGGCCCCGGTACGTCATCCGGGTCGCGGACGGTACGGCGGAGGTTCGGGCGGCCGGCGGGCGGGTCGACTGTGTGATCTCCGCGGACCCGGTGACGTACCTGCTGGTTGTCTACGGACGGATGCCGCTCGGCCGGGCGCTGATGCGCGGCGGGATGCTGGCGTACGGCCGCCGTCCGTGGCTCGGGCTGCGTTTCAAGAACTTGTTCTTCAATCCGTGACGCCGTGATTATTGTAGGTTCTCACGTTTGGCAGCATGACTTCCGATCCGGCCGCCGTCACCACGCATCATGGTGCGGCGGTCGCGATCGGCAGACGTGGACTCGGCCTGGCGATCAGGCGACGGCCGACAGGACCCCGCGCCCGACAGTGGTCGCGAGTGGGCAGACCACCGCCAAGGCCCCCTCAGCCGAGCACCGCACCACGAACGTGCCGGAGTTCTGGCTCACCGCCACGCCCACAACGACGACGAGGCGTGCCGGTCCACCAGGCAACACCCACCCACCGCCAGCGGCCAACACCGTTCGGGCTGAACAGGACTCACTCCTACTCGGCTCAGTAATCAGGAACGGTTTATCATCTTGGCGCGTTGCCAAGGCTCGATCTGAAAATCAAACGAAACGCTGGCGGCCGAGTGTTAACTCGCCACAAGCAAACCGGATGAGTGAATCAGAGAGCCAGATCCTCAAGTCGGCAAGTGGACCATCATGCCGCCGTCGACCGACAGCACCTGCCCTGTGATGAACGAGGCCCTCGCAGAGGCCAGGAATAGATACGCTTCGGCCAGCTCCTCTGGGCGGCCGAAGCGGCGGAGCGGGGTGTTCGCCTTTATTACAGCGGCGCGGTCCTGCGGAAATCGCTCGGTGGCGCGCCGGGTGGTGATGACTCCCGGAGACACGCAGTTACAGCGGACGCCCAGGCGGCCGTACTGGGTAGCCACGTAGCGGGTGAGCGCCTCTACGCCCGCCTTGGCGATGCCGTAGGACGCCCATGCATCGTCCGCAGCGTTTGCTTGGGCGGAGGAGGTGTTCACCACGGCACCGTCGGCGGCCGCAACGAGGTGCGGGAGTGCGCGAGCGGTGAGGTGGGCGGTTGCGCGAAGATTCACGTCGAGGCTGAGGTCCCACGCAGTGCGCGAGCTCTCGGCGACGCGGCCCTCGGTGCCAACAAAGACCCCCGCGATGTTAATCACCGCATCGAGGCGGCCGTGGCGCTTGAGGACGCGCTCCACCAGCGTGTCGATTGCCGCCTCGTCTCGCAGGTTCACGTGCTCCGGGTCACCGCCGGTCTCTGCTGCGATGGCGGCGAGCGGTTCGGCGTCGCGGTCCACCAGAACAGCGGTCGCGCCCTCTTCCACGAAGCGCCGCGCAGTGGCACCTCCGATCCCGCCCGCGGCGCCCGTGATGATGATGACCTTTCCAGCGAACTCCTTGCCCACTGTCATGTTCCGACCCCTTCGGACTTGACGGGATAGGACCGGGCCCGCCGGCCACGCGCTGTCAACGAGTACACCGCCGTGGGAGGCCGCTGGGCAGGACCGGCAAATCGTTAGGAGACACTGGCTCCGGCGACCCAACTGGCTGCGCCCAAGCGAGCTGGACGCAGAACGTCGGTTCCCGGACGATAACTGGTCCTACCATTATTAACATCTTATTGTCATCCTTGTCGGGTCGGCGCCCTTCGACCTAGGAGCTTCGCATGACTGCCGCGTCCAAGACTCTCTACGACCCCGCGGCCAAGCTCGAGACGGAAGGGGGTCTCGGCGTGACCTTCAATTCCCGGGTGATGCAACGAGACGCCACCGATCTCGAACGCCGCTATGAGGAGCTGGCCCGCCGGCACGCGACCGAGCTGCGGCTCGCCGAGGTGGCCGCGAGCCGCGGCGGGATCGCGGCGCTCATCAGCGCGGCAGCCGCGATGACCTCTAACCCGATGTGGCTGATCGACTCTCGTCACCGGGTCGTTGCGCGCTCAACTCAGGTCCATGGCTCGGAGTTTCGTCCACCAGACGTCACGTTACTGCTGAAGACATATGGACCAGTTGACCTCGCCGGCCCCGAGCCAGTAGTGGTCGCTGTGCGCCCTACGGCGGGCATCGTACGCAGGCACCTTCTAGTGCCGGTCGTCCGGGACTCGGTGCTGTTCTCATGGCTGGTGGTGGGCGAGGTATCCGCGCCGCTCAATCGCGACGAGGCTTGGCTGGCGCACCGGGCCGCCTTTCATCTCGCCGGTGAGTATTCCACGCAGCAGCGCATCGCCCGAGTCTCCTGGAACGTGCGCGCCGCGCTGGCCAGGTCGCTAGTCCGTGGCTCCTATCGCGACGAGGACGTGGCGGCTGCCGCCGACTACCTCGGGGTGCGGGCCGACGCGGACCGAGTCTTGGTCTACCTCGCTGATGCGCCAGGTGACGCGCCCCGCGACGAGGAGACAATCTCAACGCTGGTGAACGAGGCTCTCGGGGCTGAGGTCCTCGGCACCCGCGGCCGGGACGGGACACTCTTGCTCATCGAAGCGCCCCACCCGTCAGCGCATATGACAGTTGTACAGCGGGTTAAGAAGGTGATGCGCTGCGTGATTCGCCAGCTCGGCGAACCCGACGCAATCGTCGGTATCTCAGCGGTCACTCCCGCCGACGGGCTTCAGCGGTCATACCGCGAGACCCGCGAGGTGGTGCAGTGCGTCGATCGATTTGCCCGCTCGGGCAACAGGGTGATTGCGGTCGACGACCTAGGTCCGGCGCGCCTGCTGGTCGCCAACGGGGACTCGGACGCCGTACGCCGCTATGTCGACGACGCGCTCGGGCCACTGCTCGGAGACCTGCCAGGCGCAGCGGACCTGCTGCGCACGCTGCAGTGCTTCTTCGACTCCGGCCGCTCGGTGCGCGAGTCGGCGGCGCGGCTCAAGATCCACGAGAACACGGTCCGGTTGCGATTGGCCAAGGTCCGCGACCTAACCGGGCTCAACGTAGCGACCAATTCCAACGATCAGCTCAGCGCGCAGACCGCACTGCTGGTACTGCGCCTTGAAGGGCACCCCGCAATTCCGCCGTTCGACGATGAGAACATCGACCCCCGCGAGAAGAACACCTCGTGACCTCACCATTCTTCAGGCCCACCGCTGGGTCGTCCATGGACGGACGCACCTCGGCCAAGAAGAATCCGCGTGCTAGAGCAACAGGACGCCACCGTCGACCGGAATCCCCACGCCAGTGATGTACGCCGACGCATCGCTGGCAAGAAAGACCACCGTAGATGCGATCTCGACCGCCGCGCCCAGGCGGCCAAGGGGAACACGAGCATCGATGATCTTGCGCTGATAACTCGGGCTGTAATTGGCTGTTGCCTCGGTGAGGAAAACGCCCGGAAGGATCGCGTTGACGCGGATCCCCCGGTGCCCCCATTGCGCGGCCAGGTCGCGAGTCATTCCGAGGACGCCGGCCTTTGCAGCGCTGTAGCCAGAGGCAGGCATCTTCGCAGTGGTCACCGCCATCACAGACGAGAGGTTGACCACCGCGCTCCCAGGCGGCATCACACGACCGGCGGCCTGAGCCATCCAGTAAGAGCCCATCAGGTTCACATCGACCACATGACGGAAGTGCTCCGGCGGGTCTTCAGTGGCCGGGTTGTAGTCGCCGCCGATACCCGCGTTATTCACGAGAATGTCACAGCTGCCTAAGTGGTCTACCGCGGCACTAACCAGCTGGTTGCAGTCCTCGACTCTGGTCACATCGGTCTCGACCGCCACGCAGCGGCGGCCGAGCCGTTCGACCAGAACCTTGGAGTCCTCAAGCCGCTTGAACCGTCGCGCGCCGATCGCGACGTCGGCGCCTGCTGCGGCCATGCCCTGGGCGATAGCCACGCCCAACCCGCTCGAGGCGCCGGTAACCACGGCCACCTTCCCATCGAGCCTGAATCGGCCCCGCCAGGCCGGCTCATCATATTCCATGCGTTTCGTTTCTAATCTGGCTGCTGGCGTCAAGGCCCCTCGGCCAGCCCGGCGGCTGTCGATTTCTCCAGCCGAACTCAAATCGCGGCGTTGAACACCGCACGGAACCCCACGGAGAATGGCGTCGTGGCGGTCGAGGAGCTCAGCGACGAGAGCGTCATCGCCCGAACCACGGAAGTGGCTCGGCGGCGCTGGCGGGACGCAGTCGTCAGCGACGTACGCCGCCTCGAGGGTGGCGTTTCGAGTCTTACGTTCGCCGCGCGCATCAGCATTGGCGACGGCGTCAAGGATGTGGTGCTCAAACTGGCACCACCCGGGTTGGAACCGCTG
>Ga0318548_10000010_pt1 | contig 30317 bp, 29 predicted proteins | sample GRESIP169b2f21_FD_203495 | JGI IMG/M metagenome (GOLD analysis project Ga0318548, IMG submission 203495) | Tropical soil microbial communities from Luquillo Experimental Forest, Puerto Rico - GRE.SIPMG.169b2f21 | ecosystem: Environmental > Terrestrial > Soil > Tropical forest > Bulk soil... | reverse complement strand
TCTCTGGTCTGATCGCGATGTCACCAAGATTATCGATGCTGAGCCCGCGTACGACTTCTGATCGCGCGGCGGTTCAGCAAACAGATCACTGTGCCACCGCAGCGTTGCAACCACGCTCGGATGATGACCACTTACGATCGCTCGGTAGCGCTGCGGCACTACCCCACTGCTGCTAGATCCACCACGCCGGCGGCAAATGCGTTCGACTGCTCAAGCGCCCTGCGGTTCCGACGTATGAATTCGAGGTCGCCCTCCAGCAGTGCGACGAACGGCCGAGCGCCGTGGTCGCCGGCATGTACCGCGGCATGGAACGGGCGGACGGCCTCGTTGATTCGAGCGATGATGTCGTCGACGAATCCTTCGCGGTCCTGGAGTCCGTATGCGTCGAGGAACATCTGTAGGCGGCGCGCGACATCGGGTGCTTGGGACCAACCACGAGCATGCGCATGAGCGTGTGCGTGGAGGCCGACGACGTGCCACGCGGCGTAGGCCAGGTCCCTGCGTCGAGTGGTGGGTCCCGCGTTGTCCCAGTCGATTAGCGAGTGGATTCGGCCGGAGGAGTCCGCCACGAGGTTCGCGAGGCTGACGTCGTTGTGTCCGATGATCTCGCCGTCCTGCAGGCCGCGGCTGCCATCGCGCCATTGCAGTTCGGATCCTGGGCGGAAGCTTTCGACGGCGTCATGGAACCGACGGAGGAGGCGCGCGACACGAACCAGGTTCCCTTCCGAGCGGAGCCACTCCGGCCAGCCCTCTGCGCTTGCTGCTGTCTGTCCGTCGATGAAGGTCAGAACCTCACGGCCTTCGGAGTCGACGCCGAACACCCGGGGCGCACCGTCGAATCCGACTGACTCGAGGTGTTTGAGGAGTTCGTGTACGGCTGGTGTCCAGTGACCGGTCGAGCGGCGGACGGTTCCTCCTGTACGAAGGACAGTGCCGCCCCAGCCGCCGGCCAGCCGCTCCGCGTGGTCCTTGACTGCAACCATTGGGCCCTCCAAACAACGACTGGTTCGATGGCAACCACGTTACGAACGAAAAGAAGCAGGTGGGAGGCCCCAAACGGCTGAATAGTTACTCGAAGTGGCAATGTCGAGTGCGGATGTAAGCTACGGCCGTGGCCGTCGTCGATCAGTACCACCTCTCCGGTGCCTGGAATTTTCGAGACGTCGGCTCACTACGAACCTGCGACGGTCGTGAGATACAGCCCGGAATTCTTTACCGATCGTCGGAGCTGTGTTCTCTCGACGCCGACGGCCGAAGGAAACTGCGTGCACTGTCGATCACTGACGTTATCGATCTCCGCAGCCAGAGCGAGATCGCATGGAATGGGCGCGACGTCCTGCCACCGGGCGTGACGCTGCACGTCACGTCAGTGCACGACGATGGGCAACAGACGGCTCCTCACGAGCCTGAACGAGTTCTCACACCGCAGTTGTCGGAGGCAGCCCTTGAACACGCCTACAGCCGCTTTCCGCTTCTGCCGACCGGCCAGCACGCGCTCGCTTACACAATTCGAGTTGTGTCGGAAGCATCGGGTGGCGTCCTCATTCACTGTGCGGCGGGCAAGGATCGCGCGGGCTGGATTGTTGCCGCGCTACTTAGAGCTGCCGGTGTTTGCCCGTCCGACATTCTGGCCGATTACCTTCGTAGCAACGAGTCCGTCGAGCCTCTTCGCAAACATGTGATCGCCCGTAACGGTGATCTTTCCCAGCTGTCGGACAAGGTCCTGGGCGTCCACAACGATTTCATCGCTGCGTCGTGGCGTGCGGTTGATGGGCGGTACGGCAGCTTCGACACCTACCTTGGCCAGATCGGCGTCGACGCGCCAATGATCGCTGCACTTCGCAGCCGCCTGCTGCACTGAAGCCCGAAACTCGCGCCGTTAATTCGGCGAACCAAACGATCTTGGTGCGGCGAGTTACTAGATTTGGCAACGTGGTCGATTGGGACATCCCCCGTGCTCCGGCAAGCGTCGGTGTGCTGCTCGGCCTGGCCAGCGAACGTGGTGTCAGCCCGGAAACCTGCCTCGCCGGCTCAAGTCTGACCGTTGGCGGTTTGCAAAATCCCGGCGCCGAAGTCACCGCACGCCAGGAATTGACCGTCGTCACGAATCTGCTCGAGGCGCTCAATTATCCCGACGATCTCGGTGTTGAAGCGGGGCTCCGCTATCACCTCGCCACCTATGGAATCTTCGGGTTCGCCTTGATTAGCAGCCCAACCGTGCGCAGTGCGGTCGATGTCGGTATGCGGTATCTCGATCTGACGTTTGCGTCTTCTAGCGTCGGCACCCGAGTGGACGATGAAGAGTTCCATTTCGTTCTGGAGGCGGCCCCCGGTATACCGGACCGCGTCCGTCGGTTCGAAATTGAACGCGCGGCCACGGCCATCTGCGTGGTCCAGCGCGAACTCTTGGCGGACCTGCCGCCCTTCACGGTTCGGTTCGCCCATCCCCGCCCGGCTTGTATTGACCGCTACGTCGCGACCTTCGGCACCGAACCAGAGTTCGATGCACCCGAAAATCTGCTGACCTGGTCCGCCGGTGTGCTCGACCTCCCACTGCCACAGGCCAACGCCTATAACGCCGCTGCAACACAGCAGCAGTGCCGCAAACTCCTCGAAGAACGACGCAGCCGGACTGGGCTCTCGGGCCAGGTTCGCGACCTGCTCCTTGCGTCCCCGTCGCAACCACCGAACGCCGACGAGGTCGCCCGAACCCTAATGATGAGCCCCCGGACGCTGCGCCACCGACTCGGTGCAGAGGGGACCTCCTATCGCGAACTACTCGATGAAATCCGACAGCGACTTTCGGAAGAAATGCTGATCAGAGGCCGCTTGACGGTCGCCGAGACAGCTCAGCGACTCGGGTACGTCGAGTTGTCGAGCTTTTCGCAGGCGTTTCGCCGCTGGCACGGTATGGGTCCGCGCGCCTTCCGCGCGTCTCGCGCCTGAGCCGGAGTATTGGATCGAATCGACGACCTCAAGTGGCCGATGACGACTCGCCTACATCCAAGACGCGCAAGCCCGTGGCGGTGCGATACGGGGAGGAATACGGTGTCTGCCGCTACTTCAGCGTTGGTTTGGTGAGAGTGCGCCGGCGTCCGATCGAGTCTTGGACCGCCACCGGGCCGCATCCGCTCACGAACGTGTGTGATCCAACCGGCCCGGACGCCTACTGGCCCAGCGCCGATAAGTCCGGCGTAACCACGGCATCGGTGGTGCGTCCAATGGTCGCTGGGCGCTACGCACCAGCTCCATCTCCACGTGCTCTGGCTCGTCGTCGCCGAGTTCTTCGATCTGGTCACCATTCAGCTCGCGTACCCTCGCCTCCGGGTCGATCAGCGCTTGGTCCCACGCCGCGGTGTCGCGCCAGTCCTTGACTCCCAACACAGCAGCGGCGTCGCGAAGCGCCTCGCCCAGCTCCCCATTAAGCAGCTGACGGAGCGCGTCGGCCCCGTGCCGCGGATTGGCGATCATCCACGAGTGGTAGGCGCCGGGCACCCGGTACAGCGTGGCGTCCGCGTCCTCGGCGAGGTCACGGGCGCTGTCGAACGGCACGAGCAGGTCTTTCTCCCCATGCACCACGATGGTGGGTATCTGCTGGTCGCGCATCACGTGCAGCAGCGGTGTGTAGTCGCCCGACTGCAGGATCGCCCGGGCCGCGCCGGTGAAGCCCGTCGGCTGCCGGGCGTTTCGCATCGCCACCGAGGCCAGCATCCGCACGTAGCGGCGGTGCTCCGCGCCACTCAACCGGGACGGATCACGCTGGGCGTCGTAGGCCGCCAAGCCTATAGTCTGCACCGCCAACCGCGGCGAGCGCGCCAGGGCAGGAATGACGTCGTCGAGCGACGCCCCGGCCGCGGCATCGAACAGCACTGCCGCAAGTACCCGGTCCGGCGCGGAGGCGGCAAGCTGGATCGCCATCCGGCCCCCCATCGAGTGGCCAGCGACGACCGCGCGCCCGATGCCCAGCGCATCGAGGGTGCGCAGGATCAGGCCGACGCGGTCGGCGAGCTCACCGCCGTTGCTTGGAAGGTTGTCGGTGTCACCGTGGCCGGCGGCGTCGACCGCGATGACCAGAAAACCCAGCCCGGCGGCCCGGCTGAGCATTCGCAGATAAGCGCGGCGGTTCAGCCCAAGGCCATGCAGGAACACCAGCGGCACACCCTGGCCACCGACTGATATGCCAACCTCATGCCCGTCGCCGAGCTCCACAAGATGATGCGTCAGCCGGATCCGCCGGTCCGTTTCTTCGGGTGGTGTCACCAATGGCTGGGCCATTACTCCCCCTCGCTAGCTCGTCTAAATACTCGACTATCATGAACCACACTCCGCCGCGCATGCCATCGATAACACCTGTGTCGTTGACTACTCCTCGCGGCTCGTGTGAACTGCGCCGGTTTTCCACGTCAGAGCCAGATAGCCACTAATTCCGCAAAACTCGCAGGTCACTGTCCCGTTCGCGGTCCGCATCAAGTGTGCCGTCGGCGTCGAAAGCGGCGCTGCCGATCGACCCACGTGCCGAGCTGGTAGCCACCGACGTGTGGGACCGTGGGACGCGGGCGTGACCGTGGCGTTGGACAACAAACTTCGAGGAGGGCGGGACCAGCAGCGTCGTGAACTGCTGCGCCGCGCACGCAGCATCGAGCGACCGGCGACATCCGAGATTCTCAATGACGGTGTCAAGTGCTGACGCGCGATCGGCGCCGAAGGGCCCAAGGGATTGGCCGTGGCCGCCGAACTTGGCGACGGCGTGTTCTCCGCGGCCGTACCCCAACCGGACGCCGCGAACGTCGCCGACTGGCGGCGCTGCTGTGCTTCGGCACGGTGCTCGACGAGGGCGAGGAACTGACGTCGCCACGCGCCGTCGATGCGGCGGGTCCCGGTGCGGTGGTCCTTTACCACGCCATGTACGTGCGCGGCGGCGCCGCTGCCGTCGACGGGCTGCCTGGTGGGCAAAGCTGGCGCCAAGCGATCGAGGCCTACCCTGAGGGCGAGCGGCATCTCGCCATCCATGCAGGGCATCTGGTGAAAGCTAATGCGCGTGACGAGCCACACGTCGCCGGCCTGATCCCGTTTGTCAGCTCGATGTGTTGACCGGCACCGCTGAACAGATACCCGAGAAGATCGCGGGACTCGCCGCGCAGGGAGTCACCGAGATCGTTTACCAGCGCGCCGGATCCGACATCGAGCGGGAACTCCGCGTGTTTGCGTCCGCCGCCGGCGTCGAGGTCTGAACGAGAAATCCCCGGCCTCGTCTTTGTAGCATCCTGCTACAATCGTTACAGACTGCTACAGATAGCAAGGGATTATGGCCGGAACAGGTGATCGGGTGACGCGCTTCGCTGCCGATCTGCTGGACAGCGCGGCGGCCGAAGGCGCACGGCAGAGTCGCTCGGCCAAGCAGCAGCTGGATCATTGGGCGCGGGTTGGACGCGCAGTGTCCAGCCAACACACCGCGGCGCGGCGGCGGGTCGAGGCCGCGCTGGCCGGCGAGCTGGAATTGCGCGAACTGAGCGTCGAGGAAGGTGTGGTGTTCAACGCCGAGATCGCGGCGGCGATCCAGGAGAACCTCGCGGAATCCAACTACGGCGAGGTACTCGCCGAGCGCGGCATCACGACGGTCGCCCTCAACGAGGCGGGTCAGATCGTCGAGCACCGGCCCGACGGCAGCTCGGTCGTGCTCGCACCCAAACGCCGGCCGGCTCGCCGCGGAAAGTAATGCCGCGCCCACGCGATGAAACGACTCGATCTCGTCGTCGGACCCAACGGTGCCGGTAAGTCGACGTTCGTCGAACTCACGCTGGCGCCGCTGCTGCCCGGCAGTGTCTTCGTCAACGCTGACGAGATCGCCAGACAACGCTGGCCCGACGACCCCGCGTCACACGCGTACGACGCCGCGCGGGTCGCCGCCGACACCCGGGCGCGGCTTATCGAGCTGGGCCGTTCATTCATCGCCGAAACGGTGTTCTCCCACCCGTCCAAACTCGAATTGATCGACACCGCCCAGGCCGCGGACTACACCGTGATTCTGCATGTCTTGGTCATCCCCGAAGAACTCGCAGTGCAGCGGGTCCGCCACCGGGTCACCGCTGGCGGACACGACGTCCCCGAACACAAGATCCGCGAACGTTACCAACGCCTGTGGGCGCTCGTCACCGCGGCGATCGCTCGGACAGATTCATCGACCGTGTACGACAACAGCGGGCTGAAGGGCCCGCGCATCGTCGCGCAGATGAGCGGCGGCAGCATTGTCGGCTCCCCCGCTTGGCCGGCGTGGACTCCCCGACCGCTGGCGTCACGCTGGACGAATTAATCGAGTGTTAGGACTGAATCAAAAGTTCAAGCCCGAGAACATGATCCGGCCGGGATCGTACTTCTGCCTCACGGCGGTCAGCTGAGATAGGTTCGCGCCGAAGTACCGCGACGGCGGCTGGTTCGCCTCGAGATAATTCACATAGCCGCCAACCGAATACGGTTGCACCGCTTGGTGTGCCGTGTTGAGCAAACTGGTTGCCGCCGACGGGTCACCGGACGGCTCGACGTACCACTGCACCAGCGCGTACTGCCGACGCCACGGAAAGGCTGTGGCCCCCGGTGCCACACTGGCGAGCGCGCCGTCGAGCGCGTGCATGATCGCCAGCATGCGCCCGGCGCCACGAGGAAAGGCGTTGACCGCCGAGGCGATTCCCTGAGCGGTGGCCGCGTTGACGGTGGGAAAGACATCGGATCCGCCGACATATCCGAGCGGCGACGGGTTGAGGTTGCCGACGGCCAGATATCTCACCAGGTCTATGTAGTTGAACGTGTGGTTCTCGGTACTGGACGGTCGCATTCCAACGGCTGAAATGATGGCGCTCGCCACGTTGCCACCCGACCCGACCGGGCAGGTCGCGAGAATGCGGCAGTGCGTACCAAACTGGTCGGTGGTGCTGTCCGCCAGTGCCCAGCTGCTTCGGTCGGCGCTACGCAGCCAGTTCTGCCAACCGACGAGGACCTGCGCGAAGGACTGCGGCGGGAAATTGAGGTTCACCACGTCGAGGTCCGTGGTGGGGAACGTGGCAAAGGTCAGCGAGGTGGTCACCCCGAAGTTGCCACCACCGCCGCCGCGCAGCGCCCAGAACAGATCGGGGCTGTTGGCGGCCGACGCGGTGACCGCCTGGCCGCCGGGCAGCACCACCGAAGCCGACGTCAGTTGGTCGCAGAGCAGGCCTGCGTGCCGGGAATTGGCGCCCAGACCGCCGCCCAGGGCGTGCCCCGCGGCGCCGACCGACGGGCAGGTACCCGTCGGGATGCCTCGGCCGGCTGCGGCCAGCGCCTCGTGCATCGCATACAAGCTGGTCGCAGGAGTCACCGTGACCTGGCCGGTGGCGGCGTCATAGTTGATTCCCCCTGGCAGCTGACGCAGGTCAAACACCATGGCGCCGTTCGCCGTGGACGCGCCTATGTAGGAGTGCCCACCACTGCGCGGGGCGACCTTGAGGTTGTGGGCAGCGGCGAATGCCATCGCTTTTTGCACGTCCGCCGCCGATGTCGGGGTAACGATCGCCGCCGGCGTGAAGCCGTTGTAGATGGTGTTGAAAACCTGCTTGGCCGTTGCGAATTGGGAACCGTTATCCGGTAGTAACACTTTTCCGCCGAGGGCGGTTGAAAGACCGCCCCAGCCCGTGCTATTCGGGTCGGCGAGAGCGCGAACGGGCCCGAAAACCGCACCGCTGGCTAGCGCTCCGGCGGCACCTCGTAGAAACGCCTGCCGCGAAATCTCACGCGCCAACGTCGGGCTCCCGCGATTGCGTCATGTCCCGCATTGTCAACCATCGGACGACAAAAACCTTGGTGCCGCATGACATGTCGCAGAACTATTGGGCGGGAATCATCCTAGCTTTTGGGCGAATTCGATAATGTTGCCGTCCGGGTCGGCGATGTGGAGCGTCCTTTCATGCCAGGGTCGATCCACCGGTCCGCTCAGGATCTCGACACCGAGCCCTCTCAACCGCTCCGCTTCCCCATCGACGTCTTCGATCAGAAAGCCGATCTCGCCGCACGGCGGGTTGCCGCCCTCGCGACCGATGAGTCCCGGCAGCTTCGACCGTTCGAAAAGCGAGAACTTGGTGTTCTCCATGGCGAATTCGACGTACCCGTCACCCTCGATCCGCACCTGGAGCCCGATCACGTCGCGGTAGAACGTCACCGACCGCCCAAGCGACTCGACATAGTGGATGACGTAGTCAACGCGACGCATTAATACACCGTTCGACGCACAGCTCAACGGCTCACGCGGAAACGCTTGAGCCGCGAGGTTGTTCCGGATACCAATTCGACTCGGCTTCTTGGCAATTGAAGGTGGGCCGCCAGTAGCCGGATGACCGCGTCGTTTGCCTTGCCGTCAATCGCTCGCTCCCGGACGTAGATCGTCAATTCACCGTCGGGACCGACCTCGACAAGGGGTCCCTTGCGACTGCCGGGCTTGACATTGACGACGACGGAGTCGTTCACGCGACTAGCCGGCCGGCGGTACCAACGGCGGACGGCATACGTTGGCGCCCGGATCCCACCACCAGCCGTTGTCGCATGCCAGCGGTTGCGGCCCGACACCCAGCGGACGGCAGACATTAGCCGTCGGGTCCCACCACTGGCCCGGCTCGCATGCCAAGGGTTGTGGCCCGACACCCAGTGGCCGGCATACTTTGCCTGTCGGGTCGTACCATTGGCCGGCGTCACAATCCGCCGAGCTCACTGCCGGCGTGGCGATCGTCACTGTGGCCATCGACGCCACCGCCATCATGACCGTGAGAACCAGACGACGAACGAACGTTCGCATTACAGGCCTCCTCTAGTGTGCTCGACCTTGTCCGGCATGCACCATCGAACCGGGCCTGGGCACATCGGTCAAGAACGATGCAAGATGAAGCCTCGACCGGTCCGGTGCGGCTACCTTGATTTCCGTGACGATGGCTACCCAACGTTTGACTGATGAAACCGACATTCGACAACGAATTGATAGCCTGATTGGCGCGATTCGCGCCCTGGACCTCAAGTCTGTGATGTCGATTTGCGCGATGGACGTGGTGTCGTTCGACATTGAACCACCCCTACAACACGTGGGCGCAGAAGCAAAACGGAAGAACTGGGAACGCGTCTTCGCGGTGTATGAGCACCCGCTCGGTTACGAAATTCGCGACCTCGCTATCACCGTGGGCGAAGACGTGGCATTTGCGCACAGCCTTAATCGGCTCAGTGGCACGCTCAAGAGCGGAACCAAGACCACTGGTTTCTGGGTTCGAGCGACGACGTGTTTTCGGAAGGTCAACGGCCACTGGTTCATTGCGCACGACCAAGCATCGGTGCCTCTGGATCTGACGACCGGCGGAGCGCTGCTGAATCTGGAGCCATGACCAGGTCCGAAAAATCTTGCAGTAGACGCTAGTGTTCCTTTGTGAGCTGGGGTAAGCTCGAGCATTATAGTGAACGGTATCGTCTACAATTGACAGGAAGTCCCATGTACAGCCCACATTCCCCTATGACGAGGAACCCACTCGGCCGCTCGATGTTCAAACCCTGCGGGCATGGTGGCTGCACCGCGTTGATATTCCGCCCGCCCGGCGGGAAGCGGCCTACTACGCGCAACGCCGAGCCCCGCGCACCGCGTAACCTCATTGCCCCAGCGCGTTCTGCATCGCCGCTGCCAGCGCGCCCACCGCGGGACCGCCGTCGCCTGACTGGCAGACCTTCGCCTGCAGCAGAACGTTTTCCCGCAGCCGGGTTTGGAAGAAGCAGCGACGGTCCGTGCCGGCCTCCTGCTTGCTCCACGCCGCATCGGTGCCCGTCATCGCGCCGTTGGTGAACGACCAGACCTGAGTCGTCCCGTTGTCAATGCGCATCGTCGCAGTTTGCCCCCAGCACCCGCCTGTACGGTCCAGGATCCGGTGCAACGCCCGCTTCGCCACGTCACCAGTGGTGAAGACGCCGACCGCCTGCTTCACGTAGTGGGTCTCATCGGTGGGCGACTCCTGCATGACCGCGCTGTTGAACGACGCCAGGCCCGGATCGTTGTAGACCTCGGGCAGCCCGATATCGGCGTAGTTGTTGCACGCAGGGAGGTCGACCGAATAATCCTGCACCGGCACGGTTGACATGCCCTCCCAGCCCAGCGTCGCGCCGACGATGTTGCCCACCGTCCCCTTGTCGAGCACCGCCTGGTCCACGACGCGCGGATTCGACGGCCCTGCCGCGGCGGGCGGCGTAGCGGCGAAACCGGCCAGCACCACTGCGACACTGGCGCACGCGCGAGCGCGGGCCGCCATGATCCCCCAACCGCGTCGGCTGCCGTCCACAAAGCGGATCGTAAACCGCTGAAAGCGCATTGGCTCGGCGCAACCACGCGGCCAATGCCGCCGCGCTAGTAGCGGGATCGACTGCCGGCGAATGTTCAGCCTGCACCTGCGTGGGCCAGCAGGTGCGCCCGCCAGCGGCGGAAGCGGCTAGCGAGCCGGTGACTTCCCGCCGCCTCCAGTCGTTCGACATGGTCGTCGATGTAGTGCACGTAGAGCGGCAGGAGTTCCTGGCCCAGCAGCGCCGCCGCGGCGTCGTTGGCCGGCGGTTCACGCCGCCAGGCAAGAGCGGCGGAGACAAGTTCGGCGGCGGGAACGGGCTGGCCGGCCAGGTAATGCTCCACTGCGGCGGCGTTGGTGCCAACCTGGCCGGTCGCCGCCGTGTACAGGAACCTGACCGGGAAGAGCACGACCTTCGTAACCCGCCGGTTCCCGCGGGAGAGCAGCACCGCGGGCGTGCGGAACTCGGTCATGGGATCGTCGCCTCGCGGGCCGCGCGCCGCCAGGAGTCGGAGACGCTCGGCCAGGCCCGGATCCCCGCCGAGATAACCGAGCGCGAACTCGGCGCCCGCCACGAGCAGCTCAGCGCGTGCAGGGCGGGCGATGCTGTCGCGGACGTCGTTCCCGGCGAGCAGTCGGCCATGCTCTACCAGGTCGAGCCGGTCCAGCGGGGGGAACCTGCCGCCCCTGGACCGGCCCTGCAGGGTGCCCGGCGTCCCCCAGAACACCGAGAGCCGCTGGTGCAGCTCGGATCCGCCGCCCCGCACCGCGTTGCCGACGGAGCGAAGCGTGACCGCGTCTTTCAGCCTGGGCGGGTCCGCGAGCACCAGCCCGATGTCGACGTCGCTGACCAGCGGGCTGAATCCGCCATGCGCCAAGCTGCCGAGTGCGTAGGCGGCGACAAGGCGGGACCCGAGAGCCGTCTGATAGGCGGCGAGCGCCTGGGCGAGCACCGCCTCGCCCTGCTCGGCGCCCGCCTGATCACGCACGGCCGATCACCCTAGTCGTGTGGCTATGGATCGGCCAGCCGCAGCGCGAGCGCACCTGAGGTGGCGGTGACGGAAGCAAGGGCCATCGGCCTATGTGTTGGTTAGCCAGCCGTCGACCGATGAATTCCGCGCGCGCCACGAGTCATAACGTTGAGACCGAACCAAGCGATAGCAAAGGTGGATTCCATGTCCTCGAAGATCGAAGCCCTGCCGCCAATCGTCGATGACCAGACCTGGCGCGCCGCGCTCGACGAACTGCGCAAGCGCGAGAAGGCCGCGACCCGCGAACTGGATGCCATCGCCGCCCAGCGGCGCCGTCTGCCGATGGTCGAGTTGCCGGACTACACGCTGATCGGCGCCGAGGGGGCCATCCGCCTGGTCGATGTGTTCGACGGGCGGTCGCAGCTCATCGTCTACCACCACATGTGGTCGGACGGTGCGGAGTGGCAATGCGGCGGGTGCACGGGCTTCACGTCGCAGTTCACCCGACTGGAGTTCCTCGACAGCTACGACGCTCGCTTCGTCATCGTCACCAACGGACCGATCGAAGAGGCGCTCGCCTACAAGCGCAAGGTCGGCAACCGGATGCAGTGGTACTCGTCATCGGAGAGCCCGTTCGCCGCCGACATGGACGCACCGCCGAACGGCGGCTTCGGAGTCAACGTGTTCCTGCGCGACGGAGACACCGTGTACCGCACGTGGCATACGAACGGGCGAGGCACCGAGCAGCTCAGCCACAGCTTCGGGCTGATCGACATCCTGCCGTGGGGTCGCCAGGAGGAATGGCTCGATTCGCCTGAAGGTTGGCCCTCGCGCCCCACATACTCGGGTTGGCTCGATTCGCCCGATATCGCCCGCGCCTACGGACCCAAGGACCACGCATGACCATAACCACCGAAAGCTACGCCGTCACCCGCACCATCGCCGCGACGCCGCATGTGATTTTCGCCTTCCTGGCCGACCCCTCCCGCCACTGCGATACCGAGCCCACCGATTGGGTCCGCGACGCGGTGGACACCGCACCGATCACCGGGACCGGACAGATGTTCGCGATGAACATGTTCCTCGAACAGGCCGGTGGTCATTACGTCACGTACAACCTGGTGAACGTGTTCGACGAGGACCGTGCCATCGGGTGGTTACCGGGCGCGTTGGACGACGCGGGCAATCACTCCCCCGGCGGTTGGTTCTGGCGCTACGACCTCGCCCCTAACGGTGACGGCACGGACGTCACGCTCACCTATGACTGGAGCGCCACGTCGCAGGGTTTCCGCGACCAGGTCGGCGGGATGCCCCTGTTCCAGGAGGACTACCTCGCCGCGTCGCTGGAGACGCTGGAGCGATGCGTCGCGGGCTAATGCCCGCGCTGGGTCGTTGCATGGGTTTCTCGCCTCAGGACTGGGGACCCTCCGACGGCGGCCAGTGCGAACCCGGTGACGCGTCGCCGGGTTCGGAGTGGTCGCCACGGGACAGCGGCACCCACTGCTCGGTCGGCGCGGGCTGCTTCGACGAGGGGAAGTCACGCAGCTTGCCCGACGGCTTGGCGTCCCATTTGGCGAACGTCAGTGGCGTTCGCAACCAGGCGTGCAGCAGGCTGTACGCCGCCTCGAGGGAATCGATGTGGGTGCGCTCCCAGCCGTGGCTGCCGTCGAGCCCGAAGCCGACCAGCGCGGCCCTCGTGCCCGCGCCGGCCTCGATCGCCGCGGCGGCGTCGGAGCGGTAGTAGCGGAAAACGTCCCGCGCGAAGGGAATACCTCGCTCTTCGGCGAGCCCGCACAGCTTCCGGGTCAGGTGGTAGTCGAAGGGGCCGTGCAGGTCGGCCATCGGGATGGTAACGCCGTCCTCGATGGAGTGCTGGCCGGGCGCGCAAACCGCGTTGTCCACCGAGATCAGCTCCGCGACATCCGCAGGCACGCCGTGGCTGGCGCCATGGCCGACCTCCTCGGTGATCGTGACCATCATCATGGTGCGGTGCGGCAGCACCACCTTGTTCTCGCAGAAGTGCTTCGCCAGTGTCAGAGCGATTGCGACGCCCGCCTTGCCGTCGAGGTGACGGGAAACGATGAAGCCATCGGCGGTGAGCTCGGGGCTGGCGATCAACGCGACGAAGTCGCCGACCTTCAGACCGAGACGGACCAGGTCCTCCCGCGAGGAGACCTTGCGGTCGATGCGGACCTCGACGTGCTCCCAGTCCGTGGGTTGGGTGTCGATTTCGTCGCCGAACGCGTGCCCACTGGCCTTGAGCGGCAAGACCGTACCGGTGACGAAATCGTCGGGGTCATCGGAGAAGATCCGCACGCGGGCACCCGCGGCGAACCGGGCCGAGAAGGTGCCGACCGGAATCAGCTCGAGACGGCCGTTGTCCTTCAGGTCGCGCACCATGCAGCCGATGGTGTCGGCGTGAACCACAAGCGCCCGGTCGGTGGTCGTCGACTCACCCGGGAGTTCGGCTGTCAGCGCGCCGCGGCGGGTCAGCGAAAACCGCACGCCGAAGTCATCCAAGATGTCCCCGATCAGCTGCATCACCGCGTCCGTGCGCCCCGCCGGGCTCGGGGTCTGCAGCAGCGCGAGCAGCGTGTCGATCATCCACGCGCGGTCGGCCTCGGCCATGGCCGCGGTTTGGCGCACAGTCTCTCCCTTCGCGTCGTCCGGAACCGCGTTCAACCTACCGGTTAGAGCGAGAACTGCACTTTCGAGGCGCTATTAAGAGCCACGACCAGCATGTCGGTCGCGCGACAATTAATTTCTCCCGTCGTTGCTGCAAATCAGGTTAGGCTCCTCGATGTCCGGTTCACATCGCGCACTAGGAGCCCACTATGACAGTGGATGCGAATGCACATGAGGAAGACGACGTCCGCCGGCTACGCGAGTTCACTGCATTCGACAAGCTCTCCGACAGTGATCTGCGGCGCATCGTCCTAGCGGCCCATCACACTTCCACGTCCGCGCCATCGCCCCTCATTTATGAACAGACTCCATCAGACGCCTGCTACATCCTGCTCAGCGGGGAGGTAGGGGTGTATGTCGGCCAGGAACGCGTTGCCCTGTTGGGGCCGGGCGAGGTGATCGGCGAATCTGCCCTCCGCCGTGGGAAACTGCGTTCTGCGACCGTAACGACGACCGGGCCAGCCCAGATTCTGCGCATCGAGCGCGATGATCTCGCCCGCTTGCTCGACGAAATGCCCGCACTGCGTGAAGCCATGGACGCAACTGTCGCGCGACACGCGCCGGTAGTCCTTTCCGAGCCTCCGGCGCAGCCGAAACCGACGCTCTGCAGGGTGGACGCATTAGTTCCGCTGGATTTGGTCGAGCGGTTCGACCAGGCTGCCAACCGCGCAGGTGTGCGCGTCGCCGCCGCGCTCGAGGATGCGCTCACCCAGTGGATCGAACGCAACAGCACAAGGGGCGGCGCCTAGGAGGCGGATTCCCCTTCCGACCGCATCGTTGAGCGGGCTTGGCAGCTCGTCGGCGATGCGCTTCGCAACGGTTTTTCTCTACCTCGCGCTAAGGCGTGAGCAGAATGGGAACCCAGTGTCGAAGCAGGAAGGAGCAGCTCGTGCGGCGACAGGAAATCCGGTCACTCGCTGACCTCGCGGGCGAAGGGACCCGTGTTCTGACGACTCTTGTGCGCGACACGCACAGCGGCATCGCCCGTCGTGTCTTCGGCGCCATAGGTCCGGTGTCCAAACCCGTGGAGGTCGTCCACAACACGATTGCCGCGGCGACCTACTATGCCGTCGACCGCGGCGTGCGGGCGTCGTTGCGGGGTGCCGGTGACCTGGCTGCTGAAACACGAGGCAGCGATGAGGACGAGACCGTCGAATCAAATCCCAAAGTCGCCGGCTTCATCGCGGCGCTCAATGGCATCTACGGGGATGAGCTGACCAGTCGCGGAAATGGCTTCGCGCTGACCATGCAGATACGCCACCACGGGGAGCCCGTCGCGATGAATGCCGCCGCCATTGCGGAGGCATTACCGCAAGCCACCGGCCGGATCGCGGTGTTTCTCCACGGCTGGTGCATGACCGAAAGATCGTGGTGGCGGCTGCCACGCGACGGCGAAAGCGTCGGCCCCTACGGCGCGCGCCTGCATAGCGACCTAGGTTTTACCCCGGTCTACCTGCGCTACAACACGGGTGTGCACATCTCCGACAACGGGAAATCCCTGGCCGCCCTGATGGATCAGCTGCAGGCGCTATGGCCGGTGCCGGTTGAGGAGATCACGCTGGTCGGTCATTCGATGGGCGGGTTGGTGGTGCGCAGCGCCTGCCACTACGGGGTCCAGCACCAGCACGGCTGGCCCGACGCCGTCCGTCACGTCGTCTGCCTCGGCTCCCCGCACCTGGGCGCCGACCTGGAGAAAGGTGTCAACGCCGCATCGTGGGCGCTGGCCAGACTGCACGAAACGCAAGGTCTGGCTTCGTTTCTCAACGCCCGCAGCTCGGGCACGAAGGATCTGCGATACGGCGCATTGCTCGACGAGGACTGGAGCGAAGGCGACCCGGATGAGTTCCTACGGGACCGCTGTCATGAGGTGCCGTTCCTAACCAGCGCCGTCTACCACTTCGTGGCGACCACCGCGGGCCCACGGGCGGTCGGGGTTGTTCTCGGCGATCATTTGGTGCGCCCCCACAGCGCGTTCGGTGTGGGCAAGTCCCGACAAGTTCCGTTCGAGCCGGCCCATGGACTGACGTTGACCGGCCTGCACCACTTCGATCTGCTCAACCACGCCGAAATCTACGCCAAATTGCGCGAGTGGCTCAGTCAGGCGCCGGAGCCGACGGAGTCCGCGGGCTAGCGTTTGGATTCCCGCCACTCCCGCTCGAACGGCAACCGCCACGCGTTCGGAGCGATCAATTGATGAATGGCGTTGGGACCCCACGTGCCTGGCTGGTACATCTTGGTCGGCGGCGGGTCGTCGAGGAGTTCCTGCGAACGCTCCCACAATGATTCGATGCCCTCGGCGGTGGTGAACAGCGTGTGATCGCCACGCATCGCATCGAGGATGAGGCGTTCGTAGGCCTCCAGCACATCCACCACGGTGTCGATCTCCTGCGATGAAAACTGCATCGACATCTTGTCCAGCTTCATCCCCGGACCCGGCCGCTTGCCGTAGAAGGACAACGAAACCTTCGAGTTGTCAGCGAGATCGAACGTGAGGTGATCTGGGCCTTGGGTGCCCACCCCGGACCCGGGCGGGAACATGGTTCGCGGCGCTTCGCGAAAGGCGATCGAGATGATGCGGATTCCCTCGGCCATCTTCTTGCCGGTGCGCAGATAGATCGGTACGCCGGCCCAGCGCCAGTTGTCTATGCCGACCTTCAGCGCGATGAACGTCTCGGTGTCGGAATCCTTTGCCACTCCGTCCTCTTGGCGGTAGCCGTTGTACTGGCCGCGCACCACCTTCGATGGCTCGACCGGCAGCATCGACCGGAACACCTTGTTTTTCTCTTCGCTGATGGCATACGGCTCGAGTGCCGTGGGCGGTTCCATCACGACGAACGCCATCACCTGGAACAGGTGGGTCACGACCATGTCCTTGTAGGCGCCGGTGCTTTCGTAGAAGTTGGCCCGCTGATCCAAGCCGAGGGCCTCGGGGATGTCGATCTGGATGTGGTCGATGAAATTGCGGTTCCAGATCGGCTCGAAGAGACCGTTGGCGAAGCGGAACGCCAGGATGTTTTGGGCGGCCTCCTTGCCCAGGAAGTGGTCGATGCGGAAGATCTGGGATTCCTCGAACGTGTCGTGCAGGAAGTCATTGAGCGATATTGCGCTGGCCAAGTCGGTGCCGAACGGCTTCTCCATAACCACCCGGGAGCGCTCGACGAGTTTGGCGTCGCGCAGCATGTCGATGACGGGGCGCGCCGCTTTCGGAGGGACCGACAGGTAATGCAGTCGCCGCACCTTCGGTCCCAGGTCGGTTTCGGCTTCAGCGACCGCCTCGGCGAGCGCTTCGGGTCCGGCGCCCTGCGGAACGTACCGGATGATTTTTGCGAAGTTGGCCCACTGTTCGGGCGTGAGCTTGTGGGTTCCGAACGAGTCGATGGCGGTCTTCGCGAGTTCTCGGAACTCGTCGTCGCTGAAGTCTTCGAGCGACGTCGCGACGATTTGGATATCGGGGGCAAGCTCGGACTGATCTAGGTAGGCCAGGCCGGGGATGAGCTTGCGTTTGGCCAGATCCCCGGTCGCGCCGAAAAGGACGATGACGTGGGGATCTAGCGGCTCGGAGTCGTGGCGCCGCGGGCGTGCGCCTGGCGCCGGGTAAGCGATCGTCTGCGGTTTCTGGGTGGCCACCCTTGCGATACTTCCACCGCCGCGTCGTGTGCGCACCGCCGGTGTCGCATCGGTTTTGCTGAAAGTAAATTGTTCATCTGCGACCGGTCCTAGGGCTCCGCTCCCCCTTTCTGGGGCGATGAAGCGTGCCTCCGCGAAGAACCGGGGAGTTCGCCCGGTTATAAACCGCGCCGCGGGGTATTGGGAAGCGTTATGACCGGACCCGAGAAGGACCCACTGAGCCGCGCCCAGGAGCTGGAGAGCGTCGTCTATCAGCTCGATGCGAAGGTCACCCGTGAGCGGGAAGCGGAAGGCGTTCCCGGAAACTCCGGCGAGCGGGAACGTGCCGCGACCCGTGGCTCGCAGGCTGAGCCGCCGGATTAGCAAGTCGGTGGTCGGCCTGGTGCATTCGGGCGTCGGCGATCCTCGGCAGGCGGTCCGAACCAGGTGGTGAGCGCGTCTTCAAGGCCGAGCCGCGACCGCTCCCCCACCCATGCAACGTATCCGTCGGGCCGGATCAACGCGGCGGTGGGAGCGGTGACCACGCCGAGTACCGGAAGTTCCCAGTTGCCAACGTATTTCGCGTCGATCAATCGAACTCGGTCGGTCCATGGAGTGATATCGAAGCCGCCGGGTTCACCGAGGTTGAGCAGCACGGGCCGGGCATCGTGCAGCAGGGCGAACACCCGCCGGCGGCAGTCGTCGGTGACCACGTCGAGATCGGGCATGCGGCGTCCGAGTAGCGGGTGTCCCTCACCGAGGTCGTAATGGATATCCAGGCCGGACATCATTCCGGCGAATCGTTTGCGCGGCTCGTCCATGCCCAGGAGTTCGGAAACGGTGTCGCGCAAGGCCTTGGTGCGTTCGTCTTGGCGGTGAAGAAGTGCCATTTGCGCCATCGCGTTGCGCAGCACGCGCGCGGCGACCGGGTGCCGTTCGGCATGGTAGGTATCGAGGAGGCTGTCGGGTGATGTGCGTTTGACCACCTGCGCCAGCTTCCATCCCAGGTTGACCGCATCTTGCATGCCGGTGTTGAGGCCCTGTCCACCCACCGGGTGATGCACATGTGCGGCATCGCCGGCTAGCAGGATCCGCCCGTCGCGATAGGCGTCGGCCTGCCGTGCCATATCGGTGAACCTGGAAATCCAAGTGGGACTGTGGATCCCGTAATCCGTTCCGTATACGGCGATGAGGGCCTCGCTCAGGTCGCGCAGGGTCGGTTCGCTGCTGGGTCCGAGGTGCCGCTCGGTCACCATGACCCGCATCGGCCCCCCGTCCTCCAACATGCTGAGCGCGTGGACTCCGAGGGCGTCGTGGCGAATGCCCCATTCCGGCGCGGGGCCTTTGTCGGCGGCCATTGCGGCCTCGGCGATCAGGTAGCTCGTCGTCGGGTCCCACCCCGGAAACCCGATGCCGGCCGCTTTACGGACCACACTGCGGCCGCCGTCGCACCCGACGACATACTCCGCCCGCAGGAACTGGCCACCGGAGAGCTCGACGTCGACGGCGGTGTCACCTAGGGCGATGGTTCTGAGCTCGCGTCCGCGATACACCGGCACTGCCAGCTCGGCGACCCAGTCGGCCAGTATGCGCTCGATATCGTTCTGCCACAGCGCCAGCCCGTAGGGGTGCCGTGTGGGAAAGTCGCTGATGTCCAGCCGGATCTGAGAGAACCCCGCAATCTGCGCCACCTGCCCCTCCGAAAGGAACCGATCGGCGATTCCGCGCTGATCGAGGATCTCGATGGTGCGTGAATGCAGACCGCCCGCGCGCGCACCGATCAGGTCCTGTGTGGTGCGCCGCTCGACAATGGCGACGTCGACTCCCGCCAATGCCAACTCGCCCGCCAACATCAGGCCTGTTGGGCCTCCCCCGGCAATCACCACCGCGTGGTCAGACGTTGGTTCAACCCGCACTTCGCAACCTCCGTCCGCTGAGTTCTGGCTTCGGCCAGCCATTTTGCGCGATGACCCGGGTCTTGCCGCAAGCCCCCCAGTGCGCTATAGATTGAGAGTAGGACGGAGTTCGTACTCGGTCCTTTGTTCGTCCTACGGCCAGGTCACCGTGTCTATGTGGTAACGGCTTGCCGTCCAGGGTGGGGCGTCTGGAATGGGCCTGAGGGTTATGGTTACGCGGCTTTTGCCTGCGGTGAGAGAGGCGGGCACAAGGTAGGTGTCGTCGAGCCAACGGTGAAAGACGTTGCTGCGTGGCTCTAACCAAATCCCGGTGGGTACGCCGTCAATGGCAACGTCTGCGGATTGATAGCCGATTGATTGGTCCGACGTGCGGCGCAGCAGCATGCCGTGGTTGTCCGGAAGGATCTGGGCGTCGAATGTGATCGCGGCGTGGGTGGTCAGGACCAACCCGGCAACGGGACGGGTGTCGTCGTTCCCCTCGTACTGGCTGATCAGCAATTGGTCGGTGGCGTCGGAGTCGTTGTAGTTGTGCAGGATTCGACTGACAAGATCGCTGGGATTGATTTCGTCGACGGATGCGGTGGTGTCATTCGGTTGTGTGTAGAGGAATGCGGTTGAGCTGTAGTCGGGTTGAACCATGTTGCGTTTGCCGTGCTCGATGCCGAATCGGATTGCGGAGTGGTAGTCGATGGCGTCGGCGAGCATGAGCCGGTAGGCGGCGACACAGTAGTCCGCACATCCGCCAGCGGCCGTGCGTTGATCGGGTTGGCCGGTGAGTGGGTCGCTAAAGTGCTTGCCGTTCTTGAAATACCAGCCCCCCTCGTAGAAGTCCTCGGTGCCGGTGCCGTACCACTGGGGTGAGAAGGCACCGTCCGTGTAAACGCGTTCGGCCCCTTCGAGAAAGTACGGGGCCTCGTCGTCAAACGACGTCTTGATCCGAGAGCCGCGAATGGTGTGGCTGACGCCGACGAATTTGCCGTGGCCATCTTCGTCGGCGAACATCCAGTCATGACCCGGGGTCGTTGGTCCGGCATGCGAGCGTGCGGTGAAGTAGCCGGCGCGGCCGCTGGCCAACGCGGGTGCCCACTGGGGATCGGGTGTGGTCACGACGTCGCTGTCGATGCCCGGCACGGGATCGCCGGTCGTGTTGACGAGGGTGACGCGGGCTGTAGTAGCGAACGGCATTGGCCACCACTCCGATAGCGACAGCGATCCCCCGGGTTGTCGGGTCGCGGCGAACATCAGCGATCGCACGTTGTCGGCGCCCAGTCCGGCGCCGAAGAACTCCCCGAGTGGAGAGTCGACCGTGGTTTGGCCGTCGAACTCGATGTGGAGCCGCAAGCCGGAGAGGAGTTGATCCGTTGGTGCTGGTAGCCGCAGGCGCAGCGCCGAGATAGCGCCTGGCCCAGTCGATTCCGCGAGCGCGAGACCGGCACCGGCGGGGAGCTCGACGATCCGATTGTCGTGGGCTGCAGTGGGTGCCGCCGGTTTAGGGTCGGTGGTGCCCGCCGCGCGGAGGGTGGCGATCACATCGAGCGCGGGGTCGGAAGGCGAGAAAGTGTTGACGCCGTCGGCGGTCGGAAAGCGGCGATAGTCTACGTGGTAGTACTCCAAATTCGATGCGACACTGATCCGCATCGACTGCCGGTATGGCATGGGCACCTTGATGTAATCGCCGCCCGGCGACTGCTCGGCGTTGGCCACCAGCGGCCACACGAACGGCGCACCGAGCCCACCATCGACCAACGATTGCAATGGCGCGTCTATCTCCGTCCGTCCATCGAGATCGATGCGGATCTTTCCGATCCGGGTCAGGTCGCCGCCGTCGCGGGTGAACCAGATCGAATCGACCTCGCCGGCGCCGCGATCCTCCGCGATGACACAGCCGGCGCCACCGGTCGCCAAACATCCACCGCTGCCGTTCTTGTTACCGGTGGAGATGTCAAAATCGCCGCCGCTTCGGTCGAAGCTCGACACCTGCAGGGTCTGTGTTTCGGCGCTCAGATACGGCAACCGATCCAATCGACGGTAGGTGTCCCAGCCCACCACACGTTCGCCGAGTCCGCTGACAAGCGGCTCGGCAGGCGCTGTGCCGGCGGTAGCAACGCCGGCAATCCCCAACAGCAGCAAGGCGAACACCGCAGACCACGCCCGAACCGACATGCTCCAGCGGCACCCGCCCATCACCGCCCCTAACTTGCCAGAGCGATCGATGGAAAGCACTCATCGCACGCCGGGGAGGGCGGCTGCCGGGTCGGCAAACCGCTCGCTTCGGGGTGCCTGATCGCGGGCCAGCGCAATGGTGGCCGCCAGCATCGCCACGACCGCGATGACAAGGGCAGCGGCCGCGGAGCCCCGCACCGACAGATGTTCGCCGAGCACGACGACGCCGAGCACTACCGCGACGATCGGCTCACCCACCAACATGATCGGCACCGACGCCTGCAACGCACCGGCGTGAAACGCCGCCTGTTGCACCACGGTTAGCGTTGCCGCCAGCGCGACCAACACATAAGGAGCCGGGACGGTCAGGAGCGCATGCCACCCGCCGACGGCGAAGCGATGTGTGCAGACCTTGGTCAAGACGGCCACCATGCCCAGCATGACCGCCACCGCCACCGCCAGCAGCATGGCCCGGGCGCGGCCGGCGGCGCGGTGCCCCGCGACGACGCAGCCAATCACCAGCGGCACCGTAATGGCCAACGCCAGAGCCCACGCCGGTACGGGTGGCCGGTTATGGCCCTCGCGGGGCTGGCCGACGAGCACGAAAACCGCCAGTGCGGCCGTCAACAAGATCGCCCAAGCCCACTCGGCCGGACTGATGCGTTGGTGGCTAAGCCTTGCGCTCAGCGGCAAAGCGAACAGCAGCGACGACACGATCAGCGGCTGAACCAGCAGCAGGGATCCGTGCGCCAGTGCCAGAGCCTGAAACACGAAACCGGCGACGGCGGCGAAAGTGCCCGCCCACCAAAGCGGTTCGCGAGCCAGGGTCGTCGCCATGGTCGCAGACATGGCCTTGTCGGCCGGAACGCCTTGGGCGACCCGCTGCCGAACAACGATTCCCACCGCGGCCCAGAAGGCGGCGAGGAGCGCCGACAAGATCGCGACGGCGTGCACTGTCACCCACCCCCTGTTCGGGCGGATACCCGGCATGCGAGCGGGGTGAAACTAGCCGCGATCAGAGAGCGAAGCCGACGTCGGAACACCCCAGGTCACTAGTAAATGGTTGAGGTGTTAGCGCCGTAATTGATGTATACGGGGTGCAGCTGGTAAATGAGGTTCCCGGTGTTCATCAATCCACTCGAGATCGGGCTCGGGGAGTAATTCACGCCATTGGTGAACGTGTACAGCGGCGTAGCAACGCCTGGGGCGAAGACACTGATCGTTGAACCGGTCGGGGCACTGAACGGGATGGTTCCGTCCACACCACCGGAGTCGACGATCGAGGGGACCGTTTGCTGCGGCCCGCCATTAATGCTTACGTTCAGGTTGGTGATCGGCGATCCGTTAAGCGTGGCTATCCCGCCTGGAGGTTGCGGCTCGAACACCAGTTGACCCGTGGGTTCGTCGATGAGCAGGCCCTGGTTGAAGGGTGCCGGCAACCTCGAGGTCGGGACGACGTGGCCCGGGCCTCCGGCATTCGGCCCGACACCCAGGACGCCGACTACCCCGTCGGTGGCAAAGAAGGACTGGAACGTAGGACCGCTGTTCAGCAGTGACGACAGAGACGTCGGCCACGCGACGAGCTCGACTTGGATGGGGGTCGGCGCGGTAACAAGTCCGCCGCCGAAATTCACCGGCGCGTTATATGTGGCGTACAGGTAGTTCAGTCCCCCGCTGAAACCGCCAACGTTAATTCCGGTGGGTACGCCGAGCTGGAGTAGTCCTACCAGTCCCCCGACCTTTGTGAATGGGATAACAAGACCCGTGGATCCGGTGTCAACCAGCAACGGCACCCTGGGTCCGGTGCCAACCGAGGCGTCCACCACCGGCTCGGTGCCGCCGCGCAGCGTTATCGGAGTGCTTGCTGTCGAGCCGTTGATCGTCGCGACGCCGCCGGTCGCCTGCGGCCCGCTGGGGATCAACTCTTGCCCCATCAGCAACGAGGTGGGTGCGTTGATCACGTCGATAACTGCATGTTGGAGGCCTCCGGCCACGTGTCCGAGGGGCCCGGGCAGGATTCCGAGAGGGCCGCTGGCCGTGGGGTTCAGTGAGCCCAGCGCCGAGCCCACCGGGTTGGCGATCGCGGCGGGTCCCTCGGCCAGGTTCGGCAACGCCGTTGTCCAGCTGGATAGTTGTGCCGCGGCCGCCGAGACTCCACCGTGGTAGCCGACCATCGCGGCCACATCTCGGGCCCACATCACCTCGTAGTCAGACTCCGCCGCGGCGATCGCGGGTGCGTTCTGCGCGAACAGATTCGAGACCACGAGCCGCACCAGATGGTTACGGTTGGCGGCCACCAACGCGGGGTGCACCGTGGCGGCCAAGGCGGATTCGAATTCACTGGCTACCGCTTGTGCTTGCGCAGCAGCTGTTTGGGCTTGAGCCGCCGCCGCGCTCAATACGCCGGTGTACCGGGCCGCCGTTGAGAGCATCGCCGCTGACGCCGCTCCCTGCCAGGCATCACCGGCCAACCCGGAGCTGACTGACGAAAACGACTGCGCCGCCGAGCCCAGCTCGCTAGCCAACCCATCCCACGCCGCCGCGGCGGCCAGCATCGGACCCGAGCCCTCGCCCGAATACATCAACGCCGAGTTGATGTCGGGCGGCAACACCAAAAAACTCATCCCCCGGGTGTCCTTCCCATCGATGCCAACACACGACACTGCTTACCGGGACGGGCACCTCACGCCGCAGTTCAGACGATCGGACGCGTCACAGGGCCGGTACGCCACACTCTACGAAAAGTGCGGCCCCAAAGTCTCCGAATTCACCGAACCGACAACGCAAGGCCAACATCCATGCCGCCCGTCATACGAAGCGGCATCCGATTGGCGCTCGTGGCGGGGGGTCGGGCGTCCTCAGCTGGACTACCTTGGCGGCTGTGACCGATCGTCAAGAGCGTGCGATGTCCTTCGGAACGATCGCCGAGGACTATGACGGGCTGCGGCCGCAGGCCCCCCAGGAGGCGGTGGACTGGCTGGTGCCACAAGGTTGCGAGGTGGCCGTCGACGTGGGGGCGGGCACCGGGCTGTTCACCCGCGCGCTGGTGGGCAGGACCGCGCAGGTCATCGCGGTCGAGCCCGACGCGCGGATGCGCAAGGTGCTGGCGGCGCGATCCCCCGGAATCCGCGTGATCGAGGGCCGTGGTGAGTCGATTCCCCTTCCGGACGCGTCCGCGGACGCGGTGTTTGTCTCGTCGGCCTGGCACTGGATCGATGACGAACGGGCCATCCCGGAGATCGGTCGCGTCCTGCGCGACGGCGGTCGCTTCGGCCTGATTTGGACGAGCCGCGACCGTGAGGTCGATTGGGTGCGCAACCTCGATCGGCTGCCCGGCCAGGACCCGTCCGAGGCGGAATCGGCCGACCGAATCCGGCAGCGCCTGGACGTCGTCCTCCCAGAGCCGCCGATCTTCCACGACATCGCACGTGAGACGTTCCGATTTGTGCGCACGATGACGGTCGAGGACGCCGTCGCGATGGTGGGCACCTACAGCCGGGTCATCGTCGCATCTCCGGACGACCGCACGCGGAGGCTGGCTCAAGCGCGCGCTGGCTTGGAGGAACGTTTTCCCGGGGCAGACACGGTCGAGGTCCCAATGCAGGCGTCGTGTTGGCGTGCCGATCGGATCGCCCGCGGCGGCCAGCATTAGGGCGGTATGTCAGGATTTGGGCATGAGTGCACGCGGACTTGCTCGCAGTATTGGTATCCCGGTGGTGACGGCGTGGGCGCTGCTGAGCGCGCCGATCGTCAGTCCCGCCGCTTCTGCCGATGCCTGCTCCGACATCGCAGTGGTTTTCGCTCGCGGTACCCATCAGGAGCCCGGCCTTGGCGACGTCGGCCAGGCATTCGTCGACTCGCTTACATCCAAGGTCGGCGGGAGGTCCGTCGGGGTCTACGCGGTCAACTACCCAGCCAACGACGACTACCACAACAGCGCGACAGCCGGTTCCGATGACGCCAGCGCGCACATCCAGGACGTCGTCGCCAGCTGCCCGAACTCGAAGATCGTGCTCGGCGGATATTCCCAGGGCTCGACGGTGATCGATCTGGCCACCCAGGCGATGCCGGCCCCGGTAGCAGATCACGTCGCCACCGTTGCGCTGTTCGGCGAGCCGTCCAGTGGATTCTCGAGTATGTTGTGGGGCGGCCAGCCGCTGCCCACAATCAGCCCGCTGTATGCCGCCAAGAGCATCAGCTTGTGCACTCCGGACGACCCAATCTGCTCGCCGGGCGGGAACATCATGGCGCACGTTTCGTACATTCAGTCCGGAATGACGAACCAGGCCGCGACGTTCGCGGTGAACAGGCTCGGTTCGGGGAGACAAAACACATAGACCCGCGGGTTACCCCGCAGCGGTCACATCTGCCACATACGCCTCTCGAAAGGCCGGTGGACAATGTGCCCGCCTCCGAGCGACAACTCGGTGGCCTTCGCCGCAGCAACTCAATAGTCGCGCTGAGGCGGGCACATCGAACGTCTCCTCCGCCAGAGGCGTGCGTGGCGCATGTGACGGCGATCGGCACTTCACAGTTGCCCGGATGCTGCTGTGCTTAGGTCGGGGTTGTGAAGTCCCTCGTTGCTTTCTCCCGCGACACCGTCGCGGTTCGGATTTTGATTGCCGTCGTGCTCGGAGTGGCCGTTGCTCTCGTGGTGGGCAATACGGTCGGCTGGCGATTCGCGATTGTCGGCTGGGTCGTGACCGCCGGGCTGTACGTGGTGTGGACGCGGCTCCTCCTGCGCGGAATGGACGCCGACCAAACTCGCGAGTATGTGACCCGCGAGGATCCCACCCGGTGGGTCGCCGACACAGTGGTCGTGTCGGCAAGCGTTGCGAGCCTCGCCGGGGTCGGCTACGTGGTGGCCGCCGGGTCGCACACCGGCGCCAAAGCCCTTGCAGCCGCAGGTCTCGGCATCCTGACCGTCGCGGCGTCCTGGTTTGCCGTGCACACGCTGTTTACCGTGCACTACGCGCGGCTCTACTACACGGACGAACCGGGCGGAATCAACTTCCACGACCCCGAGCCGCCCCGCTTTCGGGACTTCTCGTATTTGGCCTTCACCGTCGGCATGACCTACCAGGTGTCGGACACCGAGATCGGGCTGACATCCATCAGGGCGACGGTGCTGCGCCACGCGCTGCTCTCTTACCTTCTCGGCGCGGTCGTCCTGGCGGTCACGATCAACCTGATCGCGGGCCTGGGTTCCAAGGTGTAGCGCCGACGGGCCGGTCCGCGGTCGGGAAGCTAATCTGGCTGGCATGGCCATCGAGTCCACCATGCTTGCCCTCGGCACCCCCGCGCCGCCTTTCTCGCTGCCCGAGCCGGCAACCGGCGCCACGATCAGCCTTGAGGAGCTGACAGGCCCCGCGCTTGTCGTCACCTTCATTTGCAACCACTGCCCGTACGTCAAGCACGTCGCCGCCGGCCTGGCTGCGCTGGGCCGAGACCTCGTCGATCAGGGCGTCGCGATGGTCGGCATCTCCAGCAATGACGTCGTCACCTACCCGCAGGACGGACCCGATCAGATGGTCGCCGAGGCCCGCGACCACGGCTGGACCTTTCCCTACCTCTACGACGAGACCCAAGACGTCGCCCGCGCGTTCTCGGCGGCCTGCACGCCCGACACCTTCGTCTTCGACGGCGAGCGTCGGCTCGTCTACCGCGGGCAGCTCGACGACTCCCGCCCAGGCAACGACCTACCGGTGACGGCCGCCGACGTCCGGGCGGCGGTCGACGCGGTGCTCGCCGGGCGGCCGGTTGACCCGAACCAGCGGCCGTCGATCGGGTGCGGCATCAAGTGGCGTTGAGCCCAGCTTGCACCCGATGAAATTTGTGCTGGCCGGCTACGGAAGTCGCGGCGACGTCGAGCCTTTGGCCGCTGTCGGCCGCGAGCTGCTGCGCCGAGGTCACGACGTCTGCATGGCGGTCCCGCCCAACATGCTTGGCTTCATGGAGTCGGCGGGGCTTGCCGCGGTCGCCTTCGGATCGGATTCGCCAAGGCCAGGAGAAGGGGCTTTCACCCCCAACGCGAACGTCCGGAATCCGATCGGCGCCGCGACCGAATTCATGCAGCACGTCGCCCGGGCCTGCGCGGAATGGAGCACGGCGCTGTTGGGGCTGGCCGAGGGGGCCGACCTCCTGTTGACGGGCAAAGGTGAGCAGGGGCTGGCCGCCAATGTCGCGGAGCACTACGGCATTCCGGTGGCCGCGCTGCACTTCTTCCCCGTCGGGCAGTTGCACCCGGATGGAGTGGCCGGGCGGATAACGAAGGAAGCCGAAGACGCCCAACGCCGTGCGCTAGGCCTGCCCGAGGCAACCGGACCCGCACACGAAACACTGGAGATCCAGTGTTACGACGAGCTCTGCTTTCCCGAACAGGCGGCCGAATGGGCGAAGCAGGGTGTGCACCGGCCCTTCGTGGGTGCGCCGACGCTGGAGTTGCCGGCCGAGACCGATGCCGAGGCCTTGTCGTGGATTGCTGCGGGAACGCCGCCGATCTACTTCGGCTTCGGCAGCAACGTGTCGCTTCCCTCTCCCGCCGAGACGGTTGCGGTGATCAGCATGGCCTGCGAGCAGTTGGGCGAGCGGGCTTTGATTTGCTCTGGGGTAAGCGATTTCGATTACATCCCGCATTTCGACAACGTCAAGGTTGTCGACTCAGTGAACCACGCGGCGATCTTCCCGGCCTGTCGCGCTGTGGTCCACCAGGGAGGCGCCGGCACAACGGCCGCAGGCCTGCGCGCCGGGAAACCCATGTTGGTCCTCTGGTTCTGGCTCGAGGATCAGCCGATCTGGGCATCCGCGGTCGAGCGGCTGAAAGTGGGCTCTGGGCGAGCCTTTTCGGAAAGCACCCTGGACTCCTTGGTCGCGGACCTGCGTTCCATCCTCATCCCTGAATGCCTCATTCGAGCCCGTGAGGTCGCCGCCCAGATGACCACGGCCGCCCAAAGCGCTTCGAGTGCAGCCGATCTCCTGGAAAACACCGCCCGCGACCGAGCGGTGCGGCGATGAAAGTTGTGGTCGTCGGCTATGGGAGCCGCGGCGATGTCGAGCCCTGCGTCGCCGCCGGGCGGGAGCTGTCGCGCCGGGGTCACGACGTGCTGGTCGCTGTCCCGCCCAACATGCTCGGCTTCGTGGAGTCGCTGGGGCTTACCGCTGCCGCCTACGGGCCGGACCCACGGGAGGAGATGAACCCCGTCTCGGAGTTGTTCCATGACATGGCGACGAAGATGCGCAGCGAGGTCAGCGCATTGACCCAAGTCCTCGAGCACGTCACGCAGGTCAAGTCGGATAAGAGCGCGACGCTGACGACGGCGGCGCAGGGGGCTGAGCTGTTGGTGGCGGGCTTCAACGAACAGGGGCTGGCCGCCAACGTCGCGGATTATTACGGCATTCCGCTGGCCGCGCTGCACCCATTCCCCGCCCGGCTTTGGTTGTCCGAATCGATGGTCTCGGTTATCACGAAGCAGACTGACGACGCGCAGGGCCGGGCACTCGGCTTGGCTGAGGCGCCCGGTCCGTCAGCGCGAGAGTCGTTGGAGATCCAGGCCTACGACGAGCTCTGCTTGCCCGGACCGGCGGCCGAATGGGTGGACTTGGCCGGCCGCCGGCCGTTCGTCGGCGCGTTGACGCTGGAGCTGCCGACGGATGTCGATGAGGACGTCCTATCATGGATTTCCGCTGGGACGCCGCCGATCTACTTTGGCTTCGGCAGCACGCCCATCCCATCCCCCGTCGAGACCGCCACTGTGATCAGCGCGGCCTGTGCGCGGTTGGGCGAGCGCGCGTTGATTTGCGGCGGCCCCAACGACTTCACCCACATGCCGCATCTCGACAACGTCAAGGTTGTGGCCACGGTGAACCACGCGGCGATCTTTCCCGCCTGTCGCGCCGTCGTCCATCATGGGGGCGCAGGCACCACGGCCGCGGCCATGCGTGCCGGAATCCCGGCACTGGTCCTTTGGTTCTGGCTCGATCAGCCGATGTGGGCGGCCGCGGTCCAACGGTTGAAAGTCGGTTCCGCCCGCGCCTTTACGGAGAGCACCCTGGACTCGTTGGTCGCGGACCTGCGTTCCATCCTCACTTCGCAATGTCTTGATCGAGCGCGCGAGGTCGCCGCCCAAATGACCAAACCCGCCGAAAGCGTCGCCAGCGCCGCCGACCTTCTGGAAGAGACTGCCCGCCTCGGGCGCTAGCGCCCGCGGATGCCGCTGTCGACGACCTTCACCGGCTTGTGCGGATAGCGGCGCTCGGCGTGCGCCTTGGCGCGCGAGTTCGGCAGCACGTATAGCGTTTCTTTCTTGTCCTGCAACGGTTTTAACACTATGTCCATGAAGCTCTTGCGGTCGTCGAGGTACGGCTCGATGACGTCCTCCCCCGCCGGACACACCGCCAAACAATAGGCGGCCTTGTGGTTGGGCTTGAACGATAGGCTCTGCCACATCGAGGCGTTCTCCGAATCGTTTACTCGCGAACGAAAGTCGGCCGCGTCGGCGCGCTCGGCGATGGTCTGGGCCCAGCCGGTGAACCCGCCCATGAACTCTTCGAGAGCGCCGGGTTTGCGCCTCTTGCGCGACCGCACCTTCAGCACCGTGGGATGCTCGGCCAGTCGAGCGGGAAGTCGTTCCACCATGCTGAGTATAGTACAC